>Ga0157319_1000008_pt1 | contig 315600 bp, 279 predicted proteins | sample MCvi2old240510_FD_105326 | JGI IMG/M metagenome (GOLD analysis project Ga0157319, IMG submission 105326) | Arabidopsis rhizosphere microbial communities from North Carolina - M.Cvi.2.old.240510 | ecosystem: Host-associated > Plants > Roots > Rhizosphere | place: USA: North Carolina | collected... | reverse complement strand
TCTGAACGCCCCGCACGCCCCCGACGCCCCGCTGGACCCCAACGCCGCCGCCGCTCCCGAAGGCGGCGATGACCGGGACGAGGACCTCGATGAGGACCTCGACGACGACGGGTTGCCCGAGGTGCAGGGCGGCATCGGCGCGCCGCCGTACGAAGGCGACCAGCGCTGCGGCCTGATCGCGATCGTCGGCCGGCCCAACGTCGGCAAGTCCACGCTGCTGAACGCGCTGGTCGGGCAGAAGGTTTCGATCACCTCGAAGAAGGCGCAGACCACGCGCCATCGCATCACCGGCGTGCGCACCGTCGACGAGGCGCAGTTCGTCTTCGTCGACACCCCCGGCTTCCAGACCAAGCACAGCACCGCGCTGAACCGCAACCTGAACCGGACGGTGCAGGGCGTGCTGGCGGACGTGGACCTGGTGCTGTTCGTCGTCGAGGCGGGCCGCTTCGGCCTGGACGATGCCAAGGTGCTGTCGCTGCTGCCGCAGGACAAGCCGGTGGTGCTGATCGCCAACAAGCTGGACGCGGTGCACCGCCGCGCCGAGCTGATGCCCTGGCTCAAGAGCATGCAGGAGCGGCGCAACTTCAGCGAGTTCGTGCCGCTGTCGGCGAAGAAGGACTCCGACGTCCAGCGCCTGTTCCAGATCCTGAAGCCCTACCTCCCGAACCAGGAATGGTTCTACGAGGAGGACGCGCTGACCGACCGCAGCGAGAAGTTCCTGGCCGCCGAGATGATCCGCGAGAAGCTCTTCCGCCTGACCGGCGACGAGCTGCCCTACGAGGCGACGGTGATCATCGACCGCTGGGAGGAAGAGGGCAACCTGCGCCGCATCGCCGCGACCATCGTGGTCGAGCGCGACGCCCAGAAGGGCATGGTCATCGGCCAGGGCGGCGAGCGCCTCAAGCGCATCGGCTCCGAGGCCCGCCAGGAGCTCGAGACGCTGATGGACGCGCGCGTGTTCCTGGAGCTGTGGGTGAAGGTCCGCTCCGGCTGGGCCGACAGCGAAGAGCACCTCAGAAGCTACGGCTACGAGTGAGCGCGCCGCGCGCTCGCTGACGATCAGCGCCCATGGCCACCCGCGCGCCGAAGCCGCCCGCCACGCAGGCGGCTTTTGTCCTGCACCACTACGACTGGAGCGAGACCAGCCTGGTGCTGGACCTGTTCAGCCGCGAGCACGGCCGGCTGGCGGTGGTGGCCAAGGGGGCCAAGCGGCCGTATTCGCAGCTGCGATCGGTGCTGCTGCCGTTCCTGCGTCTGCAGGTGACGCTGTCCAAGCCCTCGAAGATGAACGAGGACGGCGCGGCCGAGGTGCAGTCGCTGCGCGGCGCGGAATGGGTCGGCGGACAGACGCTGCCCAGCGGTGCGGCGCTGTTCAGCGGCTACTACGTCAACGAGCTGCTGCTGAAATTCCTGCCGCGGCAGGATCCGCAGCCGGGGCTGTTCGACGCCTACGCGGCGCTACTGCCCCGCCTGGCCTCGGTGGACGACGCACAGGCGGCGCTGCGCGCCTTCGAGCTGACGCTGCTGGCGACCTGCGGCCTGCTGCCCGACCTGAGCGTGCTGGCCACGACGCAGGCGCCGCTCGATCCGGAGCGGCCCTACATGCTGGCGCCGGAGTCCGGCGTGATCGTGCCCACGCATGACGCGCCGCAGCTCACCGGCATGGCCTTCATTCAGATCCAGGCGGCGCTGCTGCATGGCAGCCAGGCGGCGCTGCAGCAGGCCTGCGAACTCGCCGGGCCGACCCTGAAGCCGCTGCTGCGCGGCCTGCTTCACTATCATCTGGGCCATCGTCCTCTGCGGACGCGGCAGGTGCTGCTCGACGTCCAGAAGCTGCTCACATGAATCCGCTGATCGCTCCCGAATCCGGTCGCCATGACGCGCGTTGCGCGCTCTCGGTCAACGTCAACAAGGTCGCGCTGCTGCGCAACACGCGGCACCTGGGCATCCCCAGCGTGACGCGCGCGGCGCAGCGGTGCCTGGAGGCCGGCGCGCAGGGCATCACGGTGCATCCGCGGCCCGACGAGCGCCACATCCGCGCGCACGACGTGCGCGAGCTCGCCGCGCTGATGAAGGCCTGGCCGCAGGCCGAATACAACATCGAGGGCAACCCGACGCAGAACCTGATGGACTTCATCCGCGAAGTCCGTCCGCACCAGGCGACCTTCGTTCCCGACAGCGAGGACCAGTTCACCTCCGACCACGGCTGGAACCTGCCGGCCGATGCCGAGCGGCTGCGTCCGATGATCGCGGAATGCCGGTCGCTGGGCGTGCGGGTGAGCCTGTTCATGGACCCGCTGCCCGAAGCGATGGCCCATGTGGCGGCGCTGGGCGCGGAGCGCATCGAGCTCTACACCGAGACCTGGGCGAGCGCCTTCGGCACGCCGCGCGAGGCCGAGGTCGCGGCTGGTTTCGCCGCCGCGGCGCGCGCGGCGCTGGCGCAGGGCCTGGGCATCAACGCGGGCCACGACCTGAACCGCGAGAACCTGACGCGCTTCCTGCGCGAGGTGCCGGGCGTGGCGGAGGTGTCGATCGGCCACGCGCTGATCGCGGATGCGCTCGAGCTCGGTTATGCCGAGACGGTGCGGGACTACCAGCGCTGCATCCAGCGCGCCTACGTCTGATTGCATTTGCGCACGCAAGCACCACGCAGCAGGCACGAGACGCGCACCGGGCGCGCATGAAAGGGTCGCGATGATCTACGGCATCGGCACGGACGTCTGCGACATCCGGCGCATCCGCAGCACTTTCGAACGGCGCGGGGAGCGCTTCGCCGGGAAGGTGCTGGGCCCGCACGAGATCGAGGTGTTCCGCGAGCGGTATGCCAAGGTCCCGGCGCGGGGCATCGCCTACCTGGCGACGCGGTTCTCGGCGAAGGAGGCGTTCTCGAAGGCGATCGGGCTGGGCATGCGCATGCCGATGACCTGGCGCGCCTGCGAGATCGTCAAGGCGCGCAGCGGCAAGCCGGAGATCCGGCTGCACGACGGCCTGGCCGAGTGGTTCGAGGCCAAGGGTCTGAGAGCCCACGTCAGCGTCAGTGACGAGACGGACTACGCCACCGCGTTCGTCGTCGTCGAGACGCGGGACTGAGCCCCGGGCGCCAGCGACGCTGCCCTCGCTGCCCTCATTGCAGCAGCGACGATCAGAAACCATGCGGGCGCAATGACGCCTGTTCAACGAGAGAGACAGATCAATGACCGATTCCCTGCATTCGCCGGTGATCCTCGACATCGCGGGCACGACGCTGACCGCCGACGACCGTCGCCGGCTGGCGCATCCGCTGACCGGCGGGATGATCCTGTTCGCGCGCCACTTCGAGAGCCGCGCCCAGCTGACGGCGTTGTGTGCCGAGGCCAAGTCGCTGCGGCCGGACCTGCTGATCGCCGTCGACCAGGAAGGCGGCCGCGTGCAGCGCTTCCGCACCGATGGCTTCACGGCCTTGCCGGCGATGCGCACGCTCGGCGAGCTGTGGATGGACGATGCGATGCGCGCCGTGCAGGCCGCGACGGCCACCGGCCTGGTGCTGGCGCTGGAGCTGCGGGCCTGCGGCGTGGACATGAGCTTCACGCCGGTGCTCGACCTGGACCACCAGGACGCCTCGCGGCAGTCGGTGAGTCCGGTGATCGGCTCGCGCAGCTTCCACGGCGATCCGCGGGTGGTGAGCCTGCTGGCGCAAAGCCTGATGCAGGGCCTGGCGCTGGCCGGCATGGGCAGCTGCGGCAAGCACTTCCCGGGGCACGGCGCGGTGAGCGTCGATTCGCATGTGGGCGTGCCGGTGGACACGCGCTCGCTGAAGGCCATCCTGGCGGAGGACGTGCGGCCCTTCGAGTGGCTGAGCCTGAGCCTGTCGGCGGTGATGCCGGCGCACGTGATCTACCGCAAGGTGGACAGCCGGCCGGCGGGCTTCAGCCGCCGCTGGCTGCAGGACATCCTGCGCGACCGGCTGGGCTTCGCCGGCGCGGTGTTCAGCGACGACCTGGGCATGGCGGCGGCGCGCGTCATCGAAGGCCGGCCGGTCGGGTACACCGAGGCCGCACTGGCGGCGCTGGACGCGGGCTGCGACCTGGTGCTGCTGTGCAACCAGAGCCTGGAGCAGGGCGGCCGCGCGATCGATGAACTGCTGGACGGCCTGACCGTGGCGCAGTCGACCGGGGCCTGGATGCCGGCGATCGACAGCGAGGCGCGCCGCGCGGCGCTGGTGCCGCAGTCCGCGCCGCTGACCTGGGATGAGCTGATGCTCGCGCCGAGGTATCTGGAGGCGTTGGCACGGCTGCCGTGAGGCAGTGCGGCCTTGGGGCCTTGGGGCCTTGGGGCCGCGACGGCCAGCTAGACTCCGCCCCAACTGACCGGACAACGATCAATCAGGGAGCGGGCCAGCATGACGCTGACCATGGAGGGAGTGCTGGCGCTGGCGCCGGACGAGGCATCGGCGAAGGCCGCGCGCGGGCTCACTTCGCCGGCCAAGTGGCCCTTGCTCGGCGCCGATGACGCCGCCGTCTGGGGCGAGTGCCAGGGCAGCGGCTCCAAGCCGTACCAGACGCAGGTCGACCTGAGCGGTCCCGCCTTCCGCTGCTCCTGCCCCAGCCGCAAGTTCCCCTGCAAGCATGGCCTCGCGCTGTTGATGCTGCGCGCGCAGGACGCGTCGAAGTTCAGCGGCGGCGAGCCGCCCGCCTGGGTCGCCGAATGGCTGGCCTCGCGTGGCGAGCGGGCGCAGAAGAAGGAAGAGCGCGACCAGAAGGCCGCCGACCGCGCCGCCGAGCGCGCGGTCCAGCTCGCCGACGGCGTCGATCCCGCGCAGGCCGCCTCCGCGCTTGCCGATCCGGAGGGCGCGACGAAGCGCGAGGCGCAGCGCTGGCGTCGCATTGAAGAGGCCGCCGGCGAACTGCAACGCTGGCTCGGCGATCAGATCGGCCGCGGCCTCGGCGCGCTCGACGACGCCGCGATCCGCGGCTGGCGCACGATGGCCGCCCGCATGGTCGACGCGCAGGCGCCCGGGCTCGGGCAGCGGCTCACCGCAGCCGCCGATGGCTGGCGCGCCGGCGCGGACTGGCCCGAGCGCATGCTGGCGCGCCTGGGCCTGCTGCAGCTGGCCTGCGACGCCATCGGCCGGCGCGAGGCGCTGCCCGCCGCCGTCCACGCGGATCTGCGAACGCTCTGCGGCTGGCCGCTCGATCAGGCGGAGGTGCTCGCCACGGGCGAGCGCCTGAGCGATCGCTGGACCGTCATCGGCGTCATCGTCGAGGAACGCGATGCGCGCCTCAACGAACGCCGCGTCTGGCTGCAGGGCGAGCGCTCCAGCCGCCGCGCCTGGCTGCTCGACCACACGCATGGCGGGCGCGGTTTCGAGGGACTGTGGCTGCCGGGTTCCAGCAAGGACCTCACGCTGGTCTTCTATCCTGGCGGCGCGCCGCTGCGCGCGCTGGTCGCCGACGAGACGCCATCGACGGAGTCGGCCTCCACCGAAGGCGCCGCGGGCGTGACCCCGCAGGCCTGGAGCGCCGAATGGGAGCGCGTCGCGCAGCGCATCGCCGCGCATCCGTTCGCGTCGCTGCATCCGGTGGTGCTTTCGAACGCGACGCCTGTCGCCTCCGATGCCGGGCCGCATCTGACTGCCGAGGGCCGCGCCGTGCCGCTGCGCCTGGGCGATGAGGACTGGTGGTCGCTGATGGCGGTCTCCGGCGCGCATCCGCTCGACGTCATGGGCGAATGGGACGGCGTGCGCCTGAGCCCCTTGACCGCATGGGCCGCCGGATCGGCGCGGCCCCTTTGGACGCGGAGCGCCGCATGAGCGCCTGGACGCCGCTGCTGCCGATCGCGATGGTCGGCACCGAACGCCAGCCCGGACCGCTGCCCGAATGGTCCGGCGAGATCGGCCAGCTCGCGTCGCAAGCCGCGCTGGCCGTGGACGGTCCGTCGAATCAGGTGCTGCGCGCGATGGCCGTCATCGCGGCCTGCGAGGCCGCCGGCCTGCAGGACCGCGCCTGGACCGCCGCGCCGCCGGAACCGGCCGCGGCGGACCGCCGGCCGGCGGTCCCCGACGGGCAGGGCGGACATCTGCGATCGTTGCTGCGCTGGGCGCTGAACGAAGCGCCGACCCGGCTCCAACAGCAGCTCTTCGCGGACCTGGCCGCCGCCGGGCTGCGCCTGCCCGAGACGCTCCTGCCGCAGGCGCTCGAACTCGGCCGGCGCTCGGTGGCGCTGCGGGCGCCGCTGCTGCCGGTGCTCGGCGAACGCGGCCTGTGGCTCGCCCGCCAACGCGAGGAGTGGCGCTATGCGGCCGGTGTCGGCGGCGAGACCCTTGACGACTCGCAGTGGACCGAGGGCACGCTCGAGCAGCGCCGCGCCTTCCTTGCCCGCGAGCGCGCGGCTGATGCCGCCGCCGGCCGCGCCCGGCTTGAAGCCGCCTTGGCCGAACTGCCCGCGAAGGAGCGCGCCGATCTCGCATCGCAACTGGCCACCGGCCTTTCCCTCGACGACGAAGCGCTGCTCGACCGCCTGCGCGCCGATCGCAGCCGCGAGGTGCGCGACGTCGCGCTCGGCCTGCTGCTGCGGCTGCCCGGCGCGGCGCATCCGCGTCGAGCCATCGATCGCCTCGCGCCGCTGCTGCGCAGCGAGCGTGTGCTGCTGCGCCAGCACTGGGTCATCGACGCGCCGGCCGCTGCCGGCAGCGATTGGGCCGCCGATCAACTCATCGCCGAGCGCCCCCAGGCGGAGAAGCTCGGCGAGCGCGGCTGGTGGCTGTTCCAGCTGGTGCGTCAGGTGCCGCTGGCCTGGTGGACCGAAACGACCGGCACGACGCCCGCCGAGCTGCTCGGCTGGGCGCGCAAGACCGACTGGGCCGAGGCGCTGCAGCGCGGCTGGTTCGACGTGCTCGGCGCCACGCGCGAAATCGACTGGTGCGAGGCCTTCCTCGACCACGCGTTCGGCGACCTCGGCGCGGGCATCGAGTCGCACCGCGCGGCGCAGGTGCTGGGCTGGCTGCCGCAGGCGCGCCGCGAGCGCTACTGGCTCCGCCACCTGCAGCAGGGCACGCTGCCCTTGTCCGCGCTGATCGCGGCGGCGAGCGGTGGCGAGACGCTCGGCCCTCAGCTGTCGCAGGCGCTGACCGAGCAGCTGCTCACGCGCGCCCGCGCCGGCACGCTCAAGGACGACTACACCGTGCGCGCGATGCTGGCCGACTTCGGTGCCGTCGTGCATCCCGACTGCCTGTCCGCCTACGGCTCGATCGCCGACCAGCGCGCGGCCGGCGAGACCGCCGCCTATGCGGACATGCTGCAGGCCGTCGTGCAGACGGCCGCGCTGCGCCGCGCCCTGATCGCTCTTCAACCGGATCCGACCCCGAGGACCCCATGACGACCACGACCGACAGTTCCGCCGCCTCGCAGGTCCTGCGCCGCCACGCGGAGCACCAGTACGCCGAGGAGCTCGCCGAGCTCAAGCGCCAGGACGCGCGCCCGCGTCCCGAGAACTGGGCGATGTCGCCCTGGGCGGTGCTGCGTTACCTGATGGGCGGCACGCTGGAGAACGGCTTCGAAGTCAGCGCCAAGTACATCGGCGACGAGCGCCTGATGGAGATCGCCGTCGCGACGCTCGCCACCGATCGCGCGCTGCTGCTCTATGGCGTGCCGGGCACGGCGAAGTCCTGGGTCTCGGAGCACCTGTCGGCGGCCGTCAGCGGCGACTCGACGCTGCTGATCCAGGGCACCGCCGGCACCGGCGAGGAACAGCTGCGCTACGGCTGGAACTACGCGCAACTGCTGGCCAACGGCCCGAGCGAGGCGGCGCTGGTGCCGAGTCCGCTGATGAAGGCGATGCGGGCCGGCAAGATCGCGCGCATCGAGGAGCTGACGCGCATCCCGGCGGACGTACAGGACAGCCTCATCACGGTGCTGTCGGAGAAGACGCTGCCGATTCCCGAGCTCGGCGGCGAGGTGCAGGCCACGCGTGGCTTCAGCGTGATCGCCACGGCCAACAACCGCGACAAGGGCGTGAACGAGCTGTCGGCCGCGCTCAAGCGGCGCTTCAACACGGTGGTGCTGCCGGTGCCGGCGAGCGAGGACGCGGAGGTGTCCATCGTCGTCAAGCGCGTCGCGGAGCTGGGCGCCGCGCTGCAGCTGCCGGCCGAGCCGCCGGCGCTGAAGGAAGTGCGCCGCATCGTGCAGATCTTCCGCGAGCTGCGCAACGGCCGCACCGAGGACGGCAAGACGCAGCTGAAGTCGCCCAGCGGCACGTTGTCGACGGCGGAGGCGATCTCGGTGATCAACAGCGGCATGGCGCTGGCGGGCCACTTCGGCGACGGCGTGATGCGTCCGCGCGATGTGGCCTCGGGCCTGCTCGGCGCGATCGTCAAGGACCCGGTGCAGGACCAGGTCGTGTGGACCGAGTACCTCGAGACCGTCGTCAAGGAACGCGCCGACTGGAAGGACCTGTATCGCGCCTGCCGCGAGCAGTCCTGAGCGCGGAACCGCGAGAGGCCATGAGCGATCCGGTCCATTACTTCGGTGTCCGGCACCACGGGCCAGGCTGCGCGCGCAGCCTGCTGGCCGCGTTCGAGGCATTGAAGCCGGACTGCGTGCTGATCGAGGGGCCGCCCGAGGCGGATGGCCTCGTCGCGGCGGCGCTCGAGGCCGACATGACGCCGCCGGTGGCGCTGCTGACGCATGGCGTCGAGGACGCGAGCCGCGCGGTGTACCACCCGTTCGCGAGCTTCTCGCCCGAATGGCAGGCCCTGCGCTGGGCGGCCGGGGCCGGCGTGCCGGCGCGGTTCATCGACCTGCCGGTGGGCGTGTCACTGGCGCTCGAGCAGGCGGGTCAGCTGAATTCGGAAGACGACAAGCCGGACGGGAACGAGCCGGACGACGAGCAAGCGGGGGCACAGCAAGTCGGGGCACAACAAGCGGGGGATCAGCAGGCGCAGCCCGTCTCCGCCGAGACGCCTGATCCCGCGCCGTCGCGCCGTGGCGATCCGCTGGACTGGTTCGCGCGCGCGGCGGGCTACGCCGATGGCGAGGCGTGGTGGAACCACATGGTCGAAGAGCGCGGCGACGGCGAGGATCTCTTCGCCGCGATCGGCGAGGCGATGACCACGCTACGCGCCGAATCCGGCGATGACGAGACGCTCGATCCGAAGACGCCGCGCGCACGCCGCGAGGTGCTGCGCGAGGCGCACATGCGGCAGTGCATCCGCGCCGCGCGCAAGGAGGGCTTCGAGCGCATCGCAGTGGTCTGCGGCGCGTGGCACCTCGGCGGCCTGCAGGCGGACATCACGATGAAGGCGGACCAGGCGCTGCTCAAGGGCCTGCCCAAGCTGAAGGTCAGCAGCACCTGGGTGCCGTGGACCTATCGCCACCTGGCGCGTGAGAGCGGCTACGGCGCCGGCATCCATTCGCCGGGCTGGTACGAGCACCTGTGGCTGAGCGGCCTCGATGGCGAGCGGCGGCCGCGCGCGATCGGCTGGCTGGCGCGCGTCGCGCGGCTGATGCGCGAGCGCGACCTGGACTGCTCTTCCGCCCACCTGATCGAGGCCAGCCGCCTGGCCGACACGCTGGCCGCGCTGCGGCAGCGGCCGGCGCCGGGCCTGGACGAGTTGCACGAGGCCACGCGCGCCGTGATGACGCTTGGCGACGAGGCCGTGCTCGGTTTCATCCGCGACGAGCTGGTCATCGGCGACCGGCTCGGCCAGGTGCCGGCCGGCGTGCCGACGGTGCCGCTGCAGCGGGATCTCGAGCAGATGCAGAAGTCGCTGCGGATGAAGCCCGAGGCGACGCAGAAGACCCTGGACCTGGACCTGCGCCAGCCCAACGACCTGGCGCGCAGCCATCTGCTGCACCGGCTGCGGCTGATCGATCTGCCGTGGGGCGAGATCGCGCGGACGGGCAAGTCCTCGCGCGGCACCTTCCACGAGCTGTGGTCGCTGCAATGGCAGCCGGAATTCGCGCTGCGCCTGATCGAGGCCAGCCGCTGGGGGCAGTCGGTCGCGCAGGCGGCGACGGCGGCGGTGGCCGAGCGCTGCGGCGGCGAACGCACGCTGGGCGCGCTGGCCGAGCTCGTGGACCGCGTGCTGCTGGCCGATCTGCCGCAGGCGGTGATCGTCGCGTCGCGCGCGCTGCAGGATCACGCCGCGGTGACCGGGGATGCCGATCAGCTGCTGGCGGCGCTGCCGCCGCTCGCCAATGTCTTCCGCTACGGCAACGTGCGGCAGACCGACGCGGCGATGGTGGGTCATGTCTTCGACGGTCTGGTCACACGGGCGGCGATCAGCTTGCCGCTGGCGGGCGATTCGCTCGACGACGCGGCAGCTGCGCAGTGCCGCGATCGCGTGCTGGGCGCGCAATCGGCGATCCGCCTGCGCGATCCGGGGCGGCAGACCGAGCCCTCCACGCAATGGCGAGCCGCGATCGCGCAACTCGCGGCGCGTGAAGGCGCGCATGCCTTGCTGCGGGGACTGTGTACGCGGCTGCTGCTGGACGACGGCCTGATCACGGCGGAGGACGCGGGGACGGCGATCTCGCTGCATCTGTCGCGCGCGGCCGAGCCGGGCAAGGCGGCGGCGTGGCTGGATGGCTTCCTCAACCGCAACGCGGTGGTGCTGCTGCATCACGATGGCGTCTGGCCTTTGGTCGATGCGTGGCTGAGCGGCCTCGACGAGGAGCACTTCATCCGCGTGCTGCCGCTGGTGCGGCGGACCTTCGCGCATTTCGACGCGGCCGAGCGTCGCGATCTGGGCCAGCGCGCGGCGCGCAAGGGCGGCGGCGCGGCGATGGTCCCGGCGCGGGCGGAATGGGACGAGGCGCGCGCGGCACTGCCTCTGCCGCTGCTGCGCGCGATGCTGGGAGTGGACGCATGAGCGGCTCGGACGAAAGGAACGATGCGGATCGCCTGCGCCGCTGGCGGCTGGTGCTCGGCGGCGAGGCGCAGGACAGCTGCGGCGCGCTGAACGGCGACGCCGCGGAGATGGACCAGGCGCTGAGCGCGCTCTACGACGACCACGGTGGTCTGGGCGACGACCGGCGCGGGGGGCGGGGCAACTCCGCGCCGCGCGTGGCGCGCTGGCTGGGCGACATCCGCAAGTACTTCCCGAGCACGGTGGTGCAGGTGATGCAGAAGGACGCGCTGGAGCGTCTGAACCTGCGCGACATGCTGCTGCAGCCGGAGATGCTGCAGGGCGTGCAGCCGGACGTGCACCTGGTGGCCAACTTGATGGCGCTGTCGCGGGTGATTCCGGCGGGCACGAAGGAGACGGCGCGCCGCGTGGTGCGCCAGGTCGTCGACGAACTGATGAAGCGGCTCGAGGAGCCGATGCGCGCGGCGGTGACGGGCGCCTTGGACCGCAGCCAGCGCAACCGCCGGCCGCGGCTGGCGGAGATCGACTGGCACCGCACCATCCGCGCCAACCTGCGGCACTGGCAGCCGGCGCATCGCACGGTGATCCCGGAGACGCTGCATGGCTTCGGCCGCAAGGCGCGGCGGCCGCAGCGCGAGGTGGTGCTGTGCATCGACCAGAGCGGGTCGATGGCGAACTCGGTGGTGTACTCGAGCATCTTCGGCGCGGTGCTGGCCTCGCTGCCGGCGGTGAGCACGAAGCTGGTGGTCTTCGACACGGCGGTCGTCGACATGACCGAGCAGCTGGACGATCCGGTGGATCTGCTGTTCGGCGTCCAGCTGGGAGGCGGCACGGACATCAACGGCGCGGTGGCCTATTGCCAGTCGCTGATCCGCGAGCCGCGCAACACGATCTTCGTGCTGATTTCCGATCTCTACGAAGGCGGCGTGGAGCCGCAGCTGCTGCGCCGCGCGGCGTCGCTGGTCGAGAGCGGTGTGCAGTGCGTGGCACTGCTGGCGCTCAGCGACGAGGGCGCGCCGGCCTATGACCGCGCGCTCGCGGCGAAGCTGGCGGCGCTGGGCGTGCCGTCGTTCGCGTGCACGCCGGACGCGTTCCCGGGCCTGATGGCTGCGGCGATCCGCCGGGACGACATCGGCGCCTGGGCGGCCGGGCAGGGGATCGTGACGGCGGCGAAGGGCGGCTGAAACGCGGTTGACGGGCGGCGAGGGCGGTGAGGGCGAGCGGCCTGCGCTGCTCAGCGCCGATCAGCGTCCTTCGCCCTGTGCCATCTTCGCGAACCAGGCCGACTGGCCGGTCTTGTTCAGCTGGTACCAGGCCTCGAGCGTCTGGTGCTCGTAGACGTCGAGCGTCTCGAAGATGGCGCGCGCGAAGTCCAGCGCCGACATGCCGCCGGCGGTGATCAGCCCGCGATCGATGACGACGGGTTCGTCGACGTAGCGGTCGCTGCCGGCGTATTCCGGCACGCCCTTCAGATAGGCCAGCGCGTTGCTGGTGTGCTGGCGGTCGTCGAGCACGCCGAGCCGCGCCAGGCCCGCCGTGGCGCCGCAGATCGCGGCCACGCGCTTGCCGGCATCGAGGAATTCATTGGCCTTCTTCGCCGCTTCCAGGTGTTCGCCCTTGTCCCAGCCGGCGCCGCCAGGAAGGATCAGCAGCTCGCTGTCGTCGGGGAACAGCGTCGAGAGCCGGATGTCCGGCATCACCGACAGCCCGCCCATCGATCGCGCCAGGTTGGCGCCCGCGGCGGCGACGGTCTTCACCTGCCAGGTGCCTGGCGATTTCTGGAATTCCGGCGTGTTGATGCCGGCGACCGCATAGGCGGCCTCCCAGTCGGCGAAGCCCTCGAAGAGGTAGAGATGGACGGTGCGGGATGGAGCGTTCATGCCGCAAGGGCGGCAAGGTGCGTGCCCGCGGCCCTGTCTTCAGGGGAGATCAGCCGGCGAGTTTCTTCACCGTGCAGCGAGCTGCTTGGCGAGGCGGACCATGGGCGTGTGCGTCAGCTCGTTGAGGGCGCGCTCGACTTGCATGAAGCCGTTGCGCGCGTAGAGCGCGATCAGCGGCGCGTTCGTCGACGAGGTCCAGGTGCAGCACTGGGGCAGGCCATGTCCGCGGAACCAGGACTCGGCGCGCGCGAGCAACTGCTGCGCGACGCCGAGCCGCCGTGCCTGCGGCACGACGTAGGTCGTGGAGACGAGGCCGAACGGTGCGTCGTGCGCATCCGCTTCAATCCGGTAGATCGTGTGGCCGACGATCGCGCCGGTTAAATCCTCGGCGATGACCACTTCGGCGGCGCGCCCGTCCAGATGCCATCGCACGCGGTCGCGCAGCCAGTCCATCGAGTACATGCCACCGCCAGCCTCCTCGCCTTCGACCTCGACGAGCGTTGCCCGCATGCGCTGCGCGATCAGGTCGATGGCGGCGGTGTCGTCGAGCGTGATGGTGCGGAGTTGCATGGTGTGGGGTGCAGAGGGATGCAGAGGGATGCAGAGGGATGCAGAGGGATGCACGATGCCGACTCTCTCAGCGCAGCCGCGTCAGCATCGCCTGAAGGGCAGGCTCCGACAACTCGCCGGTCCGCTTCGCCACCAGGCGGCCGGATGCATCGAAGAGCAGCGTCGTCGGATAACCCGCCTGCTTGAATGTCGCGCTTGCCTGACGCCGTTCATCGATGGCGACGTTGTCCATCGTGAGGCGCTGAGCGCCCAGCCACTTCGCGACATGGGGCGCGTCCTCGCCCTGGTTGATGAACACGAAGCGCACGTCGGGGCGATCGCGCTGCGCCTGCGCGAGCATCGGCATCTCGCGCACGCAGGGCCCGCACCAGGTCGCCCACAGGTTGACCAGCACCGGCTTGCCGCCGTGCGCGGCGAGATCCAGGCGCTCGCCGTTCAACTGCGTGAACTGGAGCGCCGGCAGCGGCGCGGAAGCGGGCTGCAGCGCGAGCTGGATCTGCCCCGCGACGATCAGCGCCGTCCCGATCGCCAGCGGCACCGTCGCCGGTACGCGCAAGGCCGGCGCGTTCCTCAACCGGTAGGTCGCGTACATCCACATCGCGATGATCCCGATCTCGGGCGACCAGCCGCCATCACGGATGTTGAAGACGCTCAGAGGATGCTCGACATAGAGCTCCTTGTATTGATAGAGGAAGCCCAGCCGCGCGAACAGCAATGCGACGAGCAGGCATCGCCAGAGCAGCGGCCCGACATCCAGCTGGCGCCGGCGGGCAAGCACCGTGGCTACGGCGCTCGAGACTGCGACCGCGATGCACAGATGGACGAAGGTCCACGGCAGGACCAAGGGGCCGATCGTGACGGCGTCGCTCATCGCGTCCCTCCGGGACATTGCGGGCCGCCCATCGATCAGGTGGCGAAGATGCCGTCCGTCGACGCGAAGCCCTTGATCTCGATCGGATTGCCCGAGGGGTCGAGGAAGAACATCGTCGCCTGCTCGCCCGGCTGGCCGGCGAAGCGGATGCTGGGCTTGAGCACGAACTCGATGCCGCGCGACTCCAACCGGTCCGCGAGCGCGCGCCATTCGGGCATCCGCAGGATCACGCCCAGGTGCGGCATCGGGACCAGGTGATCGCCGACCTTGCCGGTGTTGCCGGTCTTGAACGGCTCGCCCAGGTGCAGCGAGATCTGATGGCCGAAGAAGTCGAAGTCGACCCAGGTGTCGGTGCTGCGGCCTTCCTCGCAGCCGAGCACGCCGCCATAGAAGGCGCGGGCATCGTCGAGGTCGCGCACGTGATAGGCCAGGTGGAACAGCGATCGCATGGGGCACTCCCGCTCGAGGGTCAATCGATCGGGCGATCCTAGCTGCGAGAACGCCGCCGTTAACATCGCCGCTTCCTGTCTCGTGCGCTGGGAGTTCGTCGTGGATGTGACCGCTTGGTTGGGCTTTGTCAGCGTGGCGCTGTTCGTCACCTTCACGCCGGGACCGGCCGTGCTGATGGCGATCTCGAACTCGCTCAGCGTCGGGCCGCGGCGCGCGATGGTGGGCTCGTTGGGCAATGCGATCGGGCTGCTGGCGGTGTCGGCCGCGACGACGGCCGGGCTGGGCGTACTGCTGAGCACCTCGGCTCAGGCCTTCCTCGTCGTCAAGCTGCTGGGCGCCTGCTACCTGGTCTGGCTCGGCATCAAGCAATGGCGCCAGGGCGAGCGCATGGCCTCGATCGCGGACGGCGACGCGGCCGCGGCCGAAACGGCGGGGCTGTCGCGCCGGGCGTTGTTCCTGCGCGGCATCCTGGTCGCGCTCACGAATCCCAAGGCGATCCTGTTCTTCACCGCGCTGTTTCCGCAGTTCATGAATCACCCCGAGACGGCGATGCGCGACTTCGTCGTGCTGACGGTGACCTTCTCGCTGTGCGCCGTGCTGGCGCATGGCTTCTACGTCGTGCTGGCCCGCGCGCTGCGCCGCGGCCTGGCGTCCCCGCGCCGCGTGAAGGTCATGAACCGCAGCTTCGGCGCGTGCTTCGTGGCGCTGGGCGTGAGCCTCCTCGGCTGGCGCGGGCGGACGCAGTAAGCGCGGCACCGCCATGTTCTCGCACGTGTTCATCGGCGTCGGCGATTTCGACCGGTCGCTCGCGTTCTACACGCCGCTGATGGCGGCGCTCGGGCTACCGCAGCGCTTCTGCGATCCCTCGCGGCCCTGGGCCGGCTGGCAGTCGGTGCCGGGGCCGCGGCCGCTCTTTCTCATCGGGCGTCCTTTCGACGGCATGGCGCACGCCGCGGGCAACGGCCAGATGGCCGCCTTCATGGCCGACTCGCGCGCGATGGTCGATGCGGCCCACGCGGCGGCGCTCGCGCACGGCGGCCGCTGCGAAGGTCCGCCAGGCCTGCGGCCCGAGTATCACGAGCACTACTACGGCGCCTACTTCCGCGATCCCGACGGGAACAAGCTGTGCGTGGCCTGCCATTCGCCGCCGGCGCCCTCGCAGGATTGACCCGAGCGGCTCTCGCACGTCGATTGCCCAGCCAGGGACAGGAGCCGACATGTCGCCCATCCCCCGCACCGTTTGCTGGATCCCGAGCTGGAGCGCTTCGCATCCGGACGTCGGCATCGAACATCTGCGCCTCTCGGAGGGGCAGGCCGACGGGCTGGTCGTTGCGATCGACGACGAGCGGGGACCGTTCCGCCTCCAATACCGCTTGAACTGGGACGCGCAGTGGTGCCTGCGCGATGCGGCGCTGTCGCTGATCGGCGAGGAGGGTGTCGCGGCGCGCACGATGCGCCTGGCCACCGATGGACAGGCACACTGGACCGATGACCGCGGTGCGGCGCTCCCCGCGCTGGAGGGCTGCCTCGACATCGACATCTGGCCCACGCCGTTCACCAACAGCTTCCCGATCCGGCGTGTGTCCCTGGCGGTCGGCGAGCGGCGCGAGTTCCGCATGGCGTGGGTCGATGGGACCGCGTTGACCGTGCGACCCCAGGCTCAGGCCTATACGCGGCTCGATGAGCGGCGCTATCGCTTCGAGTCGCTGGATGGGTCCGGCTTCACCGCGGACCTGGAGGTCGACGAGCGCGATCTGGTGGTGGATTACCCGGGACTGTTCCGCCGCGTGTGAGCCAGCCGCTTCGCGACACAATGCGCCGCGATCCGGGCCTGCCTTGGCGCCGGCTTTCCTTGCGTTCCGTCCGACAGCACCCCATGAGCCTGCAAGCCACCTTCATCGACTACCTGCGCCGCTACGAAGCGAAGGACCTGGACGGCATCGCCGCGATGCTCGCGCCGGAGGCAACGCTGCGCGACTGGAACCTGTCGGTGAAGGGCCGCGACGCCGCGATCGCCGAGACGCGCAAGAACTTCGAATCGGCGGCGTCGATCCGCATCGAGGTGCTGCGCGTGCTCGAAGGCGACCGCTCCGTCGCCGGCGAGCTGCGCATCGTCGTCGACGGGCACATCGAGCTGTTCGTGGTCGACGTGCTGGACTTTGACGACGAAGGCCGCATCAGCGCGATCCGGGCCTACCTCGGTCGCGGAGACTGAGCGCCGGACACGCCATGGCGGCGCGGGGCGCGCCCGTGTGGTTCCCTTCACTCGTCGGCGCCAAGCCGCACGACCAGCGCCGCGGCGCTCGCGACCGTCGCCAGGCCGGTCACGCCCAGCCATCCCCAGTGCGCCAGCAGCAGGCTGCCGAGCGCAGCGCCGGTCGCCATGCCGATGAACATGCCGGTGAACAGCAGCGCGTTCAGGCGGCTGCGCGCGGCCGGGTCCAGGCTGTAGACGATGGTCTGGTGCGCGACCAGCGCCGCTTGCACGCCGAAGTCGAAGACGACGGCCAGCACCACCAGTACGGCGATCGCCGCGCTACGGTCCAGCCAGGCGGTGACCGACATCGCCGCGAACGACAGCACCACCAGCAGGGCGCCGAGCCGCGTCACCACGCCGGGACCGCGCCGGTCGGCGATGCGGCCGGCCAGCGGCGCGGCCAGCGCGCCCGCCGCGCCGGCCAGTCCGAAAGCGCCCGAGACCGCGCTGCCCAGCCCGAAGCGCGCATGCAGCATCACCGCCAGCGTCGACCAGAACGCGCTGAAGGCGACGGCCAGCAAGCCCTGCGCGATCGCGGCGCGGCGCAGCGTCGGCCAGGTGCGCCACAGGCCGCCCAGCGAGCGCAGCAGGCCGCCATACGTCGTGCGCATCGCCGGCGGCGAGGACGGCAGCCAGCGCCAGCTCGCCAGGCCCGCGACGGTCAGGGCCAGCGCCGCCAGGCCATAGACCCAGCGCCAGCCCAGCAGGTCCGCGATGACGCCGCTCATCACGCGCGACAGCAGGATGCCCAGCAGCAGCCCGGTCATCACCTGGCCGACGATGCGCCCCCGGTGCTCGGCCGGGCTCAGCGCGGCGGCCATCGGCACGACGTCCTGCGCCAGCGTCGCCGTCAGTCCCAGCAGCGCGCTGGCGACCAGGAAGGGCGCGAAGCCCGGTGCGAAGCCGCTCATCAGCAGGGTCGCGATCAGCAGCACGAACTTGGTGAGGATCACGCGGCGGCGGTCGAAGCGGTCGCCCAGCGGCGTCAGCAGCAGGATGCCGGCGGCGTAGCCGAGCTGGGTGAGCATCGGCACCGCGCCGATGCCGCCGGTGGAGGCGTGCAGATCCTCGGCCAGCGGGGCCAGGATCGGCTGGCTGTAGTAGAGCGACGCGGCGCCCAGGCCGGCCGATGCGGCCAGCAGGACAATCAGCGGCGCCGAGGGCGTTGCGCCGGCATCCGGCGGCGAGGCGGTCGAGGTCGATGTCACGGTGGGTGTCGAGGGCGAAGTCAGCGGCAGGGCGGACATGGCAACTCCGGAAGGGTAACGAGGAAGTGGGAATCGGTGGGCGGCGGCGCGCCGGCACCGGGATGCCTCGCATTCTTCGGATGGGCGCCCGCCCGCGGAACCGGCCCCGCACGCACAGCGGCCATACGCCCGGCGTATAAAGCGCCTCATGAAAGACCTTGTCCGGGACGGCGGCCAGGACCGCCTCGCGCTGCTGCAGACCTTCCTCCGTGTCGCGGAGGCGGGCAGTTTCTCCGCGGCGGCGCTGCAGCTCGCGACCACCCAGCCGACGGTCAGCCGCCGGGTGCAGATGCTCGAATCGCTGCTCGGCGCGCGGCTGGTGGAGCGCTCGACGCGCGGCCTGCGCCTGACCGAGGAGGGCGAGCGCTGCGCCGCGCAGGCGCAGGAACTGATCGATGGCTGGCAGACGCTGGCCGAGGAGCTCGACGGCGGCGAGGAGCTCTCCGGCACGCTGCGGCTGCGGGTGCCGCATGCCTTCGGGCAGAGCCAGCTGATCGAGCCGCTGGCCGCCTTCCTGAAGCGCCATCCGCGGGTGTCGGTCGAATGGATGCTGCAGGACCAGTTGCCGGACTTCAGCCGGGAGAACGTCGATTGCTCCCTGCTCGTGGGCGAGATCAGCCAGCCTAATCTGATCGCCACGCAGCTGGCGGAAGTCCCGCGGGTGCTGGTGGCCGCGCCGTTGCTCGCGAAGAAGCTGCCCAAGGGCCTGGACCGGAAGACACCGGAGGAGATCGCGGCGCTGCTCGGCGCGCAGCCCTGGCTGGCGCTGCTGGCCTTCTACCGGGACGGCATCGACCTGCGCGCGGCGACGGGCGACGCGAGCCTGCACATCGGCTTCCGGCCCCGGCTGGGCACGGACAGCCTGTTCGCCTTGATCGAGTCAGCGCGGCGCGGCCTGGGCCTGGCGCTGGTGTCGCAATGGGCGGTCATCGATGACCTCGCGCAAGGGCGCCTGGTGCGCCTGCTGCCGGACTGGTGCGCGACGCCGCTGCCGATCTCGCTGGTCTATCCGTCGCGCCGCCTGCAGCCGGCCCGGCTGCGCGCGTTCCAGCAAGTGATGCGCGAGGTCATCCCGACCTTGCCCGGCATGCGCGAACTGCGCCGGCGGTGAGGCAGCAGCGTCCCTCCAGGGGCGCGCCTTCAACGACGCATGGATGGGCCAGTGAAACCGGATCCGCTTCCGCCTAGATTGCCTCGCTCGTGGGATCCCTTCCGTTCCCCTTGCCAGGAGCCATGCAATGAACGTTGAGACGACGAGGACCTTGATCAACGCCGGCGTGAGCGCGCAAGAAGCGCTCGCGATTTCTCAGGCGATCCATCTGGAGGTTGCGAACGCGAAAGCCGACATGTCGGTGAAGCTCTTCGAGAGCGAGCGATGGCTTTGCTTGGCGCTAATGGCGACCTTCCTGTTGTCGCTGTTCTGGGCTGCCGCTCTCGATCGCTGACGCGCTCAAGAAAAAGGACCGCCCTCGGGCAGTCCTGGTCACGGCGCCGCCGGGCCCCCGGCGCGCATCAGGCGCTCAGCTCTTGCTGGCGGGCTTGGCCGGCGTGACCTTCTCGACCTTCTTCTTCACAGCGGGCAAGGCCTTGCCGGTGCTGGCCATGTTCATCTGCGTGTCCATGCGCAGCAGCTTGCCCTGCGGTCCCGCCATGTCCATGCCCATCGTCATCGACATCGTGCTGCGGAGCATCAGACGGTCGGCCAGGCGCACGTCCATCTTGCCGCTGCCGGTCGCGGTCATCGAGCCCTTCACCTCGGCCGGCGCGGAGGCGGCCGGCGCCGGGGCGGTCGCCTCCGTCGCGCTGGAGGCGGCGGCAGAGGTGGCGGCCGCCGACGCCGGCGCGGACACCGGCAGCGCGACGTCCATGGCCATCGTCACCGCGACATCGAACGACGCCACGCCCTGGCGCACGCCGGTCAGGGTGTAGCGGCCCACCACCTTGCCCAGCTGCTTGGACGCGCCCATCGGCAGGTTCATCTCGACCGGCACCTCGATCGATTCGCCGACCTTCAGCGTCACGCCGTTGAACTTGCGCATCCAGTCGAAGCTCTGGTTGAAGAGCTGCTCCTGCAGCTCCTTGCTCAGCGCCTGGGACGCGGCCGTGGCAGGCAGCTGCATGTCGATCTGCTCGAACTGGTCGTCCTTCAGCCGCGCGTTGAAGCGGAAGGTCATCGGCGGCGGCAGCGGCTGAAGCTGACCGGACGCATTGCGCATCTCGGTCTTGAGCGTCGCCATCTCCGCATCCAGGGTGTAGCCGCCATCGGCCGCCTTGGCCGAGGTCGACAGCGTCTGGCGCATCGCCATGGTCATCGTCAACGGCATGGCGGCCTTCAGCTGCTCGGCCTCGGCGCGCGCCTGCTCGGGCGCGTCCGCCGGCAGCCGCATGGACATGTTCATGCGGGTGTCCATGGTCAGGTCGACCTGTTGCCGCGTCGACGGCAGCGGCACCAGGTTGAGCTTGACGCTGGTCTGTGCCAGCGCCGCTGGCGTCGCGATCGCGGCATGGAGGGCCAGCGCGGTGGCCAGAGAGAGAAGTCGATTCATCGTTGTCGCTTCCTTGAGGAGATGGAGCTTCAGCCCCGGTAGTTGTCCTGCATGCGGTAGCCACGCGCGTAGAGCGCGAACAGCAGTGCCGCCAGCAGCGCGAAGCCGGCGAAGAAGAACATCTGGAAGGCCGTCACGCTGGTGCCGGTCGACTGGATGTAGGCCGTCACCGCCGAACCCTTGACACTCGAATTCGCCAGCAGCACCCACAAGTTGCCGATGGTCACCGACAGGTTCCAGAAGCTGGTGATCACGCCCTTCATCGCCAGCGGCGCCTGGCTGTAGGCGAACTCCAGGCCGGTCGCCGACACCAGCACCTCGCCCAGCGTCAGCAGCGCGTAGGGCAGCACCTGCCAGGTGATGTCGACCGCGTGGCCGCCGTCGATCCACAGCTGCAGCCCGCCCACCACGATCCAGGCCAGGCCGGCGAACGCAATGCCCGCGCCCATGCGGCGCAGCGCCGTCACCTTCAGGCCCAGGCGGGCCAGCAGCGGGTACAGCACCAGGTTGTTGAACGGGATCAGGATCATGACCAGGGCCGGATTGAGCGCCTGCATCATCGAGGACTTGAACCACTCCGGCTTGGCCATCTGGTCGGCCTGCAGCACCCAGGTCGAGGCCTTCTGGTCGAACAGGGACCAGAAGGGCGTGACCAGCGCGAACAGCACCAGCAGGCGCAGCACCTGGCGCACGCCTTCGACGGCCTCGGCCGGATGCACGGCGCGGGCGCGTTCCAGCTGCATCCAGGCGCCGATGCCGCCGAAGCCCATGACCAGCACCAGCGCCGAGCAGAAGGCGATCACGAAGCCCAGGTTGGGCGTCAGGGCCAGCGCCCCGATCGCCAGCACCACGCCCAGGCCGGCCACGATCAGGCCGCCGCGGCCCTGGCCCGGCGCCTGCGCCAGCAGCGCCGTGCGCACCACCTTCAGGAAGCCATGGGGATCGCGGTGCGACTGGCCCGCCGGCACATGGGTGTACTTGCGGCGGCCGCTCCAGAAGATCAGGGTGGCCAGGAACATCAGCGCGCCCGGGATGCCGAAGGCGACGCTGGCGCCGAACCTGTCCAGGAAGATCGGCATCAGCAGCGAGGCGAAGAAGGAGCCGAAGTTGATGATCCAGTAGAAGGCGTCGAAGACCTTCTGCGCCAGCGTGCGGTTGCTCTTGTCGAACTGGTCGCCGATGAAGGAGCTGACCAGCGGCTTGATGCCGCCCGAGCCCAGCGCGATCAGGAACAGGCCGAAGTAGAAGCCGCGCAGGTTGTTCTCGAAGATCGCCAGGCAGGCGTGGCCGGCGCAGTACACCAGGCTCAGCCAGAAGATGGTGTTGTACTTGCCGAAGAAGCGGTCGGACAGCCAGCCGCCCAGCAGCGGGAAGAAGTAGACGCCGATCACGAAGGTGTGGAACACCTCCTTGGCCTCGCCCTTGCGCAGCGGTTCAGGAATGGCCAGCAGCAGGCTGGTCATCAGGAACACGGTCAGGATGTTGCGCATCCCGTAGAAGCTGAAACGCTCGCAGCCCTCGTTGGCGATGATGTAGGGGATCTGCGGCGGCATCTTGGGCGCGGCCTGCGCGGCGCTGCCGGCGGTGCCGCCGGGGGCAGCGATGGTGGAGGTGTTCAAGGGAAGTCTCCGTCGTGTCGTCGGGCGCTTGTGACGCCCCAAAAGGAAAGCCGCCGGGGGTAACTCGGCGGCTCTTGCGAAATCAACTCGTGCCTCGATGACACCCTCTCCCCGCGGGCGGGGAGAGGGAGGGGTGAGGGGTCTCCATCAGGCGCACCTGCGGAGGCCGGCCCTCACCCCGTCCCTCTCCCGCAAGCGGGAGAGGGAGTTCATGCGGGCGATCAGGCCTCGAAGGGCAGCTTGAACTGGCTGAGGTCCTTGCGGGTCTCGACCAGCACCAGCGGGCCGTCGTCGACCACCACGACCGGTGCCGGCTCGCGGCCCAGCGGTGCCGGGGCAGGCTCGGCGGCGATCGCGGCCTGGGCGGCGGCGATCTTGTCGGCATCGCTGTTGACCCAGACCAGGCCGGCACCATCGGCGACGGCGCTGAGCTCGGTCATCGGCAGCTCGAAGCGCGGCACGACCGGGGCGGCGGCGGCCGGAGCCGGCGAGGCAGCCACCGGTGCGGGCGCGGCGGCTTGCACCGGCGCCTGCTTCGGCGATTCGCCCAGTTCCAGCTGCTTCGGCGCGGCACCCGCGTCCAGGACGATGCCGTCCAGCGCGGCCACGGCCGGCGAAGCGACCTCGCCTTCAGCGATCAGGCCGTTCGCACCCTCGCCGCCTTCGGCGGGAGCGCCTTCGCCTTCGCGGCGGTCGCGACGATAGCGGTCGCGACCCCGGCCACGGCGGCGGCCCTCACCACGGCCTTCGCCTTCGGCGCCTTCAACGGCTTCGGCGGGGGCCTCGCCCTCGACCACCGGCGCGGCGGCGGACTCGGCGCCCTCGGCGAACGAGGCCTCGCCCGCTTCCGGCGCCTGGCCTTCGACCAGCGTGCCTTCGACCTGCTCCGCGCCCTCGATGCCTTCGGCGCCACGCTCACCGCGGTTGCCACGACGGCGACGGCGACGGCCCTGACGCTCTTCGCCGGCCTCGCCCAGCGGCGTTTCCAGCGGCGTCTCCAGCGGCTGGGTGTCGGCGAAAGCGATCGGCGACTCGGTGTTGGCGGCCTCGGTGCCGGCCAGCGGCGCGAGTTGCTCCTGCGTCACCTCGGCGGCGCGCTCCTCGCGGCGGCGGCGGCCTTCGCCACGCTCGCCACGATCACCGCGCTCGCCCCGTTCCGGACGATCGCCACGCTCCGCGCGTTCCTGGCGCGGTGCGCCTTCGACGGCCTGCTCCGGCTTGTCGGCGCGCTCGTTGCGACGGTTGCGCTCACCGCGTTCACCGCGTTCGGCACGGTCGCCGCGCTCGCCACGCTCCGGACGCTCGCCGCGGCCTTCCTGCTGCGGCTTGCCTTCGCCGCGCGGCTTGCCGTCACGGGCCTTCTGCTCGTTGCGGTCACCACGGTCACCGCGTTCGGCACGTTCACCGCGCTCGCCACGATCGCCGCGCTCGCCACGGCGGTTGCGGTCGCCGCGCTCGCCGCGGGCATTGCGGTCACGATCGCCGCGCTCGCCGCGTTCCTTCTTTGCCGGCTCGGCGGCCTTCGCTTCGGCAGCGGGCGCCGGGGCCGGCGCGGGCGCGCCGCCGAACAGGTTCTTGATCCAGCCGAAGAAACCACCGCCCGCCGCGACCGGCGCCGCGGGAGCCGCCGGCGCGGGCGCCGCGACCACCGGTTCCGCCGCCTTGGGCGCGGGTGCCGGCGCGGGCATCGGTGCCGGCTGCTCCGGCATCAGGCCCTTGATCACCGGCTCCTGCTTGTTCTTCTTCTCGGCGCCGCGGCGGGTGATGCCCACCTCTTCCTGCGGCTCCTCGATCATCGTGTAGCTCGCCTGCAGGTTTTCCAGGCGCGGATCGTCGTGGCGCAGGCGCTCGAGCTTGTAGTTCGGCGTCTCCAGATGCTTGTTGGGCACCAGCAGCACGGTCACGCGCTGCTTGAGCTCGATCTTGGTGATCTCGGTGCGCTTCTCGTTGAGCAGGAAGCTGGTCACTTCCACCGGGACCTGCACGTGCACGGCCGCGGTGTTGTCCTTCATGGACTCTTCCTGGACCATGCGCAGGATCTGCAGCGCCGACGATTCGGTGTCGCGGATGTGGCCGGTGCCGTTGCAGCGCGGGCAGGTGATGTGGCTGCCTTCGCTCAGCGCCGGACGCAGGCGCTGGCGGCTCAGCTCCAGCAGGCCGAACTTGCTGATCGAGCTGAACTGCACGCGGGCGCGGTCCTGGCGCAGCGCGTCGCGCAGGCGCTGTTCGACCTCGCGGCGGTTCTTGGACTCCTCCATGTCGATGAAGTCCACGACGATCAGGCCGCCCAGGTCCCGCAGGCGCATCTGGCGCGCGATCTCGTCGGCGGCTTCCAGGTTGGTGCGGGTGGCGGTTTCCTCGATGTCGCCGCCGCGGGTGGCGCGCGCCGAGTTCACGTCCACCGAGACCAGCGCCTCGGTGTGGTCGATCACGATGGCGCCGCCCGACGGCAGGTTCACCGTGCGGCTGAAGGCCGTCTCGATCTGGTGCTCGATCTGGAAGCGGCTGAACAGCGGCGCGTCGTCACGGTAGCGCTTGACCTTGTGCGCCGTCTCCGGCATCACGTGGGTCATGAACTGATGGGCCTGCTCGAAGATGTCGTCGGTGTCGATCAGGATCTCGCCGATGTCGGCGGTGAAGTAGTCGCGGATCGCGCGGATCACCAGCGACGACTCCTGATAGATCAGGAACGCGCCCTTGCCGCCCTGGGCCGCCTCGTCGATGGCGGTCCACAGCTTGAGCATGTAGTTCAGGTCCCACTGCAGCTCGGCGGCGGAACGGCCGATGCCCGCGGTGCGCGCGATCAGCGACATGCCCTTGGGATATTCGAGCTGGTCCAGCGCTTCCTTGAGTTCCTCGCGGTCCTCGCCCTCGATGCGGCGCGAGACGCCGCCACCGCGCGGGTTGTTGGGCATCAGCACCAGGTAGCGGCCGGCCAGCGACACGAAGGTCGTCAGCGCCGCGCCCTTGTTGCCGCGCTCTTCCTTCTCGACCTGGACCAGCAGTTCCTGGCCTTCCTTGATCACGTCCTGGATCTTGGCCGAGCGCACATCGGCGCCGTCCCGGAAGTACTGGCGCGAGATTTCCTTGAAGGGCAGGAAGCCGTGGCGGTCCTCGCCGTAGTCCACGAAGCAGGCTTCCAGCGACGGCTCGACGCGCGTCACCACCGCCTTGTAGATGTTGCCCTTGCGCTGCTCGCGGCCTTCGATTTCAGTCTCGAAGTCCAGCAGCTTCTGGCCATCGACGATGGCCAGGCGACGCTCTTCCTGCTGCGTCGCGTTGATCAGCATGCGTTTCATCAGTTCTCCTCCACGCCAGGGCCAAGCCGCTGGCGCGCATCTTCAAGTGAACCGCTGCCGGCTATTCACCGGCGGGCGATTCGACCGATGCACGAGAAACGCGAAAGAACCAATGAAAGGATCGCCCTGGACTGCAATTGAACGGCGCGTTGACCGTTCAGCGCTGCAGCGTTGGCGCGTGCACCGCGGGCCCCGGGTCGTCTGTTCCGGTCCGCCTGCGCGCCGCTTCAGGCGCGACCCGACCACGGCCGGAGCCCGGCGTGTGGACGAAGCCAACACGCGCTCGCAGGCGGCGGGGGGTGGGAAAGACCGAGGAAAACATCCGGAAACGGGGCCTGGGTGCTGACGTCAGCGCCGGGACTTGCGCCCCCTCGCTGACGTCGTGAAACCTTGTTGTGCTGCCCGCGCCGCCTGCCGACATCCGAGGATGCGGTCGACCGCGTGAGCAATGGTTCTGACGACGTTGCTCTGCCATCCGGCCCTCGTGACTGCCCGCTCGCTTTGGGAAGCGGACTCGACGCGATGACCTGATGTTGCATCACCAAAAGTAATGAGCAGCCTACTCACAATGGCCGCTCAATGCCACGTTCTCGTCGGACTCGAACGCTCACGTCCGAGTAAAATGAGAAAAATCAAATACTTACAACGCAAACGTGGCAAGCAGCATTATAGGGGCTAAAGCCCGCAAGGCCGCCCCAGGGACTGCCCGCAGTGCCACGAGGGGGGTGAGCCCCGTCAAACCGGGACGCGCCAAGGGCGCTGCGCCCCCGGTCACCCGTCCCGCGGCGCGAGCCACCACGGCCCCGGTGCCGCCGGCGCCGGCCGTGTCGGAGTCGGCTTCGGCCCCGGCGCAGGTGCGGCTGCTGACGGTGGACGACGGTTCCGCCGGTCAGCGGCTGGACAACTTCCTGATCCGCGAGCTCAAGGGCGCGCCCAAGACGCTGGTCTACCGGATCATCCGGTCCGGCGAGGTGCGCATCAACAAGGGCCGCTGCTCGGCCGATTCGCGCCTGGAGGTGGGCGACGTCGTCCGCGTGCCGCCGGTGCGGCTGGCGGAGAAACCCGCCGAGCCCGCCATCCCCGCCCGCGAATTCCCCATCGTCTTCGAGGACGAGCACCTGATCGTCGTCGACAAGCCCGCCGGCGTCGCGGTGCATGGTGGCTCGGGCGTCAGCTTCGGCGTGATCGAGCAGCTGCGTCGCGCGCGGCCGCAGGCGAAGTTCCTGGAGCTGGTGCACCGGCTCGACAAGGAGACCTCCGGCCTGCTGATGATCGCCAAGAAGCGCAGCGCGCTGACGCACCTGCAGGACCAGTTGCGCGACCGCGAAACCGGCAAGACCTACGCGGCGCTGGTGAGCGGCGCGTGGGCGAAGTCAAAGAAGGTCGTGGACGTCCCGCTGCTCAAGTTCGTCGGCAGCGACGGCGAGCGCTGGGTGCGGGCGGTCCCCAACCCGGGCGATCCACAGGCGGACCAGGCCAAGCGCTCGATCAGCCTGGTGAAGGTGATGGAGGCCCTCCCGGGCCGGACGCCGGACGACGCCGGCTACAGCCTGCTGGACGTGACCATCAAGACCGGGCGCACGCACCAGATCCGGGTGCACCTGGCCCACGAGGGCCATCCGATCGTCGGCGATCCGAAATACGGCGACTTCGAAGCCAACCGCGCGCTCGCGCGGGGCGCGCTGCGCTTCGACCGGATGTTCCTGCACGCGCGCCAGCTGCGCGTCACGCATCCCGCCACCGGCCAGACCTTGACCTTGAACGCGCCGCTGCCGCCCGAGTGCGAGACACTCCTGGCCGCGCTGCGCCGCCCGGCGCCCTGACGACCCGCCCCTGACGACCCGCCCCTTGACGCCATGCCTCAACGCTTCGACCTGATCGTCTTCGACTGGGACGGCACCCTGTTCGACTCCACCGCGCTGATCGTGCGCTGCATGCAGGCGGCCGCCGCCGACCTGGGCCTGGAGCCGCCCTCGCGCGAGCGCGCCGCCTACGTCATCGGCATGGGCCTGATCGAGGCGCTGGAATATGCGCTGCCGGGGCTGGACCGGACGCGTTATCCGGAGCTCGGTCAGCGTTATCGCCATCACTACTTCGCGTCCGCCCACGAGGTGACGCTGTTCGACGGCGTGCCCGGGCTGCTGCGGGACCTCAAGGCGCGCCACCACTGGCTGGCGGTGGCGACCGGCAAGAGCCGCCGGGGCCTGGACGAGGCGCTGGCCGCGGTCGAGATGACGACGCTGTTCGACGGCACCCGCACCGCCGACGAGACCGCCGGCAAACCCAACCCGCAGATGCTGCTGGAGCTGATGCGCGAGTTCGGCGCCGATCCCGAGCGCACGCTGATGATCGGCGACACGACCCACGACCTGCAGCTGGCGCGCAACGCGGGCTGCCCGGCGATCGCGGTGACCTACGGCGCCCATGCGCACGAGTCGCTGCGGGACTTCGAGCCGCTGCTGGTCGCGCACGACGTGCCGACGCTGCGCGACTGGCTGCTGGCCCATGCCTGAGGGCCCATGCCTGAGGGCCCATGCCTGATTCCCCCGACCGTTCCCTCCCCATGCCCCCCGAGCAAGACCCGTCCCCCGTGCCGCTGTGCGCCTCCGCCGAGCTGGAGGAGCGCGGCCGCGCGCACACCTTCGACGTGCTGCACTTCCGCCAGCCCGCGTCGGCCTTCACGCTGCGCTTCGACGGCGAGGTCGTCGGCTACCTCAACCGCTGTGCCCACGTCCCCACCGAGATGGACTGGCAGGAAGGCGAGTTCCTGGACAGCCGGAAGGAATACATCATCTGCAGCATCCACGGCGCCGTGTATCACCCCCGTGACGGACGCTGCGTCACCGGCATGTGCGGCCGCATCGGCCTGACCAAGCTCGACGTGCGCGAGCGCGACGGCCAGGTCTTCTGGTATCCCTCCCGCGACACGCGGCCAGCCTTCGAGGATTGAATGAGCCAAGACAACGACTCCGACCTGCCGCGTCCCATCCCCGACGCGACGCCGCGGCCCGAGGACATGCTGAAGCCGGCGCCCACCCCGGCGTCCGCCCCCGCGACCGCATCGGCCGCACCAGCCTCGGCGGCGACCGCGACCGGCCTGCCCGGGCGTTATGAACACGTGATCGAGCAGTTCGCCCATGACTACCTGCGCGACCGCCGCAGCGACCGGCGCTGGAAGACCTTCTTCCGCCTGATCTGGGTGACGCTTTTCCTGCTGCTGGTCTGGTCCATGTTCTCGACCCGGCACCACGGCGGCGCGACCACCGGCCCGCACACCGCGCTGGTCGAGGTGCGCGGCGAGATCGCGCCGGACACCGAGGCCAGCGCCGAGCTGATCAACGCCGCGCTGAAGGCCGCGTTCGAGGACCAGGGCTCGGAGGCGGTGGTGCTGCGCATCAACTCGCCCGGCGGCAGCCCGGTGCAGGCGGGCATCGTCAACGACGAGCTCAAGCGCCTCAAGGCGCTGCACAACAAGAAGGTCTACGCGGTGGTCGAGGAGATCTGCGCCTCGGGCGCGTACTACATCGCGGCGGGCGCCGATGAGATCTATGTCGACAAGGCCTCGGTGGTGGGCTCGATCGGCGTGCTGATGGACGGCTTCGGCTTCACCGAGGTGATGAAGAAGGTCGGCGTCGAGCGCCGGTTGATGACCGCGGGCGAGAACAAGGGAATGCTGGATCCGTTCTCGCCGGTCACGCCCAAGCAGCAGGCCTATGCGCAGGCGATGCTGGACCAGATCCACCAGCAGTTCATCGCCGTCGTGCGCGAGGGCCGCGGCGCGCGCCTGAAGGAGACGCCGGAGATGTTCTCGGGCCTGTTCTGGAACGGCGAGCAGGCGATCAAGCTGGGCCTGGCCGACGGCACCGGCAACCTGGATTACGTCGCCCGCGAGGTGGTGAAGGCCGAGGAGGTCGTCGACTACACGCCGCGCGACAACGTCGCCGAACGCATCGCCAAGCGCTTCGGCGCTGCGATGGGCGAGGGCGCGGTGAAGGCGATGCGGTCGGTGATGACGATCCGTTGAACGGCCGGCGCACCATGCGCTGGTGCGCTGAACGCGGGAGCCGGTCCGGCCCCGCGCGGCGGCGACAATCCGCCGCTGACCCTCCGCCCGACCCAGCCATCGCTCGGCAGGCCTGTTCCCGCTTCCCTGTCTTCCAGGATCGACCATGAACATCGCCTTCCGTAGCGCCGCGCTGGCGCTGGTCCCGCTGCTGCTCGCAGCCTGCGCGTCTTCGACGACAGCCACGGCCACGGCACGCTCGGCGGCCTCCGCCTCCGCCTCCGCCTCCGCCGCCTCGGTGGACTTGCGCTCGGCGCCGACCGTCTCGGCGCCGGCCGCCCGGTCCGAACCACCATTCGTCCTGCTCGGCGAGCTCCACGACAACCCCGAGCACCACCGCGCCCGCGCCGAGCAGCTGCGCCGCCTGATCGCGCAGGAGCCACGCACGGTCGTTGTCTTCGAGCAGTTCTCGCGCAGCGAGGATGCGGCGGTCGCGCGGGCCCGTCAGGTTGCGCCCGGCGACGTGAATGCCGTCATCGACGCCGCGAAGCTCGACCGCAAGAGTTGGCGCTGGCCGCTGCACCAGCCGCTGTTCGAGGCCGCCCTGCAATCGGGCGCCGACATCCGCGGCGGCAACATCGACCGCGACCGGGTCCGCCGCATCGTCCGCGAAGGTGATGCGGCCTGGCCCGCCGACCTGCTCGCGCTGCGCGAGCGCACCGCGTGGAGCGGCGCACAGCAGGACGCGCTGCGCCAGGACATCCAGGACGGGCACTGCGGCGCGATGCCCGACGCGATGCTGCCCGGCATGGTGCAGGCCCAGCGGGCCCGCGATGCGGCGATGGCGCGGGCGATGCTCGACGCCCGCGAGGCGGGCGCGAAGCGGGTGGTGCTGATCGCCGGCAACGGCCATGTGCGGCGCGACCTCGCGGTGCCCGTCTACCTGCAGGCGGCCGGCGTGCCGTCGACGGACATCGATGCCGTCGCCTACCTCGAGCCCGGCAGCGCCGCGCCCGCCGGCGGCTACGACCGCGTCGAGCGCGCGCCCGCGCCGTCGCGCGAGGATCCCTGCGCGCAGTTCAAGCGCTGATCGGGCCCGCGGGCCGCGCGACGCCGGGCCGTTCAGGCCAGCACGACCTCGACGCCGCGGCGCCGCAGCTCGCCGACGATCGCTTCGTCGGCGTCCTTGTCGGTGATCAGCAGGTCGAGCTGCTCGACGGGCGCGATCACCGACAGGTTGCGCTTCATCAGCTTGGACGCATCCGCGACCGCGACCACCTGGCGCGCGATCTTCATCATCTGCGCGTTCAGCTGCGCCTCCAGCAGGTGCGGCGTCATGACGCCGATCTCCGGATCCAGGCTGTCCACGCCGAGGAAGAGGCGATCCGCGTAGAGGCTCTGCAGTGCGGTCACCGCCTGCGGGCCCGACAGCGAATAGGAATTCGGCCGCAGCAGCCCGCCCGGCATGATCACGTTCACCCCGGGCACCGTCGCCAGCAGCATCGCGATGTTCAGCGCATTCGTGATCACGTTCAGCGACTGCAGCCGCAGGCCGCGGATCTGCTTGGCGATCTCCTCGGTGGTCGAGCCCGAGTCCAGCATCACCGTCTCGCCGTCGCGGATCAGCTTCGCCGCCTCGATGGCGATGCGCACCTTCTGCTCGTGATGCAGCTTCTGCTTGACGCTGATGGGTACCTCCTCGGTGTCGCGATGCGCCAGCGCGCCACCGTGCGTGCGCAGCAGCGCGCCGCCGGCGGCAAGCGCGTTGAGGTCGCTGCGGATGGTGACCACCGAGATGCCGAAACGCTCGGCCAGTTCCTCCACCGTGACACGCCCCTGCGCCTGCACCTGGTCGCGGATCAGCTGGCGCCGCTCGTCGATCAGCAGCGAGGCGTCGCGCTTGTCGGCGGACGTGGGACTCGGGGCGCGGGTGGTGGACATGAGGATCCGGAAGACGTGAACTTTCGAATGATATCGAGGTCGCTGCGTTCGGAAGCCACCGAGAGGGCGCCGAAGCGGCGGCCGGATGGCGCTCGCTCAGCGCGCCAGCGCGGCAACGGCGTGCGTGTCCGGCTCCAGCCGCGCCCCGGCCAACCGCGCCGCATACATCGCCGCGCCCAGCTCCGGTCCGAACTTCGGTGCCACGAGCGCCGCATTCGGCAGCGACTTCGCCATCGCCGCGCGCAGCGCGCCGGTGACCGCATCGCCGGCCTCGAAGACCCCGCCGGTGTACGACACCTCGACCGCTGCATCAGCCGGGAGATCCAGCTGCCGCGCCACGCCGGCCGCGAGCAGCGCCAGTTCCTCCCCCGCGCGTGCGAGCAGGGTCGCGGCCTGCGCATCGCCCTCGGCCGCCGCGGCCGAGACCAGCCGCGCCAGCTGTGCGAGACGGCTGCGCGCCGCGGCGCCGTTGACCGCCGCGCAGACATCGAGGTCGTGCGCCAGTCCGAAATGCCGTCGCACCAGCCCGAGCAAGGGCCCCGGCGCCGCGCGCCCATCGGCCATGCGCGAGAACAGCGCCAGGCCCTCGCGCGCCAGCCAGTAGGCCGAGCCCTCGTCGCCGAAGACCTCGCCCCAGCCGCCGCTGCGCGCGCTGCGGCCCCGCCACTCGCCATAGGCGATGGAGCCGGTGCCCGCGACCAGGCTGATGCCGTCGCGCCCGCCGAGCGAGCCCGCCCAGCTGCACACCATGTCGTTGCCGACCCGCGCGAGCGGCAGGTCCGCGAGCAGCGCGTCGAAGGCCGGCAGCAGCGCGCTGTCCTCGCCATGCGCCGGCAGCCCGGCGAAGGCCGAGCGCACCGATGCGTGGCTCAGTCCCGCCTGCCGCAGCGTCTGGGCGATGCCCTCGTGCAGCAGCGCGCGCAGCGCGTCGAAACCGATCTCCAGGTAGTAGCTGGTCGTCGACACATGCCGCGCCAGCAGACGGCCGTCGCCGGCCAGCAGCAGGAAGCTGGTCTTCGTGCCGCCGCCGTCGATGCCGAGGTAGACCGCGTCGCGGTCAGCCGCGCGCTGGTGGTCGTCGGCGATCGTCGATGTCATCGCGCTCATCGGGAGTCAGCCCTGCGGATGCGGGTGGATGGTGACGCCGCTGACCACGCGGGTCACGGTGCCGGATGCGCTCGGATTGTCCGGCGTGATGCCCAGCTTGAGCGAGGCCAGCAGCGCCAGGCACTGCCCGAAGACCAGCGCCACCGGCGCCAGCGCCAGGTCGGGCACGTTGGCCGGCAGGTCCAGCAGCACGTCGTCCTCGGACAGCGCGTCGGTGCCGTTGAGCGCCGCCGTGCTCAGCGCGACGACGCGGCCGCGGCCCTGGCGGCGCAGCTCGCGCAGCAGGTCCTGGTCGTAGCGGCAGGTGTAGCTGTCGTTGGACATCAGGATCAGCACCAGCGTGCGCTCGTTCAGCACCGTCTTGGGCCCATGCCGGAAGCCCAGCGGCGAATCCGCCAGCGCCACCAGCCGGCCGTCGGTCAGCTCCAGGATCTTCAGCGCCGCCTCGTGGGCCAGGCCCTTGAGCCCGTTGCTGCCCAGCACGACGACGCGCTCGAAGGGCTGCTCGCTGAGCGCCACCAGGCGATCCGCCTCGCTGGCCAGCAGCCGCGTGGCCGCGTCGCCCAGCGCCTGCGGCGTGGGCAGCGGCAGCCCGAAGGCCCAGGCGGCGGCGAGCAGCATGCCGGTGAAGCTGGACGTCATCGCGAAGGCGCGGTCGTGGGTCTCGTCCGGCAGCAGCAGCACCTGGGCGCGCGGGTGCGCGCCGAGCCGCCGCGCCAGCGTGCCCTCGGCCGCGCAGGTGACGGCCAGGTGGTGGCAGTCCTGGACCGTGGCATCGGCCAGGTCGACCGCGGCCAGGCTCTCGGGGCTGTTGCCCGAGCGCGCGAACGACACCAGCAGCGTCGGCACGCCGGGCTGCAGGCATTGGGCGGGGCTCGAGACGATGTCGGTGGTGGCGATCGCCTCGACGCGGATGCCGGGCCGCGCGCCCAGCTGCTGCAGCAGCGCCGGGGCCAGGCATTGCCCGATGAAGGCCGAGCTGCCGGCGCCGGTGAGCACGATGCGCAGGTCGGGCCGCGCCAGCAGCGGCTGCAGGAAGGCGTCGAGCGCCTCGCGCCGGGACGCCACCAGCGCATGCACGGCGCGCCACACCTCGGGTTGCTGGGCGATCTCTCGGGCGGTGTGGGCCGCGCCGCGGCGATCGAGGTCGGCGGGGGCGAAGTGGAGCAGGCTCATCGTGGCAGGTCGGGTTCTGGAGGAGGGCGCCCGTCGCTCAGGCGGCGCAGGCGGCGAGGTAGGGACGCAGCGACTGCGCCGCGCCATCGCGCAGCAGCTCCGCCGGACGGTTGCGCAGGCGGCCGTCGCGGATCGCGTCGTACTGGCGTGGCAGGAACTGGCTCAGCAGCGTCAGCGGCGGCGGGGAGTGCTCCAGCCGGTCCAGCAGCGCCGCGCAGGCGGCCTGGACCTTGGGATGCGCCCAGTAGTAGCGGATGCGGTCGCTCAGGCTGTAGGCCAGGTCCACCTGCAGGCGCGCGGGGTCCTGGTAGTAGGGGCGCCAGTGCTCGGGCTCGGCGCGCATCACGCCGAGCACCGTGCCGATGAGGCCGTCCTCATTGGCGTCGCGACCGCCGCGGCCCAGCCACTCGTGCTCCACGGCGGCCAGCGCCCACAGCGTCTCGCGCAGCGCGAAGGTGGCGCCGGGCCCGACCTTGAGGATCGCGAAGTGGTCGCGCGCCAGTTGCGCCAGCCGCTGCGGCGTCTGGTAGTCGGTCGAGTGCGCCTCGAAGACCAGGCCCGGCTGCGATTCGATGAAGGCGCTCAGCGCGCGGGCCTTCTCCGGCCGGTAGTCGATGACCTTGTGGTGGTCGAACTCGACCCCCGGCTGCACCACCATCGCGATCACCCGCGCCCAGGCCGCGTCCAGGCCGGCCGCGGTGAAGGCCTCGCGGTGCAGCGCCAGCGTCGCGCCGGCCGCCTCGGGCGAGGTCACCGCCAGCTCGTCCAGGTCCTCGTGCGCGCCGCCCGGCACCGGCACCTCGGTGCCGATGACGTAGACCGGCGGCTCGCCGCGGTCGGGCGCCTCGCGCCAGGCCTGCTCGGCCGCCAGGCACAGCCGCACCGCGCGGGCCGCGATCTCGGGCTCGGACAGCGGCACCGGGTCGTCGGCGCAGGACATGGAGCAGTCCAGGTGGATCTTGCGGAAGCCCGCCGCGACGTACTGCGCCACCATCACCTCGGCCTTGGCCATCGCCTGCGCCGCGGGCAAGCGGCGCCAGGCGTTGGGCCCGAGGTGATCGCCGCCCAGCACGAGCAGCTCCGGCGCCAGGCCCTCGATGCGGGCCAGCGATTCGACGAAGCGGCGGAAGTCGATCGGCGTCATGCCGGTGTAGCCGCCGTCCTGGTTGACCTGGTTGGACGTCGCCTCGATCAGCGCCGGCCGGCCGAGCGCGGCGCACTCGCGCAGCGTGGCCGCCAGCACGACCGGATGCGCCGAGCACATCGACGGGATGCCGACGGCCGGGCCGTCGGTGGCGGCGGAGATCGCGGCGGGGAGGGTGGCGGAGATCGCGCTGGCGGACGCCGACTGCCGATGGCGCCGCACGAGATCGAGCATGAGCTTCAAGGGAGGTCCTTCCTGTCCGGGGGGCAATGCGTGGGGACGTGGTGTGGCTGGGGCGTGGCGGGGCCGGGACCCGGTGGTCAGGCCTTGGCCTCGCCTTCGGGTTGGAGCGCCAGCAGCAGCGCGGCGAGCAGCGCCAGCGCCACGCCGGCGAGCTTGGTGCCGCCGGGCGCGCTGCCGCTCATCGCCATCGAGGCCAGCGCCGTCAGCAGCGGCGCGCCGGCGTTGACCAGCGGCGAAACCACCAGCGCCTGGCCGTGGCGGAAGGCGTAGACCAGCGTCAGCGCGCCGATCGCGTTCAGCACCTGGATGGCGGCCGCCAGGCCGGGGCCGTCCCAGCCCCAGGGGATGGGACGCGAGAAGTCGGTCATCCACAGCGCGGCCGGGATGCACAGCAGCGCGCTGACGGTCATGTAGAAGAAGACGCTCTCGGCGCTGGCGGCGTTGTTGGCGGTCTTCAGGAAATAGGCCTGCAGGCCCCAGGCCGCCATCACCACCAACGCCAGCGCGAACCAGGCGCCCAGCGGCTGGCCCTGCTGGCCGGGCTGGAAGTCGAACAGCGGCAGCGCGCACAGCGCCAGCACGATGCCGGCCACGCCGAGCTTGCCGGTGCGCTCGCGCAGCAGCCCGAAGGACAGCGCGATCGTCACCGCCGGCGACAGCGACACGATCGGGAAGATCAGGTAGGCCGGGCCGCTTTCCACTGCGCGGAACAGCAGCATCTGGCCGCCAGCGCCGAGCAAGCCCACCGTGAGACCCTGCACCACCGCGCGCCGGTCGCGCTGCAGCCGCCAGCCGGCGCGCGCCAGCACGATCAGCGCCGGCGGGACCATGGTCAGCGCCCACACGACGTAGACCAGCGTGTCCGGAAAGCCGCGCGCCGAGGACAGGCCGGTCAGCGCGCCCCAGGCGCCCCAGAACAGGGTGGTGATCAGCGCGTAGGTCAGCCAGGGTCGTTGCATGAATCGCTTTCGTCTCGTTCGAAGGATTGAGCTTTCGAACGAAAGAATAGTGCAGGGAAATTGAAAACACAACGGAAGAAGCGTCAGCAGGGCCTGAAAGGCTTGATTTCGAGGGAAAACCCGTGGATGCGAGGGGTGTGGTGGCACGATTGAAGGTGATTTGACCGTCCTAATTCTTTCGTCAAAGTGATAAGCGAAAGACAAAACGTCGGTAAAAACGATATGCGAAATCATTCGAAAGACTGCGTAGACTTGCCGCAAGCCGCCAGCCAACACAAGGAACCCTGAGATGCGAGCTCCCCAGTCCTCCCTCCTGACCGCCCGATTCGCGCCGCGGCCCGTCGCCGCCGCCGCGGCGATCGCCGCGCTGGCCGCCATGGGCGCGGCCCAGGCGCAGGTGCAGCCACCGGCGCCGGCGGCGTCGGAAGCCAAGGCCGACACCAAGGCCAGGGACGCCGACCAGACGCTCGAGCGCGTCGAGGTCACCGGCACCCGCGCCAGCCTGCAGCGCTCGCTCAACCTCAAGCGCAGTGCCTCGGGCGTGCAGGACAGCATCAGCGCGACCGAGCTGGGCCGCTTCCCGGACGACAACGTGGCCGACTCGCTGAGCCATATCACCGGCGTGTCGATCTCGCGCACCGCCGGCGGCGAGGGGCAGAAGGTCAGCGTGCGCGGCCTGGGGCCGGAATACACGCTGACGACCTTCAACAACCGCATCCTGGCCACCGACGGCGAGGGCCGCGATTTCGCCTTCGACGTGCTGCCGTCGGACATCATCAGCGGCGCCGACGTGGTGAAGTCGGCGCAGGCCTCGGTGATGGAAGGCGCGATCGGCGGCCTGGTCAACCTCCGCTCCGCCAGCCCCTTCGACCAGCCCGGCCAGCACACCCTGCTGCGCGTCGAGGGCGACCGCAACCTGATGTCCAGGCTCAACGGCGGCAAGCTCTCGGCCACCTACAGCAACACCTTCGGCAAGGAGCTGGGCGTGCTGGTCGGCCTGGTCTACGCCGACCGCAAGGTCCGTACCGACACCGCCGGCAACGACGGCGGCTGGACCCGCAACCCGATCGCCGACCCGGCCGCCAACTGGACCGGCAATGCCTGGGGCGGCAACATCGACCCGAACGGCAACGGTGTGCTCGACCCCGACGAGGAAGGCCTGATCGGCCCCGGCCAGTTCCGCGTCGGCACCATCCAGGAGCAGAAGAAGCGCACCGCGCTGTCGGGCAAGGTCGAGTGGCGGCCCAGCGAGCAGTTGAAGGTCACCGTCGACGGCATCAGGACGCGGCTGGACTCGCCGCAGGTCGGCTACCAGCAGTCCTTCTACACGCTGTTCGCGCCGGGTCGCTGGTCCAACATGCAGATCCGCAATGGCGTCGTCACCGGCTTCACGATGGACAACCCGGACCCGGAGCAGCGGCTCAATCCGGAGCTGCTGAACCTGACCACCCATCGCGTCGTCGACAGCGCCCTGTACGGCGTCAACGCCGAGTGGAAGGCGACCGAGACGCTGAAGTTCAGCGGCGATCTGTACCAGTCGACCTCCAAGCGCCATTCGGGCGGGCAGGACACCTACACGGTGCTGCGCATGAACCAGCCCAATGTGACGACGGTGCAGCTGACCGGCTCGCAGGTGCCCAGCATCAGCACGACCTTCGCCGACGGCCGCGACCTGATCAACGGCCTGGCCGGCGGCCAGTTCGGCGCCAGCGACTTCAACACCCACTACCTGGGCCTGAGCGGCGACAACATCGACGACAAGATCCGCGGCCTGACGCTGAACGGCGCGTGGTCGGTGGACCGCTTCAACGTCGACCAGATCCAGTTCGGCGTGCAGAGCACCCGGCGCGACAAGCACCGCGACCTGGTCGACAACGCGATCAACGGCGGCGAGAACTACTACTCCGGCGCCAACGCGATCAACGTCGGCCAGCTCGGCGGCAACGTGCTGGACCAGCACCTGAGCCCGCCCAACTTCATGAACGGCGTCAGCGGCAGCTTCCCGCGCAGCTTCCTGGGCTTCGACGTACCCAACTACCTCGCGGCGCTGCAGGCCTACAACGGCAAGCCGCGCCCCGACGGCGGCACCTACGACTTCAGCCTGGCCGCGCCGGTGTGGAACCCGCTGCAGAGCTACCGCGTGCGCGAGAAGACCACTTCCTTCTTCATCGAGGCCGACCTCTCCGGCGAGCGCTGGAACGCGGACATCGGCGTGCGCCTGGTCAAGACCAAGACCTCGGCCAGGGCCTGGGACGCCAAGATCGAGAGCCTGACCGAGAACGGCCCCTTCAACTACACCGCGGTCTATGCCGCGCCGACGCAGATCGGGCAGGACGCCTCGTACACCTTCGGCCTGCCGTCGGCCAACTTCGTCTGGCACTTCACCGACCAGCTGCAGCTGCGCCTGGGCGCGGCCAAGACGATGGCGCGGCCCTCGGTCGAGCAGCTCGCGCCCACCAGCACCACGGCCAGCGTGGCCTGGGGCGACTTCACCCAGGTCTTCGGCGGCAACGCCGACCTCAAGCCCTACAGCGCCAAACAGTACGACGCCTCGCTGGAGTGGTACTACGCCCGCAACTCGGCGCTGACCTTCGCGGTGTTCCAGAAGGACATCAAGAACCAGATCACCACCAGCTGGCAGACCGGCGTGGACATCGGCGTGCCGGGCCATCTCTTCAATGTGATGAAGCCGATCAACGGCGACAAGGCCAAGGTGCGCGGCATGGAGATCGGCTTCCAGCACCTGTGGGACAACGGCCTGGGCGTGCGGGCGCAGTACACGCGCAACCGCTCGGACAGCTGGGTCGGCGGCGAGAAGCGGCCGCTCGAAGGCATCGCGCCGGCGACCTCCTCGCTGAGCCTGCTGTACGAGAAGGGCCCGTGGAGCCTGAGCGCGACGGCCGACCACACCGACGACTTCGTCTCGGCGATCAACGTGATCGGCCCCGGCTTCAACGAGCGCGCCAAGGCGATCACCTGGGTGACCGCGCAGGCGTCCTACGAGTTCAACAAGTGGCTGAAGCTCTCGATCGAGGGCCGCAACCTGACCGACGCCAAGCAGGAGTACACGCTGGGCAACGGCTCCATCACGCTGCCTCAGGGCTACAACCGCTGGGGCCGGGCGTTCACGATCGGCGCGAGCATCAAGTTCTGACGCCGGCTTCCCGGAGAGGACGTTGGGGGTTCCACAACACCCGGGCCGGCACACGGCCCGACCCACAGGAGAACTCATGAAACGATCGCTGATCCGTTCGATGGCCACCGGCCTCGTCGCCGCCGCCGCCGCGCTCGCCGCCACCACTGGTGCCCAGGCGCAGTCGTGGTGGAAGCCCGGCGTCGCGACGACCTGGCAGTGGCAGCTGAGCGGCACGCTCAACACCGGCTACAACGTGGCCGTGTACGACATCGACCTGTTCGACACCTCCGCGCAGACGATCGCGCAGCTGAAGGCGCAGGGCCGCAAGGTGCTGTGCTACTTCTCGGCGGGCAGCTCGGAGAACTGGCGGCCCGACTTCAACCGCTTCAACGCCGCCGACATGGGCAACGCGCTGGACGGCTGGGAAGGCGAGAAGTGGCTGGACACGCGCTCGGCCAACGTGCGCGCGGTGATGCTGAGCCGGCTGGACCTGGCCGTGTCCAAGGGCTGCGATGGCGTCGAGCCGGACAACGTGGACGGCTACACCAACGGCACCGGCTTCCCGCTGACGGCGGCCACGCAGCTCGACTACAACAAGTACCTCGCCAACGCGGCGCATGGCCGCGGCCTGGCGATCGCGCTGAAGAACGATGTCGACCAGCTGGCGCAGCTCGAGCCCTACTTCGACATGGCGGTCAACGAGCAGTGCAACCAGTACGACGAGTGCGGCGGCTACACGGTCTTCACCAGCAAGAACAAGCCCGTGTTCAACGCCGAGTACGCGTCCAAGTACCGCAAGAACACGAACGGCGCGCGCGACAAGCTCTGCACCAAGATGCGGGCCGCGAAGATCCGCACGCTGGTGCTGCCGCTGGACCTCAACGACGCCTATCGCTACAGCTGCGATTGATCGCCTGAACCTGCATTTCCCACGATGACCGACACGACGAGAACTCCCTCCCGCGCCGCGCCGCCGGCCTGGCTGGCCGCCAGCCTGATGGCGGCGGCGATGGTCGCCTCGATGGGTGCCGTCCCTGGTGCCCGGGCAGCGACCGCTGCGGGCGAGGACCGCTACACGATGGCGGACTTCGCCAAGGTGCCCAAGATCGACGCGCACGTCCACCTGCACAACGCCGATCCGGCGTTCGTCGATGCCGCACGGCGGCTCGGCTTCCGGGTGCTGACGATCAACGTCGACTATCCCGACTTCCCGCCGCTGGACGAGCAGCAGCGGGTGGCGGTCGCGCTGCGCCAGGCGCGGCCGGCGGCGGTGGCCTGGGCGGTGAGCTTCTCGTCGGACACGTCCGACCGGCCGGGCTGGCTCGATGCGACGAAGCAGCGCATCGATGCCGGCCTGCGTGCCGGCGCGGTCGGGGTGAAGGTGTGGAAGAACATCGGCATGAGCCTGCGCGACCCGCAGGGCCAGTTGGTGATGATCGACGACGCCCGCTTCCAGCCGCTGTTCAGCTGGTTCGAGGCGCGCGGCATCCCCATGCTCGGCCACCAGGGCGAGCCCCACAACTGCTGGTTGCCGCTGGACCAGATGACGGTCCTCAACGACCGCGACTACTTCGCGCATCACCCGCAGTACCACATGGCGCTGCACCCGGAGATGCCCAGCTGGGAGGACCAGATGGCCGCGCGCGACCGCATGGTGGCGGCGCATCCGAAGCTGAAGTTCATCGGCATGCACATGGCCTCGCTGGAGCGGAGCGTCGACGAACTGGCGGCCTTTCTGGACCGCTTCCCGCTGGCGAAGGTGGACCTGGCCGCGCGCATCGGCCAGCTGCAGTACCAGAGCCAGCGCGACCGGGGGAAGGTGCGCCGCTTCATGATCCAGTACCAGGACCGCCTGATGTATGGCACCGATGTCTCGCAGCCGCCGCAACAATCAGGCGCCGAGCTGCTGAAGGAAGTCGAGCCGGTGTGGCGCATGCACTGGCGCTACTTCAACACGGAGGAGACGTTCAAGGTGTCGGATCTCGAGCAACCGGTGCAGGGCCTGGGCCTGCCCAAGGCCGTCGTGGACAAGCTGTACCACCTCAATGCGGCGCGCAGCTTCCCGACCGCGTGGACGGCCGCCCGATGACCGGCCGCCGCGCCTTCCTCCAGTGGCTGGGCGCCGCGCCCGTGGCCACCGTCGCACCGCGTGTGGCGTTCGCCGCGACGGCGGGCGCCGCCGCGTCGGCCCGGGCGGCGGACCTCGGACGCGGACACGTGCGTCTGCAGGACGAGCGGCTGTCGCTGCACTTCGACGACCGGATGCGCAGCCGTCTCGTGCGCCTGGGCGGCCCGCGGCCGCTGGCGCTCACCGGCTTCGATGCGGGCGAGTCGATCGTGATCGTCGATGGCCAGGGGCTGGCAGGAGATCCGGCCACGCCAGGCGGAGCGGCGCCGGCGGGCGGTGCGGGCGCCGGTGTCGTGGAGACGAGGACGCTCGACCGCTTCGCCCTTGCGAGCGCCGTTCCGAGCAGCGGCGCGACGCCGTTCGGCGCGGGCCAGCGGCTCGTGCTGACTGGCCGTGCCGAGGGAGCGGCCGTCGAGAAGACAGTCACGGTGACGCTGCTTGACGAGCACCCCGGCGTCGCGCTGATGGCGGTCGCCTTCGTCAACCGCTCGGACCGGCCGCTGGCGGTGCAGGGCTGGACGGTGGCCGCGCACCGGCTGCTGGCCGCGCCGCGGCACGCGGGCGGGTGGTGGACCTATTCGGGCGCGACGCACACCGACCGGCGCGACTGGATGCAGCCGGTCAAGCGCGGCTTCCAGCAGCGCAACTTCCTCGGCATGGATTCGTCCGACTACGGCGGCGGCACGCCGCTGGTGGACGTGTGGCGGCGCGACCTGGGCGTGGCGATCGGCCATCTGGATACCCTGCCGCGCCTGGTCTCGCTGCCGGTGAAGGCGGTGGGCGAGCAGGTGGACATCGCGATGCGCGGCGACGAGCCTCGCACGCTGGCGCCTGGCGAGACGCTCGCGCTGCCGCTGGCTTTCATCGCCGTGCATGAGGGCGACTGCTTCGTCCCGCTGGACCGCTACCGGCGGCTGATGAACGCACAGGCACTGGCCGCCCCCGAGCCGCCGCGCAGCGCGCATGAATCGGTCTGGTGCGCGTGGGGGTACGAGCGCGACTTCTCGCTCGACCGCGTGCGCGCGACGCTGCCCAAGGCGCAGGAGCTCGGTTTGAAGTGGGCGGTGCTGGACGACGGCTGGCAGCGCCACACGGGGGACTGGTTCGACATCGACCTCAAGAAATTCCCGCGCGGCGAGGAGGACATGAAGGCGCTGGTGGCCGACATCCACGCGCGCGGCATGAAGGCGCGGCTGTGGATCGCGCCGCTGGCGGTGGCGCCGGGCAGCGACGAGCTGCACGAACACGCCGACCTGCTGTTGCTCGACCAGAACGGCGCGCCGCAGATGATCACGTGGTGGAACTGCCTCTACCTGTGCCCGGGCGCGAAGGAGACACGCGAGCGCACGGCGGCGATGTTCCGCAAGATCATCCAGGACTGGGGCTTCGACGGGGTGAAGGTCGACGGCCAGCACCTGAACGGCGTGGCGCCGTGCTTCAACCCGAAGCACCGGCATGCGAAGCCGGAGGATTCGGTCGAGCAGATGGCGGACTTCTACCGCGCGATGTTCGAGGCCGCGCATGCGGTGAATCCGGAAGCGGTGGTCGAGGTCTGCCCCTGCGGCACGAGCTACGCCTTCCACAACATGCCGTGGATCGACCAGGCGCCGGCGTCGGACCCGCTGTCGAGCTGGCAGGTGCGGCACAAGGGCAAGGCGCTGAAAGCGCAGATGGGACGCTGGTCGGCCTACGCGGGCGACCACGTCGAGCTGTCGACCGGTGGCATGGACTTCGCGTCGGCCGTTGGCGTCGGCGCAGTGGTGTCGACCAAGTTCACCTGGCCGGAGGATCCCAAGCCCAAGGACTCCTTCCTCCTAACGCCGGAGCGCGAATCGCATTGGCGCAAGTGGATCGCGGCGCACAACACGAAGGGCCTGTCGGACGGTGTGTATCGCGGCGAGCTCTACGACATCGCCTTCGACAAGCCGGAGACCCATGTCGTCGAGAAGAACGGGGTGATGCATTACGCGTTCTATGCGCCGCGCTTCGACGGCACGGTGACGCTGCGCGGCTTGGGCCCGGGCATGTGGCGCGTGCGTGATTACGTGAATGGCGTGGACCTCGGCCGCGTCGACGCCGCGAGGCCGACGCTGAAGGCGGCGTTTCGCGAGCACCTGCTGATCGAGGCGGTGCTGGAGGCGGCGGTCGAGCGCCCGCTGGCGCGCGCGGCGCGCCTGCCGTCGCGGCTGATCGGGCGGGACGGCTTCGCGCTGGCCTCGGCCTGGGAGGACGCGCCGGCGATGTTCTTCGCCCACGACTGGCGCGGCCGGCCGCTGACCGGGACGCAGTCGACGCGGGTGCAGCTGCTGCATGCGGACGGCGCGCTGCACCTGCGCTTCAGCAGTCGCTACAACGCGCTCAGCACCTTCGATCGCGAGCTGTCCTCGACGGAGATCTGGCCCCTGTGGCAGCGCGACGTGGTGGAGGTCTTCCTGCAGGCGCCGCAGGACGCCGGGTCGGACCGCTACCGCGAGGTGGAGGTGTCACCCAACGGCTTGGTGATGGACCTGGAGGTGCGCGGCGCCGGGCGCCGGCGCCTCGTCGGCGAGAGCCGGGCGCGCACGGCGGTCGATACGGTCCATCGCCTGTGGACGGCGGAACTGGTGGTGCCGATGCCGCGCGGTCCGCAGCCGCTCGACGGGTGGCGCATCAACCTGTTCCGCATCGAGGGGAACAAGGAGACGCGGCAGTTCAGCGCGTGGAATCCGACGGGCAGCGAAAAGCCCAACTTCCACGTGCCGGCGGCGTTTGGACAGCTGCGGCTCGAGGCATAGCGGGACGGCACCCCCGGCTCAGCGGGGGGCGGCCTCAGGGCGCGGGGTCCCCGCCCGCCAGGCCGTCGCAGCTGGTTTCCTGGATCCCGCAGAGGCGGTCGACCCAGGCCCGGAAGCGGCCCGGCGGCAAGCCGGCGCGCGCCGCGGCGTCGATCTTCAGCGAGCTTCGATCCTTGGCGGCGAAGCGTTGGTCCGCGAACTCCACCTGGGCCCACTTGCCATTGCAGTCGGCGAGTCGTCCGGCCTCGATGACGACGTCGTTGTCGAAGGTCTCGTTGTCGCCGATGCGCAGGACGACGGGCGCCTTCGGGCTCGGCCGCGCGCGGCCGACGTCGGCCTGTGACTTCACGGTCAGCTTGCTGCCGCTGACCCAGCCTTCGCCCGAGAACATCGGACGCGCGGGGCGGTCGGTCAAGGCCTCGTTGTCGCGGGCGTTGCGGATCAGGAACCAGCCGTTGCGCGCGCCGACGACGTCGACCTCGACCCGCACGCCGTAGTTCATCGAGGGTTCGACAAAGGTGGGCGGCAGCTTGCCGAGGACCTTGGCGGTGGCATTCGGCGCGCTGCGGACGTTGAGTCCGGCGGGATCGGTCTCGGCAACGAAGGCGCCGAAGCTGCAGGTGCTGGCAGGCGGCTCGGCGGTCGTCGTCGCGGGCAGGGCTGGGTCGCCCGTGCCCGCGCAGCTCGCCAGCGTGGCGAAGCCGGCGGTCGCGAGCAGCAGCGCGGCGTTGCGCAGGCGGTGATCAGTAGCCATCGACGAGGACATAGTGGAACGACGACATCTGGCCCATCGACGCCAGGAAGCGCGGATAGACATCGTTGGGAATGGTCTGGCAGCCGGCGGACCAGGTGTTGCCCGACGCCTGCGTGCCGCCGCGGTGGATGTACATCGTCGTGCCGACGGTGGTCGGATCGATGCGGCTGGGGTCGAGGGCGTTGAAGCGCCCGTCGCCATCGGTGTCGCGCTCGGCGGTCTGCGTGCGCGTGGCCTGGAAGGCGCGGGCTTTCAGATGGCCCTTCGGCTTCTCGCCGAAGAAGTAGGTGCCAGCGCGCAACCGGCCGACTTCCTTGATGCCGTCGCCGTTCATGTCGAAGCCTTCGGCGTGTTTGTAGATCACGTCGTTGTATCGCGCGTCCACACGGCCGGTGCCCTTGGGCGCGGCGCGTTGCGAGTACTGGGCGCCGGGTTCCGTGCAGGCGGGGAAGACCCGCGCGGTGCGCAGGCCGTCGCCGCCATTGAGCACGACGATGTGGTCGTCGTAGACGCCGCGGCCGCGGTTGGCGAGGGTGGAGGTCTCGCGACGCAGGCCGAGAAGGATCATGCGTCCCTGCTTCAGCGCGTTGATCGCGCCCGGGGTGCCGCGTTGCAGGACGATGCCCGCGCAGTAGGCATAAGTCTGTCGGGTGGTGAGCAGGGGGAGTTGGGGGACGTAGGGGGCGCGCAGGCGGTCGCTCTCCCAGTCAGCCAGCAACGCGCTGCCGGGGGACGAGCCACCGAGGGCGGCCTTGGCCTGCCAGTTGAGCTGCGAGGCGGCCAGGCGGGCGCCGGTGGCGCGCTGCACCGGAGAGAGCGAGACGGTATCGGCACGCCATCGGCTGAGCGCTTCGTCGGGGGCGGCCGCGGCGCGCTCGGCGAATGCGCGCGCGACGGATTCGATGTCCGGATCGAAGGGATTGAGGCTCGTGGTCATGGATTTCCCGTTGGCTCGCGGAGACGGTATGGGCGAAGAAGTCATTCTGGGCATGAGAGCCCGTGGCGGAATGGCCGAAGGTCATCTGGCGCGGGAAAACCGGCGGCAAGGGCCGCCGCCCGGCCCGGCAGCCAGCGTGTGGCTCGCTGCAGCGGCCCTCGCAGGCGTCGACTCAAGCGCCCGCCGCCACCTTCTTGCCGGGCTCCCCCGCCTTCTTCATCGGCACCGGATCGGGCAGCTCCTTGGCCTGCAGCATGCGGGCCTGGACGACGAGCTGGTTGTGCGCGTCCAGGAAGGCGGCGGCGATGACCTTGCCCTCGTTGCTGTTGGCCCAGCCCGCGCCGGCCGCCCCGCCGAGCTTGCCCAGCACCAGGCCGCCCATGCCCAGGTCGGTGACGCGGACCGAGCCGGTCGCGGCCGCGACCTGCTCGGTGGTCTCGTTGTCGGTGAGCAGCAGCGCCACCTGCGCCTCCTTGAGCTTGATGTGCTCGGCCGCGCCGACGAACTTGTTGAGCACCGGGATCATCCCGAGGATGCCGCCCACCTGCCGGCCCGCATCCTGCTCGCTGAAGGTGAGGCTGGGGATCAGCGTGTACTGCGCCTCGTAGCCCTTGCCCTTGTGGACCGTGCTGCCCTGCTGGCGCAGGATGCCGCTGTCCTTGAGCTCCTGCTCCCGGATCGTGGCCTTCAGCCCGGAGTTGCGGTCGACGACGCGGAAGCAGCCGCTCTGCTGCGCCAGCAGCCGCACCAGCGGCAGCGGCGAATTCGGCAGCCCGTTGGGCGCGCTGATGGTGTAGCCGTTGGGGTTCTCCATCAGCGACAGCGTCGCCACCGGCGCTTCGCACTTCATCAGTTCGCGGTTGGCCTTGTTCGCGCCCGCCGGACCGGCCGAGCCGGTGATCTCCGAGCTGCCGTCCCCCAGCGTCGCGCCCTGCTTGCCGCAGGCGGCGAGCAGGGCCAGCGCCACGCCGGCGGCGACAAGGCCGCCCACCCGGGGCAGGGAAGGGCCGAAGGAAACGAGGGAGCGCGCGATTGCCATGCCGATCTCCTGAATGCAAGGGCTGCGATTGCCAGAAACGGGCGGGACCATAGCGCACTTGATGGGGGATGCGGCCCCCACCGATGGGTGGTCGCGTCGCTGAATGTCGTGTCCTGACGGCGTCTTTACGGCTGGTTACCGCGCCGCGGCGAGAATCCGCCCCTTCGGTCCGAGCGACCGCCCAAGAACCCGACCATGAACGACAAGTCCCCGAGCCGCGCCATCGCGTGGCTGGTGTGCGCCCTGGTGGCCGCGTCGCTGTACGGCAACTACTACGTCTACGACTCGATCGGCCCCGTCGCCGACGCGCTGCAAAGCCAGCGCGGCTTCAGCGACCAGCAGATCGGCCTGCTCAACGCGATCTACAGCCTCCCCAACGTCGTGCTGATCCTCGTCGGCGGTGTGCTGGTGGACCGCTTCGGCGCCGCGCGCATGACGCTGTGGACCGCCGCCGTCTGCCTGCTCGGCGCGCTGCTCACCGCGCTGAGCCCCGGCTTCGCCGGCATGGCCGCCGGCCGGCTGCTGTTCGGCATCGGCGCCGAGACCTTCGGCATCGCCACGCTGGCGGCGCTCGCGCAGTACTTCGTCGGTGGCAAGGTGGCGTTCTCGATGGGACTGGCCCTGTCCATCGGCCGGCTCGGCTCCTTCTCGTCCGACATGTCGCCGACCTGGTTCCCCCACGCCTACGCCCAGGGCTGGCAGCCGCCGCTGCTGATCGCGGCGGCGATGGCGGCCGCCTCCTTCGGCGGCGCGCTGCTGTACTGGTGGCTCGACCGACGCGTCGCCGCCGCCGACAAGGGCGCCGCGCAGCAGCAGGCCCACCCCTTCGCCTGGCGCGACCTGCTGCACTTCGGCAAGGCCTACTGGTTCCTGCTCGCGCTGTGCGTGCTCTGGTACTCGGTGATCCTGGCCTTCCGCAGCACCTTCGCGATCAAGTACTTCCAGCATGCGCATGGCCTGGATCTCGCGGCCGCCGGCGCGATGAACAGCTACGTCTTCCTCGCCGCCGTCTTCGCGACGCCGGCCTTCGGCTGGCTGTGCGACCGGGTCGGCCGCTACGCGCCCTTCCTGGCCTTCGGCGCGGTGCTGCTGCCGGTCGCGATGGCGCTGATGGCGCTGACCACGACCAGCCTGTGGGTCTCGACCGCGCTGATCGGCGTCAGCTTCTTGCTGGTGCTGGCGGTGATGTGGCCGCTGGCGAGCCGGTTGGTGTCGCCGTCGCGTTTCGGCACGGCGATCGGGTTGATGTGGGTGGCGCAGAACGCCGGCATCGCCGGGGCCAACCTGGTGGCCGGCTGGCTCAACGACCGCGCCGGCGCCAGCGCGCAGAATCCCGCGGGTTATGAATCGATGATGCTGTTCTTCGGCCTGGCCAGCGTCGGCGGCGCGGTCTTCGCGCTGGTCCTGTGGCTCACCGCGGGCCGTCGCTCGCAGGAGCAGGTGGCGACGGCCGGTTGAGCCGGCGCTGATCAGGGTTCGAGCACGTACAGCGACGCCATCGTCGCCAGTTGCTCCGGCGTCATCGCCGCGTAATGCGGCTGCAGCGGCAGCGACTTCGCGAGCTGGCGCGTCGGCTCGTGGACCATGTGTTCCTCGAGCGTGACCCGATAGCCCGCCTCGGCGAAGAGCGCCGGGTACTCGTGGTAGCGCAGGCGGTTCTCGCCTTCGCGCGTCAGGCGGTTGACCCACGCATGCTTGCGCTCGGGCCACGTGAGGAAGTTGATCTTGGTGATCGACTTGTCCGAGTGCTCCAGATGGTCGGAGTGGTCCACCAGGTGCACCATCCGGCCGCGGGCCGAGAGCTTGGGCCGCAGCGCCTTGAAGAGCTGGACCAGGTCGCCCGGCGGGATGTGCTCGAGCACCGTGCGCGAGGTCACGAGGTCGATCGAGCCGTCGGCGAGCTCGTTCACGTCGAACGGGGCGAGGTAGGTCAGCGGCAGGTCGGCGCGCGTCCGGATCGTGCGCAGCCGCGCCTCGTCGGGACAGGCCTGGCGCAGGAACGCCAGCGTCGCGGCGAAGCTGACCTCGTCCAGATGGACGTTGAGGTCGGACATGTAGACGCGCTGGGCGCCCTGCAGGCATTGCAGGACGGGGATGGTGGGGAACCAGCCGGTGCCGATCTCCAGCACGGTGGCGCCTTCGATCGCGCCGCCGGAACGCTCCAGGCCCCGACGCATCTGCGTCCAGGCCTCGATGGTGCTGCGCAGGTTGTCCTCGTCGGGCTGGTAGCCGAACAGCTGGCGCTTCGCGCGTCGAAGGCCCTGCCCGAACGGCAATCGCGCTAGGACCGCTTGCCGACCTACCTTGAATCGCCAGTCCATCTGCTGCCCCTGTGCCGGTTGCGCCGGTTGCGCCGATGGAGGCGGATTCTGGCCTGTCCGCCTGCGCGACTGACGGGGAGAGACCCCAGGGCCGGGTGGGCCTCAGTCGCCCCCGTCCCGCGTGCCGTCCCTCGCTCCGAACCGCCGCGCCGCCGCCGCCAGGTGCGAGCGCACCACCAGCACATGCCCCGGCAGGATCAGCGCGAGGTAACACCGTCCGAGCCGGTTGTGGCAGTGCACGACCGTGGTGACGACGGCCTCCCGGCGCGTCGATCCGTCGACTTGGCGGATCAGGATCGACAGCTTGAAGTCCAGGTGCCGGTCCTGCTCGCCGAAGATCGCCTCCCGAGGCGAGGCCTCGAGCACCCGGAAGATGTCGACATGGGCGACGCCGATCTCGTCGAGGTGCCGGCGCATCGCCGCCGAGGTCTTCAGTCCGAAGGGCCGGACCGCGGCGTCGCGGATCGCCAGCAGCGCGCGGAACCAGGACGGTGGGTCGGCCAGCGCCGCGCGGGCGAGCGCCATCGCGTCGTCGGGCGCGTCCTCCGACAGCGTGATGGCGAAGGCGTCGGCCAGGTTCGCGTCGCCATAGGTCGGCGCGAGCCGGCTGTCGAGCGGTGGGAGCACGCGGCGGACGGGGGAGGACATCCGCCGCATTCCATCACGACTTCACATCGCGACTTCAGCGATCACGATTTCGTGATCTTCACGTAGCGCAGATTCCAGCCCGGCGCATTGGCCTTCACCGCGATCTGCTGCTGCCCGGCGGGCAAGGTCACGCGGTGCGAGACCGTCGTCCAGTTCTGCCAGCCGCCGGTCGAGGGCACGCCCACCGCGCCGTACACCGGCGCGCCGCCCGCCATCTCCAGCTGCAGACTGCCACCGCCGTTCAGGCTGGCGACGCGGTACTCGACGGTGTAGGTGCCGCCCTGCGGCAGGTTGAGGTTCCACACCGCCCAGTCGCCGGCTTCGATCCAGCCCAGGTTCTGGCCGCCCTCGCTCGAGGCCTCCAGCTGCATGCCCGACTGCAGCGCGAAGTCCGAGGCCTGCAGCGTCGTCGTGAAGGCCGGCGTGCCGCCGTCCTTGCGGTAGACGCGCACGTAGTCGACGTACATCCGCGCGGGCAGCCGGCTCTCGTCGATGTTCCATTGCGGCCAGTTGCCGCCGACCGCCAGGTTCAGCAGCAGGAAGAAGTCGCGATGGAATTCCTCGGTGCTGTTGACGCTGTTGGTGATGTCGACGACGTGGTACTCGCGCCCATCGACGAACCAGCGGATGAAGCGCTCGTCCCACTCCACCGCGTACACGTGATAGTCCGCGACGTTGGTGGCGGTGTGCCCGCCGTAGGACGCATGGCCGCCGTCGGGCCCCTGCCAGTGGATGGTGCCGTGGATGTCCGGATCGGCGTTGACGTGTTCCATGATGTCGATCTCGCCGGAGGCCGGCCAGCCCACCGAGGTGATGTTGCTGCCCAGCATCCAGAAGGCCGGCCACATGCCCGAGCTCGACGGCGCCTTGATGCGCGCCTCGACGCGCCCGTACTTGAAGCTGGCCAGGCCCTGCGTCGTCATGCGCGCGGAGGTGTAGCGCATGCCGCCGAAGTCCTCGCGCCGGGCGGTGATGACGAGCTGGCCGTTCTCGACGCTCGCGTTCTCGCGGCGGTAGTACTGGAGCTCGTTGTTGCCCCAGCCGCCCGAGCCGGTGCCGGTCTCGAAGCGCCAGTGGGGGCCGATGCCGTTCGTGAACTCGTCCTGCCAGACGAGTTGCCAGTTCTGGGCCTGCGCCGCCAGGCCCGTCAAGGCAAGCGCGGCCGCGGCCAGCGATCGAATCCAGCGTGTCATTGGGATCTCCTCGGAACCAGTGGAGGAGACGCGCGCGAGGTCACGGCGTCTCCGGATCCCGGTCCGGCGGACCGGGCGTCGACGCCCGAATGCAGCGGTAAGCCTGAAGGGCCGCTGGCGCGCGATGGCGCGCCGCGGCCTCTGGGTCCCAACTATCTGAAAGCGCTTTCAGAATGTCTCGCGGGAAAACCCGCAGGCGCAGCGCGCGTTGGTGACAAGCGGTTGCCGCGGCGACGCGCGCGCGGCCTGGACGATCAGCGCCGGACCTTGCCGTCCTCGGTCAGGATGGTCATGTCTACGTAGCGCGAGCCGGCGTGGCGCTGGCTGGAGAAGTTGATGTAGAAGCCGCCCAGGTTGAGCTCGTTCTGGGCTTCCAGGCCGCTGATGACGCTGTCGGGCGTCGGGTTGTTACCGGCGCGGCGCAGGCCTTCCACCATGGTCTTGGCGGCGATGAAGCCTTCCATGCCGGTGTAGCCCAGTTCCTTGTTGGCGGCCTTGCAGCGCTGGATGTATTCGCCGGCCACCGGCGTGAGGCCGGAGAACGGGAAGGGCACGACCTGCGACACCACCACCCCGCGCGCGTCCTTGCCCAGCTCGGCCGCCAGCGCCTGCGCGCCGACGAAGGAGAGGTTGTAGAAGTTGCCCAGGAAACCGGCTTTGCGCGAGGCGCGGATGAAGGCGGCGCAGGACTTGTAGGCGGCAATCTGGACCACGCACTCCGGCTGGCCGGCCATGATCGAGCCCAGCGCGCCGCTGACGTCCACCGAGTTGCGTTCCACCGTGCCCTGCGACACCGGCGCCAGGTTGTGCTGCTTGAGCGCCGCCGTGACGCCGGCCAGGCCCGACTGGCCGTAGCTGTCGTTCTGCAGGAACACCGCGACGCGCTTGATGCCCACCGCCATCAGCTGCTTGACGATCTCGGCCGCCTCGTCGTTGTAGGACGCACGGATGTGGAAGAGGTGACGGTTGAAGGGCGTGCGCAGCGCCTCGGCGCCGGTGAAGGGCGCCACCAGCGGCACCTTGGCGGCCGTCAGCAGCGGCACCGCGGCCAGCGTGGTGGGCGTGCCGACGTAGCCGAACAGCGCCGTGACGCCGTCCTCGATCAGACGCCGGGTGTTGGCCGCGCAGCGCTCGGGCTCGTAGCCGTCGTCCAGGCTGCGCAACTCGATGCGCCGGCCGTTCACCCCGCCCCGCTGGTTGACCTGGTCGAACACCAGCATCGCGCCTTCCTTGAACTGCTCGCCCAGTTCGCGGGCCGGGCCGCTGAAGGGCGCCGACTGGCCCAGCAGGATGCGGGTGCTGTCAGCGAAGGCCGGCAGGCTGCCGGCGCCTGCGAGCGCGGCGAAGTTCTGGAGCAGGTGACGGCGGTTCATGGGCGTGGCACTTCCTGGCACTTCTGAAAAGGGCAGGATCTTCCGTGATGCCGCCGACAGAAGATGTGCGTACTTGTCACAACTCCGGATTTTCCAGATTGACCGTGGACAAATTCACGACGGTTTCAATCCGCGGCGGGTTCCGCGGGCGACACCGGCCGCACCAGGCCCCCGGCGAGCAAGGCCTCGACCTGCGCCGGCGGGACCGGCTTGCAGAAGCCGAAGCCCTGCATCAGGTCGCAGCCCATGGCGATCAGCGCCGCCTCGTCGGCGTCGAGCTCGACCCCTTCCGCGACCACCGACATGCGCATCGCATGGGCCACCCGCACCATCGACTCCACCAGCATGCGCGAGTCGTCGTTGGCCGCCAGCCCGTGCACGAAAAGCCGGTCGATCTTGATCTTGCGGCAGCGCAGCCGGCGCAGGTAGGCCAGCGAGCTGTAGCCGGTGCCGAAGTCGTCGATCGCCAGGCCGTAGCCCAGTCCCTGCAGGGTGAAGACGAAGGAATCGGGCTTGTCGATGTCCTCGAAGCTCAGGCTCTCGGTGAGCTCGAACTCCACCTCGCCCGGGCCGAGCTGCAGCGCCTTGAGCTGCTGCAGGAAGCGCTCGCGGTGCTGCGGCTTGCGGCACTGCTCCCAGGACAGGTTGATGGCCACCGGCGGGCAGCCCAGGCCCTTGGCCTTCCAGCCGTCGAGGTCGCGGCGCAGCTGGCCGAGCATCGCCAGGCCCAGCTCCACGATCAGGCCGGAGGATTCCGCCACCGGGATGAAGTCCGCCGGCGAGACCCAGCCGCGCTCCGGATGGCGCCAGCGCGCCAGCGCCTCGAAGCCGCGGATGCGGCGCGTGGCGTCGTACTGCGGCTGGTAGGCGAGCTGGAACTCGCCCTGCATCAGGCCCTCGCGCAGGTCGTTCTCGAGCGCGAGGCGCGACTGCAGTGCCTCGCCCAGCTGCGGCGTGAACAGCTGGAAGGTGTCCTTGCCCATCTGCTTGGCCTGGCGCATCGCCGCGTCGGCGCAGCGCATCGCATCGCTGGCGTCGTCGGCCTGGTCGGGCAGCAGCACGGCGCCGGTGCTGGCATGCAGGTGCAGCCAGTGGCCGTCGAAGAACAGCGGCTGGGCCAGGCCCGCCTGCAGGCGCTGCGCATAGGCCTGCAGCGCGGCCGCGTCGGGCCGCGGGGAGAGCAGCACCGCGAATTCGTCGGCCGACAACCGCGCGGCCGCGTCGCCGGGCCGGCAGAGCTGGCGCAGGCGCTGGCCGGTCGCCTGCAGCGCCGCGTCGCCGGCGGCGTGGCCGAACTGGTCGTTGATCTGGGTGAAGTTGTCCAGGTCCAGCAGCAGCAGCGCCGCGCCGCCGTCCTGGCGCAGCGCCTTTTCCAGCAGCCGGCGCAGGTGCTCGCGGTTGGGCAGGTCGGTGAGCGCGTCGAAGCGGGCGAGGTAGCGGGTGCGGCGCTCCGCCTCCTGCATCTGCGCGCGCAGCCGCTTGGACAGCAGCCAGGCCAGGCCGGCGGTCGCCGCCAGCGTGCCCAGCGTCGCGCCGATGAACTGCGCCAGGTCCCACCACATCGGCAGCCGGCTGGCCTCGACGGACAGCGTGCCCACCGCCTGGCCGTCGGCCATCACCGGCACCTCCAGCGCCACCTGTCCGGCCCAGGCCTCCAGGCGCGAGCGCTGCGCGGCCGGCCGGGTATAGACCGCGGAGGGCTGGCCGTCGCGCTTGAGCAGCCGCGCCCGCAGCGTGGCGGGATTCTGGCGCAGCGCCTGCAGGATCTCGCCGGCCTCGTCGCGGCTGTCGAAGACCAGTGCGGCGGAGGCCGTCTGCGCCACGATGCCGGCCTGGGTGCGCAGGTCCTCGAGCTGGCGCTGCTGCAACCGCCAGTACTGCATCACGCTGAGCAGCAGGGCGAAGGTGAGCAGCGCGGCCAGCGACACGGCCAGCTCGCGCCAGCGTTCCAGCGCGTCGAGGATCTTGGCGTTCATGGCGAAGTGGCGGGGTGACGCACGTAGCGCGCCAGGCGCAGCAGCTTCGCGCTGATGGCCAGGCCGGCGCGCCGGACGGCGTCGAGGTCGACGTCGAAGACGATACGCCCGTCCTCGATCTGGAGGTTGAGCATGGCGCCCTGGTCCAGCATGCCGGCCTGGTCGGACAGCACCAGCACGGGCTGGCGGTCGAGCAGGGCGCGCCAGGCGGGTCTGGGCTCGGACAGGTAGAGCAGGTGGCAGCCGGCGAGCTGGTCCGGACGGGCAAGGCGGCGCACCTCGATCGCCAGGTGCCGGATCGAGCGCCCCGCCAGCCCCTGCAGGGCCGTCTCCAGGCCGCTGTCGCCGGCGGTGCACAGCTGCAGCGCGCGGCCGTGTTCCCGCTCCGCGGGCCAGTTGACGAACATCAGCGCGCGGTAGACCACCTCGGCCTTCAGGCCGTCCGGTCCGGCGGCCTGCGCCGCGACCGGGCGCAGCGGCGCCGCGCCTGCGAGCGCGAGCACCAGCAGCGCCGCCATGCGCCAGGGGCGCAGGGCGGTCGGTCGTCGGGGCGGGCGAGCGCGCATCGGCATCGTCGGCGGCTCAGAAGGCGGTGCGCCAGGCCAGGCGCCAGGCGCGGCGCGATTGCGGGATCGCGCTCAGCGCGGCGTCGGGGGACGAGGGATCGAGGTTGTCGCGGTCCAGCAGGTTGTCCACCTGCAACGCCAGGCTCTGGCGCGCGTCGATGCGGTAGCTCAGCTGGGCGTTGACGAAGCAGGCCGGCGGCACCTTCACGCGTCCCAGCCGCGTGCCCAGCGCGGTCCACTCGACGCCGAGCTGCCAGGCCCGCCATTGCGGCGTGATCGCATGGCCCTTGACCATCCAGGTGGGCGCGTTGCTCAGGCGCCGGCCCTGCTCGTCGCGGGCGTCCATCCAGGAGGCGCTGGCGCGCCACAGCCAGCCGCCCTCGACGCGCTGCTCCACGCCCAGGTCCAGGCCGCGCAGCCGCACGCGGCCGCGGTTGACGTACTGCACCACGGCGTCGGGATCGTCGCTGAGCGGCACCTGTTCGATCAGGCGGTTCAGGCGGGTGTCGTAGAGGTTGGCGCTGAGCGCCTGGCCGGAGGCGAGCAGGTATTCCCAGGCGAGCTCGGCGGAGCCGAGCCGCTCGGGCTTGAGCCCCGGATTGGCCAGCTGCGTCTGGCCGCCGTCGTCGTAATAGCGCTCGTAGAGGTTGGGCGAGCGGAACGAGCGCGCCCACATCAGCTTCAGGGTCTGGCGCTCGTCCGGCCGGAAGACCAGCACGGTGCGCGGCGACAGCGCCGGTGAGAAGCCGCGGGCGTGGTCCAGCCGCAGGCCGGTCGTCAGCTGCCAGTGCTGCGACAAACGCCACTGGTCCTGCACGGACAGCGCGGCGGAATCCTGCGAGACGTCGCTGTCGAGCCGCGACTCGTAGGGCGCCACTTGGTAGTTGCGCTGGATGCCGTAGGGCGAGGTACGGATTTCCGCGCCGGCCATCAGCTCATGGTTGAGCAGGCCGCGCCAGAGCACGCGCGCGTCGAGTGTGAGCCACTGGGCATAGGCCTCGTCGCGGTCGATGACGTCCGGCGACTGGCCGAAGACGTAGCGGCCGCGGAAGTCGTACTGCGACAGCCCCAGGCGCAGGCTGCGCCGCAGGTCGTCCTGCCAGCCCTCGTCGTAGGCGGCCTCGACCATCAGCTGGCGGTCGGTGTAGCGGGTGCCGGACACGCCGGGCAGGGTGCCGTAGGGGGCGGTCGGCGCGTCCTTGTCGCGCTGCACCGCGGCCATCGACAGCTTCCAGCGGCCGAGCCGGTACTTGGCCAGCACCGCGGCCTGGCGCTCGCCGTCCAGGCCGCGGATCCAGCCGTCGGCGGTGCCGAGTTCCGGGAGGAAGAGCGTCTCGCCGGCGGTGCGCTGCAGGTTCAGTCCGATGAAGAGGTCGCCGCCCGCGGCGTCGGTGGCGCCGTAATGCATCTCGACGCGGCGCTGCCCGCGCGAGCCGGCGCTGCCGAGCACGGACAGGCCCGGCGCGTCGGCGCCGTCCAGCGTGACGACGTTCACGACGCCCAGCAGCGCGTTGCTGCCGTAGATCGACGACCCCGGCCCCTGGACCAGCTCCACCCGCTTGGCCCATTCCGCGACGACGGGGAATTCCAGCTGCGGCAGGCCCTGGTCGTAGATGGCGTCATTGACGCGCTGGCCGTCGATGGCCATGAGCACGCGGGAGTTGTAGTCGCCGGGCCGGTTGAACCCGCGCACGCCGAGGTTGCTGTAGCTGCGCGTGTTGCCGAGGTAGACGCCGGGCAGGCGGCCGAGCATGTCGCCGATGGTCTGGTGGCCCAGCGCGGCGGACTCCTGGCGGGTGATCACGCTGACCGCGGCGGGCGCGTCCATCAGGCTCTGGGCATAACGCGACGGGCCTTGCACCTCGCGCCGGAGCAGCGCCTCGAGCTGGTCCTCGTCTTCCGCGCCCGGCGCCGCATGGGCGCCCGCGTGCGTGAGCAGGCCCAGCAGGCCGCATGCGGCCGATGCGATCAGGTACTTCACGAGGCAACGCCGTGCGGCGGCAACGGCGGTGGTGGTGGGGAGGTCGCGAAGCTTAGCGACGGAGGCCGGAAAGCGCGCTGTCAGACTTCACGGAAGCGACATGAACGGCGGAGACGGTTGCACTGTTCGGAAGCCGGACCCAAGGACCGGCGCCGCCGCCGCTCGCCGCGAAGGCCCACGGGGTGGCGCGAGCTCCGCGGGGCTCAACGCACCAGCCGGCCGCCGACGCCGAGCACGGCGAAGTCCACGTAGCGCGACGGCGCCTGGCCCTTGCCGAAGGTCAGGCGGTGGCCGCCGACGTCGGTCTCGAAGCCGCGTTCCAGCGTCTCGGTGAGGGCGGCCGCGCCGGGGGCGCTGCGCTCCAGGGCGCGCACCAGCGCCTTGGCGGCGATGAAGCCCTCCAGCGAGCGCGAGGACAGTTCCGGATCCTTGGCGTTCTGGCTCAGGCGCAGGTAGTCGCGCACCACCTCGCGGTCCAGGCGGTCGTCGGTCGGCAGCACCAGCGAGAAGGCGAAGCCGCGCGCGCGCTCGGGTCCGAGCTTCTTGAGCAGCGCCTGCACGTCGATGATGGACATGCCGTACAGCCCGGCGCGTCCGCCGGCGGCCTGGTAGCGGCTGGTGAACTCGATCGCGGCGGCGGTCGTGGCCGCGAGGAAGATCACGTCCGGCGTCTGCTTGACCATCTCGTCCACCGCCTTGCCGACCTCGGTGGTGTTGCGCGCGTAACCCGACTGGGCGACCAGCGTGAGGCCGTGGGTCTTGGCCGAGGCCTGCGCGCCGGCCAGCGCGTCGCGCCCGAGGCCGTCGTCCTGGTAGACGACCGCGACGCGGGTGCGGCCCATCTCGCCGAGCTGGCGGAACAGGCGTTCGACTTCCTCGCGGTAGCTCGCCTTGACCGGATACATGCCGCGCGCCGTGAGGATGCTGGTCGCGCCGGAGATCGCGCCGACCATGGAGACGTGGGTCTTCTCGAGCACGCCGTCCTGCTTGAGCGCTTCCAGGTTGGAGGTGCCGACGGTGCCGATCAGCGCCGTCGGAGCGTCCTGGGCGATCATTTCCTTGACCAGCCGCACGGTCTCCTCGGGCTTCTGCGCGTCGTCGCGGGTGACGAACTTGATGCGCTGGCCGCGGACGCCGCCGCGGGCGTTGACCTCGTCGATCCAGAGCTTGGCGCCGGCGCGGATGGCCTTGCCGGTGACGGCCTGCGGTCCGCTGAACGGGGCGACCTGGCCCACGACGATGTCGGCATGGACCGCCGGCGCGGCGGCCAGGCAGAGGAGGGCCAGCAGGCGGCGGGCAGCGCGAGGGAGGGCGAGGGTCATGGTCGTGACGGCGGGCATGCGGGGGCCCGCATTGTCGTCAATGCGGCAGCGGCAGTCATCACGGCCGGGCGAGGGGAGGACGCGCGGTGCGCCCGGGGTTCAGTCCGTCTCGCGGGCCGCGCGCATCAGGAACGGAGTGCCGATACTCCAGCCGAGCAGGCGCCGGCAACCGTCGACCTCGTCGTGGGAAGCCGCCCTGGGCAGTTGCTCACCGGCCACCGTGCGCTCCAGCCCGGCCAGGACCGGAGCGAAGCGTTCCCGCATGGTGGCCGAGCGTGTGGCGAGGCGCTCGCGGCAAGTCGCCGTGAAAGCGACTTGCGCCGAGGGCGACAGGCAGGACAGGAAGAAGATCATCTGCCGCCAGCCGAAAGCAAGCGTCTTGCTGGCGCGCTTGCGTTGGTGGCGGGGCACGCTCTCCGGGATCACGCGGCGTTCGAGGCGGTCCAGCACCGCGCCGAAGGCCTGTCCGGCGAGATCGGACCAGCGGTCGTTCAGCAGCGGTTGCAGTTGCAGCACGTCGACGAGCACCCCCAGGTTGTGCGTCGTCAGGATGGCGGCCTGCTCGATGACCGCGCCGTTTCGCGCGATGGAGCTTCCTCCGGGTGGCAAGGCTGCGAGTTCCAGGCAGTAGTCGTCGAAATCGGGGCAGACCTTCGTGCCCCACCGTTCCTCGATCTTCGTCATCGCGAGCACGCGCTCGACGTCGATGCCGTAGTAGCGGCTGTACAGCGCTCCTCCCGGCAGTGAGGTGAGGTGGCGTATCGCGATCGCTGCGGCGCGCACGTACTTCGCCGAGAAGGTGCCCATGAAGATGTCAGCGGCGAGCTCCTCGACGAGCGGAAGCCAAGGACCAGCGTCCGCACTGGCTTCGCGCTCGACGGCCATTGGCGGCCGGGCGACCTTTGCCAGCGCGGTCAGCTCCGATACCAGCTTGTTGGGCGTGATGGTGGCGGGGAACGCGCCGATGGCGAAGGCCGAGAACCGGCGCAGCAAGTCGCTTGCGGCGGGTTGTGGGTCGGCGTCGGCGCTGGCCTCCAAGGCGGCGATCCAGGGAAGCTCCGCAAACCGCACCTGATGCTGCAGCCACAGCAGCAGCAGGGAACGTCGACGACGGAATGCCCGGTAGCTGGCGGCATAAAGCGCGCGAGCGTCAGCCTGGCTGAAGCGTGTGGCCAGCACCGGCCCGGTGAGTTGTGGAAGCAGCGCCGCCAGTGCCTCGCCTGAACGAACCACGCGCGCGGCGACGAGCTTGTCGAGCGAGGACTCCTGCGCGGTGGAGAGCCGATCGAGGAGGTGTCGGGGCAGATGGACGCCGGCCTGCACGGCCTCGCGTTGCTCCGCGTGCGTGATCGGCCGAGCTGCCGCAGCCGCGCCCAAGCTGCCCAGGGCCTCGCCGGGCTCGGCCAGAGCCTGCAGGCGCTCGGCCAGCACGTGGGCCAGGCGTGCGTGGCTCGGGCCCGCCAGCTGCGTCGCGCGGAGCGCGCGATGCCGCTCCGAGCCGGGTGCGCCGTGGGCGGTCACGAATCCCGCCAGGCGCAGACGGGTTCGGGCAGCAGCGCGGGAGCGACCGTCGGGATCGAGACCCGGCCAGGCGGTGAGCGTGGCGGTGAGCTGGCCCAACACCTCGTTGGGACGATGCACCCGCTGGCAGCGTCGATGGCGCGCGCGGGCAGCGGCGACCGTGGCGAGGAGTTCGGTCCGTCTCGCCTCGAAATCGTCGGGGAAGCGGGCGAAGGGCAGACCGCCGGTGATGTGGCGCGTCGGCCCTTCACCGTCGAACTGGGGCGGTGGCCCGTCCACGGTCTCGAGCAGCAGCGCAACCAGCGCATCGGTGAGCGGCGCCCAAACCTCGTAATGCTCGCGCATGGCCTCGACCTCGTCGGAGGGGCGCTTCTGCGCCAGCGTCTCCGCGAGCGCGTGGGCGCTGCGGGCCAGCACTGGCGCCTCAAGGCCGACCAGAGGATCGGGAAGCGACGCCTCGGCGGGCCTCGGGTAGAAGCGCAGGCGATCGAAGAAGGGCTCGATTTGATCGAGGACCGCGGCGGCCGTCGCGGGCGCGCCGTGCGCGATCAGCCACCGGATCGCCAGCAACGCGCCTTCCTCTGGCAGGTCGACGCGGTACTGGCGGGAGGCCAGACGTTCCGCTAGTTCGGAGAGGCCGATCGGGTCGAGGTAATGGCCGTTGAGCGCGGTGCGCGTGCTTGCCATCACGAGCCCAAGGCGCTCCGCCAGGGCGAGTTCATGTGCTTGCCAATCGCCGCCCGCCGCTGGCTGGCCGCTCGCGAAGCCGCCGCGTAGCACCTCGGGCGTCACCCAGGTCGGAAGTGCCGCATACGGCTGCCGTTCGCCGACCTGGGCCTTGCCGGATCCGAGGTGATCAAGCAGCCGCAGCAGACTTCGTACGCGGGCGGCGGCCTTTTGGCGCAGCCCCAGGTTCTCATGTGTCGCTGCGGCGCGCAGGGCCCGGGCCAACTGGCCGGCGATATAGCTGGCTCCGGTGGCGGCCTGGCCCGAGCTTGGTCGCGGATCCTTCGAGTCGTCGCTGGGCTGGGTCATGAGCGGGCAGTAGGGAGCGCTGCACGCGGCAGGCGGGCTTGGAGGCAGGGATCGAACCTGCGCCTCGCGGGTAGGAAGCCCACGGCTCTTCCAACTGAGCTACTCCAAGATCGCGCGCATCGTACGGGATCGGGCCGCCGTCCCGTCAAGCGCAACCGCAGCGGCTAGCTCCCGCTCCCGGCGAGCAGCCGGTCGCCGCCGCGAGATCGACGCGCTTGGCCAGCGCCGCGGCGCTCTCCTTGCGCTCGCTGTAGCGGTCCAGCAGGTAGGGGCCCAGGTCGCGGGTCAGGAGCGTGAACTTGAAGAGCTCCTCCATCACATCGACCACCCGGTCGTAGAACGCGGACGGCTTCATGCGTCCCGCCTCGGTGAACTCGGCGAAGGCCTTGGCGACCGACGACTGGTTCGGGATGGTGAGCATGCGCATCCAGCGGCCCAGCACCCGCATCTGGTTCACCGCGTTGAAGGACTGCGATCCGCCCGACACCTGCATCACCGCCAGCGTCTTGCCCTGCGTCGGACGCACCGAGCCCGTCGACAGCGGGATCCAGTCGATCTGCGACTTCATGATCCCGGTCATCGCCCCGTGGCGTTCCGGCGAGCACCAGACCATGCCCTCGGACCAGGCGGCGAGCGCGCGCAGCTCCTGTACCTTCGGATGCGACTCGGGGGCGTCGTCCGGCAGCGGCAGGCCGGTCGGATTGAAGATCCGCACCTCCGCGCCCATCGCCTCGAGCAGGCGGGCGGCCTCGAAGGTCAGCAGCCGGCTGTAGGAACGCTCGCGCAGCGAGCCGTACAGCATCAGGATGCGCGGCCGATGCCGCGACGGCGCGGGCACGGCCAGGCGGTCCTGGCTGGGCACGTCGAACAGCGCGCCGTCCAGCGCGGGGAAGTCGGCATCGGGGAAGAGGAGATCAGACATGGGGCGCGGGTGTCGAGGTGGGGGAAGGGGTGTGGCGGAGCTCGCCGGGAGGCGGGGACAGGCAGCGGTTCACGGCCACGGCGAGGGCCGCGCCGATCAGCTCGGCGACGATGAAGCCAGGCGCGCTGGCCGGCGCGATGCCGGCGAAGCTGTCGCTGAACATGCGGCCGACCACGGCGGCCGGGTTGGCGAAGGAGGTCGAGGCGGTGAACCAGTAGGCCGCGCCGATGTAGGCCGCCACCAGGGCCGCCACGCGCGACGCCGGCGCGCGCAGGATCACCAGCAGCAGGCCGAAGGTGGCGACGCCCTCGGCGATCCATTGGCCCGCGCCCGGGCGTGGCTTGGAGGAGAACTGCAGCAAGGTCATGTCGAACATCGCATGCGCCAGCCAGGCGCCGAGCACGGCACCCGCCAGCTGGGCGACGACGTAGGGCAGCAGCGCGGGTCCAGGCAGCGCGCCACGCCAGGCCATGACCAGGCTGACGGCCGGGTTGAAGTGGGCGCCGCTGATGGGGCCGAAGACCTCGATCAGCACGATCAGGCCGCCGACCGTGGCCAGGGTGTTGGCCAGCAGCGCGATGGCGGCGTTGCCGCCGGCGAGCCGCTCGGCCATGACGCCGGAGCCGATCACGATGGCCAGCAGCAAGGCCGTGCCCAGGCCCTCCGCGAGCAGTTGGCGACGCAGGTCCATCGCGTCAGCTCCGCGAGATGGCGGCCAGCGCCTGCTGCAGTTCGGCCCGTCCCATCGTCGCCAGCGGCAGTTGCAGCAGCTGCAGCATGCGGTAGCCGATGGCCTGCCGCGTCAGCTCGAACGCGCGGCGCTTGCCTGGCTCGCCGCCCTCGGCATCGGACGGATCCGGGTATCCCCAGTGCACCTTGACCGGTTGACCGGTGCCGCCGAAGAAGACCGGGCACTGCTCGGCCGCGGCGCTGTCGCACACGGTGATGACGATGGACAGCGGCGGCGCGTCCGATGAGGTGAACTCGTCCCAGCTCTTGCTGCGGCAGCCCGCGGTGTCGATGCCGGCGGCTTGCAGCGCCTCGAGGGCGAGTGGGTTGACGCGGCCGCTGGGCGCGCTGCCGGCGCTGAAGGCCCGCACGTCCTTGCCGAGGTGCTTTGCCCAGTGATTGAGCATGCCCTCGCCGAGCACGCTGCGCGCGGAGTTGTGGGTGCAGAGGATCAGCACATGGACAGTCATGGTTCAGCGGCTTCCGGGAGGTGAGGGCGACAACGGCGTGGGCATTCAGCAACCGCAGCCGGACGGGGCCGACGGCAGGGCGCAGGACGCGCCCTGGCAGCAGTTCTCGGTGAGGTAGCCCAGCAGCTCGCTCATGCGGGCGTAGGCGGCGCGGTAGATGAGGTTGCGGCTGGAGCGCTCCTGCGTCACCAGCCCCGACCCCACCAGCTCCTTGAGGTGGAACGACAGCGTCGCGGCCGGCACGCCCAGCCCCTCCTGGATCGCACCGGGTGTCAGGCCGCTGTCGCCGACAACGACCAGCGCGCGATAGATCTGCAGGCGCAGCGGCTGGGCCAGGGCGCCCAGGGCGCGGACGACGTCGTCTTGTTCCATCTTTCGAGAATAGTCGAAATGATGGCGGAGAGCAATGCTTCCGATCACCGCGGTTCGGGGCGGGCGAGCGAGTCCGCTGGCGCTGGCTTGCTCAGGGCGCCATTCGGGTCATCGGGAGTCCTTACACTCCGCCGCTCAAAGAACGAGGACCACCGGCGATGGCCGGCCAGGGAGCGAGGAATGGGCATGAATGCGAGGACGCGCGCGGCTTGGGGCCGGGCGCGAGGATGGTTGGCCTTGTGCGTGGGCGTCGTGGCGCTCAGCGCCTGCGGAGGTGGCGGGGGTGGAGGATCGGATGCCGGCATCAGCCCGCCACCGGCGGGCGCGGCGTCGCTGATTCCCGTGGCCCCGGCACCCGGGGCGGTGCTTCAGGCCGATGCGGCCACGCTGCGGCCGCTGGCGACCGGCCACCTGTGGCGCTATCGCGGGGTCAGCGTGGTGCAGGGCAATGCCAGCCCGGCCTACACGACGGACGTCACGATCGCCGCGTCGGGCGGGGCCTGGACCGAGTCGGCGACCAACGCGAGCAACGAAGGCGCCGCGTCGCATGGGGTGGCGCTCGAAGGCGGCAGCGTGGTGGTCACGGAGCAGTTCGACTTCACCGGCAAGGGATCGGGCGAGACCGTCCGGATGACGCAGCTGCGCTCGCCGGTGCGGGTCGACGACCAATGGACGATCCTGGAGCGGCGCTTCACCGACACCGCGATCGATGTGGACGGCGACAAGCGGACCGACGCGGTCGACGTCGCGATGTATGCGCGCGTGATCGGCGAGGAATCGGTGGCGTTGCCCCGCATGGCGGCGGTCAAGGCGGTCCGCGTGGACACGAAGCTGCTGGTGCGCGTCGTGCCCAGCAGCACCGGCACGCCGGGCGAGGTGACGACGCTGGAGATCTCGGACTGGTATGCGCCGGGCATCGGCCTCGTCCAGGAGCGCACGCGCGCGCCCCTGCCCAACAGCACGGTGCTGCGCGAGACGACCGAGGTGCTCCTCGGCTACGACATCGGCAGCGATGGCGGCGGCATCGCTCTTTACCGTTCCGCACAGGTGCCGGCGACGGCGCAGTCGATGGCCGGCGAGTTGCTGCCGGAGGCGGACAAGATCGTCGCCGTCGGGGAAGTCGGCAACGAGGTGCTGCTGTTCCAGCAGTCCAGCGCGAGCACGGCTTCCGACCTGATCGTGTCGCGCCTGGATCGCAACGGCCGGGTGCTCGACACGTTGCGCCACACGGGGCTGTCCCGCAACGGGGTGGTTCCGCCGATGCTGCACGCGAGCGGAGCGGTCGTCCTGGGTCGCGCGGAGAACCGGCCGGCCGAGGAGGTGCAGCTGCTGAGCTTCGACGCTCGCGGCGCGCTGTCCGCGACGCGGCCGACGATCAACCTTCGCAGCTCGAGCGATTTCCCGGATCAGGCGGTGCAGTTCGGTCCGGTGTCCGCCACCACGGACGGCCGGATCGTCTGGCTGCTGTGGGAGCGCGCAGGCCTGTTCGGGACCGCTCCGACGCTGGTGCTGCGCGGCTTCGACATGAACGGCGCGCCGACGGACCGCGAAGTCCGTCTCGAGGGATCGGCGACCAGCCAGCAGCGGCTGGCGATGTCGGGGCGCTACGTGATGGCGACGTGGAAGCGGCGCAATCCGATCAGCGGTTTCGACCAGCAACTGGCCGCCATCGAGCCGAACTCGCTCAGCGGCACGCGGATGACGATCGCCTCGGACCTGTCAGCGTTTCCGAATTACGTCACCGACTATGGTTTCTTCAACCAGATCACCGGCACCACCCTGGCGTGGGTCCGCGGCCTGGGCAGCGGGAGCGACCTCCCGGGCGTCGGCATGCTGCGCGTCAGCGGCGGGATGATGCCGCTGCGCGCCACCACCGGTCCGCTCGATACCGAACTCGTCGCCGGCCTGCCGCCGACCGGGTCGATGTCGCAACTGGCCGGACGCGGGCAACGGATCTTCCACATGCAGGTCGTGCGCGGCGCGCCGTGGTCCGACATGACGGCGGAGCCCACGACGCTGCTGAAGCTGAGCTGGGTCGACGCCGAGGAGCGCCCGCTGAGCCAGACGCCGGTGCGCTCGGTCGAACTGCTGCCGGATCGCGCGGACATGCCGTCGACGATGGTGGCGCTGTCGGACCGGGTGCTCGGATTCAGCGGGGTCACGCAGCTCAGGACGACGGTGATGTGGGTGCCGAAGGAGGCGCGGTGAGGGGCATCTGGTTCTTGATTTCCGGTTCACTGCTCTTCGTCCTGGCGGGGCCGCCGATCGGAGGCATGGTGTTCTGGGCCGCCACGCTGGGGATCTTGCATCCGCCTCCCGACGCGGAGAAGGCCATCCAACTGCTGGCGTTCGTGCTGCTGTACTGCTACCTGGCAGGGCTGGTGCCGGCGCTGATGTCAGGCGTGCTTTGTTGCGCGGCGATGCTCGCGGTGGCGAAATTGCGGCCGGCCTGGCTCCATGCAGGGCAGACGCGTCGCCGACTGGGCGTGGCGCTTGCCATAGGCGTCCTGCCGTCGCTGGTTTCAGGCGCCTTCATGGCGAAGGGGTCGGCAGGGGTCATCAAAGTCGTGACTTTGCTCGTGCCGTCGATCATCTGCGCGGTCTTCGTGGGATGGCGGGTGATGCCGCAGCTTGGGAAGCCGGGTGGGGCGCCGGTGTCCCGCGCTCCCTTTCGGCCGTCGGCCGCAACCCCTCCTTCGTCGCCGTCGTCGCTCGACGCGAAGTAGATCCCCAGCGCGGATCGCTACCCATCATGACTCCCACCATCACGCTCGCCCGCGCGGCACCCGCGGACGCCGCGCTCCTCGACAGGCTCTGGCAGTTCTACGAACTCGAGTCGTCGTTCTGGTCCGGCGAGGACATCGACGAGACGGGTCGATTCACCTCGCTGGACGACTTCCTCGAGCGCCTGGGCACGCCCGACCCGTTCGACTGGGCCTACCTGATCCGCCATGAAGGCCAGCTCGCCGGCCTGCTGCTGGTCGGCCACCAGAACCTGCGCGGCCAGTCGATCATGGAGTTCTGCGACCTGTACGTGCTGCCCAGGTTCCGCGGTCGCGGCATCGCCTCCGAGGTGGTCCGCCAGGTGGTGCTGGCCTCGGACCACCCGTGGCTGATCTGCGTGTTCCGGGCGGATGCGCAGGCGCTGCGCTTCTGGCGTCGCGCGTTCGAACGCCTGCCGTTCGCCTCGGTCCACGAGGAGTCGCCGTCGGAGGATCCCGACCTGCATGAGTTCATCGTCATGCCGCCCGCGTGACGGTGCGCGCGCGGCGGCACGGCCTGCCTCGTCAGGCCTTCTTCAACTGCTCGGCGACGAAGGCCTGATACGTGCGCATCGGTCGGCCGAGGATCGCTTCCAGCTGCTGCACGGCGCCGTCGGCCGGGATCTGGCCGACCTGCTGGATGCGCTCCATCATGAGCCGCAGGTCATAGGCCATCCAGGGCGGGACATGGTTCTGGACCAGCTGTGCCTCGAAGGCGGCGACGTCATCGCCGCCGTAGTGGATCTGGCGGCCCAGCGCCTGGCTCCAGACGGCTGTCGCTGATTCCCCGGTGAACAGTTCCCGGCCGGCGACGTCGAGGGTGACCGCGGGCAGCGGTCCTTCCGCGCGGTCGCGGCGCAGCAGTTCCGCCACGGCGATGTCGGCGATGTCGCGCGCGTCGACCATCGCGACGCCGGTGGTGCCGATGGGCATCGGGAACACGCCGTGGCCCTCGATGACCGGCTGGATGCCGATGTCGTTCTGCATGAAGTACGCCGGACGCAGGACCGTCGCGGGCAGGTTGAGCCGGTCGATCATCCGTTCCACCGTGTGCTTGCTGGTGAAGTGCGGCACCTCCGGATATTTGTCGGCGTTGATGACCGACAGATAGACGATGCGCTGGATGCCGGCCTCGCGCGCCACGTTCAGCGCCTGCAGCGACTGGGTGAGCTCGTCGGCCACCAGTGCGTTGAGCAGGAACAGGGTGCGCACGCCGGTCATCGCCGCCCGCAGGGAGGCGACGTCGGTGAGGTTGCCGACGACGGCCTGGACGCCTTCAGGCAGCGACGCCTTGCCGGGTTGACGGACCAGGGCGCGGACCTGGGCGCCTTGCTCGGCCAGGCCGCGAACGACGAGAGAACCGACGGTTCCGGTGGAACCGATGACGAGGATGCTCATTTGAAACTCCGTTTGAAGAAGGGGTGTGTCGGGGTGACGGACGAAAGATAGGCCGTTGCAGACGATGAACACAGCCGCCAGAATCGAGACATACCGTCTCGGATCCGGAACACATGGACCTCAATGCCCTGGTGGACTTCAACCTGGTGGCCACCCACGGCGGCTTCGGGCGCGCCAGTCGCGCCAGCCGCCGCTCGAAGGCCACGCTGTCGCGTCGCGTGGCGGATCTGGAAGAGCAGCTCGGCGTGCGGCTGATCGAGCGCAGCGCCAAGGGGCTGGAGCTGACCGACGCTGGCCGGCAGTTGCTCGGCCGGACCGCGGGTCCGATGGGCGAGGTGCTGGACGCGTTCACCGCGACGCGGGAGGGCGACGGCCAGGTGGCCGGCCGGCTGCGCGTGGCCGCCCCGGTGCTCTTCTCGCAGCTCGCGATGGGGCGTCATTGCGCCGAGTTCCGCCAGCGCTATCCGGGCGTCACGGTCGAGGTGGTGGCGGAGGATCGGGTGGTGGACCTGGTCGAAGAGCAATTCGACGTGGCGATCCGTCCCAACCCCCGGCCGGACACGACGCTCGTGGGCAGGAGCTTCGCCAAGGACCGGCTCGTCGTGGTGGCGGCGCCGTCGATCGCGAAGCCGCGGCGAAGCAGAACACCGGTGCGGGTGCCTGCCGTGGTCAATGCCTTTCGCGACGGCGAGACCTGGCCCCTGGACGGCACCGGCCTGACGCTGGAGCCGGTGCCCGTGTTGCGTTTGTCGTCCATGCTGATGCTGCGCGACGCCGCGATCGCCGGGGCCGGCGTCGCGCAGGTGCCGCAGTCGATCGTCTGGGACCAGCTCGCGAAGGGCGCGCTGGTGCAATGGGGCGCGACGGGCGGCAAGGAGGTGGATCTGTGGGTGCTCCACACCTCGCGACGACTGGCCAGCCCGAAGGTCAAGGCCTTCGTGGATTTCATGTCATCGCGCTATCCCGATGGCCAGCTGGTGCTCGCCGGTTAGACGGCGCGCGGCAAGGGCTTCGCCGGCAAGCGAGAATTCGCCGGCCGCATCGACGGCACCCGAGCGCCAACCCGTCGCGATCCTCGCGAATGACGGCGCCCAGTCAAAGTCCGGAAGTATTCAGAAATGATGGAATGGATCCCGATCGTCCTGGTGACGTTCAAGCTGCTCGTGTTCGGCACCGGCATGTTCTTCGCCATCAAATGGCATTACGACAAAGAGAAGAAGAACCGGAAGAAGTGAGTCGAAGCGCGAGCCCAGGGCCACTCGCATGGCGAGTTTGAAACGGGGTCGCCCGCGGGAACGCAGCATGCCGCTCAGCCTGCGAGCGGGCCCGCGTCGTGGCCCGGGAGCAGGCCATGTCCGAAGAAGCAAGTTTCGCCTCGCCCTCCGGTGAACTCGGGCCACTCGTCGATGTCGGCGACCCGGGGCAGGTGGACGCGTGGGCCAGGAAGCTCGATGTGTCGCCGCAGCAGATCCGGGAGGCCGTCGCCGCCGTCGGGACCTCGGCCGCCAACGTCGAGGAGTACCTCAAGGGCACTCGCGCGACCACGAATGCGGACAGGACGTCCAGCGCCGGCACGAACTGACGGTGCGCGAGCGACGGCCGGCGGCCGCCGCGGTCGCGCCGAAGGCGAGCGCTGAACTCGGGGGCTGCCGCATCGCGTAGTCAGCGCCGCGGCGTGGGATCCTGCGCGCTCCGTGGCGAATTGCATCCCACCGTCGAGAGCTGGTGTCGCTGCAGGGCTGCGTGCCACGCCGGGCTGCAGGCCACCGCTTCCGTCGCGGCGAGCAGCCGGTCCGTCACCCGCGCATCGGGCACCCGGATGACCACGCGCCGCACGATGACCTGCGGTTCCGGGAACGACCGCCACTTGAAGGGCTGAAGACATCCCGCGAGCTCGCCGCTGCCGGCCAGCTCGGAGCGGCTCATCACCACGAAGTCCACCCGTCCCAGGCAGAGCTTCTTCAGGTTGGACACGTGGTCAGGCGCATCCTCCCGCTTGATCTTCCGCGCCTCGACATACGGCCCGAGCACGCGATAGATGTGCCCGGCAATCGCGCCGAAGCGCATGCCGACGAGGTCCTCCGGCGAAGACATCGGCAGCGGGCGCAGGCTCACCAGCACGTTCTCGTCCACCAGCAGCGGCACCGACCATTTGCCGGCCCTGGCTTCCTCCGACAGGAACTCGGGCGCGAGGAACACGGCGAGGCCCTGAAACCGCGGGCCTTCGAGCCTCAACTCCAGGCGCTTGCGCGGCACGGTCTCCAGCGTCAATGGGACCGGCAGCCTGGATGCGTCTCGCAGCAGCCGGACGAAGGTCGGCGCCAGGCCGCTCTCGGCGGCCTCACCCGCCTGGACGAAGGGCGGCTGGGAGTAGCTGTTCAGGACGACGTAGCCCGTGCCGGGCTCCTGGGCGATCGCCGCCGCCGGCGTCAACAGCGCGGCGAGAAGCAGCCCGACGGCGGAGGGCGCACCCCGGCCGCTCGACGCCTGCGGCGTCGTCAGGGACCTTGGCGAGGCGATCCGGCCGTCCGTCCGGGCGGACGGGTCGTCGTCAGCTGCGGAGCCCCAGCGCAGCATCACGGCCTCCGCTCGGCATCCCTCGGCAGCAAGGTGCTCAGCTCCCGCTCGAGGTGGCTGAAGTCCACCGGCTTGAGCCAATAGGCGGCGGCGCCCGCGTCCAGCGCGCGGCGCCGGTCGGTCTCCGCGGAGAAGGCCGTCACCATGGCCACCGGCACCCGGCTGTCCGAGGGCAGGGAACGCAGCCGGCGCAGGACCTCGAGGCCATCGCAGTCCGGCAGCTGCATGTCCAGCAGCACGACGTCCGGGCGGAAGCGTTGGAATCGCTCGACGCCGTCGGATCCCGTTTCCGCCACCTCGAAGTGCAGGCCGGGAAACCGGGTCGCCCACTGCTGCATCACCAGGATGTTGACGGGGTTGTCCTCGATGTAGAGGACCTTCCCCACCAGGTCAGTCTTGGAAGAGTGTCGCGCCTCCATCGCCATTCCTCACCTTCAGCGCAGTTCGCGGCGGCAATGGCAGGCATGCGGCAATCCCGGTGCCGGGCCTCGGTACCCGGCCGTCGTCGCGGCTCCTCAGGCGAGGGACAGGTCCACGCGGAAGGCGATCTCGATGAGTTGCTCGCGGAAGGCGAGGCGGGACACGCCGATGAGGTTGCTCGCCACGGCCGGCGTCGGTCCGTAGACCTGGCGCCGAACCTCGCCCGCGACCGCGAAGGCCGCATCCACGTCCAGCACGAAGAGCGTCTCCTCGACGACCTGGTCGAAGGTGGCGCCGAAGTGGGACAGCAGCCGGCGGGCGTTTTCGTAGGTCGTCTGCATCTGCAGCGCCATGTTGGAGAAGTCCTTGGGCCGGCCGTGCTCGTCCAGGGGCGCGGGCCCGACCAGCGCGCCGGCGGCATCGTGGCTGAGCTGCCCGGACACATGGATGATGTTGCCGACCTTCACCGCCTGCGCGTAGCCATAGGCCTGTTCCCAGGGCACGCCGAGGTTGGCGACTTCCTTCACTGCGGTGCCTGCTTTGTCGGACATGAGGTTGACTCCATCTGGATTCGGGGATGAAGAGGCCATGCTGCCGCGCCAGGCACGCGCGCGCCAGCCCACTTGGAGAGAGGGGAACTCGCTCGAAATGGGCGGATGCCCGCGGGCGTTGTCATGCAGGGCGGCGCGCAGTGCACGCTGATAATTCCGCGCATGAAACTCGTTGTCGCAGTTCATTTCGATGGTGCCCAGGCGAATGCCGCGGCGGTGGCTTTCGGCGCCTGGGATTCGCCGGAACCGATCAAGACCTATATCTCGCCCATCGCGCCGGTCGAGAAGGCCGTCCGCGGTGCAGTCGACCTGAGGGAAGTCAGCTGCGTGATGCAGCTGCTGCGCGAGCACAGCCTCACGCCAGAGCTCCTCCTGATCGACGGCTTCGTCCATCTGGATACCGATGAAACGCCGGGCGTGGGCCGGCATCTGTATGAGGCGCTCGGCGGCTCGATCCCGGTCGTCGGGGTGTCGAAGAAGAGCCTGCCGGGCTTGTCGGCGCAGTCGGAGGTCCTGCGGGAAGACGAAGCGCCGCCCTTGGTAGTCACCTGCGCGGGGATCGACATCGGCGCGGCGAAGGTTCGGCTGCGGTCAATGCACGGCAGGAAGCGGGTGCCGACGCTCATGAAGCTCGCGGCACGTCTCGCCAAGAACAAGGAATAGGGCCGGGCGGCCTCGGCCGCCCGGTGCCGATGTCACGCCTTCATTCGCCGCTGCGCTTCCACATCGAAGCGCTTTGCTGGTCGCGGGGGATCGTCTCCGCGTCCGGACTCCACCCGCCACCAAGCGCCTTGAAGGCGCCGACGGCCGCGCGCGCCGAGCCGGTGCGCGCCTGGACCTGCGCATCGGAGGCACGGAGCAGGTTCTCGTCCGCCTGCAGCACTTCGATCAGGCTGACGACGCCCTTCTGATAGGCGGCGAAGGAGGCCCCGCGCGCGCGCCGAAGGGCGTCCGCGCCCTGGGCGAGCACCGCCGCCTGCGCTTCGCGCTTGACCAGGGCGGTGAGGGCGTTCTCGACGTCCTCGCCCGCCTGCAGCACGGCCAGGCGGTACGCGGCGAGCATCTCGGCCTCCTGGCCCCGCGCCAGACGGATCTGCGCGTCGATGCGGCCGAAGTCGAACAGCCGCCAGCGCAGGCCGACGACGCCGGCCGCCTGGCTCGCGCCGCCGCTGAAGAGCTGGCCCGCCGACACCGACGTCGCATTGCCGATCAGGCCGCTCAGCGAGAGCTTGGGGTAGTACTCGGCCATGGCCGCGCCGATGCGCGCGTTCGAGGCGGCCAGATGCCGCTCGGCGACGATCAGGTCGGGGCGCCGCTGAAGCAGGTCGGCCGGGGCGCCGATGCCGGCGATGCCCGGCGCGATGGGCACCTCCGCGTCCGCGAGCCTGGCTGCATCGGTGCCCGCCGGGCTCCCGAGCATCACGTCCAGCGCATTCCTGGCGGCGTCCAAGCCCTGCTCGAGTTCAGGAATGGTGGCCTGCGCTTGAGCCAGTGCGCCTTCGGCCTGGCTGACCTGCAAGTCAGCCGCCAATCCCTTCCCATTCAGCAGACGGACGGTGGACAGCAGGTCCTCGCGCGTACGGACCTGGTCCCGCGCGATCACCAGGCGCGCCTGCAGTCCGCGCAGGGCGATGTAGAGGTCGGCCGTCTGGGCGGCCACGGCCAGCCGGGCTGCCACGGCGCCGGCTTGCGAGGCCTGGTATTCCGCGATCGCGGCTTCCCGCTCACGGCGCAGGCCGCCGAAGATGTCCAGTTCCCAGCTCGCGTTGCCATTCAACTCGTAGGCGCTGCCGTGCCGATCGAATCCCGGCCGCGAATCGAGGATGCGCCCGAGCGGAGTTTCGACGGACTGGTAGGCGCGCGCCGCCTGGCCGCTGACGCTGCCGATGGGCAGCAGCGCGGCGTTGGCGGCGCCCACGCCCGCTTGCGCCTGGGCGACACGCGCGGCCGCGCGGGCGAGGTCCAGGTTCTGCGCCAGTGCCAGCGTGACGACCCGCGTCAGCTGCGGATCGCCGAAGCCTTCCCACCAGCGGACAAGATCGGCGTCCGCCGCCGCCTGTCGCTGGTCCAACTGGGATTGCCCATGGAAGCGCTCCGGCAGGACGGGCCGGGGCTGGACGTAATCGGGACCGACGGCACATCCGGCCAGGCCGGCCGCCATCAGCGATGCAACAAGGGATGCGGCGGCGAGGCTGCGCGACATGGGGGACCTCTCAAGAGCTGGATGTGATCTGAATGTTTCGAGTGACTATATTACCAAATGGTCACTCGTTGTCCATTCGGGTCGGCTCGCGTAAGCTTTCCGTGATGAAACCGACTAGCAGTTCCCCAACCCCCTCGCGCGGCCCCGTCGACCACGAGGTCCGCGACCAGGTCGTCGCCGCGGCCACCGAGCACTTCAGCCGCTATGGCTACGAGAAGACGACGGTGTCCGACCTCGCCAAGGCCATCGGCTTCTCCAAGGCCTACATCTACAAGTTCTTCGAGTCCAAGCAGGCCATCGGCGAAATGATCTGCGCCCAGTGCATCGCGGAGATCGAGGCCTCGGTCGCGGCCTCGCTGGCGGACGCGGCATCGCCGCCAGACAAGATCCGCCGCCTGTTCAAGGCCTTCACCGAGGCCAGCCTGCGGCTGCTCTTCCAGGACCGCAAGCTCTATGAGATCGCCGCCTCGGCCGCCACGGAGCAATGGGCCGTGGTCGCCGCCTATGACCAGCGCGTGCAGCAACTGCTCCGCGACGTGCTCCAGGAAGGCCGCGCCAGCGGCGACTTCGAGCGCAAGACCCCGCTCGACGAGACGGTCATGGCCATCTATCTGGCCCTGCGCCCCTGCTTCAATCCGCTCATGCTCCAGCACAGCCTGCACCTGGCCGAGGAAGCGCCGGCGCATCTCTCGAGCCTGGTTCTGAGAAGCCTGTCACCCTGAATTCGCGTTTTTTCGCCGAGTGACCGTTGACTAAATTGGTCACTAGTTTCAGAATGAAAGCCTGATCACTCGTCATTGGGGCTTTCATGCGCCGGCGTCGCCTTCCCGTTTCCACGCTTCTTCTCAGCCTGCCGGTCCTGCTCGCGGCCTGTGGCGAGAAGCCCGTCGCAGATCCCCGGACCGAGGCGCCGCTGGTGCGCGTGGCCACGGTGCAGACCGCGGCGCCCACCACCCGGTCGTTCACCGGCACCATCGGCGCCCGGGTCCAGAGCGATCTGGGTTTCCGCGTTCCCGGCAAGGTGCTGGAGCGACTGGTGGACGCCGGGCAGACCGTCAAACGAGGCCAGGCGCTGATGCGCATCGATCCCGAGGACCTGAAGCTGGCCGCCCACGCGCAGCAGGAGGCGGTGGCGGCGGCGCGGGCGCGGGCCCGGCAGGCCTCCGAAGACGAGGCGCGCTATCGCGATCTGCGCGGCACCGGCGCCATCTCCGTGTCCGCGTATGACCAGGTCAAGGCGGCGGCCGATGCCGCGCAGGCCCAGCTCAGCGCGGCCGAGGCCCAGGCCGATGTCGCCCGCAACGCCAGCCGCTATGCGGTGCTGCTGGCCGATGGCGACGGCGTCGTCATGGAGACGCTGGCGGAACCGGGCCAGGTCGTCGCGGCGGGACAGCCCGTGCTGCGCCTGGCACACGCGGGACGGCGCGAGGCGATCGTGCAGTTGCCCGAAACGCTGCGCCCGGCCCTGGGCTCCAGCGCCCAGGCGACGCTTTTCGGCCGCGGCGGCGACGCATCGCCCGCCAAGCTGCGGCAGCTCTCGAACGCGGCGGATCGGCTGACCCGCACCTTCGAGGCCCGCTACGTGCTGGAGGGCGAGCTCGCCAGCGCGCCGCTTGGCGCCACGGTCACCGTGCAGATCCCGGAAGGGGCGGCGTCGTCGGCCGCCGGCGCCTACGTGCCGCTGGGCGCGTTGTTCGACGCCGGCAAGGGGCCGGGCGTGTGGGTCGTCCAGGGGGAGCCGGCCAAGGTGTCCTGGCGGCCGGTCGCCGTCCAGCGCCTGGACGAGGAAGGCGCGCACATCGGCGGCCAGATCAAACAGGGTGACCGGATCGTCACGCTCGGCGCGCATCTGCTGCGCGAGGGCGAGCAGGTGCGCGTCGGCTCCGGCGCGGCGGTGGCGTCCACAGCGGGAGCCCGTCCGTGAGCGAAGGCCGATTCAACCTGTCGGCCCTCGCCGTGCGCGAACGGGCCATCACGCTGTTCCTGATCCTGTTGATCTCGCTGGCGGGCGTGGTCTCGTTCTTCAAGCTGGGGCGCGCCGAGGATCCCTCCTTCACCATCAAGGTGATGACCATCATCACGGCCTGGCCCGGCGCGACCGCGCAGGAGATGCAGGATCAGGTGACCGAGAAGATCGAGAAGCGCCTGCAGGAGCTGCGCTGGTACGACCGCAGCGAGACCTACACCCGCCCGGGACTGGCCTTCACGACGCTCACGCTGCAGGACAGCACGCCGCCCTCCGCGGTGCAGGAGGAGTTCTACCAGGCCCGCAAGAAGATCGGCGACGAGGCGCGCAACCTGCCGCCCGGCGTGATGGGCCCCTTCATCAACGACGAGTACTCGGACGTCACCTTCGCGCTGTACGCGCTCAAGGCCAAGGGCGAGGAGCCGCGCCTGCTGGTGCGCGACGCGGAGACGCTGCGCCAGCGGCTGCTGCACGTGCCGGGCGTCAAGAAGGTCAACATCGTCGGCGAGCAGTCCGAACGCATCGAGGTGCAGTTCTCGCAGGAGCGCCTCGCGACCCTGGGCCTCTCGCCGCAGGAGGTGTTCGCCGCGCTCAACAACCAGAACGCGCTGACGCCGTCCGGCTCGGTGGAGACGCGCGGGCCGCAGGTGTCCATCCGCCTGGACGGCGCCTTCGACGAGCTGCAGAAGATCCGCGACACGCCGCTGGTGGCGCAGGGGCGCACGCTGAAGCTGTCCGACATCGCCACGGTCAAGCGCAGCTACGAGGACCCCGCGAACTTCCTGATCCGCAACGGCGGCGAGCCCGCGCTGCTGCTGGGCGTCGTCATGCGCGAGGGATGGAACGGGCTGGACCTGGGCAAGGCGCTGGACCACGAGGTCGGCGCGATCAACGCCGGCCTGCCCCTGGGCCAGGCCCTGAGCAAGGTGACCGACCAGGCCGTCAACATCGACGCCTCGGTCGACGAGTTCATGGTCAAGTTCTTCGCCGCGCTGATGGTGGTGATGCTGGTGTGCTTCGTCAGCATGGGCTGGCGGGTGGGACTGGTGGTCGCCGCGGCGGTGCCGCTGACGCTCGCGGTGGTCTTCGTCGTGATGCTGGCCACCGGCAAGAACTTCGACCGCATCACGCTGGGCTCGCTGATCCTGGCGCTGGGCCTGCTGGTGGACGACGCCATCATCGCCATCGAGACCATGGTGGTGAAGATGGAGGAGGGCTACAGCCGCGTCGCGGCCTCCGCCTATGCCTGGAGCCACACCGCGGCGCCGATGCTCTCGGGCACGCTGGTCACCGCCGTGGGCTTCATGCCCAACGGCTTCGCGCGGTCCTCGGCCGGCGAATACACCGGCAACATGTTCTGGATCGTCGGCATCGCGTTGATCGCGTCGTGGGTGGTGGCGGTGGTCTTCACGCCTTACCTCGGCGTGAAGATGCTGCCGGAGCTCAAGCGCGTCGAGGGCGGGCATGACGCGCTCTACGGCACGCCGAACTACCAGCGCTTCCGCCGCATGCTGGGCTGGGTCATCGCGCGCAAGTGGCTGGTCGCCGGATCGGTCGTCGGTCTCTTCGTCCTCTCGGTGCTGGGCATGGGCGCGGTGAAGAAGCAGTTCTTCCCGGTCTCGGATCGCCCGGAGGTCCTGGTCGAGGTGCAGATGCCTTATGGCTCGTCGATCGCCCAGACCAGCGGCGCCGCCGCGAAGGTCGAAGCCTGGCTGGCCAAGCAAGGCGAGGCCAAGATCGTCACGTCCTACATCGGCCAGGGCGCGCCGCGCTTCTACTTCTCGATGGGCGCCGAGTTGCCCGATCCCTCGTTCGCGAAGATCGTCATCCGGACGGACAGCCAGGACGAGCGCGAGGCGTTGAAGCTGCGCCTGCGCCGGGCCATCGCCGACGGCCTCGCGCCCGAGGCCCAACTGCGCGTGACGCAACTCGTCTTCGGCCCCTACTCGCCGTATCCGGTGGCGTACCGCGTCAGCGGTCCCGACCCCGAGGTGCTGCGCGGGATCGCCGCCGAAGTGAAGCAGGTGATGAATGCCAGTCCGCTGATGCGCACGGTGAATACGGACTGGAACTCGCGCGTCCCGGCGCTGCATTTCAGCTTGCAGCAGGACCGCCTGCAAGCCGTCGGCCTCAGCTCCAGCGCGGTGGCGCAGCAACTGCAGTTCTTGCTCAACGGCGTGCCGGTCACGGTGGTGCGGCAGGACATCCGCAGCGTGCAGGTCATCGCTCGCGCCGCTGGCGATTTCCGGCTCGACCCGGCCAAGCTCGGCGACTTCACGCTGACCGGCGCCAACGGGCAGCGCATCCCGCTGTCGCAGCTGGGCGAGATCGAGGTCCGTCCCGAAGAGGCCGTCATGCGCCGGCGCGACCGCGTGCCGACTATCACGGTGCGGGGCGACATCGCTGAAGGCTTGCAGCCACCGGACGTGTCGACAGCCATTTCGCATCAGCTGCAGCCGCTGATCGCGAAGCTGCCCAGCGGTTATCGCATCGAGCAGGCCGGCTCGATCGAGGAGTCGGGCAAGGCGACGACGGCGATGCTGCCGCTGTTCCCGATCATGGTCGCGCTCACGCTGCTCATCATCGTGCTGCAGGTGCGCTCGCTGTCCGCGATGGTGATGGTCTTCCTCACCAGTCCGCTGGGCCTGATCGGCGTCGTGCCGACGTTGCTGCTGTTCCAGAAGCCGTTCGGCATCAATGCGCTGGTGGGCTTGATCGCGCTGTCGGGGATCCTGATGCGCAACACGCTGATCCTGATCGGGCAGATCCATCACAACGAGCAGGCCGGCCTGACGCCCTTCCACGCGGTGGTCGAGGCCACGGTGCAGCGCGCCCGCCCGGTGATCCTGACGGCGCTGGCCGCCATCCTGGCCTTCATTCCGCTGACCCATTCGGTGTTCTGGGGAACGCTGGCCTACACGCTGATCGGCGGGACCCTGGCGGGCACCGCGATGACGCTGGTCTTCCTGCCCGCCATGTACGCCATCTGGTTCAAGCTCAAGCCGGGCGATGCCACGGTCGAGTCCACGTCTCCTCTCTTTCCCGCTGCAAAGGACGCCCATGTCTGATTCCCAAGTTGTCGTGATCACCGGCGTGTCGTCGGGCATCGGTCGCGCAAGCGCTGAACTCTTCGCCAAGCGCGGCTGCAAGGTCTTCGGCACCGTGCGCAACGTCGCCAAGGCCTCGCCCATCGCGGGCGTGACCCTGGTGGAGATGGACGTCCGCGACAGCGCGTCGGTGGAGGAGGGGATCCTGGCGGTCCTGAACCAGACCGGGCGCATCGACGTGCTGGTCAACAGCGCGGGCGTGACGCTGCTCGGCGCGACCGAGGAGACGTCGGTGGAAGAAGCGAAGACGCTCTTCGACACCAACCTGTTCGGCGTGCTTCGCACCACGCAGGCGGTGCTGCCGTCGATGCGCAAGCGCCGCGCGGGCAGGATCGTGAATGTCAGCTCCGTGCTGGGCTTCCTGCCGGCGCCGTACATGGGCGTGTACTCGGCGTCGAAGCACGCGGTCGAGGGCCTGTCGGAGACGCTCGACCACGAACTGCGGGCCTTCGGCATCCGCGTCGCGCTGGTCGAGCCGTCGTTCACGCGGACCAATCTGGACCTGAACGCACCGCAGGCGGCCTCGGCCATTTCTGCCTATGACGCGGAGCGCAAGCTCGTGGTCGCCGCGATCGAGAAGAGCGTCAGGAAGGCGCCGGAGCCCGACGGCGTGGCGCGGACCATCGTCGACGCGGCGCTCGGTCCGTGGCGGATGCGGACCACGCCCAAGGGCGAGGCCACGCTGCTGAAACGGCTGCGCCGCTTCATGCCGGCGGGTCCCGTCGATGCGGGACTGCGGAAGAACTTCGGACTGTCCTGATGCCCCGGACGCCGTGCGCGTCCGGTCTTTTCGTTCCTTGATGAGGAGGTTCCCATGCGCCTGGTCACCGCTTCAGCCGCCGTGCTGCTCTCGCTAGCGCCCCTGCTGGCGATGTCCCAACCCAAGACGGAGCCAGCGCCTTCCAAGGTCGCCAAGAACTGTCGCAACGTCAGCGCGGAGATCCGCTCCGGCGCGCCGCTGACCCGCGAGGCGGTGGTCGCCGAGATGGTGCGCGCTCGCGCGGAAGGCGAGATGGACTACCACATCAGCTCCACGCCGCCTGCGGGCGCGCGGCCCCTTTGCGAATCGTCGCCGGGAGCGTCGGCCGCATCGGCCGCATCGACGTCTGCCGCCCGTTGACGATCGAAGTGCGCTCGATCGGCGACGAGCCAGTGTGATCTCCCTCGGTGCCGTCTGTCCGACCTCGCATCAGCAAGGTTGAGGATGGCGCGCCCCTGAGCGCGGCGCCGCCCCCTAGATGTCAAGTTGAGGGGCCTCCCGGTGACGCCTAGATTGGCAGTCGAGTGGCGAGTCGTGGCCGGATCCTCCGGTCACGACGTCCGCCGCTTTCGACGCTGCTTCTGGTGCGTCAATGAACAGGGAGACTTCAATGAATGAGCCGAAAGTTGGCCTGGCGAATCCCTACGCGGTTGCTGAACTCGCGTTGGGCAGGAACGTGCGCTGGAGTGCGGTCACGGATCGAGATGCCTTCGTGAAGAAGACGCTCGGTGCGTCGGTCGAGGAACTGTGCAAGCCGGTCCCCGGCAACCTCCTCGTGAGCGGCCTGGCCGACTCTCAGGGATCGCTCGCCGGCATCCAGGAGATGAAGCCCGACCAACGGGCCAAGGCCCTGGGGTCGATGGCCAAGGGCAGCCCGATGGAGGCGGTGCTGTCGAAGCTGTCTCCGGACGCCCTGCAACGTGTCGTCGGCGCACTGGCCGGCGGGGACAAGGGCAGCGCGCCGTCGGCCACCGCGGCCAAGGGCGTCACGGCGCCCGGATACACGCCGCCAGGGGCGGTCTGGGCCGATCCCGGCGACTTCTTCGAAGAGGCCGCCGAGTACTTCGACCCCGTCCAGGGCGCGCTGGGCGACTGCTACTTCATCGCCGCGCTGTCGGCGGTGGCGTGGTCGCGTCCCTACGTGATCATGCAGCGCTCGCGCGCCACCGGCGCCGCGGCGGCGAGCTTCGTCGATCGCATCGACTTCTATTCCGGCGGCCTGAAGACGATGGAGGTGTCGGAGCGCGTGCCGCTCGTGACGAGCACGAATGCCTGGATCTATGCGCGCTCGTCCGAAGCCGGCGAGATCTGGCCGGCGGTCTACGAGAAGGCCTTCGCGAAGTGGAAGACCAATGACGCGACCGACGAGCCGAACTACGGGCCGATTGCCGGCGGCTGGCCGGTGCAGGCAACGACGGAGTTGACCAATCTGACGGGCGTCACCAAGACCTGCTCGGCGCTCAGCGAGGACGACATCTGGACGGCGGTGCGGTCCAACTGCCTGTCGTATCGCACCTTCAATCCGATGACTGCATGGACCTTCTGCCAGACGCCATCGCCGGTGGAATACAGCGGCACGGGCATCGTCGGTTATCACGCCTACACGATCCTCGGCTGGGCCTACGTCAACAACACGAAGTACATCGTGCTTCGCAATCCGTGGGGACACAACAGCCCGGTCATCAACAGCCTCCCGGGCAACTGGTCGGCGTATGACATGAGCTTCTGGCGGTCGGTACCCTTGAATGCCGGCGGTGTCTTCGCGATTCCCGCGGGTACCTTCAAGAAGTACTACTGGCAGTTCGGCTGGGCGAGCTGAGCGCACGGGTCGCATTGCTCCAATAGCGGGTCCCGTGACGGCCTCCGCGCCTGGCTTCAACCAGGCGCGGAGGCCGTTGTCGTCGCGCCGATTCGCCGACCGGCGTTGACATCGGAAAGGCGCGAGGGTGGCTTCAGTGCTGAGCGTGGCTGACAACGGCAAGACGATTGACCTGCTAGTCGGTCATTCGGTCCTGCTGCGCCTGCCTGAGAACCCGAGCACGGGATACGGCTGGGCTGTTGAAACGGTTATGACTCGGGAAACATGTGCGCCAGGGCATCCAGGAAGTGGGACTTCTCTGGTCGCAACGTATTGAAGCTTCGTCCGCCATCACTTTCCTCTCTGATGTTGAAGTTGCCCGCGTTGAGCTCGCTCACCATCCAGCTGACGAATGCGCTGATGCTTGGGAAGGCGGCGATCTTTCGTTCTTCATCGCGACCAAAGTTGATCACTTGACCATACGTGCCTTGTTCGTCGGGAGAGAGGTCAACCCCCAGGTAATTACCGCCCCAGTCATACGCGAAGGGAATCCAATGTGGGTTGGCGTATTGCGGTTTAACAAAGCCTGGTGGTGTGGATTTCATCCATTTGTCCAGGCTGGCGCGCGTTTCCGGAGTGGATTCTTCTAGCACCTGGCGCCACATTTCGCATTCACCTTGGACGCGATCAAGCGGCAGGAAGGTCAAGCCGTACCACGGCCCGGTGTTCACGCTGTCTCCCTGGCCGTTATGCCACGCGTAAAGCTGCAAGAAGTCCTCAGGCAAGTTGACACCCAGCGCGTCCGAGAAGCGTTGCAACTCGCCTTCCGTAGCGCCCGGCCTCAGAGCAGCGGCAACTTCTGGCAGATGGGCTTTCAGCCAAGCTTCAAGTTCGTCGAATGGCAGCATATGACCCCAACCATCTAGGCAAATAGGAACTGTCGAAGGAAATCGGATACTCCCCGTCGCCGACGCGGAGCCCTGCATCCAATGTTCAGTATCGCTGCAGCAGCCCGCTGGACCGCGGGCGTAATCGCCGCACTTCGCTTGTTAGCCCCCGCGAGCGATACGATCCGCGCCAGCCATGAAATTCCTCCTCTTCCTGATCGCCTGTCTGCTGGTGCCGGCCGTTCTGACCATCGCGCATCAAGCGTGGCTGTTGCGGCAGGAACTCCGGGCCCCGGTGCAAGCAGCTGGAACGACGGTGGAGTGCCGCGCCAGCCCGCTTTATGGATTCCTCGGCGGCGCGTGGACCATGTTCTTCGGCGGCATCCTCTGGTCCTTGCATCGGTCGTCGCCGACGGGTCTGGGCGAGGGGGAGGCGTTGTTTGGCGCACTGGCGGCACTGGCGGTGCTGCTCATCTGGCTGTACCTCATCACCAAGGTCACCGCCAACGAACTGGGTGTGCGCCAGCGCGGCATCCTCGGCTGGTGGCGATCCGCCGCCTGGACGCAGATCGTCAAGGTGGATCACACCTCCCAGCCGCGCGGATGGTTTCGGCTGCACACCGCCAGCGGGCGCGTGATCCGGTTGGACCCCGGCCTGACGAACATGCCGCAACTGTCGACCATGATCCTGACCCACACGCTCGTGCACATCATTGAGCCCGACACGCTCGAGATCTTGAGACGGAGCGCGCTGGGCGAGAAGATCGGCAACGAACAGCTCAACCAGCGGCTCTATGTGCGGTCGGCTCCGATGCTGCGTCTTGCTGGCGGGCTGGCGTTCGTCGGCTTGGTGTGCGGCGTCGCGGGCTGGTACGGCTTCGCGCACGAGGCCCAGGCGCTGAGGTGGGCAAGCCTTTCGGTCATTCAAGGCGTGCGCCAGGCAGCGATGTCGCTGGGGCTGACCTTCATCCTCTGGAGCTTGTGCTTTGCCGCGGGTGCCGCCGTGATGGCCATCAAGCGCGCGCGGCAGCGCAAGCGCGATGCCGCCGCCAGTCCCGGCGGCACGGCGCAGATTCAGTAGCGCGGGATTCGCTCCGGCTCAAGCCGGCGGCGGCGCGGGATTGCGCGACGGGTATTCGGCGATCTGCAATTGCGCGTCCGCCCCCTGCGTGCGTCCTGCCTTGATGACGACGTTGATCCCGTCGATGGCCGAGGACCTGCCGCGCTCGAAGAGGTTCATCGTCGAACGCCGCCACGTGGAGGGCTCGTTCAGCAGCTGATCGCGGTCGGCCTTCACCGACTGGGCCATCGCGTCGTTGCCGGTCACGCTGGCGACGTCCTTGAGCATGTACAGCGTCTCGAAGTGCCCAGAGGCCTGCGGCATCATCGTGTCGTGGATGTTGTAGTGCGCGAAGTTGCTGGTCTGCAGCGCCTGGGCCTGCTCGAGGAAACGGTCGAGGTCGCGGTGGGCGAGGTCGCGGCCCTGGGTCTGCTTCTGTTCCTCGGTCCAGCCGCTCAGCGTTTCCAGGTAGCGCTGGATCCACTGCTCGCGATTGAGCTCGACCTCGGCCATCAAGGGCTGCGGTGAGTTGTAGAAGCGGTCGTGGTCCGCATCGATGGTGCCGGCGAAGTCGAGCACCGTCACCGACACCTTCTCGTAGGACTGGCCGAATTCGCGGGTGCCGGAAAGGAGCATCGGCCCTTTCACGCCGGTGACCCCGGTGGAATCCGGCGGCGCGGCCGAGGGAGACGGCGCTGGCGCCGGCGTTGAGGCCGGCGCTGGTGCTGAATGCGCGGGATGCGGGGCACGCGGGTAGTTGTTCGGGTCGCCTACGTTGGCCGTGAGGCTGGCCGTGGCGCGGAACTTGTGATGCGCGATCGACACCTGTTCATTGAGCACGCGCACATTGCCCGAATGGTCCGCATAGAGCTGCTGCTGCCGCTCGGTCGACAGCTGCACCGAGGCATTCGGGCCGAAGGTGGCATTGCGCCGGCCCGGGCGCGGGTCACCCACGCTGAGGCCGGCGGACGCCGACAGCTCCAGCACGCTGCTCGAGGTGTCCTGCGTCATGTCGGAAATGATCAGCTTCCCGTTGCGCGCCAGCAGGGCGGCGACCGCATCGTCGAAGGGCTGTCCGCGTTCGTCCCGCAGCGTCTCCCATTGGGCGAGGTCGCGCACCACGTTCTTCAGGTGCTCGATCATCTCGGGCAGGCGCCCCGGCTCACGGCGGATGCGCATGATGGCGCCGTCGACCTGCGTGCTGTTGTAGCCGCCCTTCAGGCCGCCGGAGAGGCGCAAGCCCAGCACGTCCTCGGCGAGCTTGAAGGTCGGCCCCGCGCTCAGCCCCAACTCGCCCCCCGCCTGCCGGATCGAGCCGGCGGTGATCTGCAGACCCTGCATGGGATGGAAGATGTCGATGAAGGCTTCGCGCTTCACCTGGGCGCTCGCCACGGGCGTGATCAGCGGATGGCCCGCCGCCGGCGTGGAGATCGACATGTTCGACAGCAAGCCCGCGCCGACGACGCCACCGTCGCTGGCGCGCAGCCGGGTGCGCAGGTCCCAGCCGTCGAGCTTGGCGCACAGATCGTCGACGAAGCGCTGTCGAGCATCGGCCGCCGGAGACAGCAAGCGATGGGCCGCCGACAGGCCCTCATTCGCCCGGGCCACCAACGCGGCCGCCTGCGCCTCGTCCTGCGTCGCGGGCTGCGGGGATCGGGCCGAGACGGCCTGCAGCATGGAGGCCGCGCGCATCGCCATGGTCAGCAGCGATCCGGCGGGCGGCATGGGCACTGGCGCGCCCTGCAGGGCCTCGCGAGCCTGCGCCCGGATCGACGCCATCTCGGCGCCGGTCGGCGTGTGCGTCGGCGGCAGATCGGGGTGCGCCTGCATGAAGGCACCGAGCGCGCGGCCGAGGGCGATCTCGGGCGACGGGGCCTCGCGCCGTGCGAAGGCCTGGTCGATGAGCTGGCCACCCGCCTGCTCCAGCGCATGGGCGGCGGCGACCAGGTGCTCGCGCACCTGCACCGACGGCGTGCGCACGCCAACGGAAGCCCCCACCGTGTCGAGCCGCTCCAGCACGCCCGCACGCAGCGGCGTCTTCTTGCCCAGCGGATTCAGGGTGGGCGGGTCCAGCTCCTGTCGCTGGCGCGTGGTACCCCGCTCGAGGTCCGCCGCGGACGCGCCGCCCAGGCCGAGCATCTGCTGGACCCGGCTCGCCATGCCGGCCTCGGGCGCCTGCGCCCGGTCGATCCATTGCGTGACCATCTTGGTCAGGCGCTTGTTGACGCGGCCGTAGTGCGAATCCGATGCATTGGAGACGAAACCCATGCGCACCGCGCGCAGCGCCGCCAGGTCGCGCTGGCTGATCACCGCGTCCGTGCCCGATTCGGCGCTGGCCATGGCCGCGCGCTTGGCGCCGTCGAGCCACGTGCGTACGGGTCCGGAGGTTTCCTGGCGCTGCGCCAGATCCGCGCGCCAGAAGGCCCGCACATCCAGCGACTGCGGCGTCACCTCCGCGATCGTGGCCTGGTCGCGCGCCGCGAGCATCAGGACCTCGGTGCCGCGATGCACGCCGCTCATCAGGCGGAACAGCGCCTGCACGTCGGCCTCGGCTTGCGCAGCGCCCTCGCTCCCGGCGGTCGACATCCAGCTCAAGGTGGGCGCGCCCATCAATGCCCGCAGCGCATCGGCACCGCGCGCGGCGTCGCCGCCCGTGACATGCGCCAGCATGCGGGACGTGGCCTCGACCATCGACGACCGCGACATCGCCTCCTTCAGCGGCTGATTGGGCAACCGATGCGCCAGCGCCCTCAGCTGGTCGGTGAGCGCGGGGGTGGGCTCGGTGGCCATGAAACCAGGCGGATGCGCCTGCATCAACGCCACCAGGCGATGTTCGGCCGCATTCAGTGCCGCGTCGTGATACTCCTGGATGTGCTGCGCGCCTTCGGCCGCCGCCTGCATCGCCGGCCGCTGACGTTTCACCTCCTCGAGCGCCGGTCGGTGCCCAGGACCGGCCGCACCGAGCTGTTGGTCGACGCGATCGAGCTCGCCGACGGCGAAGTCCAGCCGCACTCGCGTCGCCGTGTGCATGCGGGCTGCCGCTCCGAGATTGCGCAGCTGCGCCGAAGACAGCACCGCATCGAGATCGGCGGCCGCCGCGCGCAGTGCGTCGTGCGTGTCTCCTCCCGGCGCGGCCCGATGCTTGTGGGCCGCGGCATCGAAGGCGTTCTTGGCGGCATCCAGCCGTTCGCTGAAACCCGGGTCGACCGGCGCGCGCACCACCTCCGCCGCGCGGCTGTGGTGGACGGGGTGCATGCCACCACTCGACTGATGCGCCCCGAGCGGCACCGGGGTGCAGTTCTTCTCGCCGGTGAGAAAGCTGGACATCGGCGCCGGAAAGGCCGAAGGGATCAGCCCCGCCGGCGAATGAGCGGCCACGCGACGACGCAACTTCGAGCTGCCTGGCCGGTCCATGTTCGACGGCGCATCGGCCATGGCCCGTCCCGACACCTTCAGCACCTCGGCCTGGTCGGGCTCACGCTGCGCGCGTGAGCGCAGGGGATGGTCGGCATCGCCCAGCAGCTTGGGGGCCGCGGGCTGCTCGGGGTGTTCCCGCGTACGCTCGGTGCCCGGTACGACGAGGGTGGCGCTCAGCGGGCGCGCGTTGAGCCATTCAGGCATGGGTGCTCCTTGACGGAGCAACAGTAGGCGGATCGCCTGCCCGACGCCGGGCGGCAGCGAAGGCGAGGTGCCTATTGCGAAGTGGGCTGATTCATCCTGCCGTGGAGCGCTGGCGGGAGGTTGGGGCAGCGGGCCGTCGGGCGGCTATATGGCTCAGGCTGGACTCAGTCTTGAGGACCCGACTGAACGGCCGTCGCTTCCGCGTGGTCCGTCTGACCCAGTGACCCGAGCGCACGGCGCAGACCGCTCGCGCTCGGCTTGTCCACGAAGACGCATTGCTTGTTGTGCCGCTTGCAATGGTCCTTCACGCGCCAGTACGCGTCGTGGCTGATGCAACCGGTCTGGCAGATCACCAGGTCCGCGGCCGCGAGGCTCGCGTCGAGCTTGGACACCGCGTCCTCCTCCCCGCCGTCGTGATGCAGGAAACGGCCGCCGGTGCGCTCGATCAACTGGCGGTAGATCGGCACCACCGCCGGCCGTCCGCCGACGCACAGCACCGAGCGCTCATCCAGCGACGGCAGCGTCGACGTGGAAGCGTCGTGCGCCTCCTGGATCGGTGGCTGGAACTGCCGCTCCGCCAGCGCGAGCGCCTGCTGCAGCTCGTCCGCGCGACGTTGCTCGCGCTCGGCTTGCTGGCGCGCGGTCAGCAGCGCGCGCTCCAGCTGGTGGATGCGCTCCTGCTGCGTCTGCAGATGCTTGGCCTGTTCGTGCCGATGCCGCAGTCCCGGGATGCTGTCCTCGAGCTGCTGCAGCTCCTCGCGCAGCCCCGCTGCCAGGGTGTCGCGCGCCATCAGCTCGCCGCGCAGGCGCAGGCATTCGGCCTGCGAGGCTTCGAGCTCGCGTGCCCGCTCGGCCAGCAGGCGCGTGCTGCGGGACTGGGCCTGCGCCAGCTCGCGCGTGAGGACCGCGTGCTCGTCCTGCAGTTCGTCGAGCCGCTGCAGGTCCGCGCGATTCGCGGCGCCGACCTGGTGCTGGAGCATGTGGATGTCGCGCAGGATCTGCTCCTGCAGCGCAGCGTCGCAGCGCGCATGCGTCAGCGCACCCCACAGCGCGCCGCCGACGTCGTTGCCCTGCTGCGCGGCATGCCACCAGCGCGTCAGCGCCTCCGCGGTCTTGTGCTGCGACGACTGCCGCAGCGCGATCGCGAAGCGCTGGTCCAGCTCCTTCTGAAGCATCTCCGACACCGGCCCGCGCCGCGCGCACTCGTTGATCGCGCCGCAGTGCATCTCGTAGTCGTTGCTCAGGGCCTGACCGCCGAGCAGCTTGCCCAGCTTGCGGCGCAGCACCGGCATCGGCAGGCACACGCCGATCACCGGGCACAGGGCCTGCGACGGCAGTTCCCACAGGCGTCGACGGCGCGAGCCGCGCGGCACCGGCGTGTCCTCAACATTCGGCGCCGCGGTCGACGCGGGAGCCTCGCCGCGTGCCAGCGCCTGCGCGAGCGGAAGCCCCGCCACCGCGGCGGGCACGGCCTCGCCTTCCTGCATGAAGACGCCGGCGCCAGTCACCGGGCCGCGGGTCGCCATCGGCAACGGGGCGTCGCCCGGCGCACCGCCGAGGCCGGCGTCGGCGCGGGCCAGCAGGCTCAACAACGAAGGGGAAGTGGACTTGTCGCACATGGCGAGGACTCCTTACTGCAAGGGGGCGGCCTGGAGCGCGAAGCGCACCGGGTATTCGATCCAGCTCGCCAGGCGTTGGTCGCCGCGGCGGGCCGGGGTGTACGGGCAGGACTCGGCGACGCGACGCGCCGCTTCGTCGAGCAGGCGCCAGCCGCTGCCGCCAGCGATGACGACCTCGGCCGCGCGCCCCTCGGGATCGACCTTCACGCGCAGTCGGACCAGGCCCTGGATGCCGCGATCGCGCAGCAGTGCTGGGTAGTGGCGGGCCGTCTGGCGCTCGCTGCACAAGCGGTGATCGGCGGGCAGCGTGGCGGGGAGGTCGGTGGCAGTCGGTGAGGGTGGCTGCACCACGGCGGGCAGCGGCGCCACGGCCGTGGTCGTTGTCGCCGCCGCGGCTTGGCGCGCGGGCATGGCGTTCGTGTCGACAGCGACCGTGGCGCCAGCGGCAGGGGCGGTGGCCGTGCTGGTGGCGCTGCTGGCGCCGGTGTTGGTCACGCCGCTGGCCACAGGGGTGTCCAAGTGCGATGAGGCTGGCGGAGAGAGCGGGGGAGTCGCGGCGATCTCGACGAGGGGCGGCGGCAGGTCGGGAACCGGCGGTGCATCGAGCGCGGAGCGCGGCAAGGCGATCGGCGACATCGTGGTCGCCGATGGCGCCATCGCGGCGGCGGCGGACGTCGTGGTGAACGGCAGCAGCCGCGCGCTGATGCCCGTCGGCGCCATCGAGACCGGCGCGGAGCGCTGCGGTGCGAAGGCGCTGGCGAGCGCGAGCAGCATCGCCGCGTGGACCGCGGCGGTCATCGCCCAGCCGCTCCAGCGAGGCGCGAGTCCGTGCAGGCGCAGGGCGGGCGCGGTCACGCGCGCGCTCCCGTCAGGTGGCCCAGCAGCGGCAGGATCGCGAGCCCATGGTCGTCGGCCAGCAGGCGCAGCCGCGTGTCGTAGAGCTGCTCCAGCAGCGGCAGCGTCGACGGCAGCGCGTCGCAGTCGGCCAGCATCCGGCCCGCTTTCAGCAGCCAGAGCCGGTCGAAATGGTTCAGCGCCAGGTTGAGGTCGTGCAGCACCGCGACCAGCGCATGGCCGCGCGCCGCGGCGAAGTCGGACATCGCGGCCATCAGCGAGACGCTCAGGCCGGGGTCGAGCGCGGCGACCGGCTCGTCGACGAGCAGCAGCCCGTCGCGCGCATCCCAGGCCTGCGCGAAGACGCGCGCCAGCTGCACGCGCGCCTGCTCGCCGCCGGACAAGGTGTCGAAGCGGCGGCCGTGCAGGTGCTCGGCCTGGGCGTGCGTCAGGGCCTCGCGCACGATCCGGTCCTGGTGGCCATCGCCCTGGCGCGCCACGCGACCCAGGGCGACGACCAGCTCGACCGGCAGCCCGAACGCGACGCCATGCTGCTGCGGCAGCACCGCGCGACGTCGCGCAAGGTCGCTCGAGGACCACGTGGCCAGCGGCCGTCCGTCGAAATGCAGCAGGCCGGCCGAGGGACGCAGTTCCCGCGCGATCAGGCGCAGCAGCGTCGACTTGCCGGCGCCGCTCGGACCGAGGATCGCGATGCGCTCGCCGGGCTCGACGCGCACCGTCACCGGCCCGATCGCCGTGCCGCCGAGCGTCACGCGCACGTCCTGCAAAGTCAGCAGCGAAGCCATCACGCGCTCCCCATGCGACGCACCGCGCCGCGCAGCAGGACCAGGAACCACGGCGCGCCGATGAGCGCGCTGAACACGCCCACCGGGATTTCCGCCGGCACCGCGAGGGTGCGCGCGAAGCTGTCCGCGACCACCAGCAGCAAGGCGCCGGCCAGCATGGCGTTGGGCAGCACACGGCGCTGGTCCGCGCCGACGAGCTGACGCGCCAGATGAGGTGCCATCAGGCCGATGAAGCCGATGCTCCCGCACCAGGCCACCGCGAGCGCCGACAGCAGCGCGACCATGCCGATGCATTGCCAGCGCAGCCGTTCGACGTCGATGCCGACGTGCGCGGCCGCGGCCTCGCCGAGCGCGAGGGCATTCAGCCGCGGAGCGACGCGCAGCGCGAGCGCGCCCAGCACCAGCAGCGCGCCGCCCATCACGGCGGCCATGATCCAGTTCGCGCCGGCCAGCGATCCCAGCGTCCAGAAGTTGATCGCGCGCAGCTGCTCGTCGTTGGCGATGAAGCTGCACAGGCCGACGATCGCGAAGGTCATCGCTTGCAGCGCCAGCCCGCACAGCAGCAGCGCCGCGATCGACCCGGGCGCCAGCCAGCGCGACAGCCGGTCCAGCGCGAAGCACACCGCCAGCGCGCCGCAGAAGCCGACCAGCGGCAGCAACCACAGGCGCACCTCGGCCGGTAGCGCGGCGTGCAGGCCGGCGAAGACGGTGAGCGTCAGGGCGACCGCAGCCGCGGCGCCGCTCGTGACGCCGAGCAGGCTGGGCTCGGCCATCGGATTGCGGAACAGCGCCTGGCTCAGCGCGCCGGCCAGGCCGAGCGCCGCGCCCACCGCCAGGGTCAGTCCCAGGCGCGGCAGCCGCAGGTGCCACAGCACATGCGCGCCGCCGGTCTTGGGCGCGTCGCTCCAGGGACCGTTCAGCCAGTCGGCGGCCGAGATCGGCACCGCGCCGAACCGCACCGCCGCGAGGACCGCCAGCACCAGCGTGAGCGCGAGCAGCACCGGTCGCGACCAGGCGCGGCGGGCCGGCGCCACGGCGACCGGCGACGGCAGGGCGGATCCGACGGTGCTCATCGCGTCGTCCGTCGATCGACGTTCACGCCGGCTGGTCCGCGCCCGCCGGCGCATGCAGGCCCCGCGCCAAGGCCGCCAGCGCCTGAGGTGCGCGCGGTCCGAAGCCGAGCAGCGCCATCGTCTCGAGGACGAGGACGCGTCGATGCTGGCCCGCCGGAGTCTGTGCCAGTCCAGGCAGCTTCAGCAGGCCGTCGACACCACCGCTGGCCTCCACGCCTTGCGTGGTCCCCAGGATCACGTCCGGCGCGGCCGCGATGGCCGCCTCGGGCGAAAGCATCTTGTAGCCCTGCGTGTCGCCGAGCGCGTTGACCGCACCGGCGTAGCCGATCATGGCGTCCGCGGCCGTCGCGGCGCCGGCGATGCGCGCCTGGTTCGCCGCGTTCGACAGCACGAAGAGCACGCGCGGCGCGCGGTGTCCGGCGGCGAGCTGGGTGACCTGCGCGCGGCTGGCCGTCCACTCGGCCTGCAGCTGCTGGGACAGCGCCGCCGCCTGTTGCGGGCGACCCAGCAAGTCGCCCAGGCGCCGGGTGCGATCGAGCACGCCGTCGAAGCGGTGCTCCGCGCGCAGCACGTGCAGCGGCACCTGGGCCGCCTCCAGCTGGCGCAGCACCGCGGGAGGGCCGGCCTCCTCGGTCGCGACGATCATCGTCGGGGCCAGCGACAGCAGCCCCTCGGCCGCGAGCGTGCGCGCATAGCCGACATTGGGCAGCTTCGTCGCCGCCGCCGGATACAGCGAGGTGCTGTCGACGCCGACGAGCTCGGCCTGCGCGCCCAGCGCGTAGATCAGCTCGGTCAGCGCGCCGCCGACGCTGATGACGCGCCGCGGCGCGGCCAGCGCCGGACCGCTGATCGTCAGCAGCGCCGCGGCCGGCGCCAACGAGAGCAGGTCGCGGCGGCTCAGCATGGCACCGCCTCCGGCGCGCCCTCGACCAGGCTCTCCAGGAGATTGCGCCAGTCGCAGCGCTCGGCCTGTCCCGGCTTGCGTTCGCCGAACAGCATCGCGATGGTGCGGCCCTCGGCATCGAACAGCTCCAGCGAGCACACCAGACCGTCCACCGTCGGCTTGCGCACCAGCCAGGCCGCGGCGATGTGGTCCTCGCGCAGGTGCAGGTTGAAGCCCGGGTCCAGCACGTTGATCCACGGTCCCATCATCGCGACCTTGTGCACCGGGCCGCTGTGGATCTGGATCATCCCGGGGTTGCCGACGAAGACCATGAGCGAGACGCCTTCCTGCGCCGCGCGGCTGAGCAGCTCCTGCGCGCTGGACGGCGCCACCGGCTGGGCGAAGCGCGGCTCCGCCAGGCGCAGTGCCTGCGTGCGGCTCAGGCCGTGGCGCCGGAGCAGGCCGAAGAAATCGTGGGTGTCGCGCAGCGAGGCCCATTCCGCGCGGAAGGCGGCGACGTCGACGCGGGCATCGGGCGTCGGCGTCGGTTCCCGCCAGGCCTCGCCGGGCTCGAAGCCGGGCTGTTGATCCTCGGCCAGGAAGCGCGCGACAAGCGCCTCGTAGGCGGCCAGGTCGCTCTCGGGCTTCATGAAGACCTTGTGGATCGCCTGCCCCGCCGCGTCGAAGAACTGCAGGCTGCGTTGCACCGCGCCGTCGGACAGACGCTCCGCCACCGCGAAGCCATGGCGCCAGTGGCTGTAGAAGACGCGCAGGTCGATCGCGCCGCCCAGCACCAGGCCGACCAGGCGCTGCGGCCCCTGCGCGCTGACCTCGCGATAGACGCCGACTTTCTCGTGCACGCAGGACTCGTTGCGGGTGAGCGCCATGACGGGGCCCAGCGGCTCGAGCGCGGCGACGAGGTCCTGCCAGTCGGCGCGCAGCCGGCGCGCGCGCAGCGGTGACTCGTCCTCGGCGAACGAGCCGGCGTGGGCCGCGAGCAGCTCGCCTTCGGAGATGCTCAAGGCGCTGGCGATGTCGCGGTGGCGGGCCTTGCGCTCATGGCGCGCCGTGGCGAAGGCCTGGCGCAGGGCGGTGAAGCTGGCATGCATGGGAGGAACTCCTGATCAGAAATCGGCGCGCAGCGACACCTGCACGGCGCGGCCCGGGGCGGTGAAGGCGTCGACGACGGCCAGGCCGGCCGCGTTGCCGGCCGCGCCCTGGACGTCGCTCCAGCGCCAGTACTTCTTGTCGAAAAGGTTGGTCACGTAGGCGGCCAGCGTCCAGGTCGGCGAGAGGCGATAGCTGCCGCCCGCGTCGACGACGTCGTACTTCGACGGCGCGTACTGGGTCGTGCGCGGCGCCACGTAGATGTCGGACGGCTTCTTGCCCGAGCTGTGGACCCAGCTGGCATTGGCCGTCCACGGGCCCGATTCGTAGCGCACGCCGAGCTGGCCGCGCAGCGGCTGGACGCTGTTGAGCGGGCGTCGCTCGCCATTGAAGTCGCTGTGGCCGCGCGACTTCGCCACGGCGGCGTTGAGGCTCAGCCCCGGGCGCAGGTCCCAGACCGCGCGCGCCTCGACGCCCTTGATGCGCGCCCGCGCGAGGTTGACGTACTGGAAGATCGCCGGGTCGGCCGGCGTCAGCGAGCCGCTGACCTGCTCCTGCGAGATGAAGTCGCGGTAGCGGTTGTCGTAGGCGCTCAGCTGCCAGCGCAGGACCTGCTCGAAGCGCCCGCGCAGGCCGAGCTCCCAGCTGGTCGAGTGCTCGGCCTTCAGGCCGGGATTGGCGATGGAGCGGTAGCCCTGCAGCGGGTTTTCGAATCCGCTGTTGACCTGGTCCGGCGCCGGCGCCCGGAAGCCCTGCGCCCACTGCACATACGGCTGCAACGCCGGCAGCGCGCGCCAGATCACGCCGACGCGCGGCGTCACCGCGTGGTCGCTGAGCGGGGCCGCGTTGCCGCTGTAGCCGGCCGACTTCGGCTTGAGCTTGTAATGCTCCAGGCGCAGCGCCGGAATGACGCTGAAGTCGCCGGCCTCGATCTCGTCCTGCACGAAGGCGCCGGCCAGCGTGTAGGTCGTGTCGGGGAAGGGCTTGCTGGGGAAGGTCTCGCCCGCGGGCGGCACGGTGCCGTCGCGCACGCCCTCGATCGTGTTGCGGCTCACGTCGACGCCGTAGCTCAGCCGCTGGCTGGCGAGCTGCGTCTGCGCCTGCGCGCTCAGGCCGACCAGGCGCTCCTTGTAGGTGCCCAGCCGGGTGCGGTCGGCGGCGCCGTTGCGGTCCTCGAAGGAGAACTGCCGCGTCTCGCTGTCCTGCACGTACAGGTGGGTGGTCGCCTGCTGCAGCCAGGTCGCGTTGAGGTCCTCGTAGCGGTGTTCGATCGAGGCGCGGGTGCGCTCCGACCGGTCGCGCGCGGTGAGGCCCAGCACCGCCGTGGCCGGCAGCGTGCCGCTGGCCGGCGGCGCGGTGATGGCGCTGAGCACCTCGGTGTCGACCTTGCGCTCGCGATGCTCCAGCGTGCCGCTCAGCCGGTGGTTCGCGTTGACGCGATAACCGACCTTGGCCATCACGCTGTTGCTGTCGACGTCGGCCGGGTTGGGCCGGGTCCGGTTGGCGTTGCGCGCGTCGTTGTCGCCTTCGTTCTTCGTCTCGTGGCCGCGGCGCACGGTGGCCTGCACCAGGCTGCTCCAGTCGCCGCTGCCGAAGGCGACCGCGGCGCTCGCCTGCCGGGAGTTGTCGACGCTCGCCGCGCCCAGGCGCGCGAAGCCGGCGAAGGTCTTGCCATTCACCAGCAGGTCCTCCGGCGACAGCGTGCGCAGGCTCAGCGCGCCGGCCAGGCCGTCGCTGCCGTAGGAAGTCGAGGTCGGGCCGCGCAGCACCTCGACGCTCGACAGGCTGTTCAGGTCGACGAAATCGGCCCGGCCGCTCGCGAACGCGCCGAACGCGTAGCCCTGCGGCAGCCGGATGCCGTCGACCATCATCAGCACCCGGTTGCCCTCCAGGCCGCGGATGTTGAGGCCCTCGTTGCCCGGCCGGCCGGTGGACGCGCCGGCGGCGGTGAAGCGCGGCGCCGTCGCCTTGACGTCGAGATCGACTTCCTCGGACAGCAGGTCCTTGAGGTCGCGCGCATCGCGGCGCTCGAGCTGCTTGCGGTTCTTCACGGTGACCGTGTTGGGCACCGCGTCGATCGAGCGTTCGGTGCGGGTCGCGGAGACGGTCAGCTCGCCGAGCGGCTGGGGGGACTCGGCGGTCGGCGGGTTCGTGGAAGCCGGCGTCTGGGCGAAAGCCGGCGGGAAAGCCAGCGGAAATGCCAACGACAGGGCGAGCGCGACGGGCGTCGGGCGCAGGTGCATGGTGTCGAAATCCTTGTAGTTCTTGGATCTCGCACGGGCTGGCGCGGCGCGGGCTGGTGCGGGCGGTCCTCTCGGACGGCCGGTTCGGGGCAGGGGAACGGAACGGGACGTGAGCGGCGGGGCGGTCCTCGTCCGGCCGCCGCTCAGCGGGGTCACTTGGTCAGGATCAGCTTGCCCAGCGACGTCACGCGCAGGCGGTAGAGCTGGCCGGCGTGCTCGATCTCGACCTCGCGGTCATTGCCCATCAGCGCCTGGCTGCTGATGCGCCGGCGCTGGACCAGCGGAGCCGCTTCACGCGGCGAGCCTGCGGCGACCCGGGCGCCATCCAGCGCAACGGCTTGCAGGGCTTCGATCTGGGAGTGGTGATGGGCATTCATGCGAAGCATCTTAATGAGAACCATTCGCAATAGCAACCAAGAATCGCGGCGATCGCTTTTTTCTTGATGGATCGCGACTCGCCAGAGCGAGGAACGTGCTGCGAATACTTCGCATGCAGAGCGGGTGGGGCGGGTCTTGTCCCCATTCGTCGTAGGGATGAGGACAATGCGCGCCATTCCGCATGATTTCCAGGAGAAGAACATGAAGGGCGATGCCAAGGTCATCGAGTACTTGAACGCGCAGTTGAAGAACGAGCTCACCGCGATCAACCAGTACTTCCTGCATTACCGGATGCTCAAGAGCTGGGGCTTCGAGAAGCTGGCCAAGCACGAGTACGCCGAGTCCATCGAGGAGATGAAGCACGCCGACAAGCTGATGGATCGCATCCTGATGCTGGAAGGCCTGCCGAACCTGCAGGACCTGGGCAAGCTGTACATCGGCGAGAACGCCGTCGAAGTCCAGCACTGCGACCTGAAGATCGAGATGGGCAGCCATCCGCTGCTGAAGGAAGCCATCGCCTATTGCGAGTCCGTGCGCGACTACGTGTCGCGCGAGGTCCTCGAGGAGATCCTGTCCGACACGGAGGAGCACATCGATCATCTGGAAACCCAGATCGAGCTCATCGCCCAGGTCGGCGAGCAGAACTGGCTGCAAAGCCAGATGGGCGACGCCAGCTGAACGCCAGCCACGCCCATCCTGGGGCCCAGCCGTCGCCAGGGACCCCGAAGCCCCGCTTGCCGGGGCTTTTTTTCGTCCGCGCGTCGGCGCAAGGCGGGGTGATGGAGGCGCCGTGTCGCAGTTCACCGACATTGGCCGGACGCCGCGCAGGGGCTCTGTGACCTAATTGAGAGGAATTCGCGTTTGCGTTAGTATCGCGGCCATTCCAGGTTCATTCCTGTTTCGCCGCCATGATCGTCTGCCTCTGCCACCGAGTTTCCGACCGCGACATCCGCCGCACCGTGGCCGATGGCGTGCACAACTTCGAGGTGCTCCAGGACGAGACCCAGGTGGCGTCGGCCTGCGGCAGCTGCCACGACTGCGCCCGCGAGATCTTCGATGAAGCCCGGCGCGCCTGCGCCGCCGCGCACGGCGTGACCTGCACGAGCAGCGCCCGCGTCATCCCAATCGCCCAGATGGCTGCGGCCTGATCCAGCGTCGGCACGCGGCCTCAGGCCGCTTCCGGCCAGGCGCCGGACAAAGCAAAACCGCAGACCGGTCACCCGGTGCTGCGGTTTCTTTTTTTGGAATCGCCGAGGACGTCGCCAGCGACGTCCTCACGCCATCACCGCTTACTTGGCGGCGGAAGCGCCTTCAGCGGGCTTCTCGGCCTTCTTGTGGGTCTTGTGCGTCGCCTTCTCGCCGGTGGCCTTCTCGCCGGCGGCCTTGTGGTGCTTGGCGGTCTTGTGCTCGGCCTTGGCATCGGAGGCCGGGGCGGTCGTCGCGGCCGGAGCGGCCTGGGTCGCGGGCGCGGCCGGGGTGGTGGTGCCTTGGGCCATCGCGGCGCCGGCGATCAGCAGGGCGGGAATCAGGGCCAGGGTCTTGACGGTCTTGAAGGCTTGCATCTGGTTTACTCCAGCAGGTTGAACAAGGTGAGCGAACAACGACGCCGCATGTGTGTGTGTTGACATGGGTTCGCAGCTTTGCAATGGGTTACGCAATCCGCACGGGTCCTTCACGCGCCAGGTCTTGCGCGCTGTCGGCGGCGACGGCCATCGGGCAAGATGCCCCGCACCCCTACAGGAGACATCCCATGACCGCCCCCGCCCATGCCTTCGACTGGACCCGCGGCTACCCGAGCCAGCGCAGCCCGGTCTTCGCGCGCAACGTCGTGTCGACCTCCCACCCGCTGGCCGCGCAGGCGGGACTGCGCATCCTGGGCCAGGGCGGCAACGCGGTCGACGCGGCCATCGCCACGGCCGCCTGCATGACGCTCGTCGAGCCTTGCAGCAACGGGCTCGGGTCCGACGCCTTCGCCATCGTGTGGGACGGCCGGTCGCTGCAGGGGCTGAACGCCTCCGGCATCGCGCCGCAGGCCTGGACCCCGGACTACTTCGACCGCAAGCACGGCGCCGGCAGCGCGATGCCACGCCGTGGTTGGGATGCGGTGACCGTGCCCGGCGCGGTGGCCGGCTGGGTCGCGCTGAGCGAGCGCTACGGCAAGTTGCCCTTCTCCGACCTGATGGCGCCGGCCATCGAGATCGCCGAGCGCGGCTATGCCGTGCCGGTGATCGTGCAAAGCAAGTGGCGCATGGCTTCCGAAGTGGCGGACCTGGTCGCGCAGCCCGGCTTCGCCGAGGCCTTCCTGCCGCGCGGACGGGCGCCCGAGGTGGGCGAGCTGTTCCGCTTCCCCGGCGCGGCGCGCACGCTGCGCCTGATCGCCGCGACCAAGGGCGAGGCCTTCTACCGGGGCGAGGTCGCCGAGGCCACCGCCGCCTTCGCGCGCGAGACCGGCGGGGCGATCACCGCCGCGGACTTCGCGGCCTACGCGCCGCAGTGGGTCGACACCATCTCGATGGACTACGCCGGCCACACGCTGCATGAGATCCCGCCCAACGGGCAGGGCATCGCGGCGCTGATCGCGCTGGGCATCCTGAAGCAGTTCGACATCGGCGCCTTGCCGGTGGACTCGACCGCGTCGCAGCACCTGCAGATCGAGGCGATGAAGCTGGCCTTCGCCGATGTCTACCGCCATGTCGGCGATCCGCGCACGATGAAGGTCCAGGTCGCCGAGCTGCTGGATCCGGGCTACCTGGCCAGCCGCGCGAAGCTCATCGACATGAAGCGCGCGCAGGACTTCCAGGCCGGCAATCCGGTCAAGGGCGGCACCATCTACCTGACCGCCGCGGACGAGAGCGGCATGATGGTCAGCTTCATCCAGAGCAACTACATGGGATTCGGCTCAGGCGTCGTGGTGCCGGGCTACGGGCTGTCGCTGCAGAACCGCGGCCACGGCTTCACCCGCGAGGCCGGACATGCCAACGTCGTCGCGCCGGGCAAGCGGCCGTTCCACACCATCATCCCGGCCTTCCTGATGAAGGACGGCCAGCCGCAGATGAGCTACGGCGTGATGGGCGGCAACATGCAGCCGCAGGGCCACCTGCAGACGCTGGTGCGGATGCTCGACTACCGCCAGCATCCGCAGGCCGCCTGCGACGCGCCGCGCTGGCGCTTCAACGAAGGCCTGTCGATCAACGTCGAGCCCTCGATGGCGCCGCAGACCATCGACGGCCTGCGCGCGCTCGGCCACCAGATCGGCGACATCCACGACAGCTACCAGGACTTCGGCGCCGGGCAGTTCATCTGGCGCCTGGGCGATCCGGCGGTGGAGGGCTACGTCGCCGCGAGCGACCCGCGCCGCGACGGCGCCGCCGCGGGCTGGTGAACGGCGACTCCCGGGCTGGCCGCCAGCGCCCGGGTTCCCCTGTCTTTCCTCACTTGTGGCGGCCGCAAGGGCGCTGATAGCATCGGCGCCTTCTTCCTCCCCGGAAGCGCTCACGCCACGATCCCCGATCGGAGCCGACCCCATGACCAAGCTGCTGGACCGCACCAAACACGACGCCCGGGCGTCGGTGCGCGCGCTTGGGCCATCCGGCTGGGCGCGACGACCGTAGGCGTCTGGACGACGCCCGCCGGCCTGCCACGGCCGGTTCCCAGGTCCCAGGCTTTTCGCGACGGCGACGCCCACCGCGTCCCGCTCGCCCGATCCGCGCCCGGCGCACGACGCCCCGCGCGACCGCATCCGGAGTGTCAACATGCTGCCGATCAAGGCATCCACGTGGGTCGACCGTCTGCTCGACCGCTTCCTCGATCTCCTGCGCCTGCCCGCCGGCGATCTGCTGCGCAACCTCGTCTACCGGCGTCTGTGGACGTCGATCCTGATCAGCTCGCTGGGCGGGCAGATCACGCTGCTGGCGCTGCCGCTGACCGCGGCGGTGCTGCTGCATGCCTCGCCCACGCAGATGGGCGTGCTGACCGCCATGGAGCTGGCGCCCTTCGTGCTCTTCTCGCTGCCCGCCGGCGTCTGGCTGGACCGGGTGCGCAAGCTGCCGGTCTACATCGTGGGCGAGCTCACGCTGGCCGTCGCCGTGGGCAGCGTGCCGGTGGCCCACTGGATGGGCTGGCTGGGCATGCCGTGGCTGTACTTCGTCGGTTTCCTGCTCGGCACGGTCTACACGATCGCGGGCAGCGCCTCGCAGATCGTGCTGACGCAGGTGGTGAGCCGCGACCGCCTCGTCGAGGCGCATGCGAAGAACGCGCTGGCCTCGTCCGGCGCCGAGGTCGCGGGCCCCGGCGTCGCGGGGGCGCTGATCAAGCTCGTCGGTGCGCCGCTGGCGCTGGCGGTGGATGCGCTGCTGCTGGTGGCGTCCGCGCTCATCCTGCGCGGGGTGAAGGTCACCGAGACGCTGCATCGCCTGGACGGCGCCGACTTCTGGCGCGACCTGAAGGCCGGCGTCGCGTTCGTGCGCGGCAAGCGCATGCTGGTCGCGCTGGCCTGCGCGGTGGGCGGCTGGCAGATGTTCAACCAGGCCGCGCAGGTGGTGCAGATCCTCTTCGCGACGCGGGTGCTGGGACTGTCGGCGCAGAGCGTGGGCCTGTCCTACATCGCGCTGGGCGCGGGCACGGTGCTGGCGAGCGCGCTGGGCCACCGCATCAGCGCGCGCTTCGGCCCCGGCCCCAGCCTGATCGGCGGCTTCGCGATGTGCGGCATCGGCTGGGCGGCGCTGTGCGTCGCGCCGGCCAACGCGGTCGGCGTCGCGGCCTTCGCCTTCACGCTGTTCATGTTCGGCGTCGGCGCGGTGCTCATCTTCATCAACTTCCTGTCGCTGAGACAGGCGGTGACGCCCGCGCCGCTGCTCGGCCGGATGACCAGCACCATGCGCTGGCTGATCCTCATCCCCGCCGGTCCCGGCGCGCTGATCGGCGGCTGGCTCGGCGAGCATGTCAGCCTGCGCGCCGCGCTGGCCTTCGCGGGCGTCGGTGCGTTGCTGCTGGCGGTGCTGGCCTGGCAGGTCCAGGCGATCCGCCTGGTGAAGGTGCTGCCCAAGGTCGAGGGCGAGGATCCGCCGCTGGGCGCCGAGGCCATGCCCGGCGTGACGCCGGCCCCGACCACGGGCACCGCGCAGCTGCAACCCGCCAACGGCAACTGAGGTCCCCATGCGCGTTCAAACCGCCCCCGATCCGCTCCTGGTCGAGGTCCCCGAGCGGATCGACACCGCCCGGCTCGTGCTGCTGTCGTCGCGCGCCGGGCTCGGCCCCGCGCTGAACCGCGCGGTGCTCGAGGCCCAGGAGCATCTGAAGCCCTGGATGCCGTGGGCGCACGAGACGCCCACCGTCGAGCAGTCGGAGGGCGTCGCGCGGCGCATGCAGGCGCAGTTCCTGCAACGCGAGCACCTGGGCTACTACCTGCACGAACGCGGCGCCGACGGGCGGCCCGGGCGCCTGATCGGCGGGGCGGGGCTGCATTCGCCGGACTGGCAGGTGCGCCGCTTCGAGCTGGGCTACTGGATCGTGCCCTCGCACACGGGGCGGGGGCTGGTGGTCGAGGTCGTCGCCGCGCTGGTGCGCCTGGGCTTCGAGCAACTGCGGGCGCGCCGCCTGGAGATCCGCACCGACTCGCGCAACGCGGCCAGCCGCGCGGTGGCCGAGCGCTGCGGCTTCACGCTCGAAGGCGTGCTGCGGCGCGATGCGCTCGACGTCGAGGGCCAGCCCTGCGACAGCTGCGTCTACGGCATGACGGACCTCGCCGACCTGCGCCAGCCGGCACGCTGACCGTCTGAATGTCCTGGCGACCTGGCGACCTGGCGCCGTGGCGTCTTCGCGGACCGTCAGGCGGTCGGGCTGAAGCGGTCCACCGCGTCGGTGATGATGCCGTCCACGCCGTTGGCGATCAGCCATTGCGCGGCCGCGGCGTCGTTGACGGTGTAGACCAGCGCCTTCATCTCGGCCTCGCGCAGCCGCGTGACCAGCGCCTGGTCCATCAGCGCGTAATGCGTGATCACCGCGCGGCAGCCCAGCGACTGGGCCAGCTGCAGCCAGCCGTCGCCGTCGAGCTTGTCGAGCAGCAGCCCGCGCGGCACCTGCGGCGCCGATTCGCGGGCGCCGCGCAGCGCTTCCGGCTGGAAGCTGCTGAACAGCACCGACACCGGCGCCGTCTCCTCCCACAGCCGCAGGACCTCCCGGCCGACGATCTCGCCGGTGCGGAACTCGTCGCCGGGCGTGGGCTTGATCTCGATGTTCAGCGCGTGCTGGTTGCGGCGCACGAAGGCCGCGATGCTCTCCAGGCTGGCGGGCGGCTCGCCGGCGAAGGCGCGGCTGTGCCAGCGTCCGGCGTCCAAGCGCGACAGCTCGCTCCAGTTGCGGTCGGCGGCGCGGCCGCGCGCGGTCGTCGTGCGGTCCAGCGTCGCGTCGTGCAGCAGGAAGGGCACGTCGTCAGCGCTCAGCTTCACGTCGCACTCGAAGGCGCGATAACCATGCCGCGCGCCTTCCCGGAACGCGGCCAGCGTGTTCTCGGGCGCCAGCTTGCCGGCTCCCCGGTGGGCTACCCAGAAGGGCAGCGACCAGGGCCAGCTGGGTTCGTCGAGGGCATGCGTCGAGACCGTCATGTCGTTCTCCCTGATCGCTGTCGCGGATCGTTCGTCTGTGGCCGCCGGCCGCGGTGGATGGCGCGCCGACGGCGCAGCACGTCAGTCGACGCGCTGCCCGGTCGCCGGGTCGAACCAGTGCAGCCGCTCGCCGGGCGCCTGCAGGAGCACCTCGTCGCCGGGGCGCGGCGGCGTGTCGGTGCCATCGATGCGCAGCGTGAAGGCGGCCTCGCCGAGCCGGCCGTAGACCAGGCGCTCGGCGCCCAGCATCTCGACCATCTCCACCTTCAGCGGCCAGGCGGTCGCGTCGGCGGCGACGGCCTGGCCGTCGTGCGGCAGCGCATGCTCCGGACGCAGGCCCAGGGTCAGCTCGCCCTCGCGCGGCGCCGCCAGCGGCAGGTGCAGCGAGGTGCCGCCGACATGGAAGCGCCGGCCCTCGACGCGGCCCTTGAGCAGGTTCATCGCCGGCGAGCCGATGAAGCTCGCCACGAAGGTCGTCGCCGGACGGCCGTAGACCTCCTCCGGCGTGCCGAACTGCTCCATGCGCCCGCCGTTCATGACGACGATGCGCTGCGCCAGCGTCATCGCCTCGACCTGGTCGTGGGTGACGAAGAGCGAGGTCACGCCCAGCTCGCGGTGCAGCTTCTGGATCTCCAGCCGGGTCTGCACGCGCAGCTTGGCATCGAGGTTGGACAGCGGCTCGTCGAAGAGGAAGACCTGCGGGTCGCGCACGATCGCGCGGCCCATCGCCACGCGCTGCCGCTGGCCGCCGGACAGCTCGCGCGGCCGGCGCTGCAGCAGGTGCGACAGCTCCAGGATGCCGGCCGCCTTGTCCACGCGGGCGCGGATCTGCTCGGGCGGCAGCTTGCGGATCTTCAGGCCGTAGGCCATGTTCTCGAACACGCTCATGTGCGGGTAGAGCGCGTAGTTCTGGAACACCATCGCGATGTCGCGATCGGCCGGCTCGATCTCGTTGACGACGCGGTCGCCGATGGCGATCTCGCCGCCGCTGATCTCCTCCAGCCCGGCGACCATGCGCAGCAGCGTGGACTTGCCGCAGCCCGACGGCCCGACGATGACGACGAACTCGCCATCCGCGATCTCGGCGTTGACGCCGTGGATCACCGGGTTGGCCTTGGCGCCGGAGCCGTATTGCTTGACGACCTTGCGCAGGGAAATGCTTGCCATCGGAGTCTCTTCTCGTGTTCTTTACTTCTCGGCGTCGACCAGGCCCTTGACGAACCAGCGCTGCATCAGCACCACCACCAGCGCGGGCGGGATCATCGCCAGCATGGCGGTGGCCATGATCACGTTCCAGTCGTTGGCGGCATCACCGCCGCTGATCATCCGCTTGATGCCGATGACCACGGGATACATCTGCTCGTCCGTCGTCACCAGCAGCGGCCACAGGTACTGGTTCCAGCCGTAGATGAACTGGATGACGAAGAGCGCCGCGATGCTGGTGCGCGACAGCGGCAGCAGCACGTCGCGGAAGAACTTCATCGGCCCGGCGCCGTCGATGCGGGAGGCCTCGACCAGTTCGTCGGGCACGGTCAGGAAGAACTGCCGGAACAGGAAGGTCGCCGTCGCCGAGGCGATCAGCGGCACCGTCAGGCCGGCGTAGGTGTTGAGCATCTTCAGGTCGGAGACGACCTGGTAGGTCGGCCCGATGCGCACCTCCACCGGCAGCATCAGCGTGACGAAGATGGCCCAGAAGAAGAAATTGCGCGCCGGGAAGCGGAAGTAGACGATCGCGAACGCGGACAGCAGCGAGATCGCGATCTTGCCCACCGCGATGACCATCGCGGAGACGAAGCTGATCCACATCATCTGCCCGACCGGCGCCTTGGAGCCGGCGCCGCTGCTGCCGAACAGCGCGGCCGAGTAGTTGTCCACCAGGTGCGCGCCGGGGGTGAGCGACATCGGGGACTGGACGATCTCCGCGGCGGTCTGCGTCGAGGCGACGAAGGCGATGTACAGCGGGAAGGCGACGATCAGGACGCCGAGCACCAGGATCAGGTGGGACAGCAGCGTGAGGGCGGGGCGGCGCTCGACCATGTCAGTACTGCACCTTCTTTTCGACGAAACGGAACTGGATGACGGTCAGCGCGATGACGATGGCCATCAGCACCACACTCTGCGCGGCCGAGCCGCCCAGGTCCAGCGCCTTGAAGCCGTCGTAGTAGACCTTGTAGACCAGGATGGCGGTGTCCTTGCCGGGGCCGCCCTGGGTGGCGGCGTCGATGATGCCGAAGGTGTCGAAGAACGCGTAGACGACGTTGATCACCAGCAGGAAGAACGAGGTCGGCGACAGCAGCGGGAAGGTGATGGTCCAGAAGCGGCGCCACGGGCCGGCGCCGTCGATCGCGGCGGCCTCGATCAGCGACTTGGGAATCGACTGCAGCCCCGCCAGGAAGAACAGGAAGTTGTAGGAGACCTGCTTCCAGACCGCGGCCATCACCACCAGCGCCATCGCGTGGTCGGCGTCGAGCAGGTGATTCCACTGGATGCCCATCCGCTGCAGGCCGTAGGCCACGACGCCGATGGACGGCGCGAACATGAACAGCCACAGCACGCCGGCGATCGCCGGCGCCACCGCGTAGGGCCAGATCAGCAGCGTCTTGTAGACCGGCGCGGCGCGCACCACGCGGTTGGCCATGGTGGCCAGCAGCAGCGAGACGGCCAGCCCCAGCACCGCCACCAGCAGCGAGAACACCGCCGTCGTCTTGAACGAGGCGAGGTAGCTGGCGTCGTTGAACAGCTGGCGGAAGTTGTCCAGGCCGACCCATTCGGTGGACAGGCCGAAGGCGTCCTGCTGCTGCAGGCTCTGCACCAGCGCCTGGCTGGCGGGCCAGAAGAAGAACACGCCGATCACCGCGGCCTGCGGCGCGAGCAGCAGCCAGGGCAGCCAGCGTGATCGGAAGACCACGCGCTTCTGCTGGGACATCAGGTCTCTTTCAGGTCGTCAGGGGATTCAGAGCTTGGCCGACTTCTGGAAGCGCTCCAGCAGTTCGTTGCCGCGCTTGACGGCGGCGTCCAGGCCTTCCTTGGGCTGCTTCCTGCCGGCCCAGACCTGCTCCATCTCTTCGTCGATGATGGTGCGGATCTGCGCGAAGTTGCCCAGCCGCACGCCGCGCGACTTGTCGGTCGTCTTGCGGATCATCTGCTGCACGGCCACGTCGGTGCCCGGGTTCTGCTTGTAGAAGCCGCTCTGCTCGGTCAGCTCGTAGGCCGCCTTGGTCACCGGCAGGTAGCCGGTGCGCTTGTGGCTCTCGGACGCGACCTCGGCCTTGGAGAGGTACTGGAAGAACGCGGCCACGCCCTTGTACTCGGCCGGCTTCTTGCCTGCCATCACCCACAGGCTGGCGCCGCCGATCACCGTGTTCTGCGGCGCTCCCGGCACGTCGGGGTAGTAGGGCAGCGGCGCGATGCCGGAGGCGAACTTGGCGTTCTTCTTGATGTTGGCGTAGAGGCCCGAGGAGCCGGTCATCATCGCGCACTCGCCCGAATAGAAGGTCGCGTCGGCCGTGTTGCCGCGGCCCTTGTAGACGAACAGGCCTTGCTTGGCCATGTTGGCCAGGTTCTCGATGTGACGCACGTGCAGCGGCGAGTTGAACGCCAGCCGCGCGTCCAGGCCGCCGAAGCCGTTGTTCTTCGTCGCGTACTCGACGTTGTGCCAGGCGGAGAAGCTCTCCAGCTGCGTCCAGCTCACCCAGCTGGTGGTGAACGGGCACTTGTGGCCGGCGGCCTTGAGCTTGGCTGCGGCGATGGCGACCTCGGGCCAGGAGCTCGGCGGCTTGTTGGGGTCCAGGCCGGCGGCCTTGAACGCGTCCTTGTTGTAGTGGAAGACGGTGGTCGAGCTGTTGAAGGGGAAGCTCAGCATCTGGCCGTTCGGCGCGGTGTAGTAACCGGCGACGGCGGGGACGTAGGCGGCGTTGTCGAACTTGACGCCCGCCTGCTGCATGACCTGGCCCACCGGGACGATGGCACCCTTGCTGGCCATCATCGTGGCGGTGCCGACCTCGAAGACCTGCAGGATGTGCGGCGCGTTGCCGGCGCGGAAGGCGGCGATGGCGCCGGCCATCGATTCGTCGTAGCTGCCCTTGTAGGTCGGGACGATCTTGTAATCCTTCTGGCTGGCGTTGAAGTCCTTGGCCAGGTCGTTGACCCAGTCGCCGAGGGCGCCGCCCATCGAGTGCCACCACTGGATCTCGGTCTGGGCCGAGGCGGTGAAGGGGGTCATCAGCGCGACGGCCGCGACGGATGCGGCCAGCAGGGAAGTCTTGAGGGGCTTCATGGGTCTCCGATGCTCGGGGAGGGTGGTTCTGCGGTCCCGGGGCGGACATCGTCGGGTGGACGAGCCACCGGGGGCCGGCGAGCTTATCGGCGCATTGTGACACTGGCGAACCATCCATCGCAGGGTGCGAAGCCAGGCTTCCCTAGAGTCCCTCGCCGGGGATGGCCCTCTGGCGCTGCGGTAGGATTCCGCCCATTGCCCGAACCGGGCCGGCCGCCGATCGCGGCCATCGCGAACGCCCCTTCCAACCCCGTGTCCAGCGGGCGCGGGGACCACAAGTCCGGGGCGCCGTCCGGCACCGGGCCTCATGCTTTCCCCCAGCCTGGCATCGGCCCCTGTCCCAGGGCGCCGGCCTGCCGCAACCCCGGTGCGCGAGCACCTGGCCGCCATGAACGCACCGCATCTGCTGATGCCCGCCGACCCCGCGATGGCCGGCGACGTGACCCCGACGCCCACGCCCGCCGCCCGGCTGCGCGAGATTCCGTACAACTACACGTCCTTCTCCGATCGCGAAATCGTCCTTCGCCTGCTCGGAGCCCGCGCGTGGGAGCTGCTGGACCAGTTGCGCGGCGAGCGCCAGACCGGGCGCTCCGCGCGCATGCTGTACGAGGTGCTGGGCGACATCTGGGTGGTGCAGCGCAACCCCTACCTGCAGGACGACCTGCTGGACAACCCCAAGCGGCGCGAGGCGCTGATCGGCGCGCTGCGGCATCGCCTGGGCGAGGTGCAGCGCCGCCGCCATCCCGAGGACGACGCCAAGCGCGACGCCTGGGTGGGCGAGCTGCTGACCGCGGCCGAGGCCGCCGTGGCCGCGTTCTCCCACCAGTTCGAGCAGGTGGCCGAGCTGCGCAAGCGCGCGGTCAAGGTCTTCGCGAAGACGACGGCGAAGGACAACATCAAGTTCGACGGCCTGTCGCGCGTCTCGCACGTGACCGACGCGACCGACTGGCGCGTCGAGTACCCCTTCGTCGTGCTGACGCCCGACACCGAGGCCGAGATGGCCGCGCTGGTGGCGGGCTGCTTCGAACTGGGCCTGACGGTGATCCCGCGCGGCGGCGGCACCGGCTACACCGGCGGCGCGGTGCCGCTGGTCTGGAACAGCGCGGTGATCAACACCGAAAAGCTCGAGGCCATGCGCGGCGTCGAGATGAAGACGCTGCCGGGCCTGGACCGCGAGGTCCCCACCATCTGGACCGAGGCCGGCGTCGTGACGCAGCGCGTGTCCGACCTGGCGGAGCTGCACGGCTTCGTGTTCGCGGTCGACCCAACCTCGGCGGAGGCCTCGTGCATCGGCGGCAATATCGCGATGAACGCCGGCGGCAAGAAGGCCGTCCTGTGGGGCACGGCGCTGGACAACCTCGCCTCGTGGCGCATGGTGACGCCGGACGCGAAGTGGCTGGAGGTGGTGCGGGTCAACCACAACCTGGGCAAGATCCATGACGTCGAGGTCGCGAGCTTCGACCTCCACTACTACGACGCGACCGGCAAGACGCTGGAGCGCACCGAGCGCCTGGACATCCCCGGTCGCACCTTCCGCAAGGAAGGCCTGGGCAAGGACGTCACCGACAAGTTCCTGGCCGGCCTGCCCGGCATCCAGAAGGAAGGCTGCGACGGCCTGATCACCAGCGCGCGCTGGATCGTGCACCGCATGCCGGCGCACGTGCGCACGGTGTGCCTGGAGTTCTTCGGCAACCCGAAGGACTGCGTGCCGTCCATCGTCGACATCAAGGACTTCATGTTCGGCGAGATGAAGAAGCCGAACGGCGCGATCCTCGCCGGCCTGGAGCATCTGGACGACCGCTACTTGAAGGCGGTCGGCTACGCGACCAAGAGCAAGCGCGGCGGGCTGCCGAAGATGGTGCTGATCGGCGACATCGTCGGCGACGACGCCGATGAGGTCGCGCGCGCCACCAGCGAGGTGGTGCGGCTGGCCAATGGCCGCTCGGGCGAAGGCTTCGTCGCGGTCAGCGCCGATGCGCGCAAGAAGTTCTGGCTGGACCGCAAGCGCACGGCGGCGATCTCGAAGCACACGAACGCGTTCAAGGTGAACGAGGACGTGGTGATCCCGCTGCCCCGCATGGGCGAGTACACGCTGGGCATCGAGCGCATCAACATCGAGCTGTCGCTGCGCAACAAGCTGGCGCTGGTGGAGGCGCTGCGCGCCTTCTTCGCCGCCGGCAACCTGCCGCTGGGCAAGAGCGACGACGCCGGCGAGATCCCCAGCGCCGAGCTGCTCGAGGACCGCGTGCAGCAGGCGCTGGCGCTGCTGGACGAGGTCGGCGCGCAGTGGCGCACCTGGATGCAGGAGCTCGACGTCGAACGTGACGGCGAGCGCTCGTTCTTCGAGCAGCTGCAGGACTACACGCTGCGCGCGAGCTGGAAGCGGCAGATCCTCAAGCCGCTGCAGGACGTGTTCGCCGGCGCCTCCTTCGCGCCGATCCTGGCCGAGTGCAAGCGCATCCACAAGGAGGTGCTGCGCGGCCGGGTCTGGGTGGCGCTGCACATGCATGCCGGCGACGGCAACGTGCACACCAACATCCCGGTGAACTCCGACAACTACGAGATGCTGCAGACCGCGCACGAGGCGGTGGCGCGGATCATGACGCTGGCGCGCTCGCTGGACGGCGTGATCTCGGGCGAGCACGGCATCGGCATCACCAAGCTGGAGTTCCTCAACGACGACGAGCTGGCGGGCTTCGCCGGCTACAAGGCCAAGGTCGACCCGGAAGGGCGCTTCAACAAGGGCAAGCTGCTGCGGCCCGGCACCGGCGGCCATGGCAGCCAGCACACCTTCGCCGACCTGACCAATGCCTACACGCCCAGCTTCGGGCTGATGGGGCACGAGTCGCTGATCATGCAGCAGAGCGACATCGGCGCGATCAGCGAGTCCATCAAGGACTGCCTGCGCTGCGGCAAGTGCAAGCCGGTCTGCGCGACGCACGTGCCGCGCGCCAACCTGCTCTACAGCCCGCGCAACAAGATCCTGGCGACCTCGCTGCTGGTCGAGGCCTTCCTCTACGAGGAGCAGACGCGCCGCGGTGTGTCGATCAAGCATTGGGAGGAATTCGAGGACGTCGCGGACCACTGCACGGTGTGCCACAAGTGCGTGAATCCGTGCCCGGTGAAGATCGACTTCGGCGACGTCACGATGAACATGCGCAACCTGCTGCGCAAGATGGGCAAGAAGAGCTTCAAGCCCGGCAACGCGGCGGCGATGTTCATGCTCAACGCGACCAATCCGGAGACCATCAAGATCGCCCGCGCGGCGATGGTGGGCGTCGGCTTCAAGGCGCAGCGCGTGGCCAACAGCCTGCTCAAGCGCGTGGCGCGCAAGCAGACCAGCGCGCCGCCGGCGACGGTGGGCGTCGCGCCCGTCAAGGAGCAGGTGATCCACTTCATCAACAAGAAGCTGCCGGGCGGATTGCCGAAGAAGACGGCGCGCGCGCTGCTCGACATCGAGGACAAGAACTACGTCCCGATCATCCGCAACCCGCAGAAGGCCTCGGCGGATGCGGAGGCGGTCTTCTACTTCCCGGGCTGCGGCTCGGAGCGCTTGTTCAGCCAGGTCGGGCTGGCGACGCAGGCGATGCTCTGGCACGCCGGCGTGCAGACGGTGCTGCCGCCGGGTTACCTGTGCTGCGGTTATCCGCAGCGCGGGTCGGGACAGTTCGACAAGGCCGAGAAGATCATCACCGACAACCGGGTGCTGTTCCATCGCGTGGCCAACACGCTGAACTACCTCGACATCAAGACGGTGGTGGTCAGCTGCGGCACCTGCTATGACCAGCTGCAGGGCTACAAGTTCGAAGAGATCTTCCCGGGCTGCCGCATCGTCGACATCCATGAATACCTGCTGGAGAAGGGCATCCAGCTCGATTCGAAGCAGGCGTATCTCTATCACGACCCCTGCCACTCGCCGATGAAGCTGCAGGAGCCGATGAAGACGGTGAAGGCGCTGGTCGGGCCGGAGGTGATGAAGAGCGAGCGCTGCTGCGGCGAGAGCGGCACGCTGGGCGTCACCCGGCCGGATGTGTCGACGCAGGTGCGCTTCCGCAAGGAAGAGGAACTGCGCAAGGCCGAGGCGCAGCTGCGCTCGGCGGGGAAGGTGGGGGCGCAGGAGAACCTGAAGATCCTGACCAGCTGCCCGTCGTGCCTGCAGGGCCTGAGCCGCTATGGCGGTGATCTGCAGAACGGGCTGCTCGAGGCGGACTACATCGTGGTCGAGATGGCCCGCAAGATCCTGGGCGAGAACTGGATGCCGGAGTACGTGGCCAAGGCCAACAACGGCGGGATCGAGCGCGTGCTGGTCTGACGCGGCTGGCGCGGCAGGACACGCCCCTCACCCCAACCCTCTCCCCGCAAGCGGGGAGAGGGAGAAGTTGCCGCCGCGGCTTGCAGCCAGCGCGCTCGCCCGATGACTCCCTCTCCCGCTTGCGGGAGAGGGCAGGGGTGAGGGCCAGCAACCGCTGATCAGACCCGGAACTGGCCGACCTGCTCCACCAGCCGATGCGCCTGCTCCCGCAGGCTCTCGGCGGCGGCCGTGCTTTCCTCGACCAGCGCGGCGTTCTGCTGCGTGCCCTGGTCCAGCTGCGCCACGGCGCCGTTGATGCGCGTCACGCCCTGCGACTGCTCGCGGGCCGCGGTGGAGATCTCGCCAATGATGTCGGTCACGCGCTTGACGCTGGCCACGATGTCCCGCATCGCCTCGCCCGTGTCGCCCACCAGCTTGGCGCCGGACTCGACCCGCTCGCCGCTGGCCGTGATCAGCGCCTTGATCTGCTTGGCGGCCTCCGCGCTGCGCTGCGCCAGCTGACGCACCTCCGCGGCCACGACCGCGAAACCGCGGCCCTGCTCGCCGGCGCGCGCCGCCTCTACGGCGGCATTCAGCGCCAGGATGTTGGTCTGGAACGCGATCGAGTCGATCGTGCCGATGATGTCGCCGATCTGGCGGCTGGCCGTGCTGATCTCGTCCATCGTGGTCACCACCTGCGCGACCACGTTGCCACCGCGCTGCGCCGCGCGGTCCGACTCGCCGACCAGCTGATGCGCCTGCGCGGCCGACGCCGCCGTCTGGCTCATGGAGCTGGCGAGCTCCTCGAGCGCCGACGCGGTTTCCTGCAGGTGGCTGGCCGACTGCTCGGTCCGCGAGGACAGGTCGCGGCTGCCGGCGGCGACTTCGGCGGAAGCCGTGCCGATGGAATCGCTGGCCTGGCGCACCTCGTTGATCGTGCGCGACAGCTGCAGCCGCATGCGCTCGACGCCCGCGGCGAGCGCGCCCAGGTCATCCTGCTGGCGCACGAGGACCGGCCGCGTCAGGTCGCCATTGGCGACCGCGCCGACGGCCTCGTTCAGGTCGGCCAGCGGCTGGCCCACCCAGCGACCCAGCATCCAGGTCACGCCCAGGCCGAGCAGCACCACCGTCGCCAGCATCAGGCCCCACAGCACCCACAGCGTGGTGTTGTGCGCTGCCAGCGCCTGCGCGCGCGAGGCTTCGGCGATCACCCACCAGCCGGTGGCCTGCGACTTGCGCGCCACCGCGAACGCGTCCTGGTAGCTGTCGCCGTAGACCGCCTGGACCTCCTCCAGCACGCCGTCGGCGTCCTCGGTCACCGTCTTGACGTAGCGCTCGGCCTGGTCGGCCGACATCAGCTCCGACAGCTTCTTGCCCTGGGCGCGCGGATGCGCGCGCAGCAGCGCGTCGGCCGGCGTCTTGCCCGGATCGAGCAGGTACATCCCGCCGCTGCCGTAGAGCTTGACCGCGTCGGCCATCTTGACCAGTTCCTGGTGCAGCCCGCGCATGTCGAAGCCGATGTACAGGATGCCGACGACCTTGCCGCCCGCGTCCTTGATCGGCGAGTAGCGCGTCATGTAGGGCACCTTGAACAGCGTCGCCGGCCCGACATAGGTCTCGCCGGCCGCGAGCTTGGCGTAGGCTGCGCCGGCGCGGTCCAGCGTCGTGCCGACCGCGCGCGAGCCGTCTTCCTTCTTCACCGAGGTGGTGATGCGGATGAAGTCGTCCGTGCCCTTGCGCGCGAAGATCGTCGCGTTGCCGCCGGTCAGGCGCGTGAAGCGGTCCACCGCGTCGAAGTTGCCATTGAGCTTCTGGCCGTTGAAGGCCAGCTCGCCGTCGCCTTCCAGCGTGAAGGCCCCACCGGCGAAGTCGCCCGCCAGCACGTCGTACAGCCGGTTGGCCGAGTCGCGCGCGGTGCGGTCCAGCGCGTCGGCGACGCGGGCGACCGAGGAGGCCTCGGCCGACATGTAGTCCAGCGTGCGCTGCTGCGCCTGGTTGGTCAGCACCCAGGACAGGGCGCCGCAGATGACGATCAGCAGCGCCGCGATCGCGACGCTCGACCAGATGGAAACGCGACGGGCCACCGTCGCGCGAACGGCGTTGTTGTTGTTCATGACAGGACGGCCGCGTCGCCGCGGGCGGGAGTGAGGGGAGGTCTCCTGGCGCGTCGTTGTCGTTTTGTCTTTGCGCCCGGTCAAACTTTATTCCCCTTGAGCCGTGCCGCGCAGCTTCCTGTGACCGCACTTCAAGGGATAACCCGCAGCTATTCGATCCCCCCGTGAAGTAATGCGCGGCCGTCTTCCGAGGGGAGGACAGCGCTATCGCCCGCGCGACGGCGACCGACCGGGCGGTCGGCTTTTCCTGAAGATCGCCCCGCAACGGCGCCGGCCGCCCTCACTCGGCGGAGATGCCGCGGCTGCGGATCAGCGCATGCCACTTCTGGGTCTCGGCCTGGATGAAGCGCGCGAGGGACGCCGCGTCGCCGGGCGCGACCTCCAGGCCGAAATCTTCGAGCCGGGCCTTCAGGTCGGGCTGGGCCAGCGCCTTCGCCAGCTCCGCGCCCAGGCGCGAGACGATCGCCTCCGGCGTGCCCTTGGGCACGAACAGGCCCTGCCAGGCGCTGACCTCCACGCCGCTGATGCCGGTCTCGTCGAAGCTGGGCACGTCGGGCAGCGCGGCGATGCGCCGCGGCGCGAGCACCGCCAGCGCCTTGAGCTTGCCGGCGCGCAGGTGGGGCAGCGCGGCGGCGGTGTCCAGGATGCCCATCGGCACCACGCCGGCGATCAGGTCCTGGGTCGAGAAGGCCGTGCCGCGATAGGGCACGTGGACGATGTAGCTGTGGGTGCGGTCCTTCAGCAGCTCCATCGCCAGGTGGTGCGGGCTGCCGACGCCGGGCGACGCGTAGCTGTACTTGCCGGGCTTGGCCTTGATGGTCTCGAGCCACTGCTTCGCGCTGGTGAAGCCGGCGCCCGGGTTCACCACCAGCAGCAGCGGGAAGCGGGCCATGAAGCCGACCGGCGCGAAGTCCGACGGCGCGTAGGGCAGCTTCTTGTAGAGCGCGCTGTTGAAGACCATCGCGCCGTTGTCGCCGGTCAGGATCGTGTAGCCGTCGGGCGGCGACTTCGCGGCGTTGTCGGTGCCGATGATGCCGGCCGCGCCGGGCTTGTTGTCGATGACCAGGGTCTGGCCGAGCGCCTTGCCCAGCACCGGCGCCAGCTGGCGGGCGAGGAAGTCCGAACCGCCGCCCGCCGGGTAGGCCACGACCCAGCGCACCGGCCGGCTCGGCCAGCTGTCCGCGCGCGCCGCGCCGGGCCAGCCGAGCGCCGCGGCGCTGGCGCCGAGGGCACCGGTGATCAGCAGGGAGCGGCGCACGGCATCTGTGGCCGCATCGGTGGTCGCATCGGTGGCCGCATCGGTCTGATGGGTGGGCATGAAGGAGCTCTCCGGGTGGCGATGGCGGCCATCCTAGCCAGCCCCGCGAGCGCCCCCTTGGGGGACAACCCCATCAGCGCCCGTCGACCGCGGCCGCACTCGCCGCGATGTCGGCGGCGCCAGCGGCGGGCGGGGCCAGTTCCATCATCGCCACGCGCTGGTTCATGTCGCTGCCGCTGTCCTGGTTGCGGAACGCGATCTGCATCACGTAGAGCGTGTCGCGCTCGGCGCCCTGGCAGGCCAGGCTCCGCACCGCGCGACGCACGGCGGCCGCGTAGACCCAGGGGCCGCGGGACTGGTGGACGTCCGAGATGGTGCTGCCGTTGAGGCGGAAGCTCACCGTGGCCAGGCCTTCCTTGCCTTCGATGTACTGCTGCCGGGCCAGCCGGTCGAACAGCGCCTGGTCGACGCCGGGGCAGGTGGCGCGCACGTCGGTGCGCGGGATCTCGCCGGGGCGCCGGCCGGAGATCTCCACGCGCTGCAGGTCGTCGGGCGCGGCCTGCGCGGCGCCGGTGGCCAGCACGGCGAGGAGCGCGGCGAACGCGGCGCGGGCGAGGGTCGTGTGGGAGGGGCGGGTGGTCGCTTGCATGTCGTGCTCCTGAAGACGGGGGGACCGTCGTGGCGCGCTTCCTGGCGTCCATGCGATCGGTCTTTTTTCAGCGTAGGCAGCGCGGGCAGCGCCACCAAGCGGCGGGCGACCAAGCGTTGAAGGCGAGGGCTGGAGCGCCGCTTTGCCGCGACGAAACGCAGGCCGGCGCGATGAGCCGCGAATCGACTTTCCCCCGTATCCATCGGGTCAAAAGTCATGCCGGCCTCGGTCATCGATCGGCATATTGATCGGCATATCGATCGATGTGACACGCGCGTGGCAAGACCTGTCCCCGCGCCCCGGCCCCGGCGATCCATGACTTCCGCCGACCCGTCCCGGAAGACAGGGGTCCCGAATGGCACGGGGCCCGCCACGCCTCACGGCGCGCGGGCCCCGCGACCACGACCCGGCGGGCCGCGGCGGACCTGCCGGTCACCAGACCTTGATCGGATCCGCGGCGACCATCGCATCGCCCGGCTTGCAGTCGAAGGCCTTGGCGAACTCCGGCATGTTGGACATCGGCGCGAGCACGCGGTACTTGCCCGGCGAATGCGGATCGGTGCGCAGCTGGTTCAGCAGCGCGGCTTCGCGCGACTTGTTGCGCCACACCAGCGCGTTGGACAGGAAGAAGCGCTGCTCGGGCGTGAAGCCGTCGATCTTGTCGGTCTTGCCGCTGCGACGCAGCGCGTTCTGCAGCGCGTCGAAGGCGATCGGCATGCCGGCCATGTCGGAGATGTTCTCGCCCAGCGTCAGCCGCCCGTTGATCGGCGTGCCCTTCACCGGCTCGTAGCGACCGTAGAGCGCCACCACCCGGTCCGCGAGCGCCTGGTAGTGCTCCGCGTCCGAGGCGGTCCACCAGTCCCGCAGGCTGCCGATGCTGTCGAACTGGCGGCCGCGATCGTCGAAGTGGTGGACGATCTCGTGGCCGATCACCATGCCGATGCCGCCGTAGTTCACCGCGTCGTCGGCCTTCGCGTCGAAGAAGGGCGGCTGCAGGATGCCGGCCGGGAAGGTGATCTCGTTGAGGCCGCCCGCCTGCGCGTTGACGATGTGGGGCGACATCGTCCAGCGGGTGCGGTCGCTCGGGCGGTCCAGGTCCTTGATCTGCTCGCCGTGGAACCAGGCCGCCGCGCGCAGCTGGTTACCGGCGAAGTCCTTCGGATCCAGCGCCAGGCCCTCGAACCGGGGCCAGGTCGGCGGCGCGCCGATCTTGGGCTGCATCGCCTCGAGTTTCTCCAGCGCCTTGAGCTTGGTTTCCGGGCTCATCCAGCTCAGGCTCTGGATCCGCGTCTTCATCGCCGCCTTCACGTCGCCGATCAGCAGCGTCGCGCGGCGCTGCGCCTCGGGCGAGAAGGCCTTGGACACGAACAGCTCGCCCAGCGCCAGCCCGAGCGGGCTGCCGCCGGTGCGGCCGCCGATCATCAGGATGACCTCCTCGTCGCGCGGCGCGTGCTGCTCGAGCCCGTTGATGGCGACGCCGCGGTAGTCGAAATCGGCGTCCGCGAAGGCCTGGGGCAGGCGCGCGGCGCTGTTCTCGAGCACCCGCACCCGCAGGTAGGTCTGCCAGGTCGCCAGCGGGATGTGCTCGGCCATCAGCGCGACGCGGGTCATGAAGGTCGGCTGCGCCACGATCAGGCGCTCCACGCCGCCGGCGCGGGTGTCGCTGCGGGTCAGCGCCTTCAGGTAGGCCTCCCAGGCCAGGCCCGGCGCCTTCTCGGCCAGCTCCGGCGTCGTCATCGGGTTGTAGACCTTGAGCGGATCGCGCAGCTGCGCGCGCGGCACCGTGGCCTCGGCCAGCTGGGACTCGAAGCCCATCAGCGCGTCCAGCACCGCCGGCGTCGCCTCGAAGCCGGCCGAGGCCAGCAGCCGCTGCGCATACAGCCGGTAGGCGGCGCGCAGCTTCTTGGCGATGTCGGTGTCCTTGAAGTAGTCGTCGCGGTCGGGCAGGCCCAGGCCCGCCTGGCTCAGCGTCAGCACGTTGACCCGGGTGTTCTTGACGTCCGCCCGGACGAAGCTGCCCACCGGCGCGGCGATGCCGACACGGCCCAGCTGCGCCAGCAGGTAGGGCAGGTCCTGCGCCGACTTCATCGACGCGATGCGGTCCAGCAGCGGCTTCACCGGCTTCAGGCCCTGCGCCTCGACCGCGGCCAGGTCCATGCCGCTGGCGTAATAGGCGGCGACCTGCTTCAGGCCCGGCGTCTTCTGCAGCGCCGGCTGGGCGACCAGCTCCGCGAGCGCCTGGCTCAGCAGCCGGTCGTTGGCCACGCGCAGCGCGTCGAAGCTGCCGATGCGGGTGCGGTTGGCCGGCAGCTCGGTGCGGTCGACCCAGGGGCCGTTCACGTAGTCATAGAAATCGGCGCAGGGCGAGACCTCGGTGGAGAAGCTTGCGACATCCAGCGCGCGGGCCGGCAGGGCGCTCAAGGCGAGGGCGGCGCCGGCCGCGACGGCGATCAGGCGTAGAGGGAACATGGTTATTTGTCACCAATGTGTGGCGAAAACGACAAGCCGCACAGGCTAAACGAGCCCCTTTTGCCCCGCCATCGGCGCCGTCCCGCGGATGGCTTTCGGCATCCCGGGCACGCCGTTCGCGCAGCCTCGCAAACTGCGCGCAAACCTTACGAATCAGTCCTTTAGCTGTAAGAAAGGGGCGATTGACGGATCAAAGTGAGCATTTCGACACAAAACGGTTATAGGGGTATTCCTTCCTGTTAACTGTTGCAGGGGGGCGGTTGTCGCCCGACCAGCTTCCTACACTGCGCCGCACACCGCTCGGATTGGGCCGATCGGCGTGCCCCGCCAGAGGTGCCAACGCGCCAGGGCGTCGGGCTTGGCGGACGTCGGGGAACCTGGCGTCGTTGGAAACTCTGGAGATGACAAGCATGTTGCGATTGAACAAGCTCAGCTGCGCGCTGGCTCTGGGTCTCGTCACGATGGGCGCGGCCCAGGCGGGCGTGTCGTCGGTGGATGTGGACAAGGCCCCGCGGGAACTGAGCAGCCAGACCGACCGGCTGATCGTGAAATACAAGGACGGCAGCACCGTCGTGCAAGGGCGCCTGGGCGCCGCCGTCCAGGCGCAGCCGCTGGCCAGCGACGCCATCGGCGCCCGCACCGAGCGCCTGCAGCAGCTGGCCGCGCCGCTGGGCACCCGGCTGTCGCTGGTGCGTCAGATGGGCACCGGCGCCCACGTGTTCCGGCTGGATCGCCGGATGAGCATCGAGCAGCTGCGTGAACTCGGCGAGCGCATCAAGGCGCAGGACGCCAACGTCGAGTACGTCGAGCCCGACCGCAAGATGTACGCGATGTTCACGCCCAACGACACGAGCTACAACTCGCAGTGGGACCTGTTCGACAGCGTCGGCGGCATCCGCGCCCCGGCCGCCTGGGACCAGGCCACCGGCACCGGCGTCGTGGTGGCGGTCATCGACACCGGCTACCGGCCGCATGCGGACCTGTCCGGCCAGATCGTCGCGGGCTACGACATGATCTCGGACACCGCCGTCTCGGTGGACGGCAACGGCCGCGACAACGACCCCAGCGACCCCGGCGACTACAGCGCCGCCAACGAGTGCCAGGCCGGCGATCCGGCCTCGACCTCGAGCTGGCACGGCACCCATGTGGCCGGCACGATCGCGGCCAAGACCAACAACGCGCTGGGCGTGGCGGGCATCGCCTTCAACGCCAAGGTCCAGCCGGTCCGTGTGCTGGGCAAGTGCGGCGGCTACACCTCCGACATCGCCGACGGCATCACCTGGGCCTCGGGCGGCAGCGTGTCCGGCCTGCCGGCCAACGCGACGCCGGCCAAGGTGCTGAACCTGTCGCTGGGCGGCGGCGGCGCCTGCGGTACCACGACCCAGACGGCCATCAACGGCGCCCGTTCGCGCGGCGCCAGCGTGATCGTCGCGGCGGGCAACGAGAACCAGAACGCCTCCAACTCCAACCCGGCGAACTGCTCCGGCGTGGTGGCGGTGGCGGCCACCGACCGCTACGGCGCCCGCGCGTACTACTCGAACTACGGCTCGATCGTGGCGCTGGCGGCCCCTGGCGGCGACGTGCGCTCCAGCGCCAGCAACGGCATCCTGTCGACGCTGAACGCCGGCACCAGCACGCCGGGCGCGGACAGCTACGCGTACTACCAGGGCACCTCGATGGCCACGCCGCACGTGGCCGGCGTCGCGGCGCTGATGTACAGCGCCAAGCCCACGGCCACGCCGGACGAGATCACGGCCGCGCTCAAGAGCAGCGCCCGCGCCTTCCCGGGCACCTGCAGCCAGTGCGGCAGCGGCCTGCTGGACGCCAACGCGGCGGTCACCGCGATCAAGGGCGGCGGGGGTGGCGGCGGCACGGTCGCCGAGGTCGAGCCCAACGACAGCCGCACCGCGCCGCAGACGATCAGCGCCCCGGCCACGGTGACCGGCAGCCTGTCGACCTCCGACACCAATGACTACTTCAAGATCACGCTCCCGGCCGGCAAGACCCTGAGCGCGACCTTGACGCCGGCCAGCGGCAAGGACTTCGACCTGTACCTGCAAAGCAGCACCGGCTCGCAGCTCCGTGCCAGCGAGAACGCCGCCGGCGCGGTCGACAGCTTCACCTACACGAACAGCGGATCGACCTCGATCACCGTGTACGTGCGGGTCCTCTACTACTCGGGCACCAGCGGGACCTACTCGCTGGGCCTGAGCTGGTAAGGAGCCGCCAACCAGGTTTGCCACTCTCCTCGTTTGGTAAGCCGGGTGCCTCGGGCCCGAACGGGGCTCCCGTTGAATCCCGCCGGTGCAAGCCGGCGGGATTTTTTTCATTCCCCCGGCGGGGAGGAGGGGCGGCCGCTCCCCCGGAAGGGGCCGCTACACTGCGGGACTTGACCTCCCGCGCGCTCGCCGCGCCGCACCGCGCTTTCCCCATGGCCGGCCTCGACTCCACCACCCCGCTCCCCACCGACATCGTCGTGCACCAGCAGTCCAAGGTGCTGGAACTCGCCTTCAGCGACGGCGCGCGCTTCCGCATCCCGTTCGAGCTGATGCGGGTGTACAGCCCGTCGGCGGAGGTCCAGGGCCACGGTCCCGGCCAGGAGACGCTGCAGACCGGCAAGCGCGAGGTGTCCATCGTCGCGGTGCAGCAGGTGGGCCATTACGCGCTGCAGCCGCTGTTCTCCGACGGCCATGAGAGCGGCCTGTTCACCTGGGCTTATCTCTATGAGTTGGGCCGCGACCAGGACCGCCTGATGCGCGAATACGAAGACAAGCTGGCCGCCGCGGGCCTGGACCGCGACGCGCCGATGCCGGCGAAGGCGGCCGGTGGCCATTCGCATGGCGGCGGCGCTTGCGCCAGCCATTGACCGGCGTCGACGACCGGCCGACCGCCTTGTCGCCATCGCCCCGACGCCCCCCATTCAGCAGGACATCCCCATGAGCTCCACCCATTTCGGCTTCGAGACCGTCGACGAGACCGCCAAGGCCCGGCGCGTGCGCGGCGTGTTCGACTCGGTCGCTTCGCGCTACGACGTCATGAACGACCTGATGTCGATGGGCCTGCACCGCGCCTGGAAGCGCTACACGCTGGCCGTGGCCAACCTCAAGCCGGGCGACCGCGTGCTGGACATCGCCGGCGGCACCGGCGACATGGCGCGGCTGTTCGCGAAGAAGGTCGGCGAGCGCGGCATGGTCGTGCACACCGACATCAACGAGGCGATGCTGCGCACCGGCCGCGAGCGCCTGATCGACGAGGGCCTGGTGCTGCCCACCAACCTCTGCGACGCCGAGGCGCTGCCCTACAAGGACGGCTCCTTCGACCTGGTCTGCGTGGCCTTCGGCCTGCGCAACATGACCCACAAGGACAAGGCGCTGGCCGAGATGAACCGCGTGCTGCGTCCCGGCGGCCGGCTGCTGGTGCTGGAGTTCTCACAGGTGGCCGAGCCGCTGCGCAAGCCTTACGACTGGTACTCCTTCAAGGTGCTGCCGCGCATCGGGTCGCTGATCGCCGGCGACGCGGACAGCTACCGCTACCTGGCCGAGTCCATCCGCATGCACCCGCCGCAGGCCGAGCTCAAGGCGCTGATGAAGAGCGTCGGTTTCGGCCATGTCGACGTGCACAACCTGACCGGGGGCGTCGTGGCCCTGCATGCCGGCATCAAGTGCTGAGCTGACCTGGCGCGCGCCGCGGCGCCATCGCCATCGCCATGAAGAGGGCCCCGACCGGGGCCCTCTTGCTTTTGGGCTGCCGCCCTGTGGGGGACGCCGAGGGCGGCGCGGGCGTCAGCAGGGCGACTTCCACTCCCTCAATTCGGTGGCGAGGATGGGGTGCCCGTCCTCCTCCGCGCGGCGGGCGAGCTCGTCGACGTTGCGGTCATTGACGTATTCATGACCGACGCCCTTCACGAGCTGGCCGTAAACGCTGTCGAGGTCGTCGGCATCGATCTCGGCATCGGTGGTGGGAAAGGGCGGCACGTCGGCCGGCAGTTCGGGCCGGAGTTGCTGCGTCGATCGGGAGGGCGAGTGGGAAGCGGCCATCGGAGTGCTCCTTGAGTCCAAGAGGTCGTGGAAGGGGAGGTCGTGCGGAATGGCAAGCCGCCGTCATTTCGGGCGGACGGCCTTGCGATTGGAACGGGGCAGCTTTCCCTCCCGCAACTGCTTGACCGCGTCGCCGACGAGGTCGGCCACCAGGCGGACCTCGCGCTGCAGGGCCTCGTCGCGGTCCAGCGCCTCGTGGCTGTCGTAGTAGGGCGCGTAGTAGCCGAGGTAGCGGTCCAGCCGGGACAGGTCGCCGGCGTCCACCAGGCCCATCCAGTCCAGCCAGTCGCCCAGGTTGCGGCGCTGCGCCTCGACGCCGGCCACGTCGCCGTGGACGACCAGGCCGTAAACCCGGCCCTCGAGGTGCTTGGGGTAGTGCCAGCCGCGGGCCTCGATCGCCTTGGCCTCCTCGACCCGCTTGCCGTGGGTGGAGGTCGGGTCCGGGTTGCCGCCGTCGGCGCAGACCAGGCGGTCGATCATCAGCTTCAGCGCGCTGGGTGACTGATACCAATAGGTGGGGGTGAAGAGGATCACCCCATGGGCGGAGACCCAGCGCTCGTAGATCTCGTTCATCCAGTCGCTGGACTGGCCCAGCGCATGGTTCGGATAACAGCTGCAGGGCCAGTGGCACAGCGGCATCGCGGTGGAGACGCAGCCCTTGCAGGGATGGATCTCGCGCCCGTATTCCGACGTCATCAGGCTGAGGTCCAGCACGTCGACGATGAGGTCGCGGCGGCCGAGCTGCTCCTTCGCGAGCTGCGTCAGGCGCCAGGTCTTGGACATCTCGCCGGGGCAGGAGCCGTCGTTGCGGTCGCTGCCGCAGACCAGCAGCACCCGCGAACGGGTGGCGGGGTCGGCCCAGCGCTGCTGGGCCTGCTTCAGCCGTTGGTGGGTGTCCAGCCACTCGACCGAGGCCTCGTAATCCGGATCCTGGAAGCCGTTGCCGGCGCGCCGGGTGATCGGCGCCTTGCGGCCTTCCTTCATCGCCTGCCAGGCGATGGTCTCCAGTCGCGCGATGGCCTCATGCTCGACGCGGTAGGCCGGATCCATGAACCGCCGCATGAAGCGCTCGTGGAACTGCTCGCGGGTCAATTCCGCCGGCTGCTGGCCTTTGCGGATCTCGGTCATCGACGGTCCTGGAGTGGCGATGCGCCCAGTATTCGAGACCCTGCGCCGGCCGGTCGTCGGACGAGCACGGGTTGTCAGGCGGGCCTCGTCCTACGCGGTGCCCACCTTGGGGCGAGTTGCACCGTCCCCGGACAAGGGTCGCGTGACCCGCACCGCGACCGTGCGGGCACCCCCCTCGAATGCGGGGTGCGGCATTCCTTCCTCCGGGCTTCCCCGCAACCTGCTTGTCACCAAGCGACCCTACGCTCCGCCCGTTCCATTGCTGCGCCAAGTCAAGCGCACAAGCGCACATTTGCTGACAAAGTTTTGCCGTAAACGTTTGCGCAAACATTTGTTTTAACTATTGACGTCGAGGGTCGCCATGTATCTGACATCCATCCTGCTCGCCGCCGGGCTGCTGCTCGCCGGGGCGGCCCAGGCCGACACCGTCGCGCTGTGGGGCTTCAATCCCGACCGCACCGGCACGCCGACCACCAAGCCCACCTACACCGACCATGGCGGCGCGTTCTTCAGCACGGTGGGCAACGTCACCACCACCTTCGCCAGCCAGTCGGGCTCGTCCGACACCACCGCGGGCAGCTCCGCGCTGAACAGCTCGGGCTACGCGGCGCAGGGCACCGGCGACCGGACGACCGGCGTGCAGTTCTCGGTCGACACCTCCGGCTTCCAGGACATCGTCCTGACCTTCGACCAGCGCAACAGCGGCACCGCGTCGGCGTGGACGGCGCTGCGCTACACCATCGACGGCGAGAACTGGGTCGAGGCGACCACCTTCCGCATGGTGCGCGACAGCGTCTTCGTGAAGGGCCTGGGCTTCGACTTCTCCGACATCGCCGGCGTCGACGACAACGCCAACTTCGCGGTGCAGCTGGTCAGCATGTTCGCGCCCAACACGCAGGCGTATGCCGGGACCAGCAACAACTACGGCACCGCCGGGACCATCCGCTACGACATGGTCCAGTTCGCCGGCTCGCTGATCCCCGAAGTCGTGCCGGAAGTTCCGGAGCCCGCCTCGATCGCGCTGACCCTGGCCGCCCTGGGCGCGATGGGCGTCGTGGTCCGCCGCCGCAAGCAAGCCTGATCAAGACCAAGGAGCCTTCCCCATGAGAGTCCGTGCCCTGATTGCCCTGACCGGTCGCGCCGCGCTGCGCGTCACCACGCTGAGCGCGATGGCCGTCGTGCTGACCGCCTGCGGCGGCGGTCTCAACGGCGGCGACAAGTCGTCCGCGCAGCCGCAAGCCGCGGCGCCGGATGACCGCGCGACCGCGCAAGTCGCCGATCCGGCGGCCAAGTACCCCGACCACCACGAGTTCGACGCCGCACTCGACGTGCCCTTCACCGGCGCCGAGGCCACCGGCGCGCGGGCCTTCAAGGTCCACCTGGACTACGTCGGCGCGCCCGCGGGCACGCTGCTGGCCTATCGCGTCGAGCTGCGCGCCCCGGGCGGCGCGCTCGTCAAGCGCTGGAGCGGGATCGAGTCCTATGCCGGCGACGTGCGCACGGTCACGCTGGACTGGGCCGGCCGCGGCGACGCGGGCCTGGCCGATGGCGTCTACACCGCGACGCTGACCGCGCTCAGCGCCAAGGCGGGCACGGCGCTGAAGGCCAGCGGCGCGGACGCGCAGTTCGCCGAGATCCTGGCCGCGCAGCAGTCGGGCGACGGCCACGGCCATGCGGTCGAGCAGAGCTGGAACTTCGCCGTCGGCAAGCCGGCCAAGGTCGCGATGGGCACGCTGCGTCCGCTGGCGATGGGCGCCACCGGCGAGGCCGACCAGCGCGTGCGCGCGCAGTCGGCGGCGGTGGGCGCGGGCTCCTGGCCCTACACCATCTACTACGGCAGCTTCCACGGCCAGACCAACGACTCCGACGGCGGCGGCGCGATCGGCAGCTGCAACTCGTCGCAGCCGGCGCAGAGCGGCGCGTACGGTCCCGACGTCGCCTTCCCGTATGCGAAGGACGCCGGGCTGGACATCTTCGCCAACACCGACCACAACCACTACTACGACGGCTCGTCCAGCACCAACACCAGCGGCAGCGCCACCGCGGCCAAGGCGCGCTACCAGCGCGGCCTGCAGATCGCGGCGGATGTCACCGCGGCCAACCCCGGCTTCCTGGCGATGTACGGCATGGAGTGGGGCGTCATCAGCAACGGCGGCCACCTGAACATCTTCAACAGCAACGAGCTGTTCTCGTGGGAGTACAACGCGCAGAACGAGCTCTTCGGCGATCGCTACATCGCCAAGAACGACTACGCGACGCTGTACTCGGTGATGCGCGCGCAGGGCCTGGTGGGGCAGTTCAACCATCCGGACTCGAGCGGCCAGTTCATCATCAACGGCACCGACATGGCCTACAGCGCCGACGGTGACGAGGTGATGGTGATGGCGGAGGTGATGAACACCTCGGCCTTCTCGTCCAACACGACCGAGAGCGAGACCTCGCGCAGCTCCTACGAGGGCTCGTGGAAGAAGCTGCTGGAGCGCGGCTTCCACGTGGCGCCGGCGACCAACCAGGACAACCACTGCGCCAACTGGGGCAAGTCCTACACCAACCGGACCGCCGTGCTGATCCCGACCGGCACCGCGCTGAGCAAGGCCGCGCTGGTCGATGCGCTGAAGGCGCGCCGCGTCTTCGCGACGATGGACAAGCAGTCGCAGCTGATCTTCAGCGCCAACGGCCGGATCATGGGCGAGCGCTTCGACAACGCGGGCGCGCTGGCGCTCAACGTCGGCTTCTACAACCCGAGCGGCCGCACGGTGGTGTCGACCGAGATCTGGGAAGGCGTGCCGGGCCGCAACGGCACGGTCACGCTGCTGGGAAGCAACCCGACGGCGACCATCACGCCGGCCAACGGCAAGCACTTCTACTACGCCAAGGTCACGCAGGACGACGGCAAGGTGCTGTGGTCCGCGCCGATCTGGGTCAACCAGGGCGTCAGCGGCGGCGACACCACGCCGCCCTCGGTGACCGCGGCGGTGAACGGCACCACCGGCACGATCACCTTCTCCGCCACGGCGAGCGACAACGTCGGCGTGACGCAGGTCGAGTTCTGGCTGGACGGCGCGCTGCGCGAGGTCGACGCCACGGCGCCGTATTCGATCGCGGTCAACTCGACGCAGCTGACCAACGGCACGCACAGCCTGGTGGCCAAGGCCTATGACGCGGCGGGCAACACGACGACCTCCGCGCCGGTGAGCTTCAACGTCAACAACGTGGTCGACGCGGCGGACGAGGTGGAGCCCAACAACACGATCTCCGCGGCCAACGCGGTCGGCAGCCGCAACCAGCTGACCGGCTTCATCGGCAGCGCCAGCGACGTCGACTTCTTCAAGGTCACGCTGGCCGCGAACCAGCGGCTGCGCGTGGACATGACCGGGCCGACCTCCTCGAGCATCGATTACGACCTGTACGTGGTGAGGTCGACGGGCACGGGCCTGGCGCGCTCGGAGGCGGTGGGCAGCACCGAGTCGCTGACGTACCAGAACGGCACGAGCGCGCAGACGGTCTACATCAAGGTGATGTCGTACGCCGGCTCGAGCACCACGTCCCCGTACAAGCTGACCATCAGCTATCCCTGACGCCGCGACGGGCGCACCGCCCGCCTTCCCGCCTTGAAGAGAGCAGCCGCACGCAGCGCTGCTCTCTTTTTCTTTCTCCCTCTCCCGCTTGCTTGCGGGAGAGGGCAGGGGTGAGGGCCAGCGGCCGATGAAGTGCAGCCGCCTTTCCCTACTGCGCGCTGGTCGACTCCTCCACTTCCCACCCGCCGCCCAGTGCCAGGAACAGCTGGACTTGCTCGTCGATCAACGCGGCCTCCGACGCCGCCAGCGCCGCATCGCTTGCGGCCAGCGCGCGCTCCGCGTCCAACGCCTCCAGATAGCCGACCTTGCCGCCCTGGTACAGCCGCCGCGCCTGCCCCGCCACCGTCGCCGCCTCGTCGCGCGAAGCCTGCAGCGCCGCGCGCCGGTCCAGTTCTCGCGCGTACTGATTGAGCGCCGTCTCGGTCTCCCGCAACGCATTCAACACGACGCCATCGAATCTGGCCGCCGCCTGCCGCGTGCCCGCCTCGGCCTGCGCGATGCGCGCATCGGCGACGCCGTTGCTCGGCATCGTCCACGAGATCAGCGGCCCGAGGCTCCAGCTCAGCGTGTCGCTCCTGCCGAACCCGGCCAGCGTGCCTGCCGAGCCCGCCGACACGCCCAGCGTGATCTTCGGATACCGGTCCGCGATCGCCACGCCGATGCGCGCCGTCGCCGCATGCAGCTCCCGCTCGGCCTGGCGGATGTCGGGTCGCCGGCGCAGCAGCGCGGCGCCATCCCCGACCGGGATCGTGCCGGCGACGCGCGGCGCGAGGTGGCATTCGGCCAGCCCGCGCGGGAAGTCGGCCGGCAGCTCGCCGGTCAACGTGGCCAGCCGATACAGCGCCGACTGCCGCTGCGCCAGCAGCGGCGGCAACGCCGCCTGCAGTTGCTGGAGCTGGCTGCGCGCACGCGCCGCGTCGATGTCGCCGACCCGGCCCGCGCGCTGCAGCCGCTCGGTGACCGACACGGCCTCGCGCTGCAGGTCCACCGAGTGCCGCGCCGACGCCAGTCGCTGCCCCGTCGCGCAGGCCTCGGCATACGCGCGCGCCGTGCCGGCGGCCACGTTCACCTTCACGAGGTCCAGCGCCGCGGCGGCCGCTTCGGTGCTGGCGTGCGAGGACTCGATGGCGCGCCGGATCTGGCCGAAGAGATCGAGCTGGTACGACAGCCCGACGCCCGCGCTGTAGCGGAAGGTGTCTGGCGGCACGTAGTCCTTCTTCAGCATCGAGAGGCCCGACGGATGGCCGAAGCTGGGCCCGCCGTTGACGCTGATCGCGGGCCGCTCGCCGCCGCGCGCCTCGGACTCGAGGGCCTGGACCCGCTCGAGGTTGGCCGCTGCCTGTCGCAGGTCGGTGTTGCGCGCGAGCGCCTGCTCGACCAGCGCGTCGAGCGTCTGGTCGTGGAAGAGCCGCCACCAGTGCGGCGGCAGCGGTGCGTTGTCGAAGGGCGCGGACTTCGCGCTCGCCCCGCCGCCGTCCTGACGCGGGTCGGAGACTTCGCCGGCCCCGGCGGCCTGTGCGGCCCGCTGCTGCTCAAGAAAAGGCGCCGCCGCCGCCGGCTTCATGACGACGGCCTCCGCGGGCACCCGATAGTCCGGCCCCTTCGGCGCGGTCGAGCACGCCGCGAGCGCCGCCGCGGCCAGGATCGCCAGCGTGTGCTTCATCGGGCCGCTCACGATTTCGCTCCCCCAAGCACCTGCACCGTGACCGTCTGCCCGGCGACGAGCCGCTCGCCCTGCGGCAGCGGATCGAGTTTGACCCGCACCGGCACGCGCTGCGGTAGGCGGACCCAGTTGAAGGTCGGATTGACGCTGGGCAGTAGGTTCGCGCTGGTGCTGCGGTCGCGATCGGCGATGCCGGCCGAGAGGCTTTCCACGCGCCCCGTCAGCGCGCGGCTCGCGCCCATCGGCTTGACCTCGACGGCATCGCCGATGTGGATGCGCGCGAGCTTGGTTTCCTCGAAGTAGCCCTCGACGTAGAGCGAGTCCGCGTCGACGAGCGCCAGCACCGGGTGGCCGGCGCTGGCGTAGGCGCCCTGGCGCAGGTCGAAGTTGGTGATCGTGCCGGAGGAGGGCGCGCGGATCTCGGCGCGCGCGAGGTTGAGCCGCGCCGCGTCCACCGCGACCTCGGCCTGCGCGACGGCGGCGCGCGCCTGCTCGGCGCGGCTGCGCGTCTGCTCGCGCGACTCCTGCGAGACCAGGCTGCCCAGGCCGCTGTTGCGCTCGGCCTCGCGCAGCGACTGCGCGAGCGCGACCTTCTGTGCGGCGAGCTGCGCCTGCGCCTGGCGCAGCGCGAGCTCGTACCGCGCGCGGTCGACCTCGAACAGCAGCGCGCCAGCGGCGACGCGCTGGTTGTCCTGCACCGGCACGGCGGTGACGAGGCCGGAGACGTCCGGCGCGATCTGCACGACGTTGGCGCGCACGCGGCCGTCGCGCGTCCAGGGCTGGAGCTCGTAGCGGTCCCAGAGCTGCTGGGCCGCCCACAGCGCGCCGCCGACGGCGGCCAGCGTCACGGCCATCGAGATCACGCGTCGCAAGGGAAAGGAGGAAGGCTTCATGTCGTCGGGGTCGGCCAGGCCGGCATCGTTGATTGGGAAAGGCCACGCCGCGGTGAGGCGATGCGCGACAGGGCGGTTTCAGCGGAGTCCGGACCGGTGGGCCCTGCGGCTCCTTGCTGCGGGCGTCGTCACCCGGGTCCGTGCAGCACGCGCAGCGAGGCGTTGCTCAAGCCCCAGAGGAGCAGCAGGTAGATCGCCAGGTCGAACAGCGCGGGATGCCAGATCCAGCGGTAGGCACCGACCCAGGCCAGCAGCCGCCGCACGGCGGAGAGCGCGATCAGCGCGAGCGCCGCGAGCGGCATCAGCCACGGCAGGTAGAGCCCGAAGAAATCCACGGCGCCGGTCATGGCCGGTCCTCCTTGTCGTTGTCCACGGTGCGCGGCGGCAGCGCCGGCACGGGCGCATCCGGGAACAGGTTGCGACGCAGGCCCATCAGCGCGCCGGCCGCGGGATGTGCCTCGGCGGGCAGGTCGCCGGCGCCGGCGTAGGCCTCGAGCAATCCGGCGAGCGCGGCGTCCAGGCGCTCCAGCAGCGATGCCGGCGGTGCGTCGAACTCGTCGAGCGCGCCGGGACGGCCGTCGATGCGCGCGCGCAGCCAGTCGCCGAGCGCGCTCAGCAGCGGCCCCAGCGGGCGCTGCGCCAGGACCGGCAGTTGGCCGCGCACGCTTTGCAGCGCGACGAGGTCCGCGCCGATGCGCAGGTCGCGCAGCGCGTCATCGGTGGGCACACCGGGCACCGAGCCGCCCGACTGCGCGACGCGCGGCGCCAGCAGCGCGATGCGGTCGACCATGCGCAGCAGGTAGGCCTGCCCGCGGCCCGCCGGGCGCGGCAGGCGCGCGAGGTCGTCGAGCTCGCGCCAGGTCGCGCGCTGGATGCGGCGGGCGCTCCAGTCGGCGCCGACCGACCGCATCAGCCGCGTGACGCGCGCCGCGACGAAGATGCCGGCCAGTTGGCCCGACATCGAGTTCAGGTAGCTGGTGAGATCCGCCTGCGCGGTGTCGTGCATGACCAGCGTGCCCATGACGCCGAACAGGAAGGGCAGCGCCGCGCCGACGGTCGCCGGGCGGCCGATGAAGGCGCCCAGGAGGAGGAAGACCGGCGCGCACACCGCCATCAGCGTCCAGATGTCCTGCACCAGCGGCAGCAGCACCAGCACGTAGAGCGCGCCGAAGGGCATCGACCAGAGCGTCCAGGCGAGGAAGCCGTTGATGGCCGGCACCGGGTCGTCCATGGTCGCGAAGAAGCAGCAGAAGATCGCGGCCATCATCGCGGCCGCCGCGCCCATGGGCCAGCCGGTGAGGATCCAGAAGGCGCAGCACACCAGGATCGCGATCAGCGCGGCCGCGCCGGACCACAACGCCATGCCCAGGTCCAGGTGCAGCTTGGGCCCGCCCGGGGCGGGCGCGGGCCGCGCGGGCATCGGTGCGCCGGACAGGCCGCGGTCGATGTCGGCGCGCAGGTGGACGCAGTGCAGCCAGCCGTCGAGCAGCTCGCCGAGCCGCTGCGCCAGCGCGACGCGGAGCAGCCGCGCCCAGGGATCGCCGGCCAGGCGGTCGCGCGCGTCCGCGCCGGTCAGCGCGTCGAGCTGCGCTCGCAACGCGGGCAAGCGCGCCTCGGCCTGATCGGCGGGCAGCGTCAGCCAGGGACTGAGGCGATCCAGCAGCGCGCGCACGTCGTCCGGCAGGCCGCCATGCGCTTCGAGCGCCCGCAGACGATCCTCCACGCCGGCCAGCAGCGGCGTCAGCGCGGCCACGTGGTCCTGCATCGCATGCACCGCGTCGGCGGTCCAGCGCAGGTGGCTGGTGTCGAAGGGGATGTGGGTCGACAGCACCCGCAGCTGGGAGATGTCGCCGGCGACACGGCGCCGGTCGGCGCCGCCATCGCGGCGCGTGGCGATGTCGGTCAGCCAGGCGCGGGTGTCGCCCAGCGTGCGATCCAGCAGCCCCAGCACCGAGCCCGCCAGGCTGTTGGGCAGCACCAGGCTGTGTACCAGCGTGGCCGAGAGCACGCCCAGGCCGATCTCCTCGAGGCGGGCGACGGCGGTGTCGAAGATCGTCAGCGGCGTGTCCACCGCCGGGAAACCGATCAGCGCCACGGTGTAGCCCGCCAGCATGAAGGCATAGGCGCGCGGCGTGCGGTCGCGCAGCGACAGCACCAGGCAACCCGCCACCCACAAGGCCAGGGCCAGGCTCAGCAGTTCAGGCGCATTGGCCAGGCTCGGGACCAGCAGCACCGCGGCCATGCCGCCGACCAGCGTGCCCGCGACGCGGAACACACCCTTGGAGCGCACCGCGCCCGCCATCGGATGGGCCACGATGTAGGCCGTCATCAGCGCCCAGAACGGCCGCGGCTGGCCGGCCCAGCTCGCCAGGAAGACCGCCAGCATCGCCGCGGCGAAGGCCTTGATCGAGAAGATCCATTCGGCGCGCGTGAAGCGGGGCCGCAGCGCGGCCGGCAGCTTCGGCGGCGCGGGCAACCGGATCGCCGGCAGCCGCAGCGTGGGCAGCCGCAGCGTGGGTAGCCGGATCGCGGGAAAGGAGAGAGCGGGGAATTTCATGGTCTGTGAGGCGCGACGGGCACCCTCACTTGCGCCGCGGCGGCACGGCCGGCGTCGGCGCGCCGACGCGCTCCGCCAGCGTGGAGAAGACGCGCAGCGCGGCCTCGACGTCGGCGTCCGCGATGCCTTCGTAGAGCTCATTGCGCAGGTCGCGCAGCGTGACCTCGATCTGCTCGCAGGCGTCCGCGCCCAGCGCCGTCAGGTGCAGCGTCCTGGCGCGACGGTCGTCGGGATCCTCGTGGCGCTCGATGTAGCCGCCGGTAATCAACTGGTCCACCGAGCGCGTCAGCGACGGCCCCTCGATGCCCAGCAGCGTCGCCAATTCGCCCTGGCGCATGCCGTCGCCCTGACGGCCGATCATCACCAGCGGCCAGGCCAGCGCCTGCGACAGGCCCACGTGCGCCATCGCCAGGTTGGCGCGGGCGCGGTACGCCCGCTCCAGCACCGGCAGCATCATCCCGACCGTCATCAGCGCCGCTTCCCGCGCGGTGCGCGTCAGCGAGCGGGCCGGCTTGTCCTTGGAGGTGTTCATGCCGGCGAGTTTAAATAGTTAGCTTGCTATCTATTTCGGTGGGGTTATTGGGCGAATGGCGGAAGCCGGGAGCGGCTGGCAGGACGAGGCACCGTCTCGAGGCAGAAAGCAGAACGGCCGGTCTTGTCGACCGGCCGTTGTTATTTCGCGTCGCGGGCTGTCAAGCCCATGTCGCGGGTTCGGGGCTCATCGGCCCCGGGGATCAGTCCTTGTCCTTCATCTGCAGCATGCGGTTGGTGCGCAGCGCCACCAGGGTGACGATCGCGCCCGACAGCAGGTAGGCGGTCACCGCCCACAGGCCGAACTTCGCCGACAGCCCCAGCGCCACCAGCGGGGCGAAGGCCGCGCCGATGATCCAGGCCAGGTCGGAGGTCAGCGCCGCGCCGGTGTAGCGGAAGTGGGGCAGGAAGTTGGACGTCACCGCCCCCGAGGACTGGCCGTAGGACAGGCCCAGCAGCACGAAGCCGACCAGGATGAAGATGTTCTGGCCCATCGCGCCGCTGTCCAGGAGGATGGGCGTGAACAGGCTGAAGATCCCGATCGTCGTGGCCAGGGTGCCCAGCGTGCTGCGCCGGCCGATGCGGTCCGCGATCATCCCGGAGATCGGCATCGCCGCCGCCGCCAGCAGCGCCCCGATGACCTGCACGGTCAGGAACTGGGTGACGTTCTGGTCACCGTACAGCAGCACCCAGGACAGCGGGAACACGGTGACGATGTGGAACAGCGCATAGCTGGCCAGCGCCGCGAACGCGCCGATGAACAGCGTGGTGCCCTGCTGGGCGAACAGCTCGTCGGTGTCGCAGGGGTCGAGCTCATGCTCCTCCATGTTCTTCTCGTACTCGTGCGTCACCACCAGGCGCAGCCGCGCGAACAGCGCCACGACGTTGATCGCGAAGGCCGCGAAGAAGGGATAGCGCCAGCCCCAGCTCAGGAAGTCGATCGGATCCAGGCTGCTCCACAGGTAGGCATAGAGCGCGGCCGCGATCAGGAAGCCGATCGGCGCGCCGAGCTGCCCCAGCATCGCGTACCAGCCGCGGCGGCCTTCCGGCGCGTTCAGCGCCAGCAGCGAGGGCAGGCCGTCCCAGGACCCGCCCAGTGCCAGGCCTTGTCCGATCCGGCAGGCGGCCAGCAGGGCGATGGCCGCACCGCCCCAGGTGTTGAAGCCGGGCAGCACCGCGATCGTGCAGGTGGAGATGCCCAGCAGGAACAGCGCCACCGTCAGCTTCACGCTGCGGCCGAAGCGCCGCTGGATGTCCATCCCCACCAGCGTGCCGATCGGCCGCACCACGAAGGCCAGCGCCAGCAGCGCGAAGGCGTACAGCGTGCCCTCCAGCCGCTCCATGTGGGGGAAGAAGATGGACGGGAAGACCAGCACCGAGGCGATCCCGTAGACGAAGAAGTCGAAGTACTCGGACGCCCGCCCGATCACCACGCCGACGGCGATGTCGCCGGGGGCGATCGCGTCCTGCTCCTCCTGCGTGGCGACCCCGCTGCCTCGCGGCAGCGGCTGGCCCACGGTCGAGAGGTGTTGCCCGGCTGTCGAAAGGGTGCTGCTGTTCATACGTCTCCTACCTGGGACAAAATGTCCAATAGTTGGTTTGAGTCAATCGGGCAAAATCTGCGCCCGGCGTGCAACGGTCGACAAGTGTCGTTTTCCCCTTTATCGCTTTCCCTCCAGAGGAAACCCCAGGTTTCGGACGGCGGGAACCCACTGCCAGGTGCGGTGGTCAAAGGGGGCTCCGCGTGAACTACGCCTGCTGGTCTGCTGAAGTCCCATGTACCTCAAAGCCTCTCTAAAAACAAGTCTCGCCCGCCCACTCGCCCGTCTCGGGCTGCTGGCCCTGGCGCTGCCCCTGTCCGCCTGCAACATGGTCGTGATGAAGCCATCCGGCGACATCGCGAACCAGCAGGCGCAGCTCATCGTCGCCTCGACGCTGCTGATGCTGTTGATCATCGTCCCGGTGATCATCCTGACGCTGGTCTTCGCGTTCCGCTACCGGGCGTCCAACACGCAGGCGACCTACTCGCCGGAGTGGGACCACTCGACGCGCCTGGAGCTGATCATCTGGGGCGCGCCGCTGCTGATCATCATCGCGCTGGGCGCGATGACCTGGATCAGCACCCACAAGCTCGATCCCTTCCGCCCGCTGGAGCGGCTGGACGCGCAGCGTCCGGTCCCCGCCGGCGTGCAGCCGCTGACCGTCGAGGTCGTGGCGCTGGACTGGAAGTGGCTGTTCATCTATCCCGAGCAGGGCATCGCCACCGTCAACGAACTGGCCGCGCCGGTGGATCGCCCGATCCACTTCAAGATCAGCTCGTCGACCGTGATGAACGCGTTCTACGTGCCCGCCATGGCCGGCATGATCTACGCGATGCCCGGCATGCAGAGCCAGCTGCACGCGGTGATCAACAAGCCCGGCGTGTATGACGGCTTCTCGGCCAACTTCAGCGGTGATGGCTTCTCGCACATGCGCTTCAAGTTCCACGGCCTGTCCAACGACGAGTTCTCCGCCTGGGTCGAGCGCAACAAGGCCGACGGCGTCGCGCTGACCAAGGAGCTGTACCTGGACCTGGAGAAGCCGTCCGAGCGCCAGCCGGTGCGCCGCTTCGCCAGCGTCGCGCCGGGCCTGTTCGACGCGGTCGTGAACCGCTGCGTCGACGGCACCAAGATGTGCATGGGCCAGATGATGGCCATCGACGCCGCGGGCGGCGGCGGCAAGGGCGCGATCGACGGCCTGGCCAGCAAGCCCTGGAGCAACGAGCAGAAGCGGATCTTCGTGGCCGCGCTGTGCACGCCTGACAACGCGGGGCAGTACGCGTCGCAATGGCAGGCCTCGGCCACCCGTAATTGATTGGCGTCCCCCGGCGCGACTGCGATGAATCGCCGCGCCGGGACCGCAAGCACTACCGAGATCCAAGATGATTGACGCTCAAAAGCTCATCTTCGGACGCCTCAGCCTAGAGGCGCTTCCGCTCCACGAGCCGATCCTGGTCGGCACCTTCGCGATGGTCGTCCTGGGCGGCCTCTTCGTCCTCGCGATGATGACGAAGTACAAGCTCTGGGGCCCCTTCTGGCGGGACTGGGTGACCAGCATCGACCACAAGAAGATCGGCATCATGTACATCGTGCTGGGCCTGGTCATGCTGCTGCGTGGCTTCGCCGACGCGCTCATGATGCGCGCCCAGCAGGCGATCGCCTTCGGCGACCAGCTCGGCTTCCTCCCGCCGCACCACTACGACCAGGTCTTCACCGCCCACGGCGTGATCATGATCTTCTTCGTGGCGATGCCGCTGATCACCGGCTTCATGAACTACGTGGTGCCGCTGCAGATCGGCGCGCGTGACGTGGCCTTCCCGTTCCTGAACAACTTCAGCTTCTGGATGACCACTGGCGGCGCGGTGCTGGTGATGGCCTCGCTGTTCGTCGGCGAGTTCGCGCGCACCGGCTGGCTGGCGTATCCGCCGCTGTCGGGCCTGCTCGCGAGTCCGGGCGTGGGGGTGGACTACTACATCTGGTCGCTGCAGGTGGCCGGGGTGGGGACGACGCTCTCGGGCATCAACCTGATCGCCACCATCATCAAGATGCGGGCGCCGGGCATGACCATGATGAAGATGCCGGTCTTCACCTGGACCTCGCTGTGCTCGAACATCCTGATCGTGGCCTCGTTCCCGATCCTGACCGCGGCCCTGGCGCTGCTGTCGCTGGACCGTTACGCCGGCACCAACTTCTTCACGACGGACCTGGGCGGCAACGCCATGATGTACGTCAACCTGATCTGGATCTGGGGCCACCCCGAGGTCTACATCCTGGTGCTGCCGGCCTTCGGCATCTTCTCGGAGGTCGTGTCGACCTTCAGCCAGAAGAAGCTGTTCGGCTACGCCTCGATGGTCTATGCGACGGTCGTGATCACGATCCTGTCCTACCTCGTGTGGCTGCACCACTTCTTCACGATGGGCTCGGGCGCCAGCGTCAACTCGTTCTTCGGCATCACGACGATGATCATCTCGATCCCGACGGGCGCGAAGATCTTCAACTGGCTGTTCACGATGTACCGCGGTCGCATCAAGTTCGAGGTCCCGATGTACTGGACCGTGGGTTTCATGGTCACCTTCGTGATCGGCGGCATGACGGGCGTGCTGCTGGCGGTGCCGCCGGCCGACTTCGTGCTGCACAACTCGCTGTTCCTGATCGCGCACTTCCACAACGTGATCATCGGTGGCGTGCTGTTCGGCCTGCTGGCGGGCATCTCGTACTGGTTCCCCAAGGCCTTCGGCTTCAAGCTGGACCCGTTCTGGGGCAAGGCCTCGTTCTGGTTCTGGCAGATCGGCTTCTTCGTCGCCTTCATGCCGCTGTACGTGCTGGGCCTGATGGGCGTGACGCGCCGCATGAGCCACTTCGACGATCCGTCGCTGCAGATCTGGTTCCAGGTCGCCGCCTTCGGCGCGCTGCTGATCGCCGCCGGCATCGGCTGCTTCCTGATCCAGCTGGTGGTGTCCTTCCTCAAGCGCGAGCAGCTGCGTGACGTCGACGGCGACCCGTGGAACGGCCGCACGCTGGAGTGGTCGACCTCGTCGCCCCCGCCGCAGTACAACTTCGCGTTCACGCCGGTGGTCCACGACCACGACGCCTGGCACGACATGAAGACCCGCGGCCACCAGCGCCCGGTCGGCGGCTTCAAGGAGATCCACATGCCGAAGAACACCGGCGCGGGCGTGATCCTGGCCGGCCTGTCGACGCTGTTCGGTTTCGCCCTGATCTGGCACATGTGGCTGGTGGCGGGTGTCGCCTTCGCGGTGACCGTGATCGCCGCGATCGTCCACACCTTCAACTACAAGCGCGACTACTACATCCCCGCCGATGAAGTGGCCAGCACGGAGGACGCCCGCACGAAGGTGCTGGCCGCCCAGGCCTGATTCCGCAGCGAGCGATATCCAACATGCAAGCAACGACCATGACGAACAACACCGGCGCGCCGGTGTTCTACGACAACGGCGACCACCATCCGCAGCACGGCACGCTCCTCGGGTTCTGGATCTACCTGATGAGCGACTGCCTGATCTTCGCGGTGCTGTTCGCGACGTATGCGGTCCTGGGCCGCAGCTACGCCGCCGGCCCGTCGGGCGCCGACCTCTTCGACCTGCCGCTGGTGGCGCTCAACACCGGCTTCCTGCTGCTCTCGTCGATCACCTATGGCTTCGCCATGATCAAGATGCTGGGCAACAAGAAGTCCGGCACGCTGGCCTGGCTGGCGATCACCGGCGTGCTGGGCCTGTGCTTCCTGGCGGTGGAGCTCTATGAGTTCGCGCACCTGATCCATGAAGGCGCGGGTCCGCAGCGCAGCGCGTTCCTGTCCTCGTTCTTCACGCTGGTGGGCACCCACGGCCTGCACGTCACCTTCGGCTGCATCTGGCTGGTGACGCTGATGGTCCAGGTGTCCAGGTTCGGCCTGACCAAGGAGAACAAGCGCCGCCTGATCTGCCTGTCGATGTTCTGGCACTTCCTGGACGTGATCTGGATCGGTGTCTTCACCTTCGTTTACCTGATGGGAGTGCTGCCGTGAGCGCCGACCACAACCACAAGCATGATTCGCACGGCCACGGCCACGGCCACGGCCACGACCAGGGCCACGGCGGTCACGACCATGACCACGACGACGTCGGCTACCACGCCACCGTCAAGGGCTACCTGATCGGCTTCCTGCTGTCGGTGATCCTGACGGCCATCCCCTTCTTCCTGGTGATGACCAAGTCGATCGCCTCGTCGCAGGCGATGGGCATCGTGCTGCTGATCTTCGCGGCGGTGCAGATCGTCGTGCACATGGTCTATTTCCTGCACATGAACTCGAAGGTCGAGGGCGGCTGGTCGATGCTGTCGCTGATCTTCACGATTGCCGTCGTGGTGATCATGCTGGCCGGCTCGATCTGGGTGATGTTCCACCTGAACAGCAACATGATGCCGGTCCACGACATGCGCAACATGCCCTGATGACCACCGTTCATCCGGAACCGCCGCGGCCGCGCCGCAGCACCGCCTTCTGGGCGCTGCTGCTGGGCGCGGCCCTTTTGTTTGCGGCCTTCCTCGCGCTGGGCGCCTGGCAGCTGCAGCGGCTGGCGTGGAAGGAGGACCTGATCGCGCGGCTGGACAAGCGCCTGGCCGCCGAGCCGGAACGCGCGCCCGGCGCCGACCGCTGGGACGCGATCACGAAGGCCGGCGACGAGTACCGCAAGGTCGTGCTCAACGGTACCTTCGACCATTCGCGCGAGACCCTGGTCGGCGCGAGCACCGAGCTGGGCACCGGCTACTGGGTGCTGACGCCGCTGCGCACCGTGCGCGGCGACTGGGTGCTGGTCAACCGCGGCTTCGTGCCGCCGGAATTCAAGACGCGCGCGTCGCGCACCGCATCGGAGACGCAGGGCGAGGACCGCGTCGTCGGGCTGCTGCGGCTGAGCGAGCCCGGCGGCAGCCTGTTGCGCAAGAACGACCCGGCGCAGGAGCGCTGGTACTCGCGCGACGTCGAGGCGATCGCCCAGGCGCGCCGGATCGTCGAGGGGCCCGTGGCGCCGTACTTCGTCGACGCCGCCGCGGCGGACGACCGCACGCGCTGGCCGCGCGGCGGGCTGACGGTGGTGCGCTTCAACAACCATCACCTGCAGTACGCGCTGACCTGGTTCGCGATGGCGGCGATGACCGCCGGCATCGGCATCTGGCTGTGGCGGGTCGAGCGCCGCCGCGCGCTCGGCCTGGACGCGGCCGCGGACTGAGGCCGCGACCATGCCGCTGAGCCGTCCCGATCCGGACGACGATCACCCCGACGACAGTCGCTACCTGGACGGCGCCGCCGGGGCGCTGGGCATCGAGGAATCCTCCGGCGAGGGCCGCGCGCTGCAGGCCGGCCGCAACAACCTGCAGCAGCTGGTGCAGCTGCGCTGGCTGGCGGCGGCGGGGCAGTTCGGCACCGTGCTCTCGGTGCACCACGCCTTGCACATCCGGCTGCCGATGCCGGAGATGCTGACGCTGCTGGCGGTGCTGGTGCTCTTCAATCTGGCCTGCTGGCTGCGCACCCGCTGGGTGCCCAGCGTGCGCAACGCCGAGCTCTTCGCCGGCCTGCTGGTCGACATCGCGGTGCTGAGCGGCCAGCTCTACTACAGCGGTGGCGTCACCAACCCCTTCATCTTCCTGTTCCTGCTGCAGATCGCGGTGGGTGCGGTGCTGCTGCCCTCGCGCTACATCTGGTTCACCGTCGCGGTGACGGGGGGCTGCTTCGTCGCGCTGACGCAGTGGCACCTGCCGCTGCTGGTGCCCGACATGGAAGGGCTGTCGCTGCCGACGCACTACATCGGCGGCCTGCTGATCTGCTTCGCGATCAACGCCTCGCTGCTGGTGATCTTCATCCAGCGCATCGGGCGCAACCTGCGCCAGCGCGACGCGCGCCTGGCCGACCTGCGCCAGCGCGCGGCCGAGGAGGAGCACATCGTGCGCATGGGCCTGCTGGCCTCGGGCGCCGCGCATGAGCTCGGCACGCCGCTGGCGACGCTGTCGGTGATCCTTGGGGACTGGTCGCGGATGGCGCCCTTCGCCGGCGATCCCGAGCTGCGCGAGGAGATCGAGGAGATGCAGGTCCAGCTGCGGCGCTGCAAGGCGATCGTCAGCGGGATCCTGATGTCGGCGGGCGAGCTGCGCGGCGAGGCGCCGGTGGTGACGACGCTGCAGGCCTTCCTCGACGACCTGGTGACGCACTGGCGCGCGACGCGGCCGCACCATGGCCTGGACTACCTGCCAGACGCCGGCCTGCCGAAGGTGCGCATCGTGTCGGACGTCGGTCTCAAGCAGATGATCGACAACGTGCTCGACAACGCGCTCGAGGCCGCGCCGGGCCAGCCGGTGTCGCTGCGCGCGTTGGTCGAGGACGGTCAGCTGGTGCTGCGCGTCACCGATCGCGGCGCTGGTTTCCTGCCGGAGATGCTGGAGCGTTTCGGCAAGCCGTATCAATCGAGCAAGGGCCGGGCGGGCGGCGGGCTGGGGCTGTTCCTGGCGCTGAACGTCGTGCGCTCGCTGGGCGGGCGCCTGCAGGCGCGCAACCGGCTGGCGGAGGAGAGCGGCGGCGCGGAGGTCGAGATCCGCATGCCCCTGTCCGCGCTCGAGCCTCTAGGACTGCCTGACAATGCCGCTCATGACGCCGGATGACCTTGCCGCCGATACCGACCGCCTGCTGTTGATCGTTGAGGACGACGATGCCTTCGCGCGCACGCTGTCGCGTTCGTTCGAGCGCCGCGGCTACCAGGTGCTGCGGGCGACGACGGTGGAGCAGGTGCAGAAGCTGCTGGCCGAGCGAGGCCCCGAGGAAGCGCCGGAGTACGCGGTCGTCGACCTGAAGCTCGCCGGGGGTGGCTCCGGGCTGGCCTGCGTGCAGACGCTGCACGAGCACGATGCCGAGATGGTGATCGTGGTGCTGACCGGCTACGCGAGCATCGCCACGGCGGTGGAGGCGATCAAGCTGGGCGCGCGGCACTACCTGGCCAAGCCGGCGAACACCGATGACATCGAGGCCGCCTTCGCGCGCGCCCAGGGCGATGCCGAGGTCGAGGTCACCGAGCGCGCGACCACCTCCATCAAGACGCTGGAGTGGGAGCACATCCACGAGACGCTGGCGGCGACGGACTTCAACATCTCGGAGACCGCGCGGCGGCTGGGCATGCACCGGCGCACGCTGGCGAGGAAGCTGGAGAAGCAGCGGGTGAAGTGAGGCGCCCGCCGCTCGTTTCGAGCGCTGCGCAGCGGCCTTATCCTGATCGTGTCGCGGCACACCGACACGAAAGGAAGATCGATGAAACCCTCGCAGGCGCTCGCCCTGAAACGTGACCTGATCGGCTCGATCGTGGCGCGTTATCCCACAACGAACTTGCGAGTCTTCGGATCCGCGCTGCATGGGCGGGATCGCGAGGGCAGCGACCTGGACCTGCTCGTCGACGCCTTGCCGAGCGCCACCCTGATCGACCTCAGCGGTCTTCATCTGGAGCTGGAGGACCTGCTTGGAGTTCCCGTGCATCTGCTCACACCGGGGGACCTCTCTTCGAAGTTCCGTGGTGAGGTGCTTGCTGAAGCGCGTCCGGTATGAATGTGAGTTTCGACATCAATCATGATGTCGTGCGGCGGACGGTGAAGATCTGGGTCCCTGAACTCCTGGCGAAGCTGCCTGCCGTGCGGGCGGCCGCAGTTGCAGCGGTGGACAGGAGGGCGGGTTCGCCATGAGAAAGGGGCCGCGAGGGCCCCTGGTCGCTGACGAGCGCAGCGCGGTCAGTACGTGCGGGTCGCCGCCGGCGCGCGCACCACGCGGGCCTTGCCGCCGGTGGTGACGATGATCACCGGCTCGCCGGAGACCCAGTTCTCGTTGCCCTGCGCCTGGACGATCGCGCGGCGCTCGCCGTTGCGCAGCTGCAGCAGGATCTCGACCGCCTGTTCCTTGGTCACGCCGCGCTCGACCGCGTTGCCGAGCGCCGCGCCGGCCACCGCGCCGAGCACGCCGACGATCACGCCCTCGCGGCTGCCGCCGACGCTGCCGCCGGCCACGCCGCCGACGACCGCACCCGTCACCGCGCCGGCGCCGCTCTGCGAGCCGTCCACCGTCACCGGCCGCACCGACAGCACCGTCGCATCCTGCACCTGCGACAGGCGCTGCGCGTCACCGCGCTGGATCACGTCCGGGTTCGTCGTCGAACAGGCGGCCAGGGCGGCCACCAGCGTGGCAATCAGCAGCTTCTTCATTTCGTCTCTCCAAATCGATGTGCCGGCCAACGACGACCGGTGACATTCCGTTGACCGCGCAACAAGTCTTTACCTCGGCGCCCTCGGGCTTCCCGCGCAGCAATGGCGCGTGGGTCCACTCTACCGGTGCCGCCTTTGAAGGCTCTTAAGCGCGGCATAACACCAGCATCGTCAGCGCGGGAAAGCCACGCCGCCGCTCACAGCCGGTCTTTGCCGAAGACCGTTGAACACTGTCGATCGCCGGTCGATCGCCGTCCATCACCGCCCCGCCCGCGTCACGATGCGTACAGCCGCGACGACCTGGGCACGCTCGCCAGCAGGAACTCCATCTGGTCGGCCAGGATGCGCCGGCCGCGCAGGATCATGTCCTCGTGCAGGCTGGGCACGTAAGGCAGGTAGAGCAGCGCCATGCGCGCCTCCTCGGGCGTGCGGTTGCCCTTGCGGCCATTGCAGGCGCGGCAGGCGGTGATGCAGTTCATCCACGAATCCCGCCCGTTGCGCGACACCGGCTGGATGTGCTCGCGGGTCAGCAGGTCGGCGTGGAAGCGGTGGCCGCAGTAGGCGCAGACATGCCGGTCACGCGCGAACAGCTTGAAATTGGACAGCGCCGGCGCCTGGCGCCAGGCGCGGCTGGGGATGGCGCCGCGCACGGCCACGATCGGGTGCAGCTCGATGCGGGATTGCAGGCCGGACAGCCGTTGGTAGCCGCCGCGCAGCACGTGGAAGGGCTCGCCCAGCGTCCACGCGATCGCGTCGCTGGCATAGAGCACCGCTGCTTCCTTGGTCGAGATCCAGGCCTGCGGTCGGCCCGAGATGTCCAGCTGCAGAACGTCCACGGTCGTTGACCTCCAGCGACAAAGGGTAATCCAGTCGCAGGGGGCAACTCAAGTGCCGGACGCGCAGGCAAGCGCCGCCAGGAACGATATTCAGGCTGTTCGCCCAACATAGGCGCCCGAATGCCGAGGTTCAAGGCGTCGATCGACTTCGATCGAGGGGCTCGTCCGGGCCAGGCGCCGCGTCGCACCGCGGTCAAACGGTGCGCGGCGTCCTCACGGCAGGCGGCCGAGCGCGCGCAGCTCCGCGAGCGTGACCAGTCCCCCCGCCGACAGCGCGTCGTCGGGCAGCTGCGCGCGGCCCAGGCGCAGCGCCGATCCCTGGAGCTCGGCGCGGTCGGCCAGCGGTGGGGCGTCCTCGCCGTCGATCTGGGCGATGCAGAGCCGGCCGCCGTCCGAGGTGCCGAGCCAGCCCACCAGGTCGCCGCCGTCCAGGCCGGTGATCAAGCGTGCCGCCAGCGGTTGCAGCGCCTCGGCGCTGCCGGCGAGCACATGCACGACGAGGTCGGAGCCGTCCCGCACCGCCAGCCGCACCATCTGGTCCAGGCGCTCGTGCAGGGCCGCCGCATCGACGGGGCGCGGCGGCGGCACCTCCGGCTGTCCGGTCAGCTGCCGCAGCATGAGCTCAAGCTCCTCCGCCTTGTCGAAGAAGCCGTCGGCGCCGGCGGCCAGCACCGCGGCGCGATAGGCCTCGGTCTGGTGGGACAGCACATGCACCTGGCCGCGGTAGCCCTGCTTGCGCAGCGCCTTGAGCACCGCGATGCCGGAGCCGCCCTGCGCGAGCGACAGGTCCAGCAGCACCGCGTCCGGCTGCAGGTAGCCGATCAGCGTCAGCGCGGTCGCCTCGTCGGCCGCCTCGCCGACGACGCGCAGCCCGGGCACCGTGTCGAGCCGCTGCAGCAACTGCCGGCGGATGGTGAAGGAGTCCTCGACGAGGACAACGGTCAATGGTGTCGCATTCGCTTGCATCGTGCTGTCGAGTCTTCCTCGTCAGGATGGTGTCAATCGTCCAGGGGGTCGAGGTCGCCCCAGCTGGTGCGGCTGATCGCGCGTTTCACCTCGTCCATGAAATGACCCCGCGGCCCGGCCGGCGTGCGCGCGCCCGGCGGCGCCGGCACTGGCGCGCCGCCGGCGGCGGCCGCGGCGGCCGTCTCTCGGTTGACGGTGGCGCGCTGCACATGGCGGTTGAGCAGCTCGCGGTCGCGCGGCGTGAGCTGCGACGCGGCCACCACGATCACCGGGATCGCCGCGGTCAGCGGATCGCGCTGCAGCGCCTCGACGACGCCGATGCCGTCGACCTCCGCCATCAGCAGGTCCAGCACGATCAGGTCGGGCACGTGGCGCCGGGCCAGCTCGATGCCTTCCTTGCCGCCGGTGGCGCGCAGCACCGAGAAGCCGGGCTGCGACAGGTGGGCGCTCAGCGACTGCAGGTCGCCGGGCGCGTCGCTGATCGCCAGCACCAGGAACTTGCGCGTCGCGGTCGGCTTGAAGCCGAGCATCTCCAGCTCCTTGCTCAGCGCCTTGCGCGACACCGGCTTGTGCAGCACCGCGGAGGCGCCCAGCGACAGCGCCACTTCCTGCCCCGCGTCCACCGACACGACGACCACCGGGATGTGTGCCCACCCCGGCAGGTTCTTCAGCCGCGACAGCAGCTCCCAGCCGTCCAGCCCCGGCAGGTTCACCTCCAGCGTGATCAGCTCGGGCCGCAGGTGCGGGGCGAGCTCCAGCGCCGCCTCGGCCGAGGCGACGTGCCGCACCCGGAAGCCCGCCGCCTTGAGCTGCGTCTGCATCAGCGCCGCGGCCTGCTCGTTGTGCTCGATCACGAGCGCCAGCGGACGCTCGCCGGTCTCGTCGGGCAGGATGACGTCGGGGATCACCGGCTCGCGCCACGGCAGCCAGCAGGTGAAGCAGCTGCCCTTGTCGGGCTGGCTGCTCACCGCCACCGCGCCGTCGTGCAGCTGCACCAGGCGCGCCACCGTCGCCAGGCCCAGGCCGGTGCCCTCCACCTTGTGGGTCAGCACGTTGCGGATCTGGTTGAAGGGCTGGAACAGCTTGTCCAGGCCGTCCGGCGGGATGCCGATGCCGTTGTCGGTGACGCTGATCTGGACGAACTCGGCGTGCTCGCTGTCGGGCAGCTCGGAGCGCCGCCCGTTGGGGAAGCCCGGCAGCGCCTCGCGCGCCCGCGCCCGGGGCACCCGCCGCGCCTCGAGCCGGATGCTGCCGCCCTTGGGCGTGAACTTGGCCGCGTTGGACAGCAGGTTGTAGATGATCTGCCGCAGCCGGCGGCGGTCCACGCACAGCCGCTGGTGGCCGCCGACGCCGAAGAAGCTCATCTCGATGCGGTTGAGCCGGGCCCGTTCCTGCACGATCGCGAGCGCGTCGCGCAGCAGCTCGTCGAGCTCGACCGGCTCGATGTCCAGGTCGACGCGGCCGGCCTCGATCTTGGCCATGTCCAGCAGGTCGTTGACCAGCGAGAGCAGATGCTGCCCGGCGTTGTGGATGTGGCCGCAGAACTCGGCCTGGCGATCGCTGACCGGGCCGGCTGCGCCGTCGCGCATCAGCTGGGCGAAACCGATCACCGCGTTCAGCGGCGTGCGCAGCTCGTGCGACATCGTCGACAGGAAGGCGGTCTTGGCGCTGCTGGCGCGGCTGAGCTCGGCATTGAGCTGCTCCAGCGCGTCGTTGCGCTGCTGCAGCGCGGCCAGCAGCTCGGCGCGGCTGTCCGCCAGCTCGCGCGCGGCGCGCGCCTCGGCTGCTTCCATCGCGCTGTTGTGCAGCTCGGCGTGGACGCGCCGGGCCTCGTCCTCGAACTGCTTGCGACGCAGCTGCGCGCGCAGCCGGGCCTTGAGCAGCTCGACCTCGCCGTTGGCCTTGACGACGTAATCGTCGGCGCCGGCCTCCAGGCCGGCCAGCATCGACGCGCGACCCTCGAAGGCGGTGAGCAGCAGCACCGGGATGTCGCGCAGCGAGGGCGCCGACTTGATGCGCCGGCAGGTCTCCAGCCCGCCGATGCCCGGCATCTGCACGTCCAGCAGCACCGCGTCCACCGCCTGCACCGCGAGCAGCTCCAGCGCCTGCTCGCCGCTGGCCGCGGCGATGACGTCGTAGCCGTCGTCGCGCAGCAGCGCGCCGAGCTCGGCCAGCACGTTGGCGCTGTCGTCCACCAGCAGCAGCCGCTTGGGCCCCAGCAGGCTGGCGCCCTGCTCGGGCAGGCTGGCCTTGGCGCTGCGCAGCATCGCGGCCACGCGCGCCAGGATCAGGTCGACGTCGTCCTGCTTGCGGGCGAAGGCGTCGGCGCCGGCCTCCAGCGCGCGCAGCTCGGCCTCGGGCCCCTCGTCGGCGGTCAGCAGCAGGCAGGGCGTGTGGCGCAGCGCCGGATCCAGGCGCAGCCGGCGGATCACCGCCGCGCCGTCGATGCCGGGCATGTGCTGGTCGACGATCACCGCGTTGGGCCGCAGCGCGGCGGCCTGGCGCAGGCCCTCCTCGCCGTGCGCGGCGGTGTGGATGTCGTAGCCGTGCGGCTCCAGCGCGTCGCGCAGCGCCTCGCGGAAGGTCTCGCTGTCGTCGATCAGCAGCACCGAGGCCGGTTGCGGCATGGGCGTCGCCTGGCGGGCCTGGCGCTGGCGGACCAGCTCGCGCGCCCGGTCGATGACGTAGAGGCGGTCATAGGGCTTGCCGACGTATTCGTCGGCGCCATGGGCCAGGCCGCGCAGCCGGTCGCTGGCCTGCGAGGCGTTGGACAGGATCAGCACGACGCAGTCGCCGCCCTGCGGCGCGGCGCGCAGCTCGGGCAGCCAGGCGGCGCCGTCGCCGTCGGGCAGCAGGTTGTCCAGCAGCACCAGCGCGGGCACGCCCTGGGCCAGCGCGGCGCGGGCCTGGGCCAGCGTGGCGCACTCGACGCAGTCGAAGCCGGCGTCCTCGAGCGCCTCGCGCAGGTCCATCCGCACCGTGAGGCTGTCCTCGACGATGAAGGTTCTCTTGTTCATTTGTGGGCTCCTCCCCAGGCCATGCCGCTCAATCCCATCAGGGCGGGGCCGATGTCGGACAGCGGCAGGATGCGCTCGGCGGCGCCCAGCTGGGCGGCTTCGCGCGGCATGCCGTAGACCATGGAACTGGCTTCGTCCTGCGCCAGCGTCGCGCCCCCCGCGCGGCGGATCTCGAGCAGGCCTTGCGCGCCGTCGCGGCCCATGCCGGTCAGCAGCGCGGCGGCGGTGCCCGGGCCGTTCTCGGCGGCCAGCGATTCAAACAGCACGTCCACCGACGGCCGGCACGAGTGCCGCGGCGGCGCGTGGCTGAGCTCGAGCACGCCGGCGCGCAGCACCAGGTGGACGTCGGGCGGCGCCAGCACCACCTGGCCGGCCAGGTCGCGCAGGCGCTCGCCGCCATGGGCGTAGCGCACGCGATGCGGTGTCTGCGCGTCCAGCCATTCGGCGAAGCCGCGGCTGAACACCGCATTGATGTGCATCACGATCAGCACCGGCAGCGGCGCCGGCGCCGGCATCGACTGCAGCACCTTCATCAGCGCGCCCGGGCCGCCGGTCGACGCCCCCAGCGCGAGCAGGGCGCGCGCGGGCGCCGGCGCGGGGGCTGCCGGTCCGGCGACGGGGCGCCCGCCCAGGCGAGCGCGCACATGGGTGATGACGCGGATCCGCGCCACCAGCCGCAGCAGCGTCACGTAGCGGCGCTCCCACTCGCCCGCGGGCGCGTTCGCGTCCGGCTTCTCCAGCACTTCGACGGCGCCGGCGGCCAGCGCCTCGTAGGTGCGCAGCAGCTCGCCGCGATTGGTCGACGACGAGACGATGAGGATGGGCGTCGGGCAGTGGGCCATGATGGCCTCGGTCGCCGCCTGGCCGTCCATGCCGGGCAGCATCATGTCCATCGACACGACGTCCGGCCGCAGCCGCTGGCACAGCGCCACGGCCTGTGCGCCGTCGTGGGCCTCGCCGACGACCTCGATGTCGCCGTGCGCGGCGAGCACCTCGCGGATGTGCGCCAGCACCGTGATCGAGTCCTCCACGACCAGCACCCGCAGCGGCCTGGCCGGTCCGGCGCCGGCCGGCGGCGCTGCGCCGCCCAGTCCGCCGATGCCGCCGATGCCGCCACCGCCGCCAACGCCTCCTGATGCGCTCATGCGGCGGGCTCCTCGACGGCCGCGTCGTCGTCGACCGTGCCGGCCGAGCGCGCCATCAGCTGCGCGACCTGCGCCAGGAACTCGTTCTGGGCGAACTCGCCCTTGACGATGTAGCCGTCGGCGCCCACCGCCTTGCCACGGGCCAGGTCCTCGGGCGCGTTGCGCGAGGTCACCAGCACCGCCGGGATGTGGCGCAGCGCCGCGTCGCCGCGGATGCGGGCGACGAACTCGAAGCCGTCCATGCCCGGCATCTCCACGTCCACCAGGATGAGCGCGTAGCGCTCGCGCTGCGCCGCCTCCAGGCCGTCCTCGGCGGACGCGGCCATGTGCACGCGGTAGCCGGCGGCCTCGAGGATGCTCTGCTCGAGCATGCGGGTGGTCAGCGAGTCGTCGATGACCAGGATGGTGCCGGTGCGCGGCGGCGCCGGCACCGGCCGTGGCCGCGCCTGGCGCGCCGCGGCGATCAGGCCCTCGGCGGCGAGCACCGGCACCGGCTGCTGGGCCGCGTCCAGCGCCAGGCCGGCGATCAAGGGCGACGGCGGCAGCAGGGCCGGTGGCGGCCGCAGCACGACGCTGGTGACGCCGTCCAGCGCGTCCACGCCCAGTGCCGCGCGCTGTCCGCCGGCGCGCAGCACCAGCGCCGAGCGCGGCGCCGCCGCGGTGGCCTGGCCCGGCTGCAAGGCGTCGGCCAGCGGGAGGTGAGGCAGCAGCTCGTCGCCGACGATCAGGTGCGCGCCGTTGAGCACCGGCCGTTGCAGCACGCACTCGACCGCGTCCAGCGGCACCCAGGCGGCGACCGTGCCGGCGCTGACGCGGATCGCGCGCAGCGCGGCCAGCTGCAGCGGCACGCAGAGCTCGACGGTCGTGCCTTCGCCGCGCCGGCTGCTCAGGGTCAGGCGTCCGCCGAGGCGGTCGGCCGTGTCGCGCACCAGGTCCATGCCGACGCCGCGGCCGGCCAGCGCGTCCACGCGCCGCGCGGTGCTGAGGCCGCCGCGCAGCAGGCGCTCGATCAGCGCGGCGTCATCGAGCCGCGCCGCGCCGGGGATGCCCTTGTCGATGGCGGTGCGCCGCACCGCCTCGAGGTCGAGCCCGGCCCCGTCGTCGGCGCAGCAGAACAGCACCTCGCGGCCGCGGCGCTCGATCCGCAACTCGATCCGGCCCTGCGGCGGCTTGCCGGCGGCGATGCGCTCGGCCGGCAGCTCGATGCCGTGCGCGACGGCGTTGCGCACCATCTGCACCAGCGCGCCGGAGACGGCGTTCAGCAGCGCCGCTTCCAGCTTGACGTCGCCGCCGTGGCCGGTGAGCCGGGCCTGCTTGTCCTGGGAGCGCGCGGCATCGCGCGCGGTCCGCTGCAGCGGCGCGAAGAGCTGCGCGGCGGGCAGCAGCCGCAGCTGCTCGGCGCCATCGCGCAACGCGACCAGCTCGCGCGCGAGCTGGCGCGCGCCGCGCTCGATCTGGTCCTCGATGCGCGCCAGCGGGCCAGCCAGGGCCTCCTGCTGGCCCTGCAGGCCGGCGCGCAGCTCGCGCAGCAGCGCCGCGGCGCGCTCGATCGGCGCGAGGTGCCCCTGCGTGCGCGCGATGTCGGCGAGCAGGCCGTCCAGCTCCTCCGGCATCAACTGGGGAATGGTCAGCATGGCGCCGATCGGATCCGGGTCCCCGGCGTCGGCCGGATCGACGGCCGCGTCGACGGGAAGGCCTGCGAGGCCGACATCGCCGCCGCTCGCGCCGGCGTCAGTGTCGGCCGACGGACCGGCCATGCGCCCGTGCTCGGCGGGCACCGCGCCCGCACCCGCACCCACGCCCGAGCCCCCGCCGAAGCTGGGACTGGCGTCCCCGCTTGAGCGCGAGCCAGCACCAGCACTGCCGCCGGGGCCGCCACCGGCACCGGCACTTCCACCAGCGCCAGCGGGCCGGGGCGGCGTCGTCGCGCCGGCTGCCGTCGGCGCGTCCAGCGCGGTGATCGCGTCGCCGGCGGCGTCGATCAACGCCAGCAGCGCGTCGAGGTCGGCGCGGCCGGGGGCTTCGGCATGGTCGCGCAGCGGCGTCAGCAGGTCCTCGATGGCGTGCGCCTGCGCCGCGATGCCGGGCTGTCGCACCACGCTGGCGGCGCCCTTGAGCGTGTGGGCCAGTCGCAGCAGGCGCGGCGGCAGGTCGGGCGCCGGCGCCTGCTCGGCGGCGAGCACGGCCTCGCTCATCTGCCGCAGCAGATCGCGGGCTTCGATGCGGAAGAAGCGGTAGGGGTCCTTGGCCACGGCGCGCGGGGGTGTCCGGTTCTTGAAGGGGGCGGGCTCAGGTCGGCTGGGCCTGCACCAGGCGCAGCAGGTCGCGGGACATCTCCGCCAGCTCGGTGGCCGTCTGCGAGGTCTGCCCGGAGCTGGCCTCGGTCTCCCGCGAGGCCTGCGCGGTGTTGGACAGCGCGACATTGAGCTGCTCGACCGCGGTGGCCTGCTGCTTGGTGGACAGCTCGATCTCGCGCGCCGCGTCGGTCGTGGTCACGACCTGGCCGGCGATCTTGGCGAAGGTGGCGGCCACGTCGTCGAACTGGCGCGCGCCGGCGTCGACCGCCTTGGAGCCGGTCTCCGTCGCCATCACCGTGGTGTTGACCGCGCCGCGCACGTCGTCGATCTGCAGGCGGATCTCCTTGGTCGACGCGGTCATGCGGTCGGCCAGCTTGCGGATCTCGTCCGCGACGACGCTGAAGCGCCGGCCCGCGTCGCCGGCCACGGTGGCCTCGATGGTGGCGTTGATCGCCAGGATGTTGGTCTGCTCGGCCAGCTCGCCGACCAGGTCCATCACCACCCCGATCTGCTGCGACTTGCGGCCCAGGTCCAGCATGTGGTCGACCACCAGGTCGATCTGCCGGCGCATCGCGGCGATGGTTTCGCGCGCCGCCTGCAGGGTGCCGTCGCCGCCACGGGCCAGTCCAGCCGTCTGCTCGGCGATGACCACGACGCGCTGCGCGCTGTCGGCGATCTGGCGCGAGGTGGCCAGCAGCTCGGAGATGGTGGTGGAGATCTCCGTCATCGAGGTGGCCGTCTCGCGGGCGCCGGCGGCCTGCTGGTTCGCGGCCGCCTGCAGCTCCGCCGAGGAGCGCTGCACATGCTTGACCGCCGTGCCCACCTGGCCGCTGAGCGCGCGGTTGAGCGTCAGCGCCGCCGCCAGCACCAGCAGCGCGCCGGCGACGGTGCCCCAGACGATGGCCATGCGCACGCCGGTGGCGGCGGACTCGACCTCCTGCGCGCGCTGGCGCAGCAGGTCGTTCTCCTCCTCCTCCATCTGGGAGATCACCGCGCGCAGTTCATCCATGCGGCGCTTGCCCTCGCCCAGGCCCTGGACGCGCATGGCCGCCTCGATGGTGGACGTGCGGCGCGACTCGATGCGCTCCTTGTGCAGCTGCATCAGGCCCTCGATCATGGCCGTGGCCTGGTTCAGCCGGGCCTGCTGCCCGGGGTTGTCGCGGATCAGCGGCCTGAGCTCGGCCAGCTGTCGCGGCAGGTTGGCGACGGCGTGGCGATAGGGGTCCAGATAAGGATCCTCGCCGCTGAGCAGGTAGCCGCGCTGGCTGGTCTCGGCGTCCTTCATCAGGCTCATCAGCGCCTCGACGTGGGTCAGCGCCGCATGGGTGCGGGTGACCTGGTAGCTGGTCTGCGTCAGCAGGTCGACGCCGCGATAGGCCAGCGTCCCGATGAGCAGCAGCAGCGCGAAGGACAGCGCGAAACCCATCGACAGCTTTCTTCCGAAGGTCCACATGGCACGGTGCTCCCTGTCATCGGCCGGCGGCGCCGGCGCTTGTCGTTGTGGTGAAGGATCCCGCCGACGGCTCGCCGAGCTGGCTGCCGGCGACGGCGGCGATCAGGCCTTCCAGCTCGATCAGCGGGCGCAGCGCGCCGCCGCAGCGGACCGCCCAGCCGGTGCCGGCCGCGTCGCTCTGCTGCAGGCGATCGCCAGGCGTCAGGCGCCATTGGCCGTCGAAGCCCTCGAAGGCGAGCGCCAGCGGCGCGGCGCGCGCGATGGCCCACCAGCGCACCGCCGTCGCGGCCCCGCGGCCGATCAGCGCGCGCAGGTCGTAGAGCGGCAAGACCTGCCCCTGGTGCCCGGCGAGCCCGAGCAGCCCGGGTGCGGTGGCGGGATAGGGCGCGGCGGGCATGGCGGGCTGCAGTCCGGCCAGATCGGCCAAGTTCAGGGCAAACGGGTCGCCGGCAATCCGGATGCCCAGCACGTCCAGGACGGCGTCGTCATCGCCCAGCCGTCGCGGCTCGGCGAAGGAGCGGTCGAAGGCCGCCCGCCATTCGTCGAGCTGGCCCTCCAGCGGGTCGGAGCGGTCGGAGCGGTCGAGCGTCATGCGCGGGCCTCCTGGATCTCGTCGCGGCACAGGCGCCGCAGGTCGTCGCGTTCGAAGCCGCCGCCGAAACGCCGCAGCCGCTCGGGCGATTCGTCGTCCAGCAGCGCCAGCGCCCGCCTCAGTTCGCGCCGCGCGGCGACGATCTCGCCGCGACGCCGGGCCAGCAGGCCCAGGCGCAGGTGCGGCAGGGCGAAGGCGGCGTCCTTGGCGGCGGCGCGCTGGTGATGCCATTCCGCGGCGGGGAGCTGGCCGCGCTCCTCCATCGCCAGCCCTTGCAGGAACAGCACCTCGGCCTGCAGCGCGGCCGGTGTCTGCGGCGCGATCAGCCGGGCGCAGGCGCGCAGGCCGTCCTCGATCTGGCCGGCCTCGACCAGCAGCAGGGCCTCGTCGAGCAGGGCCTGGTCGGCGTGGTCGACGGGCGTGGCCTCGAATGCCGGCGCGTGCGCCGGCGGGGCCGTCGCGGGCTCCGGCGCGGGGGCTGGCCAGGGAAAGGGCCAGGCGGGCGCCACGTCCGCGCCTTCGCGGCGATAGAAGAAGCAGCCATGCGCCTGGCGCAGCGTCAGCCCGGCGGCCTGCGCCTCGGACTGGCCGCGCAGCGTCTCCGCATGGCCCAGGAACAGCACGCCCCCCGGTGCCAGCGCGCCGACCAGGTGCTGGATCGCCTGGCGCAGCGCCGTGGGCGCCAGGTACATCAGCACGTTGCGGCAGAAGATGATGTCGAAGCGGTCCGGTGTCCAGAAGGCGGCGTCGGGCTGCCCCAGCTGGCGGGGCTCGAAGCGGACCCGCTCGCGGATCGCGGGCAGCGGCGTCCAGACGCCCGGTTCGACGGCGCGGAACCACAGCTCGCGCAGTTCCGGCGGCGTCGCGCGCAGGCTCCATTCGCCGTAGCGGGCGGCGGCCGCGCGCGCCAGCGCCGCCGGGTTCACGTCGACGGCCAGCACCTGCCAGTCGACGCCCTGCGCCGTCAGGCCGGCGCGATGCAGCGTGATGGCCAGGGTGTAGGCCTCCTCGCCGCTCGCGCAGCCGGCCGAGAGCGCCCGCAGGCCGGTGGACGTCGCGCGGCGCACCATCGACGGCAGCAGGTCCACGCGCAGCGCGTCGAACTGCTCCGGGTGGCGGAAGAAGAAGGTCTCGCCGACCGTCAGCTCGGCGGCGAGCGCATCGAGCCGGGCGCGCGTCGGCGCCTGCTCCATCTGGTCCAGGAAGCGCGCCGGACCGCCCGGCCCGGCCACCCGCGCCAGCGCGGCGGCGAGCCTGTCGTCCTGGCGGTCGTCGAACTGCAGGCCCAGGCGGGCGGAGAGCAACGTCCGCAGGCGCGGCAGCAGCGAGATCAGGGCGGCATCGGACGGCGACGGCCGCGTCATGAGGCCGCTCCCCGATGGCTGGCGGCATCGCCGCCGTCCGCGGCGGAGAGGGCCGCGGTCGGCGGCAGGTCGTCCGGAAACAGCCGGGCCTGGTCGAGCACGGCGATCAGTTCATCGTCGCGCTCGGCCAGCGCGCTGACGGCACCATGGTCGCGGTCGCGCAGCAGCGGGGGCAGGGCGCGGAGTTGCTCCGCCGCGAAGGTCTGCAGGCCCAGCACCTCGGCGACCGCCAGCGCCACTCGGCGTTCGCCGGCGCGGACGACGACATAGCGGCGCACCGCCGCGGCGTCGGCCGGCGCGGGAGCTGCGCCGGACTCGGTCAGTCCCAGCAGGCCGGCCAGGTCGACGACCGGCAGCCAGTCGCCGCGGATGCGCGCGAGCCCCTGGACATGAACGGCCGGCGACTTCAGCGGCCGCAGTGGCTGCGGCCGCAGGGTCTCCTCGACGGCATCCAGCGGCAGGCCACACAGCCGGGATCGCACCCGGCACACCAGAACCCGGAACATGCCATTCAATGGCTTGTGCATTCTTCTGGCTCCCTGTTTGCGCCAGTCTATGCCGGCGTCGGGCGGACAGGCGTTGCCGAAGGTCACTGGCCGGCGCGCCCGCGAGTCACCCAGCGTCGCAGAGAAGTCCACGCCTCGAGCTCGGGTAAACCCTCGGATATCGCCCGACCCCAGCCTGCCAACTCGGGTCTGCAGCCTGGCTTTTTTAGGTCTGCACCACTAAAAAGGGGTGGGCAAGGATTGCCTTTCCGACCCGGAACTGCTCAAAATAGAACGATCGTTCGTTTTATTATTCCGGGCATCGTGTCCACCTCCCCCGTCACCGCCGCCAAGCCCGCCGCCGCCGTCGCGCGCCGTGGCGCCCGTTCGCTCCAGAAAGGCCAGCAGACGCGCGCCGCGATCCTGGACGCGGCGCTCGGGCTGGCCTCGCACATGGGGCTGGAAGGCCTGTCCATCGGCGCGCTGGCCGATGTGACGAAGATGAGCAAGTCCGGCGTCTTCGCGCATTTCGGCTCGCGCGAGGAACTGCAGATCGCGGTGGTGCGCGAGTACCACGCCAAGTTCGAGGAAGAAGTCTTCTACACCGCGATCCGCCAGCCGCGCGGCCTGCCGCGCCTGCGCGCGCTGTTCGAGCGCTGGGTGCACCGCACCTCGGTGGAAGTCGACTCGGGCTGCATCTACATCAGCGGCGCGGTGGAATTCGACGACCGGCCCGGCCCGGTGCGCGACGCGCTGGTCGGCATGGTGCGCGACTGGCACGCCGCGATCCGCAAGGCCATCCTGCTGGCGCAGGAGGTCGGCCACCTGGTGCCCGAGGCCGATCCGGACCAGGTGCTTTTCGAGATGCACGGCCTGATCCTGTCGCTGCATCACGACGCGCGTTTCCTGCGCAGCCCCGGCGCGCTCGCCCGCGCCCGCACGGGCCTGGAGCGCATCCTCGACAGCTTCGCCACGCCGGCCGGCCGCAAGGCCGATGCCCAGACGCGGCAGACGCCTCCTCACTCCGCCTCCGCGAGCCCGGCCCCGAGCCGCAAGCGCGCCTGAGCGGGGCGAGTCCCTTTCGATCCCTTCACAGAACCATTCAGGAGAGCCCTCATGCCTCAGTACAACCCGCCCCTGCGCGACATGAAGTTCGTGCTGCACGAGCTGCTGCACGCGGTCGACGAGCTGAAGCTGCTGCCCGCGCATGCCGAGGTCGACGAGGACACGATCAACGCGGTGCTGGAAGAGGGCGGCAAGTTCGCCGCGGAAGTCCTGACCCCGATCAACCTGTCGGGCGACCAGGAAGGCTGCACGCTGGACAAGTCCACCCATGAGGTGAAGGCGCCCAAGGGCTTCAAGGAAGCCTACGCGCAGTACGTCGAGGGCGGCTGGCCCGCGCTGTCGTGCGACCCGGCCTATGGCGGCCAGGGCCTGCCGGTGCTGCTCAACCAGTGCATGTACGAGATGATGAACTCGGCCAACCAGGCCTGGACGATGTACCCGGGCCTGAGCCACGGCGCCTACGAGGCGCTGCATGCGCACGGCACCGACGAGCAGAAGGCCACCTACCTGCCCAAGCTGACCTCGGGCGTGTGGACCGGCACGATGTGCCTGACCGAGCCGCACTGCGGCACCGACCTGGGCCTGCTGCGCTCCAAGGCCGAGCCGCAGGGCGACGGCACCTACAAGATCACCGGCCAGAAGATCTTCATCTCCGCCGGAGAGCACGACCTGGCCGAGAACATCGTCCACCTGGTGCTGGCGCGCCTGCCGGACGCGCCGGCCGGCTCCAAGGGCATCTCGCTGTTCATCGTGCCCAAGTTCAAGGTCAACGCCGACGGCTCGCTGGGCGAGCGCAACCCGGTCTACTGCGGCGGCCTGGAGCACAAGATGGGCATCCACGGCAACGCCACCGCGCAGATCGTGCTGGACGGCGCCGTCGGCACGCTGGTGGGCCAGCCCAACAAGGGCCTGCAGGCGATGTTCGTGATGATGAACGCCGCCCGCCTGGGCGTGGGCAACCAGTCGCTGGGCCTGACCGAGGTCGCGTACCAGAACGCCGTCGCCTACGCCAAGGACCGCATCCAGATGCGCGCGCTGTCGGGCCCGAAGGCGCCGGACAAGCCGGCCGATCCGATCATCGTCCACCCCGACGTCCGCAAGATGCTGCTGACCGCCCGCGCCTACGCCGAAGGCGGCCGCGCGCTGTCGGCCTACGTGGCGCTGCAGCTGGACAAGGCCCTGTCCAGCGACGACGCCGACGAGGCCAAGGCCTGCGAGGACGAGGTCGCGCTGCTGACGCCCATCATCAAGGCCTTCATCACGGACAACGGCTGGATCGCCACCTCGCACTGCATGCAGGTCTTCGGCGGCCACGGCTACATCCACGAGTGGGGCATGGAGCAGTTCGTCCGCGACGCCCGCATCAACATGATCTACGAGGGCACGAACACCGTGCAGTCGCTGGACCTGCTGGGCCGCAAGATCCTGGGCAACAACGGCGCGACGCTGAAGAAGTTCGGCAAGAAGATCGCCGAGTTCGTCGAGGAAGAGGGCACCAGCGAGGCGATGCAGGAGTTCATCAACCCGCTGGCCGACATCGGCGACAAGGTCACCAAGCTGACCACCGAGATCGGCATGAAGGCCTTCCAGAACCCCGATGAAGTCGGTGCCGCCGCGGTGGACTACCTGCGCGTCGTCGGCCACCTGTGCTTCGCCTACATGTGGGCGCGCATGGCCAAGCTGGCGCTGGAGAAGAAGGACTCGGGCGATCCGTTCTACACCGCCAAGCTGGCGACGGCGCGCTTCTACTTCGCCAAGCTGCTGCCGGAAACCGCGAGCCTGATCCGCACCGCCCGCGCCGGCCTGAACCCGCTGATGGAAATGGACGAGGCGCTGTTCTGAACGACAGCGTCGCGGGCGCCTCCTCGAGCGGGGCGCCCGCGTCCCCCTACGGCGGACCGGGTTCCGCCCGGCGCGATTGACGCGCCGCGACCCGGGCCCGCAACATCGCGCATCGACGCGTCCGGCACAGGGCGCGGCTGTACAGAAGAAACGGAGAGAGACACGATGAAACCGCTGTTCGCCACTGCCGTCGCCCTGGGCCTCGGACTGTCCGCCAACCTGGCGCTGGCCCAGGCCGCGACCACGCCGGTGGGCGTGTGGAAGACGATCGACGACGAGACCAAGCAGGAGCGCTCCACCGTGCGCATCAGCGAGGTCGGCGGCGTGCTCACCGGCAAGATCGAGAAGATCACCGATCCCACCAAGCAGACCGCCAAGTGCGACGAATGCGCCGACGAGCGCAAGGGCCAGCCCATCCTGGGCCTGACCATCCTGCGCAACGTCAAGAAGAACGGCAACGACGCCGAGCTCTGGGACGGCGGCGACATCCTCGATCCGGGCAACGGCAAGGTCTATCGCGTCCGCCTGCGTCCGATCGACGGCGGCAAGAAGCTCGAGGTCCGCGGCTTCGTCGGCATGCCGCTGCTGGGCCGCACCCAGACCTGGATCCGCGTCGAGTAAGCGACGCCAGAACCCCATTCCTACATCCCAGTGATGTCCATTGGAGAAACCATGAGTCGATTCCAAGTTCGCAAGGTCGCCGTGCTCGGCGCCGGCGTGATGGGCGCGCAGATCGCCGCCCATCTGGTCAACGTGAAGGTGCCGGTCGTGCTGTTCGACCTGCCTGCCAAGGAAGGTCCGAAGAACGGCATCGTCACCAAGGCCGTCGAGGGCCTGAAGAAGCTCAAGCCGGCGCCGCTGGGCGTGCCCGAGAACGCCGCGCTGATCCAGCAGGCCAACTACGAGGAGCACCTGGAGCTGCTCAAGGACTGCGACCTGATCATCGAGGCCATCGCCGAGCGCATGGACTGGAAGCTGGATCTCTACACGAAGATCGCTCCGTTCGTCGCGCCGCATGCGATCGTCGCGTCCAACACCTCGGGCCTGTCGATCACCAAGCTGTCGGAAGTCCTGCCGGAATCGATCAAGCCGCGCTTCTGCGGCATCCACTTCTTCAACCCGCCCCGGTACATGTACCTGGTCGAGCTGATCAACACGCCGACGACGAATCCTGAAGTCATCGACCAGCTCGAGAGCTTCGTGACCTCGGCCGTGGGCAAGGGCGTCGTGCGCGCCAACGACACGCCCAACTTCGTCGCCAACCGCGTCGGCATCGCAGGCATGATGGCCACGATGATCGAGGCCGAGAAGTTCGGCCTGTCCGTGGACGTGGTCGACGACCTGACCGGCAAGAAGCTGGGCCGCGCGTCCTCGGGCACCTTCCGCACCGCGGACGTGGTGGGCCTGGACACGATGGCGCACGTCGTCAAGACGATGCAGGACAACCTGAAGGACGACCCCTTCTATTCGACCTACGCCACGCCCAAGGTGCTGGCGGGCCTGATCGAGAAGGGCGCGCTGGGCCAGAAGGCCGGCGCGGGCTTCTACAAGAAGGTCGGCAAGGACATCCAGCGCCTGGACTTCGCCACTGGCGAGTACGTCGCCGGCGGCGGCAAGGCCGACGAGATCGTCGCCCGCATGCTGAAGAAGCAGCCCGCCGACCGCATCAAGCTGCTGAAGGAATCGAGCAACCCGCAGGCGCAGTTCCTGTGGTCCATCCTGCGTGACTCGTTCCACTACGTGGCCGTGCACCTGGACACCGTCGCCGACACCGCGCGCGAGATCGACTTCGCCATGCGCTGGGGCTTCGGCTCGCAGCAGGGCCCGTTCGAGCTCTGGCAGGCCGCCGGCTGGAAGCAGGTGGCCGAGTGGGTGCAGGCCGACATCGACGCCGGCAAGACGCTGTCGAGCGCGCCGCTGCCCAAGTGGGTCTTCGAAGGCCCGGTCGCCGAGAACGGCGGCGTGCATTCGAAGGACGGCTCGTGGAGCGCCAAGGAAGGCAAGTTCAAGCCGCGCGCCAAGCTGCCGGTCTACGAGCGCCAGGCCTTCCCCGAATCGCTGGTCGGCGAGGGCGCGGTGGAGCCGCTGAAGGCGGGCACCGAGGAGTTCAAGAACGACGAGGTCCGCGTCTGGTCGCTGGACGGTGAAGTGCTGATCGCCTCGATCAACTGCAAGCTGCACCTGATCAGCCCGACGGTCACCGAGGGCCTGCTCAAGGCGGTCGAGATCGCCGAGGCCAAGTACAAGGGCCTGGTCATCTGGTCGCCGGACGAGGTGTTCTCCGCCGGCGCCAACCTGGAAGCGCTGATGCCGGTCTTCATGAGCAAGGGTGCCAAGGGCATCGCGCCGGAAGAGAAGAAGCTGCAGGACATGATGCTGCGCGTGCGCTACGCCAACGTGCCGGTCGTGGCCGCGATGCGCGGCCTGGCGCTGGGCGGCGGCTGCGAGCTGGCGGCGCACTGCGCCCGCCGCGTCGCGCACATGGAGTCGTATGTCGGTCTGGTGGAAGTGGGCGTCGGCCTGATCCCGGGCGGCGGCGGCCTGACCTACATCGCGCGCCGCGCGGCGGAGATGGCCTCGGCCGGCAACGCCAACGCGGACATCTTCGCCTTCCTGAAGGATGGCTTCACCAACGCCGCGATGGCCAAGGTGGCGACCTCCGCGCTGGAAGCGCAGAAGCTGGGTTACCTGCTGGACAGCGACGTCATCGTCCCCAACAAGGATGAGCTGCTGTTCGTCGCCACGGCGCAGGCCAAGGCGATGGCGGACTCCGGCTACCGCGCGCCGCTGAAGGCCAAGTTCCCGGTCGCGGGCCGTTCCGGCATCGCCACCGTGAAGTCCTCGCTGGCCAACATGCGTGACGGCGGCTTCATCAGCGCGCACGACTTCCATCTGGCCTCGCTGATCGCGGATGTCGTCTGCGGCGGCGAAGTCGAAGCCGGCTCGCTGGTGACCGAGGAATACCTGATGTCGCTGGAGCGCAAGCATTTCTGCTCGCTGCTGGAGCACCCGAAGACCCAGGAGCGAATCATGGGCATGCTGCAGACCGGCAAGCCCGTGCGCAACTGATCCGAGCGGCACACAAGGAATCAATCATGAGCAAGCAAGTTCAAGACGCCTACATCTGCGCCGCCACCCGTCTGCCGATCGGCAAGTCGGGCCGGGGCTACTTCAAGAACACCCGTCCGGACGAGATGCTGTCCCGCGTGATCCAGGCCGCGATGGCCCAGGTCCCGGGCCTGGACCCGTCGGTCATCGAGGACGCGATCATCGGCTGCTCCTTCCCGGAAGGGGAGCAGGGCATGAACATCGCCCGCGTGGCGGCGGTGCTGTCGGGCCTGCCGAACACGGTCGGCGGCGTGACGGTGAACCGCTACTGCGCGTCGGGCATCACCGCGCTGGCGATGGCGGCGGACCGCATCCGCGTCGGCGAGAGCGAAGTGATGATCGCCGGCGGCGTGGAGTCGATGTCGATGGTGCCGATGGGCGGCAACAAGCCCTCGTTCCCGCCCGCGATCTTCGAGCGCGACGAGAACATCGGCCTGGCCTACGGCATGGGCCTGACGGCCGAGAAGGTTGCCGACAAGTGGAAGGTGAGCCGGCAGGCGCAGGACGAGTTCGCGCTCGAATCGCATCGCCGCGCGCTGGCCGCGATCGAAGGGGGCTTCTTCAAGGACGAGATCACGCCGTTCGAGATCAAGGACCGCCAGCCCGACCTGAATGGCGATGGCGTGATCGTCAAGTCGCGCACGGTCGACATCGATGAAGGTCCGCGCAAGGACACGTCGATGGAGGGCCTGGCCAAGCTCAAGCCGGTGTTCGCCGCCAAGGGCAGCGTCACGGCGGGCAACAGCTCGCAGACCTCGGACGGCGCGGGCGCGCTGATCGTGGCGTCGGAGGCGGCGGTCAAGCGCTTCGGCCTGACGCCGCTGGCGCGCTTCGTGTCCTTCGCGGTGCGCGGCGTGCCGCCCGAGATCATGGGCATCGGCCCGATCGAGGCGATCCCGGCCGCGCTGAAGCTGGCCGGCATCAAGGCCGAGGACCTGGGCTGGGTCGAGCTGAACGAGGCCTTCGCGGCGCAGTCGCTGGCGGTGCTGAATGACTTGGACGCCAAGGGCATCGTGCTGGACCGCACCAAGGTGAACCCCAACGGCGGCGCGATCGCCCTGGGCCACCCGCTGGGCGCGACCGGCGCGATCCGCGCGGCGTCGGTGATCCACGGCCTGCGCCGCACCGGCGCGAAGTACGGCATGGTCACGATGTGCGTCGGCGCCGGCCAAGGCGCGGCGGGCATCATCGAGCGTCTGTAAAAAGCGCGCCGGCCACCGCAGTCCGCTCGTCCTCGGGCAGCGAGTGTGGGTGGGGCCGGAATGATGCGGGGGGTTCCCGGAGGGACGCCCCCCGCGTCGTGGAGAGCCCGCGCCTGGCCCCACGCGGTTGGGCATCCTTCGCAGGCGCTCGCCAGCGTCTTCATCGATCGGGAGACCGCGATGATCAGTTTCCGAGCAGATGACGGTTTCGAGCTCCAAGGCCATCTCTACGGTGACCCTGCGACGGCCAAGGCCGGCTTGCTGATCGCCCCCGCCATGGGCGTCGAGCAGCGCTACTACGCCGCCTTCGCGCGCTGGATGGCGTCGCAGGGCTGGCTGGTGCTGAGCTTCGATTACCGCGGCATGGGTGCCTCGCGGCCCGAGTCGATGAAGCGCTCGCTGCGCGGCCTCGACGCCGACATCCGCACCTGGGCCGAGCATGACGCCGCCGCGGCGCTCTCGCATCTCAACAAGCTGCTGGGCGACGACCGCGAGATCCACTGGCTCGGCCACAGCCTGGGCGGCCAGATCCTGGGCCTGCTCCCCAACCGCTCGCGCGTTTCCCGCGCGGTGACCGTGGGCTGCGGCAGCGGCTACTGGCGCGAGAACTCGATCGGCCTGCGCCGCTACGTCTGGTGGCTCTGGTACGTCATCGTCCCGCTCGCGCTGCCCCTCTTCGGCTACTTCCCCGGCCGCAAGCTGCGCAAGGTCGGCGACCTCCCTCGCGGCGTGATGGCGCAGTGGCGCCGCTGGTGCCTGGACCGCGAGTACATGATGGGCGAGGGCGGCGACGCGCTGCGCGCGCAGTACGCCTCGCTGTCGGTGCCGATGCTCTCGCTCGCGTTCACCGACGACGAATTCATGTCCCGCCGCAACACCGAGTCGCTGCACGGCTTCTACGCCGGCGCGCATCCCGAGCTGCGCCGCATCGCGCCCAAGGACATCGGCGAGCGCCGCATCGGCCATTTCGGTTTCTTCCGCGATCGATTCGAGCGCAGCCTGTGGCCGCAGGTGAGCGCCTGGCTGGCATGATCGCGGCCATTCCCAACGGCATCAACGGCCTTACCCAGCAGGAGAGTGCTCCATGAGCATCAAGACCGCCATCGTCAACGGCGTGCAGACCATCGAGATCGCACGCCCCGAGAAGAAGAACGCGCTGACTCGCGCGATGTACCAGGAGATGGCCGACGCGCTGGTCGCGGCCAACGCCGAGAACAGCGTGCGCGCGGTGCTGATCCAGGGCCAGCCGCAGATCTTCACGTCGGGCAACGACATCGAGGACTTCATGGGCAGCCCGCCCCGGGACGAGAACGCGCCGGTGTTCCAGTTCATGCGCGCGATGATCGGCTGCGACAAGCCCATCGTGGCCGCGGTGAACGGCGCGGCGATCGGCATCGGCACGACGCTGCTGCTGCATTGCGACTTCGTCTACGTGGCCGACGACGCGCGCCTGGCGATGCCCTTCGTCAGCCTGGGGCTGGTGCCGGAGTTCGGATCCAGCCTGCTGGTGCCCAAGCTGATGGGCCCGCGCCGCGCCGCGGAGAAGATCCTGCTGGGCGACCCGTTCACCGGCGAGCAGGCGGTGGAATGTGGCATCGCGAACGCGGTGCTGCCGGCCGGCGAAGTGGTCGCGCAGGCGCGCCGCGTGGCCGAGCGCTTCAACAAGCTGCCGCCGAGCGCCGTGCGCGAGAGCAAGCAGCTGATGCGCCGCGCGACCAAGGAGCAACTGCTGGAGACCATCCAGGCCGAGGCCGAGATCTTCGGCGCCCGCCTGCGCAGCCCCGAGGCGATGGAAGCCTTCCAGGCCTTCTTCCAGAAGCGCCAGCCGGACTTCTCGAAGTTCTGATCGAGAGCGGCAGCCAGGCCGCTCCAGACGACACAACGGGCGCCGCGGCGCCCGTTGTCGTTCATGCACCGAGTCCGCTCACGTCGTCTCGGCCGGCCCGGCCACGCGGATCGGCAGGTCGTCCGGGTCGATGGTCTTGCCCGACAGCGCCAGGTCCAGCGCATCGTGGTCCAGCGCGCGCTCCCACTTCGAGACCACGATCGTCGCCACCGCATTGCCGATGAAGTTGGTCAGCGAGCGGCATTCCGACATGAAGCGGTCCACGCCCAGGATCAGCGCCATGCCCGCCACCGGCACCTCCGGCACCACCGACAGCGTCGCCGCCAGCGTGATGAAGCCCGCGCCGGTCACGCCCGCCGCGCCCTTGGAGCTCAGCATCGCCACCAGCAGCAGCGTGATCTGGTGACCCAGCGTCAGCTCGGTGTTGGTCGCCTGCGCGATGAACAGCGCCGCCAGCGTCATGTAGATGTTGGTCCCGTCCAGGTTGAACGAGTAGCCCGTCGGGACGACCAGGCCCACCACCGTCTTCTCGCAGCCGGCCTTCTCCATCTTCTCCATCAGCGACGGCAGCGCCGACTCCGACGACGAGGTGCCCAGCACCAGCAGCAGCTCCGCCTTCAGGTAGCGGATCAGCTTGATGATCGAGAAACCGCACAGCCGCGCGACGATGCCCAGGATCACCAGCACGAACAGCAGCGCCGTCACGTAGAAGCTGCCCACCAGCATGCCCAGGTTGAGCAGCGAGGCCAGCCCGTACTTGCCGATGGTGAACGCCATCGCGCCCAGTGCGCCGATCGGCGCCGCCTTCATCAGGATGTGCACCATCCGGAACACCGGCGCGGTCAGCGCCTCGAAGAAGTTCAGCACCGGCTTGCCGCGATCGCCCACCAGCGCCAGCGCGATGCCGAACAGCACCGCCACGAACAGCGTCTGCAGGATGTTGCCGTCCGCCAGCGCGCCCACCAGCGATTTCGGGATCACGTCCATCAGGAAGCCGACCAGCGTCAGGTCATGCGTCTTCTCGACGTAGCGATGCACTTCCTTCTGGTCCAGGTCCGCGACGTTGACGTTCATGCCGTGACCCGGCTGCACCACGTTCGCCACCACCAGGCCGACGATCAGCGCCAGCGTCGAGAAGAACAGGAAGTAGGCCATCGCCTTGCCGAACACCCGGCCGACGCGGCTGAGCTGCGTCATGCCCGCGATGCCGGTCACGATGGTCAGGAAGATCACCGGCGCGATGATCATCTTCACCAGCTTGATGAAGGCATCGCCCAGCGGCTGCAGGGTGACGGCGAACTTCGGCTCGAAGTGACCGAGCAGGATGCCGATCACGATCGCCACGACGACCTGCAGGTAGAGATGGCGGTACCACGGCACGGCGACGACCGGCGTGGCGGAGGCGGAAGGGGACAGCATGGGGACGGCTCCGGTTGAAGGCGCCGCTGGCGCCGTCACCGGCGTGGCTCGGCACCCAGGCGGCGCAGTATCCCACCCGCATCCCGGAGCCGGCTGCGGAATCTACGTACAAACCCTGGTGGCGGGACGCCCATTCGCACAGGCCCTCGCGGGCCGGCTCGCCGCGTCCACCTAGGCCTCGCCGATCACCCGCGACTTGCCCTCGCGGTCGATCGCGACGTAGGTCAGGTTGGCCTCCGTCACCTTGACCACATGCGGATTGGCGGGGTTGCGCTCGGCGAAGACCTCGACATGCACCGTGATCGAGGTACGGCCGATGCGGGTGACCTGCGCATAGAAGCTCAGCAGATCGCCCACCGACACCGGCTGCTTGAAGATGAACTCGTTGACCGCCACCGTCGCGATCCGGCCGCGAGAGATGCGCGCCGGCAGCACCGACCCGGCCAGGTCGACCTGCGCCATGATCCAGCCGCCGAAGATGTCGCCGTTGCCATTGGCATCGGCAGGCATCGGCATCACGCGCATCACCAGTTCGCGGGGGCCGATCGTCTCCGGGGAGAGCAGGCTGGAGGTCGAGGCGGGCGCGGTCGGCGCCGCGGGGGCATTGGGGGCGGTGGAGTCGCTCATGATCGGCAAACGGTGACAATGGCCGGCATTGTCGTCCAGCATGTCCGGCCCCGCCAGCGCAGGCGCCGGACCCGAGGCCCGACCCCACGACAGTCCAGCCCCTTCGTCCATGCGCCGCTCCACGCTCGCCGGCACCTCCGCGCCGACCCCCGTCCCCTCGTCCTCCACCGCGCCCGAGTCCCGGGGCGACTGGCACACCATCGGCCGCCTGCTGCCCTATTTCTGGCGCTACCGCTGGCGCGTCGGCCTCGCGCTGGCCTTCATGATCGGCGCCAAGCTGGCCAATGTCGGCGTGCCGGTGCTGCTCAAGCAACTGGTGGACAGCCTCGACCTGCGGCCCGGCAGCGCGCAGGCGCTGATGGTCGTGCCGGTGGGACTGCTGCTGGCCTACGGGATGCTGCGCCTGTGCACCTCGCTGTTCACCGAGGCGCGCGAGCTGATCTTCGCCAAGGCGACCGAGGGCGCCTCGCGCAGCATCTCGCTGCAGGTCTTCCGCCATCTGCATGACCTGAGCCTGCGCTTCCACCTCGAGCGCCAGACCGGCGGCATGACCCGCGACATCGAGCGCGGCACGCGCGCCGTGCATGCGCTGATCTCCTACTCGCTCTACAGCATCTTCCCGACGCTGGTCGAGGTGGTGCTGGTGCTCAGCCTGCTGGCGCTGAAGTTCGACGTGCTCTTCGCCTGGATCACCGGCGCGGCGCTGGTGTTCTACATCGGCTTCACCATCGTGGTCACCGAGTGGCGCACCAAGTTCCGCCGCCAACTCAACGAGCTGGACTCGCACGCGCACAGCAAGGCGATCGACTCGCTGCTGAACTACGAGACGGTGAAGTACTTCAACAACGAGGACTTCGAGGCCGCCCGCTACGACCAGAGCCTGGAGCGGCTGCGCCGCGCGCAGCTGAAGTCGCAGACGACGCTGTCGCTGCTCAACAGCGGCCAGCAGGTGATCATCGCGGTGGCGCTGGTGGCGATGCTGTGGCGCGCGACGCAGGGCGTTGTCGCCGGGCAGATGAGCCTGGGCGACCTGGTCATGATCAACGCGTTCATGATCCAGCTCTACATCCCGCTGAACTTCCTGGGCGTGATCTACCGCGAGATCAAGCAGAGCCTGACCGACCTGGACAAGATGTTCGGCCTGCTGGCCCGGGAGCGCGAGGTCGCGGACGCCCCCGGCGCCCAGCCGCTGCGGGTGGCCGGCGCGTCGGTGCGCTTCGAGGACGTGCACTTCGCCTACGAGCCGCAGCGGCCCATCCTCAAGGGCGTCAGCCTGGAGATCCCGGCGGGGAAGAAGGTCGCCGTGGTCGGCCCGAGCGGCTCGGGCAAGAGCACCCTGGCGCGGCTGCTCTACCGCTTCTACGACGCGCAGTCCGGCCGCATCGCGATCGACGGCCAGTCGATCGCCGAGGTCACGCAGCACAGCCTGCGCCGGGCGATCGGCATCGTGCCGCAGGACACGGTGCTGTTCAACGACACCATCGCCTACAACATCGCCTACGGCCGCCCCGAGGCGACGATCGAGGAGATCGAGGCCGCGGCCAAGGCCGCGCACATCCACGCGTTCATCCAGGCGCTGCCGCAGGGCTACCAGACCATGGTCGGTGAGCGCGGGCTCAAGCTCTCCGGCGGCGAGAAGCAGCGCGTGGCGATCGCGCGCACGCTGCTGAAGGATCCGCCGATCCTGATCTTCGACGAGGCGACCTCGGCGCTGGACTCGCGCAACGAGCGCGCCATCCAGGCCGAGCTCGAGGCCGCCGCGCGCGACAAGACGGTGCTGGTCATCGCGCACCGGCTCTCGACGGTGGTCGATGCCCACGAGATCCTGGTGATGGAGCAGGGCGTCATCGTCGAGCGCGGCACCCATGCGGCGCTGCTGGCGCGGCGCGGCCGCTACGCGCAGATGTGGGCCCTGCAGCAGGATGGGCAGGACGCGGTGGCGGCGTCGGCGGCCCCTCACGGCTAAACTCCCGCGCCGTGGAAACCAAATGGCTTGAAGACTTCGTGAGCCTGGCGGAGACGCGCAGCTTCTCCCGCTCGGCCCAGCTGCGGCATGTCACGCAGCCGGCGTTCTCGCGCCGCATCCAGGCGCTGGAGGCGTGGGCGGGCGTCGATCTGGTCGACCGTTCGTCCTATCCGACCCGGCTGACCGCGGCCGGCGAAACCCTGCTGGGCCAGGCCGTGGACCTGCTCGGCAACCTGCAGGCCACGCGCAACATGCTGCGCAGCCACCAGTCGGCGGGGCAGGACATGATCGAGTTCGCCGTGCCGCACTCGCTGTCCTTCAGCTTCTTCCCGCACTGGCTGATGGAGCTGCGCCAGCGCTTCGGCGAGGTGAAGTGCCGGCTCAACGCGCTCAACGTCCACGACGCGACGCTGCAGCTGAGCGAAGGCAACTGCGACCTGCTGGTCGTCTACCACCACCCCAGCCAGCCGCTGCAGCTCGATCCCGAGCGCTACGAATCGGTCTCGCTCGGCCACGAGACCCTGGCCGCCTATGCGAAAGCTGACACAGGCGGCGCGCCGATGTTCCGGATTTCCGGACACCCGGGCCAGAAGATCCCCTTCCTCAGCTACGCGTCCGGCGCCTACCTCGGGCGATTGGTGGAGCTGATCGTCAAGGATGCCGCGCAGCCGCTCAACCTGGAATCGGTCTTCGAGACCGACATGGCCGAGAGCCTCAAGGCCATGGCGCTGGAGGGCCACGGCCTGGCCTTCCTCCCGGCGAGCTCGGTGAAGAAGGAAGTGAAGGCGCGCCGCCTGGTGCGCGCGGCCGAGCCGGGCCAGTACGAACTGAACATGGAACTGCGGATGTACCGCGAGCGCCAGGGCTCGGCGCGCCGCGTGAAACCGGTCGCGCAGGCGCTCTGGAATTTCCTGACGCACGCCGCCGCCGGGCAGGCATGAAACCTGCATATGTAAGCCGTGCAACACCTCGAGATGCGTGATACTCCCTACCCTGCAAAGCAGCCGCTCATGGTCTGCTCTGCCGGTTGGGCGGCTCACCGGTCGAGCCTCCCTCGAATCCGCTTTTGAATCCGAACAAGCAGGAGCAACTATGAAGAAGGCATTGCTAGTCCTGGCCCTTGGCGCGGCGTTGGTTGGCGCGGCGCAAGCCGACACGCTGAAGAAGATCAAGGACACAGGCAGCGTGACCATGGGCGTGCGCGAGTCCTCGGGCGCGCTGTCGTACACGCTCGGCGACGGCAAGTACGTGGGCTACCACGTCGAGATCTGCCAGCGCGTGCTGGCCGACGTGCAGAAGCACCTGGGCCTGTCCAAGCTGGACATCAAGTACCTGCCGGTGACCTCGCAGAACCGCGTGCCGCTGGTGCAGAACGGCACCGTGGACATCGAGTGCGGCTCCACCACCAACAACATGACCCGCGCCAAGGACGTGGCCTTCGCCGTCACGACCTACGTCGAGGAAGTGCGCATCGCGGTGAAGGCCGATTCGGGCATCACCTCGATCGCCCAGCTCAACGGCAAGACCGTCGCGACCACCACCGGCACCACCTCCGTCCAGCTGCTGCGCAAGCACGAGCGCGCCAACGGCGTGGACTTCAAGGAAGTGCTGGGCAAGGACCACGCCGACAGCTTCCTGCTGCTGGAGTCGGGCCGCGCCGACGCCTTCGTGATGGACGGCCAGATCCTGGCCGGCAACATCGCCAAGTCGCGCAATCCGGCGGGCTTCAAGATCGTCGGCGAAGTGCTGTCGGTCGAGCCGATCGCCATCATGATCCGCAAGGACGATCCGGCCTTCAAGAAGGCGGTGGACGACAGCATCAAGGGCCTGATGAAGTCTGGCGAGATCGCCAAGCTGTACGACAAGTGGTTCATGCAGCCGATCCCCCCGACCAACACCAAGGTGGGCCTGCCGGCGACGGCGGCGACCAAGGACGCCTGGGCGAACCCGAACGACAAGCCGGTCGAGGAATACGCCAAGAAGTAAGCACGGTTCCCTGAGCGCAAGGCGCCCCGCGGGGCGCCTTGTCGCAAGGGGGTGACCGGAGACTGGAAGGGCCGCGGCAGCGCATGCGGGCGGCCCTTCGCATTGATGGATGGAGCACGCCATGGCGAGCTGGGATTGGCAGTTGTACTGCACAGACATGGTGACCGAGGAGGTCGCGCCGAAGTGTTTCGGCGCCCCCGGTTATGAGACTTACCTGGACGCGATGATCCACGGCTGGGGCTGGACGATGTTCGTCTCGGTCCTGGGCCTGCTGGTCGCGCTGGTGGCCGGATCGCTGATCGGCATCCTGCGCACGGTGCCCAACAGGAAGCTGGCGATGTTCGGCGAGGCATGGACGGAGCTGTTCCGGAACATCCCGCTGATCGTCCAGCTCTTCATCTGGTATCACGTGATCCCGCGCCTGTTCCCGATCCTGGACCTGCCGCCCAGCGTGCTCGTCGTGATCGCGATCGGCCTGTTCACCTCGGCGCGGATCTCGGAGCAGGTCAAGGCCGGCATCCTGACGCTGCCCAAGGGCCAGCGCTACGCCGGCCAGGCGCTGGGTCTGACGCTGCCGCAGACCTATCGCCATGTGCTGCTGCCGATGGCCTTCCGCATCGTCATTCCGCCGCTGACCAGCGAGAGCATGAACATCGTCAAGAACTCGGCGGTGGCCTTCGCGGTGAGCATCCCCGACCTGGCGCAGTTCGCGCTGCAGGCGTCGGAGCAGTCGAGCTTCGTGCAGATCTTCCTGCCCGTGACGCTGCTGTACTTCATCTCGGCCTATGCGATCAACCGCCTGGCCAAGGTGATCGAGTGGTACGTGCGCGTGCCCGGCATCCTGGGGGCGAAGTGACATGACGCAACTCGACTTTTCGTTCCTGACCTGGGAGGTCCTGTCCTCCTTCGTCGCCAAGGGGCTGTGGTTCTCGATCCAGCTGACCTTCTCGGCCATGATCGGCGGCATCGTGCTGGGCACGATCCTGGCGCTGATGCGGCTCTCGGGCAAATGGTGGCTGGAGCGGCCGGCGGCGATCTACGTCGACACGCTGCGCTCGATCCCGCTGGTGATGGTGATCCTGTGGTTCTTCCTGCTGATCCCCTACATCGCGGGGCCGCTGGGCGCGGAGAAGACGGCGCTGATCACCTTCACGCTGTTCGAGGCGACCTACTACTCCGAGATCATGCGCGCGGGCATCCAGTCGGTGCCCAAGGGCCAGGTCTTCGCGGGTTACGCGCTGGGCATGAACTACAAGCAGACCATGGGCCTGGTGGTGCTGCCGCAGGCCTTCCGCAACATGCTCCCGGTGCTGCTGACGCAGACCATCGTGCTGTTCCAGGACACGTCGCTGGTCTACGCGATCGGTGCCTACGACCTGCTCAAGGGCTTCGAGGTCGCCGGCAAGAACTTCAACCGGCCGATGGAGACCTACCTGGTCGCGGCCGTCGTCTACTTCGTGATCTGCTTCAGCCTGTCCATGCTGGTCCGCCGGCTGCAGAAGAAGATCGCCATCATCCGCTGAGGTCCGCCCCATGATTGAAATCAAGAACGTCTCCAAGTGGTACGGCCCGTTCCAGGTGCTGACCGATTGCTCCACGACCATCCAGAAGGGGGAAGTGGTGGTGGTGTGCGGCCCGTCGGGGTCGGGCAAGTCCACGCTGATCAAGACGGTCAACGCGCTGGAGCCGATCCAGGCGGGCGACATCGTCGTCGACGGCACCAGCCTGACGGCGCCCAAGACCAACCTGCCCAAGCTGCGTTCGCGCGTGGGCATGGTGTTCCAGCACTTCGAGCTGTTCCCTCACCTGTCGGTGACGGAGAACCTGACGCTGGCGCAGGTCAAGGTGCTGGGCCGCAACATGGCCGACGCCAAGACCCGTGGCCTGAAGATGCTGGAGCGCGTGGGCCTGATGGCCCACAAGGACAAGTTCCCGGGCCAGCTCTCGGGCGGCCAGCAGCAGCGCGTGGCGATCGCCCGGGCGCTGTCGATGGACCCGATCGTGATGCTGTTCGACGAGCCGACCTCGGCGCTGGACCCCGAGATGGTGGGCGAGGTGCTGGACGTGATGGTCCAGCTGGCCAACGAGGGCATGACCATGATGTGCGTGACGCACGAGATGGGCTTCGCCAAGAAGGTCAGCCACCGGGTGATCTTCATGGACGCCGGCAAGATCGTCGAGGACTGCACCCGCGACGAGTTCTTCGGCAACCCGGACCAGCGCTCGCCGCGCGCCAAGGACTTCCTGGCGAAGATCCTGCAGCACTGATCGCGGGCGCCAGAGGGCGTCCCCCGCACGGCCTCGAAGGCCCGCCCCGCAAGGTGCGGGCCTTTTTCATTCCGGCTGTCCACGACGCCCGCGCGGTGCTCACTCGTCCACGGCATGGATGTCCAAAAGACTCCTGGTCGAGGTCAGTGACGCGCGAGCGCCGCCTCCCAACAATCGACGTCTTCGCGATCCGACTGCACTGTGCGGCGAGTCGCACGGCGCGTGGCGGCATCGTGCGGGAATTCGCTCATGGAGCCGGATCGTGCTCCGATTCGAGGCGGCAGGGGGTGTGGTTGATGAGCACATGGCACAAGGTTCAAGGGAGGCCGAAGGCGCAAGCTCGCCGTCCAGGCTGGAAATCGAAGGAGGACTTCGTGACGCGTGTCGAGCACGACGCGAAGAACGATGCGCTGCTGCAACTGGTTCGCGCCGAGTGGGCCATGTTGCGTTCAGACATCGCGACGTTTCGTGGCGATATGGTGGAGCGCTTCGGCAAGGTCGAAGGCGAGATCACCGGCATCAAGGGTCAGATCGATGGCTTGAAGGGGGAGATCCAAGGCATCAAAGGGGAAGTGGAGGGGCTGAGGGGGTCGTTGACGACCACGCAATGGGTGGTGGGCACGGCGATGGCGCTGATGGCGATCGTGACCCAGGTGCCCAGCATCATCTCGGCCTACCGTTTCCCACCTGCCGGAAACAGCGCCATTCCTGCACCGAGTTCGTCGTCGACGGTGCCAGTCAGGCCCGCCGGCGCAGCCAGCGCGCCGTAGCCGGCCAGCCGCACGACCCTTGGCGGCGACGACGCAGGCGCGCGAGGTCTGTCGATGACCCGGTGCGACAATCCCGCCCCATGAGCGAAACCCTAGTCCTGACCCGTCCCGACGACTGGCATGTGCACCTGCGCGACGGTGCCGCGCTGCAGAGCGTCGTTCCGTACACCGCGCGCCAGTTCGCGCGCGCGATCGCGATGCCCAACCTGAAGCCGCCGATCACGACGGCCGAGCAGGCGCAGGCCTACCGCGAGCGCATCCTCGCCGCCGTGCCGTCCGGCGTGGACTTCGAGCCGCTGATGACGCTCTACCTGACCGACCGCACGCGCCCCGAGGAGATCGCCGCCGCGAAGGCGGCCGGCGTGGTCGCGCTCAAGCTCTATCCGGCTGGCGCCACGACCAACAGCGATGCCGGCGTCACCGACATCCGCAAGACCTACGCCACGCTCGAGGCCATGCAGAAGGCCGGCCTGCTGCTGCTGGTGCATGGCGAGGTCACCGATGGCGACGTCGATGTCTTCGACCGCGAGGCCTTCTTCATCGACCGCGTGATGACGCCGCTGCGCAAGGACTTCCCCGAGCTGAAGGTGGTCTTCGAGCACATCACGACCAAGGAAGCCGCGCAGTACGTGACCGCGGCGGACCGCTTCACCGGCGCGACGGTGACGCCGCAGCACCTGCTCTACAACCGCAACGCGATCTTCATGGGCGGGCTGCGACCGCATTACTACTGCCTGCCGGTGCTCAAGCGCGAGGAGCATCGCCTGGCGCTGATCCAGGCCGCCACTTCCGGCAGCCCGAAGTTCTTCCTCGGCACCGACAGCGCGCCGCATGCGTCGGTGATGAAGGAGAACTCGGTGTGCGGCGCCGGCTGCTTCACCGCGCTGTCCGCGCTCGAGCTCTATGCGGAGGCCTTCGAGGCTGCGGGCGCGCTCGACAAGCTCGAGGCCTTCGCCAGCTTCCATGGCGCCGACTTCTACGGCCTGCCGCGCAACACGACGCAGGTCACGCTGCGCAAGACCGAATGGACGCTGCCCGAGTCCGTCCCCTTCGGCGAAGCCGCGCAGCTCAAGCCGCTGCGTGGCGGCGAGGCGCTGCGCTGGAAGCTCGACTGAGCGCGACACCGCGGTCCACCGCGGCGTCAGGACGCGCCGCGGCGCGCTGCTGATTCACCCCGAATCAACTGGCCGCCGGCGCCACCGGCGCGGGCGCGCTGGCGGACGCCGGCTTCGGCCGCAGCGCCCACACCACCGAAGCGATCGAGAGCCCGGCGATGACCAGGTTGCTCATGGTGAACAGCACCGGCGCGAGCGTGGTGAAGACCGGGTCGTGGCCGCGCTCGGCGAAGCGCATGGTGCCGGTGGAGATCGCGGTCGCGCCGAAGGTGAATCCCCAGTACGACAGCGTGAACGGCTGGCGGATCCACGGCATCAGCCGCAGCACCATCAGCGCCTGCACGATCGCGTAGCCCAGCAGCATGCGGGCGATGAGGTCCGGCGGGCCGACGGTGACGGCCGCGTAGGCCAGCAGCGCGACCGCCGGCGGCGCCATCTGGATGCCCACCGTCGGGCGCAGCGCCGGCGGCAAGGGATCGACGGTCAGCAGGCGGCCCAGGATGATGGACTCTTGGACGATCCAGGCCAGCACGCCGGCACCGAAGAACAGCTGCCCCCAGCTCGGCCAGCCGAGCGCCGATAGCGCGATCGCGGACACCAGGTTGGCGCCGACCGTGGGCAGGTAGAGCACGGGCGTCGTCGTCTTCGGGTCGCGTCCGCCGCGCCACTGGCCGCCGTGGCGCCACAGGCCGAAGAGCAGCGAGGCCGCCGCGCCGAGCAGGACCAGCGCCGTCCCCACGCCGTGCGCATGCGGCAGCACGCCGATGCCGGCGAGCATGGTGGCCACCGGCACGAGTGCGATGAAGCAGCAGAGGATGGGATGGGCGGCCTCGGCCAGGGCCTCCTCGCGCGCGGCGATCCACTTGATCGCGAATCGGACCAGCAGCACCGCCCACACCGTCACCGCGACCGCCATGACCGACTCGCCGATCCAGTTGGGGAAGCCCCACAGTCGCGAGGCCACGCGCCAGCCGTTGCCCAGGCCGGTCAGGCCCAGCACCATGCTGAAGTAGGAGGCGGGGACCGCCCATCGGGATGCGTTCATCGGGGTGCTCCTGCGCGCGCCGCGGCCGGCGAGGTCATGGGACGAGCGCACTGTAGCCGTGAACATCGCTCAGAGCTCGAGCGTCAATTCATCGCCGTCCGCTCTCGAGACGCAGACGCACATCAACCGCTGATCCGATTTCTGCGCGTCGGTGAGCACGTCGTCGCGATGCGCGGGCGTGCCGGCGACCACGCGCGTGGCGCAGGTGCCGCAGTTGCCGATGCGGCATGAGGCCGGCACCCGCACGCCCTGCGCTTCGGCGACCTCGAGGATGGAGCGGTCCTTCGGCACGAGCAGGTCCTTGCCGCTGCGGACCAGGTGGACGACGAACTCGCGGTCGCCGGGCTTGGCGCGCTCGACGCTGAACTTCTCGGCGTGAACGCGCGCGGCGCTCACCGCGGCCTCCCGCGCGGCCGCCGACACCGCGTCGATCAGGCGCCAAGGTCCGCAGACGTAGACATGATCGGTCTCGCCCAGGCCGAGCATCAGCGCCTGGACGTCGAGGCGCTGCCCTTCGTCCTTCGCGTGGACCTTCACGCGCTCGCCGAAGGCGTCGACCAGCTCACCCAGGAACGGTGCCTGAGCCCGCGAGCGCACCGCGTAGTGCAGCTCGAAAGCCGCGCCTCGCGCGACAAGCGCATGCGCCATCGCCTTGATCGGCGTGATGCCGATGCCGCCGGCGATCAGCACCGCTCGATGCGCTGTCTCGGCGAGCGAGAAGAGCGCCCGCGGCATCGAGGCGTTGAGCCGCAGGCCGAGCCGGAAGTCCTCGTGCACGGCGACGGAGCCGCCTCGTCCCTCGGACTCGCGCTGCACGGCGATCTCGTAGGCATCGGCGCGATGCGGGCTCGAGGCGATCGAATAGCTGCGGGTCGAGTCGGTGCCGTCGGCCAGGCGCACGGGCAGGTCGAGGTGGGCGCCGGCGACCACCGCCGGCAGCGGCGATCCGTCGGCGGTCCTCAACTCGAAGGCCCGCACCGATGGCGTGAGCTGGCGCACGCCGGAGATCGTCAGCGCGAGCGGCCCGTCGCCAAGCGATGGCGGCGGCATTGACGCCGACGGTGCCTGCGAAGCGGCTAGCGCCGCCGCCTTGGCGTCGCTCAGTTGCGCCTTCAGCTTCTGCACCTGTGCGCGCAGCGGGGCGGTGAGCGACGCAACCTCGGCCTCGGTGAAGCGCGGCGTGATGTGCTGCGGACAGTTCCAGTCCCAACCCTCGATGCGGATCAGGAAGGCGCGCTCGACCGTCGCGCCGTAGGCCGGATCACTCACCGCGGCGATGGCCGCGTCGCCCTGCGGGCTGACGCCGGCCTCGACCAGCTCCACGCGTCCGAGCAGCTTCAGCCGGCGCCGATTCGGATAGTCCACGACGATCATCGAGAGGCGATCGTCCTTGCGCAGGTTGCCGACGCTCAGGTACTGCACATTGCCGCGGAAGTCCGCGAAGCCGATGGTGCGCGAATCCAGCACCTTGAGGAAACCCTTCGGCCCGCCGCGGTGCTGCACGTAGGGCCAGCCGGTCTCGCTGACCGTGGCCTGGAAGAAGTGGTCGGCCTCGGCGAGGAACTGCGCCTCGCGGGGCGTCAGCGCCTCGCCGCGGTCGCTCATCGTGTCGAGGAAGGCGTACTGCTCGCGGCTGCCTTTTTCCGCCTGGACCTCGCGGACCGTCGGGGTGAAGGTGATGTCCGAATAGGCGCGTCCCATGATGAGCTCCCGGTGAGGATGTGGACCTTCAGGCCGCGGTCGGCAGTTCGAGCTTGACGCTCGGGAAATCGATCTCGACCAGGCTGGCCTTGCCCAGGATGTTGGTCAGGAAGTTCATGCCGACGTGGGTGATGATCTCGACGACCTGCGCCTCGTCGACGCCGGCGGCGCGCAGCTCGGTCAGTTCCAGCGCGGACACCTCGCCGCGCTTGTCCATCAGGCTGCGCGCGAATTTCAGGATCGCGGCGGAGGTGTCGTCGTCGCTGGTGCCGGCGCGCGCCGCGGCGATCTCCTCGGCCGACAGGCCGGTCTTGCGCCCGATCGCCGTGTGGGCGGAGACGCAGTACTGGCAGCCGTTCTGCTGCGCCAGCGCCAGGGCGATGCGTTCGCGGTCCAGCGGGTCGAGGCTGCCGCCGTTGGCGATGCCGTACAGGCCGAGGAAGGCCTGCAGCGCGGTGGTCGAGTTGGCGAAGACCTTCAGGAAGTTGGGGACCATGCCGAGCTGGCCGTGGATTGCGTCGAGCAGGGCTTTCTGCTCGGGCGTGGCGGTGGCGGGTTCGACGACGTGGATGCGGCTCATGGAGTTTCTCCGGTGGGTTGAGGGTGAGCGGATGGTGGCCCTCGCGCTCCGCGGAGAGAATCGGCGCGGCTGGGAAATGACTCTTTCTGGATCAGAAAAGATATGGACAAGCTCGATGCCATGGCCATCTTCGTGGCCGTCGTTCAGGAGGGCGGGTTCTCCGCGGCGGCGCGGCGGCTCGGCGTGTCCGCGCCGGTGGTCACGCGCGCGGTGAGCGAGCTCGAGGCGGCGATGAACGTGCGCCTGCTGCTGCGCACCACGCGCGTGGTCAAGGTCACCGAGGTCGGCGAGCGCTACGCGCAGGACTGCCGGCGCGTGCTCGGCGAGCTGGAGGAGATCGAGCAGGCGGCGAGTGGCTCGCACGGCGCGGTGCGCGGCAAGCTCGTCGTCAGCGCCTCGGTGATGTACGGGCGGCTCAAGCTGAACGAGGTGGTGCTGGCCTACCTGGCGCGTTATCCGGAGACCGAGGTCGAGTGCCGTTTCCTGGATCGCAATGTCAACCTGCTGAGCGAGGACGTGGACGTGGCGATCCGCATCGGCGACCTGCCGGACGCTTCCTTCCACGCGACGCCACTGGCTACGGTGCGGCGAATCCTGTGCGCGTCGCCCGCGTACCTGAAGCAGCACGGGACGCCGAAGCAGCTGAAGGATCTCGCGAAGCACTCGGTGATCGCGGCGCTTGGGCTGGAGCCTGGATCGGAGTGGAAATTCCGTGAGGGCGCGGGCGTGGGCGCGCCGATCGTCTCGGTGCCGATCCGCGCTCGACTCGCCACCAACAGCAATGACCACGCGATTGCCGCGGCGTGCGATGGGTTTGGCGTCACGCGAGTGCTGTCGTACATGGTCGAAGAGCAGATCGCTTCAGGGGCGCTCGTGGAGGTGCTCTCGAAGTTCGCGCCGCCCGCCGTGCCGGTGCAGGCGCTGCAGCATCAAGGGAAGCGGGCGTCGCGCAAGGTGAGGGCGTTCATTGACCTGGCGGTGGAGCGGTTGAGGGGGTAGGGCGCCGCCGCGAGCGCGTCACGTGGACGACCGGTGGCTTGACCGGCGCGTAGCGGCGGGGCTTCCACTCGATGAAAGGCCTGGACCGAGTCCTCGGTACGCTCACTCCGGTCAAGGGGCCAGTAGTGTTCCAAGGAACGCGAGCAGCAGCAGTGCGCCCCCGGGAATCACGGCCAGCCAGTCCCAGCCGCGGATGGACGCATTGCGCTTGTGGAGTGGACTCACCTGCGCATTCAACCTGTTCGCGCACGCCTGCACGGGAAGGAGGAATACGAAAGCGAGCAGCGAGAGCCACCAGTACGGATCTGGAAGCTTCCAGAGCAAGGTGGCGACGATCCAACCGACGGCCAAGCTCCCGGCGGCGAGGGGCGAGCTGCCATTTTTCTCGATGTCGTAAGCGCGAATCCGGGCAAAGCACTGGTAGCAATAGAAGAGCGCGACCAGCGCTCTCAGCGCCGGTGCGATGTTGCTTTGCTCCCGGTGCCTGATGCATCTCCAGTTGCGATAGAACCAGTAGATCTCATACAGGCCGAGCGTGCAGACGCTCATGACGACGAGCTTGGACAGCGAGACGGCAAAGAACGGGGGCTCCGAGGACGCCTGTCGGGAAGGAAGGTCTGCGACTTGGAAGTCTGGAGATGCGTACGGGTTCGCGCTCATGAGTGGTTGTGGTCGCGATCAAGGCCGAGTGGCCAAGAGATCGTGGGGTCGGTTTCTCGCGACGCGTGAGATCCATTGATGAAACGAGCGCCCGGGGGCGGAATGATGCGTGATCGGGCTTGCATCGGACTTCCAGATATTCCCGTATCGATGCGGTCTCCAGGCGAGATCTTCCGAATGGCCTCGGCGCGGGGAGTGGTCAGGGCCACTGCCGCCATGGAGCGTCGACTAGCCTCCGAGCGGCAGGCGCGTCATCGCGGAGTTCGATTCGGACATGCGGTCGGTCCCGTTGGTATTCCAGTCCATCGCATCCGCGTCGACTCGTCTACGCGGTGCCCCGATTGGTCGATTGCAAAGACGGACTGGGAGTTCCATGCTCATGAATTAAAGACGCATGGCGCCAGTTCTGGTCCTATGTTCTTTCTGTTTTTCGTCATTCAGGTCGCGACGCTGCTCATGGTGCTCTATGTGTGGCGCAGAAATTCATACATCGTCGCCTACATTGCCTCGCTAGTGGGAGCTGGGTTTGCAACGGTGTTTGGAGTGTCCGGGCACGTCGTTGCTCTCGCCAACTTGCTGTGGATCGTGTCGCTGGGCTGGTGGCTTTTCGCGCTGGCCGAGTCCGTTGGTGCAACGCGAGCAGGTGATAAGCGACGACCGTAATGGCGAAACCGGTCTCGAGTTCGCGGCACGCTGCATGGCTCTTCGCCGAAGTGTGTGAGGCGCTTCAGTTTGAATGTTGACCATCACCAGCAATGGAGCCGCTCGGCGTGCTGCACATCGCGCAGAAGCGCGCCTGCGGGGTCCTAAGCGGCTTGCCGCAATGTGAGCAAGCGGGGCCGTACAGGCTCAGTCGATGATGGAACAGCGCGTTCGCGTTGCCTTCCTTGAAGCCAGTGATGCGCTCGTACTGCACCAGCGCCTCCCGCCCAAAGCCCTCTCGCGTCGCTTCGGCAAGAGAGCACCCATGGGCCTCCCGATACGCTTTGATTTGGTCGACCCCGTTGGCGAGGTGAGGCGCCACCAAATCCCACTCCTCCTCCGTGAGCATGGGAATGTCCATGCGGCAGCGCCAGCAGTAGATCGTCTTAGGCATAGGTTGAACTGTCGCGGTTGATCTCATCGGCCCAGGCAGACTAGACGGGTACATGACGATGGCGGCTGAATCATGCGCTACCGAGTCGCAGTCGAATTGAGGCTGGGAGTGGTCCTTAGCGGGCCCCATTTGCATTCCGACTTGGAGGTGCTGTCGTACGGTTCAGGGAGCCGGTAGCACCGCGCTATTGAACAGGTTCATCCGCAGGGTCCTCTCCCTGCGCAGCAACTCGCGCATTGGCGCCGTCAGGTAGACCGCCGTCTTCAGCTCCCCGACCGGCAGTTGACCGTACTTGACCGCCACCTCCAGCAAGGTGCGTCTGGCAGCCGCACTCAGCGGGTCGACCTGTGACGCTCCGTCTAGTAGGCCCTTCTGGCCGAGCCCCACCATCAGGTGCTTTCCGACGGTGCGCGTGAAGCAGCCCGGGATGAGCGCAGGTAGCCGGCTGGCATGCAACTCGACGCAATAGGGCCCATCCTTTTGTCGAACATAGTAGCCCTCGGTGAGGCGCTCCGAGGCTGCCTCAAGGTGCCGGACCTCGGCCATGAACAGCAGCTTGTGGAGGGCAAAGTAGCTCAGTTCTCCGCTTTCCTCGAGCAGCACCCGTGCTGCGGCACCAACCTTTTCCGACGCTCGGTTCCTTTTGGCCGACGGCTTGCGTCGTGCGGCGCCCCCGCCGCGGCGCAGCGTCTCGGCCACGAACTGGTAGTCCGCCAGTTGGTTGGCGAAGCTGCGATGCACCATTGCTCGCTGGCCCGGATGGTATGCAGGAATGAGCTGCCTACCTGACCAGAGGTGAGCTTTTCGAACGCTGTCCTTAAGGGTGAGGGTATGGGCCGTGACCATCGCCGTGGCCCGCAAGGCAACTGCACCGAGTGTTACGACCACGGGAGCGTCCACGAGGTCTAGCTGTTCCCTCAGAAACGGAGCGCAGTTGGCCACCTCAGAGGGGGACGGTGTGGCGTTGTTGCCGCTCGTGTCCTTCGGATTGCAGAGGACCGCATTGGTCACGAAAGCGTCGTAGCGGCTCAGTCCCACCTGTTCCAGCAGCGACTCGAAATTGTGCCCGGACTTGTCGCCATGGAACGGCAGCTCCGAGGTGTCGGCACCGAGCCGCCCCGGCGCTTCGCCGATGAACATCACCTTGGCGCTGAGCGAGCCGCAGCCCGCACCGAGCACTCGGGCACTGTCCGCCATACGTGGGCAGCGCTTGCACGCCTTTACGCGGCGCACGAGGTCGACAAACTGCGGTTCTTTATCCACCATCACTGTTCAGGTCGCCACGGCGCGCAATGCTTCGACCGTACCGCCGTTGTAGGCATGCACCGAATGACATAGCAAGCGGCCGGGCGTTTTGCCCGAAGCGACGCATATGAAATTCAAAAGCTGGCCTAGGCCGATGAAGTTTCCCAGCGCCTTGTTGAAGAAGTCGTGATTACGGTAGACCACCACCAGGTCGAGCCGTCCGCCTGGGTGCCAGACGATTTCGCCAAACTGCCAGCACGGACCTCCTCGAGTGCGAGGAGTATCGCGCGCGGGCGTCGACAAATGAAACACCAAGCTCGTCCCGCTTCGTTTCTGCCAAGTGCCGAGCTTGCCAATGACAGTCTCGAGTTGATTTGTGTCAGGATGGTCAGGGAAGCGAACCAGCCGCTCGAAGTACGTTCCCCAGGTCCCGCGATTACGAACAAATCTCATGGCGCGGTCGTGCCTCTTTAGATAGTCGCGATATAGGCTTGCACGCTCTGCCACACGCTGCGCAAGGTCGTACGGAAAGATGGTCTTGATGACTTCGCGTAAGTCATCACCGCCAACTCCGCGGCGTCGTGGCGAATGAGCCTGCAGCCACGCCGGGTCGAAAGCAGCCGGCTGCTCGACGGTCGTGAATAGGTTGAAGACTTCGCCGTGTGCAATCACGGCTCGAACGCCGGCCCGCCAGGCGTCAACGGCCGTGGTGCCGGTCACATTGCAAGCGGTCACAGCGCCCCCTCGGGGCGCGGCGGGTTGTAGGTCAAGATTTGGCGGTCGAGGTCCACATCGACGCGGCCGCCACAGTTGTCCTTCAACTGACCGAACGCCGCGTAACCCTGGAGGATGGCAGCTTTCCATTGCTTCGCAGTACAGCGGTGAACTTCCAGCCCGGCGGTCAGGCGGATAATGGTCTTTAGCAGGCCGATGTCGACCGAACTCTCCTCGCTGTACCAAGCTCGCTGCGGCGCCTCGTTGAAAACAAGCACCGAGATGGCCTCTTCCACCACAGCCGCACGGCCACCGTCTTCGATTTCATCGATGCGCGGGTTGCTCTTGCGCTTGCGCCGCAAGAGGCCGCGAAGGACCGGGGACCACCCTAGAACCGCCGCATAGGCCAGGTGGAAAACGTCGTGATAACGGTAGCCATCCCCCTTGTGAGCGTTGTCGGTAAGGGTGTCGCCGACGATTACGCCACTCACCATGATGCGTACCAGCAATTGCTTGCCGTTGCGCTTCTCTGAGAACGTAACGCTGAACCTCCGCGGCAGGCGCTCTTCGTCATCAAAACCATCATCGAAGCGGTTCACCTCGCCCTGGGAATAGAGACGCTCCGCCTTGAGTGCACTCTCCCGAGCTGCCTCTTGCAAGGGAATCTTGTATTGGACAGCTAGGCTGGTCAGGTACCAGAGGATGTCGCCGATGTCCTCGCGAAGGTCCTCGCGAAGCGTTCGGCTGTCGCGCTGCAGCACCAGCTTCTTGAAGGTCGAATTGAGGTCCCCGAGTTCACCGGCCAATCCGAGCAAAGACACGATGACCTTCTTGCGTTCGTCGGTTCGCTCGACCGTCGCCTGGTACTCAGCAAACGTACGAATCGGCCTCTGGCCGCGGTCCTTGCGGCTCGATGTACTTGACATTCACCCACCTCCCCGCACTCCAAACGTGTTTGCCTAGGCAATCTACGCACTTTGTAACGAGGAGAGGGGCGGATTTTCCCGCCCCCTGGGATGGGGTCAAGTTCGCTGCAGTCGGCTCATACATCGGCACTTTTCTGGCGAGGCTATGGCTCCTTGGGATAGGTCATTCCGAATGATGCGCATGGCCTCCGTGAAATGTCCGCTTCCGCTGGAGGCTGTGTGAGAACTCCTCCAACGGATCGTCTTCGGGGTCTCGACACCATTAGCGAGGCGCCGATCGCCGATCCTGCATCGATCTGAGAGGTCGATTCTCAGCCACCTCGCAATGAGGACGCGTTTTCCCGCAGCCTCGCTGCGAGGCGAACCTGCGCTTCAAGCTCGGAGTGGGCATAGCGGATGGACTGCCTTCGATACATGGGACTCTCAGTCGCTTGTCGAGCCAATCGCCTTGACTCGATGGCACGAGCCAGCAACCCAGTGGCCCAGCCGACCAGCCCTAGACAGACCAGAGCCGGCCACCAACCAACTGGCGTCAAGGTCAGCAGGAGGGACAGAGCGAACAGCGGGAGGCCGGCGATCAGGGTCAGTACTGGAGACCAGAATCCAAATGCGAGCCGGGCTTCAGTTGGATGCGTGCTCCACAACAGAATGGTGCTTGCCATCTGAGCTGCAGCAACCAAGGCCATCGTCATCCCAATAGCCATCACAAGCGAAGAAGCGACGCCGTCCATCGCCATAGGTTATCCCGCCGCGTCCGCTCCCGCTACGAAGCCACCTGCGGCTTCCGCCTGGACCGGGAGAGGTAGTCACTTACGACATCTGGTCCACCGCAGCGCAATGGGCAACGACACAGCGACAGCCAGACCAGCGAATGGCGCCCACATGAAGGGCTCATCACGCATGCCGATGTATTGACCGAGTATCGGCGGTCCCCACATGAGCGCCCCTAACGACATCAAGGCTGATAGAGCGCACAAGATGACAAGCCCCGCTGCGTTCCGCGCTCGCGCTGCACGAAGTTCCGTGCGCTGGCAGACGACGAAGATCGCCGCAGCGACGATCAGGAACGGCGCGATCAGCCACGCGAGAACGATCATTAGCTCGATGGGCTTCAATCTGCTGCCTTATGTCCGTTGCAAGCCTATCCGCGGTAAGGTCGCTCCTCGCTCCAGCATTTCATTTCAGACGGTCATGAACCTCCTGCTCGAATCAACGAATGCAGTCCCGTACTTCACGGACGTCGGTGGCACTTTGCGCGCCCTCGGCGTCGACGCATCCGAGTTTGACTGGTACGTGAGTGACATCGAAACGAACATCATCTTTGATGGCCTTCCCCAGACCGACGGCTGGGTGACAGGCCCTGAGCTGGCTCGATGCCTCTTGTATTCCAACCTGCAGTTCATTTGGGGCGTCTTCAACGCTTTCCCGCGCGGCAAGCGTGTTGAGGTGCTACGGCCTCCGGCTGCGGACGGAAATACGCGATTCTGGCGGGATGCCGATGCCTTGACGCCGCAACTGGAAGGCGCACTGTTCGAGTTGGTCTGCTGGGACAGCGCTGCAACCATTCTGGTGGGCATTACGCCTGAGCAGGCGGCCCATTACATGGCGACCCACCCCGGGGCCAAACTACTCCGCGATGCGGCTTGACGACGCCTCTGCAGTCACCGCCCTTAGGCGGCTTTCGTCCTGCGGCCTTGTGTTGCCATTCTCTGGCGAGCAGCGACTCCAGCTGCTTGGACATGTCGCCGTGGCCCCCAGCCAGACGCGGACATGCGCCGCTCACAACGACCTATCCACGAATTCAACAAAGCGCCAGCAGCCCGCGCGCCGGGAGAACTTGTACCTCATCTCCATGTCGGAGCCTTCCCGAAACACAGTCACCTGCATGGCGTCGGTGGAGGGCATCGTCGTGCGGACGCTCAGACCTTCCTGACGTTGATACGTTGCTATCGTTTTCCACTGAAGGAAGTCCTCCTTGGAGATCCGCTTCCAAACAGGCGCACTGCCATCAACACCCGCATCGTCGAGTCCGTACTCCCAGTGAGCGGTCGGAAGTGGAAATTGGGTCCGCTCCACCGAGAACGCTTGATCGGTTGAGAACCGAGCGAAGAATGCGTTGAATTCCTCCGGTCGAGACGGGCTGCACGTCTCCGCCCACCCCGGGGCGGCCGTCCAGATGAGCGCCGCGATGATCGCGGGCTTAGCAGTGGATAAGGTGGGCAGCATGATCCGAACTCGCTTCTACTTCGACTCGATCGATGAAGAGTTTCCATGCGGCCCATGCGAGCCATTCATCAATCAGCACGGGAATTGGCAACGGAGCGAGCATAGGCGTTCAACACTCACCTGAACTGATACGACGCCGCCAGGTAAAAGAACCGCCCCCGCGGATCCGTATAGCTCGGGTCATAGCCCGAAATGAAGAAGTACGCCTGGTTCGAGAACGGCGGTGCCGTGTTGAACAGGTTCTTCACCCCCGCCCGCAGCGTGAGCGCGGCGGTCGCCTCCCAGCCGCCCGACAGGTCCCACAGCGAATACGCCTTGACCTTGTTCTTCCCCACCACCAGTCCCGTGTTGGTATCGATCGCCGAGTTCTGGTCGTCGTAGCCGCTGTAGAACGAGTTCGCGAGGTTGACGCTCCACGGACCGCGTGACCAGTCGAAGTTGACCCGATGCCGCCACCGCTGCACCACGCCGTCGGTGACGAAGCGCCCGAGGTTGCTGATGTAGGGATCGCCATCGCCGGTCTGCTTCTTCGAGCTCAGCGTCAACGTCCCCACCAGCTTGACGCCGAAGCGTCCCATCGCGGTCGCCGGCGAGCGGTACTGCAGCGTGATGTCCAGGCCGGACGCCTTCTGCTTGCCGCGGTTCTCCTTGCGCAACTCGATGAAGCAGATCTCGGAGTCGTCGGGGTCGTAGTCGCAGCCCGCAATGCCTTCGTCCTCGTTGTAGCGATGCACCAGCGGCTCGTACTTGTCGAGGTTGGCGAGGATCACGTCGTCGCCCAGCGTGCTGATCAGGTCGCGCTTCTCGACGCGCCAGTAGTCCAGGCCGAAGCTCCATTCCGGCGTCGGGTCCGCGAGCATGCCGATCGAGAACTGCCGCGACTTCTCCGGCTTCAGGTTGGCATTCGAATAGGTCCGCGTCTCCCAGTTGTTGGCGCAGAAGCCCAGGTCGTTGTCGTTCTCGCGCATGCACACTGGATCGGGCAGGGTGGCGGTCTCGCTGACCTTGACCGAGCGGTAGAGGTCGTTCATCGACGGCGCGCGGAAGCCGGTGCCGGCAGAGGCGCGGAAGGTCAATTTGTCCATCGGCGCGTAGCGCAGGCCGATCTTCGGGTTCGTGGTCGCGCCGATTTTCTGGTAGTGGTCATGGCGCAGTGCGAACTGCAGTTCCCATTGCTTGGTGATCGGCGCGAGCAGCTCGCCATACGCCGCCCACACCTTGCGGGAATTGCTGGTGAACTGCGCGTCGCCCGGCGACGAGTCGCCCAGAATGTTGTCTGAAATCAGCAGATCACTGGCCGCCGACGTGGATTTCTCGCGCCGCAGTTCCGCGCCGAGCGCCAGCGCCAGATCGCCGCCGCCGAGCGCCATCAGGCTGCGCGTGACCTTCGCGTCCAGGCTGTCCATCGTGCCGCGGGCGCGGCGCACTTCCTGGTTGATGTTGTTGTCGCGCAGGAAGGCCAAGCCCTCCGCGCTCGACGGGCCGAAGGGGTTCAGCCGGCCGTCGGCGTAGGCGGCCATCGTCGCGTCCTCAGGCAGGTAGCCACGCACGTCGCGGTCGGATATTCGGTTGACGCTGTGGTTGTAGCCCCAGTCGTAGTCCCAGGCGCCGAGCGTGCCCGTCATGCCGACGACGATGCGGCTGCCGGTGCTGGTGAGTTCGCTCGCGCGCGGGCCGGCCTCCAGCATGCGCGTGCGCACGGTGATGAGCCGGTCGTCCGGCAGCGCGTCGCCCAGGCCGGTCGCCGCCAGCGCCGGGATCATCGAGACATCCAGGTCCGCGTCGATCCGGTTGCTGGTGCCGACGTACCAGCTCTTGCTGCGGGTGTAGGCGGCCTCGATGAAGGCCTCGTGCCGGTCGCCCAGCTTGAGCACGCCGCGGCCCAGGAAGCTGCCCTTGTCCGTCTTCGGATAGAGCTCCAGGTCGCGCATGTAGTCGTAGGTGCAGCCGTCGACGCCGCCAATGCCGTCGGGCAGGTAGAGGGAGTGCGGCGGCTGGCAGGTCGGCGCGCTCAGGTTGATCGTGCGCGTGGTGATGGGCCGGCCATTGATGGCGAAGCCCTGCGACTCGAGGTAGTCGAACTGGTCGCCGCCCAGGCGGATGTTGCCGGGGAAGCTGGCCGAGGACAGCAGGTGCGGCAGTCGCTCCGGGATGCGCAGGTCGGAGATGAAGTCGCGCTGCGAGGTGCGCAGCGCGCCGGTCTTCTGCAGGTCCAGCACGCCCATCAGGTTGAAGCCGTCGCGCGCCAGGTCGCCATGGCCGGCGGCGATCGACGCGGTGCGCTTGCCCGCGCCGCCCTCGCCGGACTTTCCCGCGTAGACGTCCAGCTGCACGCCCTGGTAGTCCTTGCGGGTGATGAAGTTGATGACGCCGCCGATCGCATCGGTGCCGTAGATCGCGGACGCGCCATCGAGCAGCACCTCCACGCGCTCGATCGCCGCGGCCGGGATGTTGTTGAGGTCGACGCCGTTGTCGTCGCCCGGCGAGGCGAAGTTGGCCATGCGCCGGCCGTTCAGCAGCACCAACGTCGACGAGGTGCCCAGGCCGCGCAGGTTGGCCGAATTGAAGCCCATCTGGTCGCGGAAGCCGCCGGTGCCGATGCTGACGCCGTCGGTGAGGTTGTTGCTGAGCGAGGAGACCGTCGCCATCAGCTCGGCCGCGGTGGTGACGCCGGCCTTGACGATGTCGTTGCGGGTCAGCACCTGCACCGGCAGCGCCCCCTCGTCGGCGATGCGCTTGATCGCGGAACCGGTGATCTGCACCCGCTGCAGCTGTTGCGGCGGGGCGGAGGCGGCGGCCTCCGGCGCGGCGACCTGCGCCTGCGCGAGGCCGCAGAGCGCGCCCAGCGCGGCGACCGCGCAGGCTCGCGGCAGGCTCGGTGGGCACGGCGGACGTTTGGCGACACGGGGGGAAGGGACGGTCATGGCGGGCTCCCTGAGGCCGTTGGGGGATGGCTCTGACGGACCAGTCTAGGGACCGGCCCGGCACCGGCAAGGGTGATCTCCCGCGACAGTCGCGACGAAGCAACTGCGGTGTGACCAACAGTCACCCGTCGGTGGGGACGCGACGCTATCGTTGCCCTCCTGCGCTCCCCCCTTCGTCCGATCCGCCCCGTCATTGGGGCGGCTTCCTCCGGTTACGTGATGCCGCCGGTCCGCGGCGTGAGGCCTTGACGATGTTCGATCGCTGTTCCCTGCGTCGCGTAGCCGGCGCCCTCGGCCCGGTGCTGGTCCTGGCCGCGATGACGGCCCGGGCGGCCGCTCCCACCGCGCCCGGCGCGCCGACGCCCGCCAGACCGGCCGCGACCAAGCCCGCCGTCGTCGCCCCTGCGCCGGCAGCGCCCGCGGCGTCCGTTCCCCAGGCAACGCCTGGCCCTGGCGCCGATGTCCCCATTAAAGGCCACGCGATGGCGATCGGCGGCGCCCTGAAGGCGGACAACGACGAGGTCTGGAACCGCCTGATCGCGCTGGCGGGCGGGCGCGGCGCGCGGTTCGTCGTCTTCGGCACGGCCGCCGAGGACCCGGAGGCCAGCGCCAAGCAGGTGGTCGAGCAGTTGCAGCGCCGCGGCGCGGTGGCCGAGGCGCTGCCGGTCGCGCCGAAGTTCTCGTGGGTCGACCTGAACAAGGTGGTGCGCGACGCCGCGCTGATCGCCAAGGTGCGCAATGCCAAGGGCATCTTCTTCACCGGCGGCTCGCAGGAACGCATCGTCGACGTGCTCTTCCCGGGCGGCCACTCGACGCCGATGCTCGATGCCATCTGGGACGTCTACCGCAAGGGCGGCGTCGTGGCCGGCACCTCGGCGGGGGCCGCGATCATGAGCACGGTGATGTTCCGCGACGCGCCCAGCGTGATCAGCATCCTCAAGGGCCAGTGGGAGGAGGGCAAGCAGATCGACCGCGGGCTGGGCTTCGTCGGGCCGGGGCTGTTCGTCGACCAGCACTTCCTCAAGCGCGGCCGCTTCGGCCGCATGGTGCCGCTGATGCTGGCCAAGGGCTACCAGCTGGGTCTGGGCGTGGACGAGAACTCCGCCGCCGTGATCCGCGGCGACGAGGTCGAGATCCTCGGCCACAAGGGGGCCTTGCTGGTCGACCTCAGCGAGGCGAGCTCGGACCGCGCGCTCGGCGTCTTCAACCTGAAGAACGCCAGACTCACCTACCTCGATCACGGCGACCGCATGAACCTGCGCACGCGCGGCGTGACGCCGTCGGCGCTGAAGCTGCGCGGCCAGAAGCTGGAGCCCGGTGCGCCGGACTACAAGCCCTACTACACGCTGCCGCAGTTCTACACGGACATGCTGGGCGACTCGACCATCTCGACCGCGATGTCCATCCTCATCGACAGCGTGCAGCCCGAGTTCCGCGGCCTGAGCTTCGAGGCGGCGCCCAAGGCGGGCGACGCGCTGGCCGACCTCGGCTTCCTCTTCCGCCTCTACAAGGGCCCCGGCAGCATCGGCTGGAGCACCGACGAGCTCGGCCCCGAGGACTACACCGTGGTCAACCTGTACCTGGACGTCACGCCGGTGCGCATGCCGCAACCGCTGTTCGGCCCCTGGCCCGGCGACCGGCGCCCGCGGCAGTCCGCCACACCGGAGGAGCCGCCGGCCGGCGAGCGCCCGCAGCAGCCCTGAGGCGACGCAAAGCCGCTAGCATGCGGCGTTCGCTCATTCCTGGAGTCTGCTGCGTTGTCGCGAAATCCTCTCACCCTTGGGCGGGCCCTCGCCCGGGCGGCCACGTTGCTGGTCGCGGTGGCGCTCGGCCTGCCCGCCGCGGCGCAGACGCGCCCCGCGCCGGAGGCCCAGCCGGCGCCCTCGCCGCAGCGGCCGCCCTTGTCGGCACCGCCCGTCGTGGCGCCGTCCGTCGTCGCGCCGCCCGCCAGCGCCCCGCAGCCCGGCACGGCCGCGGCCAGCCAGGCGATGGCCCCGGTCTCCGCCAGCGCCCGCCGGCTCTATGACCGCAGCCGCGCCCAGTTGCTGCAGGTCCGCACGCTCTTCAACGGCAGCCAGGCCTCGGTGGGGTCCGGTTTCGTCGTCAGCGCGCAGGGCCACGTCATCACGAATTACCACGTGATCAGCCAGCATGCGCTCGAGCCCGAGCGCTACCGGCTGCAATACCAGACCCCGGAAGGCGACGGCGGCGACATCGTCCTGCTCGACTTCGACGCCCGTCGCGACCTGGCGCTGCTGCGCATCGTCGCCAAGGGCGGCGATGCCAAGGCCGATCCCAAGGGCGTCGTCGCGCGCATGACGGCCACGCCGCTGGCCTTCCGCAAGGCCGACCAGCCGCTGGCCAAGGGCGAGCGCATCTACTCGATGGGCAACCCGCACGACGTCGCCTTCGCCGTGGTCGAGGGCACCTACAACGGCCTGGTCGAGCGCAGCTTCGATCCGCTGATCTACTACTCCGGCTCCATCAACCCCGGCATGAGCGGCGGCCCGGTGCTGGACGAGGACGGCGAGATCGTCGGCATCAACGTGTCGACGATGATCTTCGCGCAGCAGATGAGCTTCCTGGTGGCGGCGCAGCACGCCGCCGCGCTGCTGGCGCGCAGCCGCGACGCCGCGCCGATGAAGGGCGCGGCCTGGCCCAAGCTGCGCGAGCAGCTGATGGCCTACCAGGAGGAGCTGTCGCGCAACTTCCTGGCCCAGCCCTGGCGCACGCTGACGCACCCGCGCTACCGCTTCCCGATCCCGCAGGAGCAGTACATGCGCTGCTGGGGCAGCGGCACCTCCGCGGACGCGCAGGGCCTGCAGATGCAGCGCACGCAATGCCGGATGGAGCACGCGCTGTTCATCAGCGAGTCCCTGCAGACCGGCTACTTCGGCGTGACCGAGGAGGTCTACGACGGCAGCAAGCTGGGCGCGGTCCGCTTCTCGACGATCTATTCGGCCAGCTTCCGCAACGAGCGCCTGGGCGGTCCCGACCGCGACCGCACCGCGCCGTACTGCCGCGAGGACTTCGTCCAGCAGAAGGACGGCCCGCCGCTGCGCGCGGTCGCCTGCCTGCGCGCCTACCGCAAGCTCGACGGGCTGTTTGACCTCACGGTGCTGGTCACCAACGTCGACGCCGCGACCGAGGGCGCGCTGGGCCGCTTCGACGCCCGCGGCGTCAGCTTCGCGAATGCCACCCAGCTGACGCGTCATTACCTGCAAGGATTCGCATGGACGCGGTGATCGAGATCGTCGACCGGGACGGTCATTGCCGGGAAACCCACAAGGTGCGGGCCTGGCCGCTGCGCATCGGGCGCTCGCCCGACTGCGACCTGGTGCTGGCCGATCCGCACCTGGCCGGCGCCCATGCGCTGCTGCACTGGGACGACGCCGGGACGGATGCGGCGCCGGCCGCCTCGGGCCCGGTGCTGGAGCTGCTGCCCAGTCACAACGGCGGCTGGCTCGACGGCCACCGGATCGCCGCCGGCAGCCGCGCGGCCTGGCCGTCGTCGGCGCTGCTGCAGCTGGGCACGACCCGGCTGCGGCTGCGCACCTCGCTGGATCCGCTGCCGGCGGAAAAGCCGATGAACCGCGCCGACGAGCCGGTGCGGCGCGACGCCCGGCCGTCGTGGGCGCTGCCGGCGCTGCTGGCGGTCTGGGCGCTGCTGCTGTGGGGCTCGAACTGGGCCGCCAACGACGGCAGCGCGACCTGGGTCGACACCGTCAGCGCGCTGCTGGCGCCGGTGGGCGTGGCGCTGATCTGGGCCGCGCTTTGGGCGCTGGTGACGCAGCTCTTCCGGCACTGGTTCGCGTTTGGCGCCCACCTGTGGCGGGCGCTGGTGGCGACGGTGGCGATGCAGCTCTTCGACCTGCTGCTGCCGCTGCTGGCCTACATGTTCAACCTGCCGCGCCTGCTGGCGCTGGAGACGCTGGTGATGTCGGTCGGCGCCGCGCTGCTGCTGTGGTGGCATGCGACGGTGGTGTGGCCGCGCGCGTCGCGGCGGCTGGCGGTGGGCATCGGCGCGATGTGCGTCGTCGGCCTGGTGCTGACCGTCGGCCGGCGTACCGAGCAGCAGTACTGGCTCGGTCCCAACTACATGGCCACCCTGCCGCCGCCGGCCTTGCGCGTCGCCACGCCGCAGCCGGTGGACAGCTTCATCGACGGCATGGCGCGCCTGGAGGCCCCGCTGCTGAAGCAGGCGGAGAAACGCAACGACCAGACGGGCGGCAGCGGCGACAACGAGGAGTGACGAGCGGCGTCGCTCAGGCCGCGATCGCGGGCGCGGGCACGGCCGGTGGCGAGCGCCGCCGCCGCAGCCACGCGACCACCGGCAATTCGAGGCAGCGCCCAATCAGCCAGCCGCCGGTGACGGCCGCCAGGACCGCGATCGAGAAGATGAGCGCCTCGGGCAGCGCGTGATAGAGGCCGACCTTGGCCATCGACGCGAGCACGATGTTGATCAGCAGGCAGTGCGCGAGGTACAGCGAGTACGAGGCCGCGCCCAGCTGGACGAGCAGCGCCGGCACGCGCACCGGCCGGCGGCGCTCCATCGCCACGAGCGTCGCGAGCACCAGCGCCGAGGCCAGCCCCAGCGCCACGCGGCCGCCGAAGGCATGCGGCCCCTGCGGCCCGAGCCGTTCATAGAGCACTGCGGCGACGAAGGCCGCGGCCGCCAGCAGCCATTGCCCCCGCACCAGCGGCAGCGTCGCGCGGCGCGCCATCAGCCCGGTGGCGACGCCCATCAGGAACTGCAGGCAGTGCGGATCGCCGAGCTTCCAGGGCAGGGCGGCCGGCAACTGGCCGAAGGCCTGCGCGACCACCAGCGCGGCCCACAGCGCGTACAGCGCCAGGCCGCCGCGCAGGTGCAGCAGCAGCACGCAGAAGCTCAGGTAGAAGAGCACCTCGTACTGCAGCGACCAGGCCACGCCGACGTATTCCGGCGTGCCACCGCCGATCCACAGCAGCAGCGTGCCGGGGAGGTCGTCGGCGCCCAGTTCCGAGATCGGCGTGCGCCCGGTCGCCAGACGGGCCAGGATCGACGGGCCGGCGGTCATCGCCAGCACCATCCAGTAGATCGGGAACACGCGCACGAAGCGCTTCCACAGGTAGCCCGGGCAGCGCGCCGCGCCGCCGCCGAGCTCCGCGTGGTGGACGAAGGTGATGATGAAGCCGCTCAGGACGAAGAAGAAGTCGACGCCGGCATAACCGAAGTCGAACAGGCCGCCGAGCGCGACCTGGCCCGAGAACTGCGGCACCCGCATCAGATGGGTCGCGTGCATCAGCACCACCGCCAGCGCGGCGATCGCGCGGGCGGCCTCGATGGAGGCGAGCTTGGGAGCGTGGCGGTCGGTCGGGGCCATCGGGCGGCGCTGCTGCGGGAAAACCAGGGCAGACCGCACGGTATGTCGACGCCGGCTCGCGTGGCCGTCGCCCGTCCCCCAGGGCGGGGGAACTCGTCGAGGGGACTAGGTTCTAGGGGGGAGGGCGGCCTCAGGCCGACAGGCGCTTTTCCATGAAGACGGACAGCGGGTCGTCGGTGTAGTCGCCGAAGGGAGCGCGGCGGTCATAACCCAGGCGCTCGTAGAGCTTGAGCGCCTCCGGCTGGTGCACGCCGGTCTCCAGGCGCGCCAGTCCGATGCCTCGTGCCCTGAGATGGGACTCGAGTTCTTCCATCAGCACCTTGGAAATGCCGCGTCCCCGGAAATGCGGTTGGACGAAGACCCGCTTGATCTCGCCGTAAGGGCCGTCGGCATCGTCGTCAACGACCTTCACCGCCGCGCAGCCAGCCAGCCATTCCGCGAGCCAGACGCCAATGAAGCGCACCTGCGGCTGGGCCAGCGCCTGGGGATCCTCGAGGTGGTTGCTTTCGCTGGGGTAGAGGGCCGCCATGTACGCGTCCGACTGCGCCAGCAGGGACATCGCGGCGGGGCTGTGGGGGTCCAGGGGTTCGATCTGCATGCCTGCACGGTAGCAACCGATGTGCCCAACGCGCGGGAAATCCCTGAAAGCCTTTGCAAGCCAACGTTCGCTTGCAAATCGTCATAAAGGTGAAGCAAGCCGATAGGCCGGATTCTGTGCGCGGCTCCTCTTGCGATTCACCGCGTGACCGCCATTCATCTGGGCCGGGCATCACTGCCCGGCTCGGTGCCACCTACCCGCCAGCTCTGCGAGCCGCATCAACGCTGGCCTACTTGGTGTTGCTGCGCGTAGAGATTGCCCGTTTCACCCGAAACCGGCTTGCACCGGTCCCGACTCGTCTCTGTTGCTCTGATCCTCGGCTTTCGCCGGGCAGCCGTTAGCTGCTACGCCGCTCTATGCAGTCCGGACCTTCCTCCAGTGCCGTGTTTCCACGATCGCACCAGCGGCGGTCTGGCTTGCCTCACGGGGCGAGAGTTTAACCGCGTGGCCGCCTCGGCTTCGCTTTGGGCGCCCCGCGTCGTTGCGAATCCTCACCATAGCTGAGCTATGGCTCCGGTTCGCGCCTAGCGGGGCATCCCAAAGCGAAACCGCTTCGGCCACGCGGTGCGTTTGGTGTCAGGACTTGCCTGCAAGGATCGCTTCGATGGTTTGCTGGACTGCGAGCGCTTCGGCGAAGCCGGGGAGGCTGTGCGAGCGGCCTTCCAGCATCGCGGCCCAGTGACCGAGCTGGTCGGTCATGCCGTTCATGCGCAGGGTCTCGGCGTCGCCCAGGCTCTGCACACGCTCGCCCTGGCGCTGCTGCGTCACGCCGAACCAGTCGCGCAACTCGATCTCGCCTTCGCTGGCGCGCCACAGCATGCGGTTGTCGTCGGCGCGCTCGCCGCCGATGCCCGCGCTGATCATGACCGGCACGCCCGCCGCGCTCAGCTCCGCCTCGACGGAGAGCTCCGAGCCGACGCCGTCCGCCGGATACACGACCTCGCTGCGCACGACGCGCGCCGGGCCCAGCACCCGCTGCAGCACGAAGATGAAATGCGACAGCACCTCGCGCGTGAAGCCGCCCTCGGCGCGCTGCGACAGCCAGGCGCCCGCGCCGGCCTGCCAGGGCCGCGGCCAGGCGGCGAAGCGCAGGTCGATGCGCACATCCCGCAGCGCTCCCAGCGGCCGCCGCGACGCCGCGCCGAAGGCCAGCTGCAACTGCGCCAGGCCGGTCGACGACGCGAGCGAATAGTTGACCGCGGCCCGGCGCCGCTCCTGCTCGATGCGCTCGATGCAGGCGCGGGCGGCGGCGAAGTCGGTGGTGAGCGGCTTCTCGCACAGCACCGGCAGCCCGGCGTCGAAGGCACGCTCGGACAGCGCGATGTGCGGCCCCGGCGGCGTGGCGATGTACAGGCCGTGCAGGCCGGGCTCGCGGATCAGCGCCTCGGCGCTGCTGGCGGCGCGCAGCATCGGGTCGTTCGCCAGCACCTGCGCCAGCACCACCGGGTTCTCGTCCCAGACCTGGGTGACGCGCAGTCGCGCATGCCCGGCCAGCCGCGCCAGCATCCGCTGGCCCATCACGCCCAGTCCCACCACCCCAATGCTCAACACGCCTGGCACCGCCGTCTCCGCCCGAAGTTCCGCAAAAGCCCCGCAGTGTAGGGGGGCCGCCACAGCGCGGGCCGCCGCCCGGCGGACCCGGGCGACTCGCGCACGCCCGTCCCCGCAAGCGGTGTGCCCGGGCGGCATGACGGCCGGTGCGACAGGCCGGGCGGGGGTATCGTCGGCGGCTTCTCGCACGCTCGCATCGCCCCACGCATGAATCCCGAAGCCAGCCAACTGTGGCGCGCGCCACGCTGGGCCCTCGCCATCCTGCTGGCCGCGCTGGCCACGGTGGGGCCCTTCTCGATCGATACCTACATCCCGGCCTTCGCCGGCATCGCCAAGGCGCTCGACGCCACGCCGATCGAGATGCAGCAGACCCTGTCCGGCTACCTGCTGGGCTTCGCGGTGATGAACCTGTTCCACGGCGCGCTGTCCGACAGCTTCGGCCGGCGCCCGGTGGTGCTGTGGGGCATGGCGGTGTTCGCGCTGTCGTCGATGGGCTGCGCGCTGGCGGGCAGCATCGGCCAGCTGGTGTTCTGGCGCACCGTGCAGGGCCTGTCCGCGGGCGCCGGCGTGGTGGTCTCGCGCGCCATCATCCGCGACATGTTCCCGCCCTCCGAGGCGCAGCGGGTGATGTCCCAGGTGACGATCTTCTTCGGCCTGGCGCCCGCGATCGCGCCGATGATCGGCGGCTTCCTCTACGTCCACGCCGACTGGCACGCGATCTTCTGGTTCCTGGTCTTCGTCGGCGCGTTGCTGTTCGCCGTCACCTGGCGCCTGATGCCCGAGACGCTGCACCGCGACCACCGCCAGCCCTTCCACGTCGGCTCGCTGCTGCGCGGCTACCGCTCGCTGGTGGGCAGCCGCCGCTTCCTGCTGCTGGCGCTGGCCAGCGGCATCCCGTTCAACGGCATGTTCCTGTACGTGCTGGCCGCGCCGGTGTTCCTGGGCGAGCACCTGGGCCTGGCGCCCACGCAGTTCTTCTGGTTCTTCCTGTTCAGCATCGGCGGGATCATGGGCGGCGCCTGGCTCAGCGGCCGCCTGGCCGGCCGGATCGCGCCGCGCAAGCAGATCCGGCGCGGCTTCTTCATCATGGGCTTCACGTCCATCGCCAACATCGTCTGCAACCTGACGCTGCCGCACAGCGTGTTCTGGGCCTTCCCGCTGATCAGCAGCTTCGCCTTCGGCTGGGCGCTGATGGTGCCGGTGGTGACGCTGCTGGTGCTGGACCAGGCGCCCGAGCGCCGCGGCATGGCGTCCTCCCTGCAGGCCTGCATCGGCAGCGCCGCCAACGGGCTGGTCGCCGGCGTGCTGGTGCCGCTGGTGATGCATTCCATGCTGACCCTGGCCCTCGCCTCGGCCGGGATGATGTGCATCGGCCTGGTCGCCTGGACCTGGGTCAAGCGCGAGGTGTCCACGCCCGCGGCGTGACGTCCGCCCGCCGGTCACCCTCAAGAAGGTCGGCGATCCTCCGAAATAGGGAAGGTGCGCCGGACCCACGTCCGGACGCCGTCGCGCATCCCGCCGACGGCGGGCACACCGAAGTCCTGCGGAGCGATCCATGTCCCACCGTCCCGGCCTCGGCACCTGGTTGCCGGCCGTCCTGTGTCTGTCCCTGCTGTCCGGCGGCGCGGCCCTGGCCGCCGACGCGCCCGCGCCCAAGGCGGCCACCGCCGCCGAGGTGGGCGAGCCCCTGCGCGACCGCCTCGCGGAGCGCCTCAAGGACGATGCGGCCACCCTGAAGCTGAACGCGAAGAAGGCGCCGACCGACGTCCGCACGAACAACCCGGTCGACCAGCGCGCGCGCCGCGCGGCGGCCAAGCCGGCGGCGGCCTCGGCCGCCCGGTCGACCACCCCCTGGGCCTACACCGGCGAGGGGGCGCCCGACCGCTGGGGCCAGCTCGAGCCCGAATTCCGCCAATGCGCGATCGGCACCCGGCAGAGCCCCATCGACCTGCGCGACACCATCAAGGTCGACCAGGAGCGCATCCGCTTCGACTACAAGTCCAGCGCCTTCTCGGTCGTAGACAACGGCCACACGGTCCAGGTGAACGTGGCGCCGGGCAACTCGCTGCAGATCATGGGCCGGCGCTACGAGCTGCAGCAGTTCCATTTCCATCGCCCCAGCGAGGAGCGCATCAACGGCCGCCAGTACGACATGGTGGCCCACCTCGTCCACAAGGACGCCGAGGGCCGGCTCGCCGTCCTGGCGGTGCTGCTGGAGCGCGGCCAGGATCAGGCGCTGATCCAGACGGTCTGGAACCACCTGCCGCTGGAGCGCGGCGACACCTACAACGCGCCGGTGCCGATCGACCTCAACCAGCTGCTGCCCGCGGAGCGCGGCTACTTCTCCTACATGGGCTCGCTGACGACGCCGCCCTGCACCGAGGGCGTGCTGTGGCTGGTGCTGCGCCAGCCGGTGCAACTGTCGACCCAGCAGATCTCGGTGTTCTCGCACCTGTACCCGATGAACGCGCGGCCGCTGCAGGCGCAGTCCGGCCGCCTCATCAAGGAATCGAACTGAGGGCCCGCGCCCTCGATGGCTGAGCCGTGGGAGCGTCGTCTCCCGCTTGGGCCGGCGTCGTGACGAGCGTCACGGCGTCGGCCGTCTTCTTGGTGGAAACCCTTGGTTATCACTGGCGCTCACCGCACAATCCCGGCCGCCGCGCGCCAGATGCCACCACGCGTTTGATCTTGGTCATGGACGGCGCGGCCGGAACCTCAATTGCCCTTTCCCTCCGTGGAGGGGCGCCCCATCCCCCCAGGACACCCCCGCCGTGATGAAGACCATCAAGTCGCGCCTGATCGCGATCAGCATCCTGATCGTCGTCGCCGCCGTCGCGCTCGCCACCTTCGCCAGCTACTGGGCCGTGCGCGATCACGCCCGTCGCCAGGTGCAGGCCCAGTTGACCGACCTCGCCACCGCCAACGCCAACGGCGTCGCCGCGTGGGTGAAGACGCAGAAGGACGTGGTCGCCGCGATGGCGCCGGCCGCGCAGCTCGAGGATCCCCGTCCGGTGCTGACCCAGGCGCTGCAGTCCGGGCGCCTGGACCTGGCCTATGTCGGCGGTGCCGACAAGCGGATGATCTCCATCCCCGACCGCCAGCGTCCCGCCGACTACGACCCGACCGGCCGCGGCTGGTACAAGCTGGCGTCCGCGACCGACCAGCCGGTGATCACCGCGCCCTACGTGGCGGCCTCCAGCAAGAAGCTGGTCGTGACCTTCGCCAGCGCGGTGCGCGCGGGCGGCGAGCTCAAGGCGGTGACCGGCACCGACGTGGCGCTGGACGACATCGTCGCGACGATGAAGTCGATCAAGCCGACCGCCAGCGGCTTCGCGATGCTGCTGGACAAGCAGGGCACCGTGATCGCCCACCCGGACGCGGCGCTGACGCTCAAGCCGGTGAAGGACCTGTCGGCGGCGATCGACGGCGCGCTGCTGACGACCGCGCACGGCGACGAGCCGACGCTGGCCGAGGTGGGGGAGCATCGCTTCTTCCTGAAGGCCGTGGATGTGCCGGGCACCGACTGGGTGCTGGTGGCCGCGGCCGAGCGCAACGAGGCGCTGGCGGCGCTGTCGGACGTGCTGCGCAACGCGGGCCTGACGATGCTGGTGGTGACGGCGGTGGCGGCGCTGGTGGCGGCCGCGGCCGTCGGCGCGCTGCTGAGCGGCCTGGCCGGCATCAAGCGCGCGATGAACGACATCGGCGCGGGCGAGGGCGACCTCAGCCAGCGCCTGCAGGTGCGCGGCGAGGACGAGATCGCCGACATCTCGCGCGGCTTCAACCAGTTCGTCCACAAGATCGAGCAGGTGATGCTGCAGGTGCGCGAGACCAGCCAGTCGATCGCGGTCGCCTCGCGCCAGATCGCCGCCGGCAACCACGACCTGAGCCAGCGCACCGAGGAGACGGCCAGCAACCTGCAGGAGACGGCCAGCTCCATGGAGGAGCTCAACAGCACCGTCGCCAACAGCGCCGCCAATGCCGACCAGGCGCGCCAGCTGGCCGACACCGCCAGCCGCGTCGCACGCCAGGGCGGCGAGGCGATGGGGCAGGTGGTCTCGACGATGCAGGAGATCAGCACCAGCTCGCGCCAGATCGGCGACATCATCGGCGTCATCGACGGCATCGCGTTCCAGACCAACATCCTGGCGCTGAACGCGGCGGTGGAGGCAGCGCGCGCTGGCGAGCAGGGCCGCGGCTTCGCGGTGGTGGCGGGCGAGGTGCGGGCGCTGGCGCAGCGCTCGGCCGGCGCGGCCAAGGAGATCAAGTCGCTGATCACCGCCAGCGTCGAGCGTGTCGAGACCGGCACGCGGCAGGTCTCGACCGCCGGCGAGACGATGAACGAGGTGGTGGGCAGCGTGCAGCGGGTGGCGCAGATGATCGGCGAGATCAGCCACACCGCGCAGGAGCAGAGCCACGGTATCGGGCAGGTCAACGTGGCGGTGGCGCAGCTCGACCAGGTCACGCAGCAGAACGCGTCGCTGGTCGAGGAATCGGCCGCCGCCGCCGAGAGCCTCAAGGACCAGGCCCAGAAGCTGGCCGACGTGGTCGGCACCTTCCGCCTGAGCGCCGGTCAGTCCGGACCTACGGACTTCTGACCCACCCGCCAGCGTCGCCCACAAGCCCAGCCCCCTTCGAGGAACTCCCTCTCCGCCGGGCGGGGAGAGGGTAGGGGAGAGGGGCCTCCCCGGCGAACGCCCAAGAAGGGGGAACTTCAACCCCCCGCTTCCACCGCGTAGAAGCACAGGAACATGTCAGCCGCCGAATCCGCGACCTGACGCTGCTGCGCCGCGTCCAGCGGGAGCTGTCCCATGGTGATCTGCGGCCAGAACGCGAAGCCCTTGACCAGCGCCTGCAGCTGCGCCGCGGCGAAAGCCGCCTCGCCGGCCTTCAAGCGTCCGTCGGCCATCGCTGCGCGGATCCACACGGTCAATCCCTCTTCGCGTCCCCCCAGCCGGCCCAACATGTCCCGCGCCCGCTGCGGCGCGTGGATCGCCTCGGCGATCAGCACCCGCGCCAGGTCGAGGAACTGCGGGTCGCCGCTCATCGCCAGCTTCTGGTCGATGAGCATCAGCAACTGCTCGCGCAGCGGGCGGTCGGCGCGGTAGGCCAGCGTCACCTGCGCCTCCGTCGCGGCCCAGAGGCGCTCCAGGATCGCGTCGAACAGCGCGTCCTTGCCGCTGAAGTGGTTGTAGACGGTGCGTTTGGACACCTGCGCCCGGCCCGCGATGCGGTCCATGTTCGCGACCTCGAAGCCATGCTCGCGGAACTCCGCGATCGCCGCGTCCACGATCGCCTGGCGCTTGCGGTCGGTCAGGCGCATCCGCTCGGCGTCGACGCCCACCGCCTCGTCGGCAGGCGGCTCGACGGCAGGGCTGGGAGCGGGGACAGGGGCTTCGGCAGTCATGGGGCGCAATCTTACACCGGGGAGTTTACTTTTTCGGCTCGACTGCCTACACTCGCCAAAACTACACTGTGTAGTGCAAGTTTCAGATGAGCCTGACCCCCGTCCTCCGTTCGCTGCTGCCGCTGTCGCTCACCGCGCTGAGCGGCATCGTCGCCGTCCTGATTGTTGGAGCCCTCGCCATGACCGCTTCCCGTGTGATGTCCTCGCCCACCCCGGTGCCCTCGAACGGGCCGTCCACCCCCGCGCCGGAGGGAGGCCAACCCTCCCGCGAGCAGTCGCCCCAATGGGCGGAGGGCCGGTTCCGCAATCCGGCGGTCGAGCCCGAGCAGGGCTTCTGGAAGACGGTCGGGATCTTCTGGGACTTCATGTTCCACAAGCCCGCCGGCACCGTGCCGGACCGGCCGATCGAGGTGCAGGCGCTGACGAAGGACCAGCTGCTGGCCGCGCCCGACCGGACGCTGTTCCGCCTGGGCCACTCGACGGTGCTGGTGAAGCTGCGCGGCCGCTTCTGGCTCACCGACCCGGTCTTCTCGGAACGCGCGTCGCCGTTCTCGTGGATGGGGCCCAAGCGCTTCCACGCGCCGCCGATCGGGCTCGACGAGCTGCCTGAGATCGAGGCGGTGATCCTCTCGCACGACCATTACGACCACCTCGACCACGACACCGTGCTGGCGCTGGCGCCCAAGGTCCGCCGCTTCCTGACGCCGCTGGGCGTGGGCCAGCGCCTGATCGACTGGGGCGTGCCCGCGGCCAAGGTGCAGCAGTTCGATTGGTGGCAGGGGACGTCGATCGCCGGCGTGCAGTTGACGGCCACTCCGGCGCAGCACTTCTCCGGCCGGGGGCTGAGCGACCGCAACTCGACGCTGTGGGCCTCGTGGGTGCTGATTGACGGCGACCTGCGGGTGTTCTTCAGCGGCGACACGGGCTACTTCGACGGCTTCAAGGCGATCGGCGAGCGCTTCGGCCCGTTCGACCTGACCCTGATGGAGACTGGCGCCTACGACCCGCGCTGGCCCTACGTGCACATGCAGCCGGAGCAGACGATGCAGGCGCACATCGATCTGAAGGGGCAGCGGCTGCTGCCCATCCACAACGGCACCTTCGACCTGGCGATGCACCGCTGGCAGGACCCGTTCGAGCGCATCAGCGCGCTGGCGCGGCTGCGCAAGGTGGAGCTGGTGACGCCGGTGATCGGCGCGCCGATGGCGATCGAGCAGCCGGGACCGACGCCGCCCTGGTGGCAGGGCGGCGTGGTCGACGCGACAGCGACCGCTGCCACCCCGTCCCCCGCCGCGTCTTCGGCGATGCCGTGATCCCAGCGCTGCGGCGCGCTCCGACTGAACGAAAGCCCGGCCAGTGCCGGGCTTTTTCCTTTCTCCCACTTTGTCCCCCTTCCGGCGCCGCCGGAGGGGTGGGGCGGCTCCGATCTCGCACCGATCGGGGAACCAGCGCCTTGCCGCAGCGGTGCCGGCGGCCACGGTTTCAAGCGGGTACGACCGCCGATTTCAGTTGATCCATCACTTCCACACCGTTTGTTAAGTCCTTCATTTAGAAAGACTTTTATTTTGCGCAATGGCGTGAGAATGCTGGCTAAGTAATTGATTTGATTGGGAAAAACGCCAAATTTCCTTGACCGGCGCCGGTCTCGCCATTAAAGTGGGAGAAAGTGCAATTCGGTGGGGCAAAGTGGCGAATGTCGTGTTTCAGGGGGCGAGTGCCTTGGCGTTGGACGCCAAGGGGCGCTTGACCGTCCCTGCGCGGCACCGCGAGGTCCTGCAGGCGCTGTGCGGTGGCCAGCTGACGCTGACCAAGCACCCGGAAGGCTGCCTCATGGTCTTCCCCCGTCCCGCCTGGGAGCAGTTCCGCGACAAGGTCGCCGCGCTGCCGATGTCCGCCGCCGGCTGGAAGCGCGTCTTCCTCGGCAACGCGCAGGATGTCGAGATCGATGCCGCCGCCCGCGTGCTGATCGCGCCGGAACTGCGCGCTTCGGCCGGCCTGCAGAAGGACACCATGCTGCTGGGCATGGGCAGCCACTTCGAGCTCTGGGATGCCCAGGCCTATGCCGCGCACGAGGCCGCCATCATGCAGTCCGAGATGCCGGCCGTGCTCCAGGACTTCAGCTTCTGAGCCTCATGAGCGAGCAGTCCACCCCCGCCGCCTTCACCCACACGACCGTGCTGCTGCACGAGACGGTCGATGGCGCGTTCACGACCCCCGCTGGCATCTACGTCGACGGCACCTTCGGTCGGGGCGGCCATTCGCGGCTGCTGCTGTCGCGGCTCGGGGAGGAGGGGCGCCTGATCGCGATCGACCGCGACCCCGAGGCGGTCGCGGCCGCGACCTCCGGACCAACGCGGGTCGACGACCCGCGTTTCCACATTTGCCACAGCGCGTTCGCCGACATGGCCGCGCAACTCGACGCGCTGGGCGTCGGCCTGGTCGACGGCATCCTGCTGGACCTGGGCGTCTCCAGCCCGCAGATCGACAACCCGGAGCGCGGCTTCAGCTTCCGCTTCGACGGCCCCCTCGACATGCGCATGGACACGACGCGGGGCGAAAGCGCCGCGGACTTCATCGCCCGGGCGGAGGTGTCCCAACTCGCACAGGTGATCCGCGACTATGGCGAAGAACGGTTTGCTCTCCCGATTGCAAAGGCGCTTGTGGCTCGCCGGGAAGGCGGGCGTCCTGTCCGGACAACCGCCGAGCTTTCCCAAGTCGTGGCTGGTGCGGTCAAAACCCGCGAGCCGGGCAAGGACCCTTCAACGCGCACATTTCAGGCTCTACGGATATTCGTCAACGCCGAGCTTGAGGAACTGCAGCAGGGATTGAACGCGGCGCTCGCGCGGCTCAAGCCGGGCGGCCGGCTGGCGGTGATCAGCTTCCACTCGCTGGAAGACCGCATCGTCAAGAACTTCATCGCCTCGCACAGCAAGGAGGAGTTCGACCGCCGCGCCCCCTTCGCCGCACCCAGGCCGCAACCGCTGCGCGCTATCGCCCGCGTCATGCCCAGCGAGGCCGAGGTGCAGGGCAACCCGCGCGCGCGCTCCGCGATCCTGCGCGTGGCCGAGCGCACCGAGGCGCCGATCCCGGCGCCGGCGCCCGAGTCCACCGGCAAGCAGAAGAAGGGAGGCCGTCGATGATCGGCCGCCTGAACCTGCTGCTGCTCGTCGCGGTGATGGTCTCCGGCATCTACATGGTGCGCAGCGCCTACGAGTCGCGCCGGCTGTTCACCGAACTGGACCGCGCGCAGACCGAGGGCCGCCGGCTGGAGGCCGACTACCAGAAGCTGATGGCCGACCGCCAGGCGCAGGCGACCAACCTGCGCGTGGAGCAGGTCGCTCGGGAGCGGCTGAAGATGCGGCCGATCTCGCCCGCGATCACCTTCAATCCGGACGCGCCGGCGATCGAAGCCAGCGGTGTGCGCGGCATGCGTGCCCCGCAGGGAGCGGCGCGGTGATCGGCAGACTTGGCAAGAAGCTCGGCCAGGGCGCGCGCGGCGCGGCCCGCAACGCGCCCACGCGCGGCGTCAGCTATTCCAGCAGCCCGCTGCTGGCGTCCAAGACGCCGCCGTGGCGGTCGCGCTTCCTGGTCGCGCTGGTGGGCCTGGCATTCACCGGCTTGCTGGCGCGCGCCGCCTACATCCAGCTGATCGGCGAGGACTTCTTCCAGCGCCAGGGCGAGGCCCGCTACGCCCACAAGATGGAGCTGCCGGCCAGCCGCGGCAAGATCAGCGACCGCAGCGGGCAGGTGCTCGCCGCCAGCGTCGCGGTGCCGTCGATCTGGGCCTTCCCCAAGGAGGTCGACACCGATCCCGAGAAGCGCCGCCAGCTCGCCAAGATCCTGGACATGTCGCGCGCCGAGCTCGACAAGCGGCTGGATCCGAACAACCGCTTCGTCTTCCTGCGTCGCCAGGCCGACGACGAGACCGCGCGCAAGATCAAGGAGCTCGGCCTCAAGGGCGTGTTCCAGGACCGCGAGTACAAGCGCCAGTATCCCGAGGGCGAGGCCGCCGCGCACATCGTCGGCTTCACCAACATCGAGGAAAAGGGCCAGGAGGGCATCGAGCTGGCCTTCCAGAAGGACCTGCAGGGGCGCGACGGCTCGCGCTCGGTCGTGCGCGACCGGCTGGGGCGCGTCGTCGAGGACATCGGCGAACGCGTGCCCGAGACCAACGGCAAGGACATCGAGCTGTCGATCGACGCCAAGGTGCAGTTCTTCGCCTACCAGCGCGTGCGCGACGCGGTGGCCGAGAACAAGGCCAAGGCCGGCTCGGTGGTGGTGCTGGACGTGCATACCGGCGAGATCCTCGCGCTGGCCAACTACCCCAGCTACGACCCCGGCCACCGCCAGAACCTGTCCGGCGAGCAGCTGCGCAACCGCGCGCTGACCGACGTCTTCGAGCCCGGCTCGACGATGAAGCCGTTCACCGCCGGCCTGGCGCTGGAGACCGGCCGCGTGCGTCCCGACACGCTGCTGAGCACCGGCCCGCGCAGCGTGGTGATCTCGGGCTGGTCCCCCACCGACGCGCACCCGCACGGCGACCTGACCGTGCAGCAGGTGATCCAGAAGTCCAGCAACATCGGCGCGGCGCGGCTGGCGCTGATGATGCAGCCGCGCGAGATGCACGAGATGTTCACCGCGATCGGCCTGGGCCAGCGCCCGCAGATCGATTTCCCCGGCGCGGTGACCGGCAAGCTGCGGCCGTGGAAGAGCTGGCGGCCGATCGAGCAGGCGACGATGAGCTACGGCTACGGCCTGTCGGCCTCGCTGCTGCAGCTGGCGCGCGCCTACACCGTCTTCGCCCGCGACGGCGACATCATCCCGATCACGATGACCAAGCACCCGGCGGACCAGCCGGTGGTGGGCATCAAGGTCTTCAGCCCCAAGGTCGCCGCGGACATCCGCGGCATGCTGCAGATGGCGGCCGGCCCGGGCGGTACCGCGCCGCAGGCGATGGTCCAGGGCTACAGCGTCGGCGGCAAGTCCGGCACCGCCCACAAGCAGGAAGGCAAGGGCTATGCGAGCCACAAATACCGTTCCTGGTTCGTGGGCATCGCACCGATTTCCAAGCCGCGCATCATCGTGGCGGTGATGGTCGACGAGCCGAAGAACGGCCAGTACTTCGGTGGCGCCGTCGCCGGACCGGTGTTCAGCCAGGTGGTGGCCCAGACGCTGCGCCTGCTGGGCGAGCCGCCCGACCTGGACGTCAAGCCGCAGATCGTGGCGCAGCAACGGCTGCAAGCCGTCGACGAGAGTTTCTGAGCGGGCACGAACCATGTTGATGCACCTGAAATCCCCCGAGGCCGCCGCCCGCTGGCTCCTGGAATGGACGCCCAGCGGCCAGCTGCGCACGGACAGCCGCGCGGTCGGCGCCGGCGACGCGTTCATCGCCTGGCCCGGCTACGCGAAGGACGCGCGCCAGTTCGTCGCCGGCGCGCTGGCCGCGGGCGCGGCGACCGCGCTGGTCGAGCACGCCGGCGCCGCCGAATACGGCTTCACCGACGCGCGCATCGCGTCGCTGCCCGACCTCAAGGCCAACTGCGGCCGCATCGCCTCGGCCTTCTACGGCGAGCCCAGCCAGCGACTGAGCGTGCTGGCCGTGACCGGCACCAACGGCAAGACCTCCAGCGCCTGGTGGATCGCGCAGGCGCTGACGCTGCTGGGCGCGCGCTGCGGCGTGATCGGCACGCTGGGCGTGGGCCAGCCGCCGGTGCCGGGCGCGACGACGAACGCCTCGATCGAGGCCACCGGCCTGACCACACCCGATCCGGTGCGGCTGCAGGAAGCATTCAAGCGCATGGCCGACGACGGCTTCGGCGCCTGCGCGATCGAGGCCTCGTCGATCGGCATCGAGGAACACCGGCTGACCGGCACCCACATCCAGGTCGCGCTGTTCACCAACTTCACGCAGGACCACCTGGACTACCACGGCGGCATGGACGCCTACTGGGTGGCCAAGCGCAAGCTCTTCGCGTGGGAGGGCCTGAAGGCCGCGGTGCTGAACCTGGACGATCCCAGGGGCGCCGCATTGGCGGCCGAGTTGGGCGCCGCGGGCCGGTTGGACGTCTGGACCTACGGCCTGGACCGCGCCGACGCGCGCCTGAGCGCCACCGACCTGCGCCATGACGCGCACGGGCTGGCCTTCACGCTGCGCGAGGGCGCCGCGGCGGTGCCGGTGCAGACCGGCCTGATCGGCGACTACAACGTGTCCAACCTGCTGGGCGTCATCGCCGGCCTGCGCGCGCTGGGCCACGGCCTGGACGACATCGCCCGCGTGGCGGCACTGGTCACGCCGGTGCCGGGCCGCATGGAGCGGGTGGGCAGCGGCCGCGAGCTGCCGCAGGTGGTGGTCGACTACGCCCACACGCCGGACGCGCTCGAGAAGGCGCTGGGCGCGCTGCAGCCGCTGGCCGCGGCGCGCGGCGGCGAGCTACGCGTGGTCTTCGGCTGCGGCGGCGACCGCGATCCGGGCAAGCGTCCGCTGATGGGCGCGATCGCGGCGAAGCTGGCGGCGCAGGTCGTGCTGACCAGCGACAACCCGCGCACCGAGGACCCGCTGAAGATCCTGGCCGACATCGAGGCCGGCCTGCCGGCGGATGCGGCGCGCGAGGTGATCGCGGACCGCGCCGTGGCGATCGCGCGCGCGGTGGACCAGGCGGGCGCGCGCGACGTCGTGCTGATCGCCGGCAAGGGCCACGAGGACTACCAGGAGATCCACGGCGAGCGCCGCGCGTTCTCCGATGTGCAGGCCGCGCGGGCCGCGCTGATCGAAAGGGCGGGGCTGTGAGCGACGCCACCACGACCATCGCCTCGACCGCGCCGGGCGCGCCGGCGGTGCCCTTCATGACGCTGGGCCGCGCCTTCGCGTTGCTGTCGCCGCTGCTGCCGGCGACCACGCTGGTCGGCGATCCGGCCACGCCGCTGCTGCGCGTGCACACCGACACCCGCACGCTGCGCGCCGGCGACCTGTTCGTCGCGCTGCGTGGCGAGCGCTTCGATGCCAACGACTTCCTGGCCCAGGCCAAAGCCAGCGGCGCCGCCGCGGCCCTGGCCGAGCGCGGCCTGGCCGAGGCCGGCCTGGACGGGCTGCTGGTGCCCGACGCGAAGGCGGCGCTGGGCCTGCTGTCGCAGGCCTGGCGCGAGCAGCAGCACCTGCCCGTCATCGCGGTCACCGGCAGCAACGGCAAGACCACGGTGACGCAGATGATCGCGTCCATCCTGCGCGCCTGGCTGGGCGACGCCGCGATGCTCGCGACCGAGGGCAACTTCAACAACGAGATCGGCGTGCCGCTGACGCTGCTGCGCCTGCGCCAGAACGAGGTCGTGTGGCATCGCGCCGCGGTCGTCGAGCTCGGCATGAACCACCCGGGCGAGATCGCGCCGCTGGCCGCGATGACGCAGCCCACGGTGGCGCTGGTCAACAACGCGCAGCGCGAGCACCAGGAGTTCATGCACACGGTCGAGGCCGTCGCGCGCGAGAACGGCGCGGTGATCGGCGCGCTGGGCACCGCCGGCGTGGCGGTGTTCCCGGCCGAGGATCCCTGCGCGCCGGTGTGGCAGGAACAGGCCGCCGGCCGCGGCACGCTCAGCTTCGCCCTGCAGGGCCAGGCCGACGTGATGGGCCGCGCGCAGTGGGTCGCGCCGACCGAGGCGAGCGCCGCCACCGGCGCCGCCGGTCACTGGGCGATCGAGATCCTGACGCCGGCCGGCACCGTGCCGGTGGCCCTGGCGATGGCCGGCCAGCACAACGTGCGCAACGCGCTGGCCGCCGCGGCCTGCACGCTGGCGGCCGGCGCGCCGCTGGCGGCGATCCGCGAGGGACTGCAGGCCTTCAAGGCGGTCAAGGGCCGCTCGGCGCTGCAGACGGCGGTGTGGCAGGGCCGCCGCGTCACGCTCATCGACGACAGCTACAACGCCAACCCCGACAGCGTGCGCGCCGCCATCGACGTGCTGGCCGAACTGCCGGGCGCGTCCTGGCTGATCCTCGGCGACATGGGCGAGGTCGGCGAGCAGGGCCCGGCCTTCCACCAGGAGGTCGGCGCGCATGCGGCGGACCAGGGCCTGTCGGCGCTGTGGACCGCCGGCGCCGCCGCGCGGGATGCCGCGTCCGCCTACGGCGCGGGTGCCCGCGCGTTCGACAGCGTCGCCGAGCTGATCGGCGCGCTGAAGGACGCGCCGCAAGTACAGAACATCCTCGTGAAGGGCTCGCGCTTCATGAAGATGGAACAGATCGTGGCCGCCTTGCAGTCCGGCGGCCCAGGAGACCCCCATGCTGCTTAGTCTGGCCCAGTGGCTGCAGACCTATTTCCCTGAACTGGGGTTCCTGCGCGTCTTCCAGTACATCACCTTCCGCGCGGTGATGGCGGCGCTGACGGCGCTGCTGATCGGCCTGGCCTTCGGCCCGTGGGTGATCCGCCGCCTGACCGAGCTCAAGATCGGCCAGCCGATCCGCGAGTACGGCGTGCAGCAGCACCTGGCCAAGAGCGGCACCCCGACCATGGGCGGCGTGCTGGTGCTGATCGGCATCGGCATCTCGACGCTGCTGTGGTTCGACTGGTCCAACCGCTTCGTGTGGGTGGTGATGCTGGTGACCATGGGCTTCGGGCTGATCGGCTGGGTCGACGACTACCGCAAGGTCGTCAACAAGGACCCCGAGGGCATGCGCTCGCGCGAGAAGTTCCTGTGGCAGTCGATCATCGGCCTGATCGCCGCGATCTACCTGGCCTTCAGCGTCTCGGAGACCAGCTTCCTCGGCGTCGTGCAGCTGTTCTTCCGCTGGGTCACCAGCGGCTTCTCGACCGAGCTGCCGCCCAAGGCCGACCTGATGCTGCCCTTCTTCAAGTCGATCAGCTATCCGCTGGGCGTGTTCGGCTTCATCGGCCTGTCCTACCTCGTGATCGTGGGCACCAGCAATGCGGTGAACTTCACCGACGGCCTGGACGGCCTGGCCATCATGCCGGTGGTGATGGTGGGCTCGGCGCTGGGCGTCTTCGCCTACGTGACCGGCTCGTCGGTCTACAGCCGCTACCTGCTCTTCCCCTACATCCCGGGCGCCGGCGAGCTGCTGATCTTCTGCGCCGCGCTCGCGGGCGCGGGCCTGGCCTTCCTGTGGTTCAACGCGCATCCGGCGCAGGTCTTCATGGGCGACGTCGGCGCGCTGGCGCTGGGCGGCGGGCTGGGCACGCTGGCCGTGATCACGCGCCAGGAGATCGTGCTGGGCATCATGGGCGGCGTCTTCGTCGCCGAGGTGCTGTCGGTGATGCTGCAGGTGACCTGGTTCAAGTACACGAAGAAGAAGTACGGCGAGGGCCGGCGCATCTTCAAGATGGCGCCGCTGCACCACCACTTCGAGAAGTCGGGCTGGAAGGAGACGCAGGTCGTCATCCGGTTCTGGATCATCACGATGCTGCTGTGCCTGGTGGGCCTGGCCAGCCTGAAGCTGCGCTGATCGGGACGCGACGACGATGACCCCGATCCGTTTCCCCACCCTCTACCAGGACCGGCACGCGTTCGTGCTCGGCCTGGGCGATTCCGGGCTCGCGATGGCGGCCTGGGCCGCGCGCCTGGGCGCGCGCGTGACGGTGTGGGACAGCCGCGAGCAGCCGCCGCAGCTCGGCGCGCTGCGCGAGCGCCTGCCCGAGGCCGCCTTCGTGCATGGCGAGTTCACGCCGGAGCTGCTGGCCTCGATCGATCACAGCTGGGTGTTGCTGAAGAGCCCGGGCCTGTCGCCGTTGGATGCGCGGCTCAAGCCGCTGCTGACGCGCGCCGAGGAGATCGGCCTGCGCCTGCGCGGCGAGCTCGAGCTGTTCGCGCAGGCGCTGGCCGAGCTCAAGACGCTGTACCGCTACGAGCCGGGCGTGCTCGCGATCACCGGCACCAACGGCAAGACGACGACCACCAGCATGACCGCGCTGCTGGTCGAGCGCGCCGGCCGCCGCGTGGCGATGGCCGGCAACATCGGCCCGACGCTGCTGGGCACGCTGAGCGACGCGCTCGACAAGGAGCCGATGCCGCAGCCGAAGGAGGCCGAGATCGAGGCCGTCGTCGACCTGGCGGTCGAGGCGGTGAGCGCTGCCCCGGGCTCGGCAGCGGCCGAGGTGCCGAACGCCGAGGCGCTGCTGGCGTCGGTCGATGCGTCCGCCGAAGCATCCACGGAAACACTGGCCGAGGCGTCCGAGGAGGCGCTGCTCGAAGCGACGGCCGATGTGCCGAGCGACGCGACAGCCGATGCGCCGGTCGAAGCGCCAATCGAGGCGCCGACGGAAGCGCCCGTCGAGACGCTGGCCGCTCAGGCCCCGGCCGACGAGCGCAGCGCACTCGAGACCGTGGCCGAGCTGCTCGACGAGCAGCCGCTGCCGATCAAGCCGCCGCCGCCCAAGCCGGCGGAATTCGAGGTGCTGCCGCAGGTCTGGGTGCTGGAGCTGTCGAGCTTCCAACTGGACGGCGTGAAGGGCTTCGAGCCCAGCGCCGGCGCGGTGCTCAACATCACGCAGGACCATCTGGACTGGCACGGCGACATGCCGGCTTACGCGCGGGCCAAGGGCCGCATCTTCGGCGAGCACGGCGTGCTGGTGATCAACCGCGACGATCCCGAGGTCGAAGCGCTGGTGCCCGCGCCGGTCGTGGTGAAGCAGGGCCGGGGCCGGCCCGCCAAGACCGTCGAGCGCGATGTGGTCCGCTTCGGCCTGGACGCGCCGCGCCGCCCGGGCGACTTCGGCCTGCTGGTCGAGAACGGCATGGCCTGGCTGGTGCGCGCCCGCGAGCAGGAAGAGGAACTCAAGGGCCTGAAGCGCCGCAAGGACGACGAGGACGAGCTGCTGATCCAGCGCCTGATGCCGGCCGACGCGCTGCGCGTGCGCGGCCGCCACAACGCGGCCAACGCGCTGGCGGCGCTGGCGCTGGCCTCGTCGATCGGCTGCCCGCTGGCGCCGATGCTGCACGGCCTGCGCGAGTACCGCGGCGAGCCGCACCGCGTCGAGTTCGTCACCGCGATCAAGGGCGTGGACTTCTACGACGACTCCAAGGGTACCAACGTCGGCGCGACCGTCGCGGCGGTGATGGGCCTGGGCGCCGACCGCGCGCCGGCCAAGCTGGTGATGATCCTGGGCGGCGACGGCAAGGGGCAGGACTTCTCCCCGCTGGCCACGCCGATCGCGCTGCATGCGCGCGCGGTGGCGCTGATCGGGCGCGACGCGCCGCAGATCGAGGCGGCGCTCCAGGACAGCGGCGTGCTCATGCATCGCCATGAGTCGCTCGAGGCGGCGACGCACTGGGCGCTCGCGCAGGCGCAGTCCGGCGACAGCGTGCTGCTGAGCCCGGCCTGCGCCAGCCTGGACATGTTCCGCAACTACGCCCATCGCGCCGAGGTGTTCATCGCCACCGTGCGCGAGCTGGCCGAAGACGAGGGCTTCGTCGGATGAGCGCCGCGACCGTCCTCGAGCAGCTCAACGAGCGCATCCGCGCGCTGCTGTCGCGCCGCCCGGCGACCGCCGGCGGCGCTGGCGGCGTCGATGTGCCGGTGCGCGACTGGGTCTCCACCTCCGCCGGCCAGCCCACCCGCATCCTCGGCTTCGACCTGACGCTGGTCTGGGTCGTGCTGGCGCTGCTGGCGCTGGGCCTGCTGATGGTCTATTCGGCGTCGATCGCGCTGCCGGACAACCCCAAGTTCGCGAAGTACGCGCCGATGCACTTCTTCGTGCGGCAGAGCCTGTTCATCGCGATCGGCCTGCTGGCGGGATGGATCACGGTGATGGTGCCGGTGAGCTTCTGGGAGCGCCACGCGCCCAAGATCTTCGTCATCGCGCTGGCGCTGCTGATGATCGTGCTGATCCCGCATGTGGGCAAAGGCGTCAACGGCGCGCGCCGCTGGCTGCCGCTGGGCGTCATGAACTTCCAGCCCTCCGAGCTGGCCAAGCTGGCCATCGCGATGTACGCGGCCAACTACATGGTCCGCAAGATGGAGGTGAAGGAGAACTTCGTGCGCGCCGTGTGGCCCATGGCCGCCGCGCTGGCCTTCACCGGCATGCTGCTGCTGGCCGAGCCGGACATGGGCGCCTTCATGGTGATCGCGGCGATCGCGATGGGCATCCTGTTCCTGGGCGGCGTCAACGGCCGCATGTTCTTCCTCAGCGTGGCGGTGCTGATCGGCGCCTTCGTGCTGATGATCACCTTCAGCGACTTCCGCCGCGAGCGCATCTTTGCCTACCTGAACCCGTGGGACGAGAAGTACGCGCAGGGCAAGGCCTACCAGCTGACGCACTCGCTGATCGCCTTCGGCCGCGGCGAGTTCTTCGGCCAGGGCCTGGGATCCAGCCTGGAGAAGCTGCACTACCTGCCCGAGGCCCACACCGACTTCCTGCTCGCCGTCATCGGCGAGGAGCTCGGCTTCATCGGCGTGGCGATCGTGATCTTCGCCTTCTTCTGGCTGTCGCGCCGGCTGTTCCACATCGGCCGGCAGGCGGTGGCCCTGGACCGCGTCTTCGCGGGCCTGTATGCGCAGGGCATCGGCATCTGGATGGGTGGTCAGGCCTTCATCAACATGGGCGTGAACCTGGGCGCGCTGCCGACCAAGGGCCTGACGCTGCCGCTGATGAGCTACGGTGGCTCGGCCACCGTCCTGAACTGCATTGCATTGGCGATCTGCGTGCGAATCGATATCGAGAACCGACAGTTGATGCGAGGGGGGAGGGCATGAGTACTCGCCACCTCGTCGTGATGGCCGCTGGAACGGGCGGGCATGTGATTCCGGGGCTCGCGGTCGCAGCTGAAATGCAGCGCCGCGGCTGGACCGTCTCCTGGCTCGGCACCGAGGCCGGCATGGAGAACAAGCTGGTGCCGCCATCGGGCCTGCCGATGGACCGGCTGTCCTTCGCCGGCCTGCGCGGCAAGGGCCTGAAGCACTCGCTGCTGGGCGTCGTGCGGCTGTTCAAGGCGCTGGGCCAGAGCGCGCACATCTTCAGCGCGCGCCAGGCCGACGCGGTGCTGGGCATGGGCGGCTACGTCTGCTTCCCCGGCGGCCTGATGGCCTGGGTGATGCGTCGTCCGCTGATGCTGGTGAACGCCGATGCGGCGCTGCTGCTGTCCAACAAGGCGCTGGCGCCGGTGGCGCGCAAGATCGCCTTCGGCTTCGACGGCCTGGCCGCCGCGCAGCAGAAGAAGAGCGTCGTCACCGGCAATCCGGTGCGCGCCGAAATCGAGGATCTGCCCGCGCCCGAGCTGCGCTTCGCCGACCGCAACGGACCGCTGAAGGTGCTGGTCGTGGGCGGCTCGCTGGGCGCGCGCGCGATCAACGACGTGCTGCCGCAGACGCTCGCGCTGTGGGACGAGCACCAGCGCCCGATGGTCACGCACCAGACCGGCGAGGCCAACTTCCCGCTGGTGCAGGCGGCCTACGCCAAGGCCGGCGTGCAGGCCGAGGTCGTGCCCTTCATCACCGACATGGCCACGCGCCTGGCCGAGGCCGACGTGGTGATCTGCCGCGCCGGCGCGGTGACGGTGTCCGAGCTGTGCGCCGCCGGCGTCGCCAGCATCCTGGTGCCGCTGGTCGTCAGCACGACCTCGCACCAGCGCGACAACGCGCAGTACATGGCGCAGCACGGCGCCGGCACGCACCTGCCGCAGGGTGAGCTGAGCGCGCAATCGCTCTTCGACCTGCTGCAGCAGCCGCGCGAGCACTGGCTGGCGATGGCCTCGAAGGCGCGCTCGCTGGCGCGTCCGCGCGCGGCCTCGCGCGTGGCCGATGAACTCGAGGCGCTGGTCGCCGCCAAGGACGCCAAGTCCGGCGGCGCCGGGAACGGAGCGCGCGCATGAAGCACGCCATCCAGCACATCCATTTCACCGGCATCGGCGGCGCCGGCATGAGCGGCATCGCCGAGCTGCTGGCCGCGCAGGGCTATCGCGTCAGCGGCTCCGACCAGGGCGAGAGCGACACCACGCGCCGGCTGCGCGCGCTGGGCGTCGAGGTGCAGATCGGCCATGCGGCGCAGCATGTCGGCGACGCGCAGGTGCTGGTCAAGTCCAGCGCCATCAAGGCCGACAACCCGGAGCTGATGGCCGCCCACCAGCACGGCATCCCCGTCCTGCTGCGCGCGCAGATGCTGGCCGAGCTGATGCGGCCGCGCCTGGGCATCGCGGTGGCCGGCACCCATGGCAAGACGACGACGACCTCGCTGCTGACCACGGTGATGCTGCAGGCCGGGCTCGATCCGAGCTACGCGATCGGCGGCCAGTTGCTGGCGGCGGGCGCGAACGCGGCGCTGGGCAGCGGCCCGCACATGGTGGTCGAGGCCGACGAATCGGACGCGTCCTTCCTGCACCTGCTGCCGCAGCTGGCGATCGTCACCAACATCGACGCGGACCACATGGACACCTACGGGCACGACATGGCCCGTCTGCGTCAGGCCTTCGTCGACTTCCTGCACCTGATGCCGTTCTGGGGCGCCGCGGTGCTGTGCGGCGACGACGCCGGCGTGCGCAGCATCGTGCCGATGGTGTCGCGCCCGGTGGTCCTGTACGGACTGGGCGAGGACAACGCGGTGCGCGCGACCGAGGTGAGCGCCGAGGCCGGCGGCGGCATGCGCTTCACCGCGCTGCGCCGCGACCGCCAGGGGCGCGAGTTGCCCGCGCTGGACGTGCGGCTGCGCCTGAACGGGCAGCACAACGTGCTGAACGCGCTGTCGGTGATCGCGATGGCGATGGAACTGGGCCTGGACGATGCCGCGCTGCTGCAAGGCCTGGCGACCTTCGGCGGCGTGGGCCGGCGCTTCCAGTCCTATGGCGAGCTGCCGGTGGCGGCGGCCGATGGCGTCGCGGGCACCGCGCTGCTGATCGACGACTACGGCCATCACCCGGTGGAGATGCAGGCGGTGCTGCAGGCCGCGCGCGGCGCCTATCCGGGCCGCCGCCTGCTGCTGGCCTTCCAGCCGCATCGCTACACCCGCACCCGCGATTGCTTCGAGGCCTTCGCCGAGGTGCTGTCGCAGGCCGACGGCGTGCTGCTGACCGAGATCTATGCCGCCAGCGAGTCCCCGCTGCCCGGCATCAGCGGCGAAAGCCTGGCGCGCGCGGTGTCGGACCGCGGCACCGCGGCCGGCTTCGTCGGCGACTGGCAGGGACTGCCGCAGGCGATCGCCCACCAGGCGCGCGCCGGCGATGTGGTGATCGTGATGGGGGCCGGCTCGATCGCCGCCGTTCCCGCGCGCACCGTTGAACTCATGACGAAGGGAGGCCGCGCATGACCGCAGCCCTCGACACCCACTCGACGCTCTCTCAGCAGCTGGCCATCGGCCGCATCGACGCCAAGGCGCTCGGCAAGGTGGCCGTGCTCTTCGGCGGCGACTCGGCCGAGCGCGAGGTCTCGCTGATGTCGGGCAGCGGCGTGCTGGCCGCGCTGCAGTCCGAAGGGGTCGATGCGCACGCCTTCGATCCGGGCGAGCGCAACCTGCTCGAGCTCAAGGCCGAAGGCTTCCAGCGCGCCTTCATCGCGCTGCACGGCCGCCACGGCGAGGACGGCACGGTGCAGGGCGCGCTCGAGCTGATGGGCATTCCCTACACCGGCTCCGGCGTGATGGCCTCGGCCATCGCGATGGACAAGATCACGACCAAGCGCGTCTGGCTGGCCGACCAGCTGTCCACGCCGCGCTGGGTGAGCCTGCGGCGCGACGAGTTGCAGCGCGAGCGCGTGCGCACCGTGCCGGACGAACTCGGCCTGCCGGTCTTCGTCAAGCCGCCGCACGAGGGCTCGTCGATCGGCGCGACCAAGGTGATGGGGTATTCGGACATGCAGGCGGCGGTCGAGCTCGCGGCCAGGTACGACGCCGAGGTGCTGTGCGAGGAGTTCGTCGACGGCGCCGAACTGACCTGCCCGGTGCTGGGCGAGGGCGCGAGCGCCATCGCGCTGCCGGTCATCGAGATCCGGGCCGAAGGCGGCAACTACGACTACCAGAACAAGTACTTCACCGACACCACGCAATACCTCGTCGGCCAGTTGCCGCCCGAGGAGCAGGCCCGGGTGCAGCAGCTGGTGCTGGCCGCCTACCGCTCGCTGGGTGCGCGCGGCTGGGGGCGGGTCGACGTGATGCGACGCAGGTCCGACGGCCAGCTCTTCCTGCTCGAGATCAACACCTCGCCGGGCATGACCTCCCACTCGCTGGTGCCCAAGGCGGCCGCGGCCGTCGGCATCTCCTATCCCAAGCTGTGCCTGTACCTGCTGTCGCAGGCGCGGCTGGACAGCCAGGCCTGAACGCCGGCTGACAGGACACCCCCAAGCCACCGCCACCACCCCTCCCATGGGCGCCACCTTCACCCACACCGCCAGCCCGCTGCCGCCGGACATCCGAGTGATGAACGGGGTGGCCGGCCTGCTGCTGCTCGCCGTGGCGCTGGCCGCGGCGGCGGTGGGGGTGCATTGGCTGGCGCGGCAGCCGGCGTTCTCGATCAAGTCCATCACCGTCGAGGGCGACGTGAGCCGCAACAGCAGCGCGTCGCTGCGGGCGAACGCGCTGCCGCGGCTGTCGGGCAACTTCCTGACGATGAACCTGCAGCAGGCGCGCGCCGCCTTCGAGGCCGTGCCCTGGGTGCGTCATGCGACGGTGCGCCGCGTCTGGCCGCTGCACCTCGTCGTGGCGCTCGAGGAGCACCGCCCCGCCGCCTATTGGGAAACCAAGGCCGAGAACGCCGATGCCGACAGCGATGCGGTCGTTGATACCCGGCTGGTCAACAGTTTCGGCGAGGTCTTCGAGGCGAATCTGGGCGATGTCGAGGACGAGGACCTGCCGACCCTGGCCGGGCCGGCCAAATCGTCGGCGGCGATGCTCGCGATGTGGCGCCAGCTCGATCCCATGACCCACGGGAAACTGGATGAAGGGGTGGCCCGGCTGGATTTGTCGGGTCGCGGTTCCTGGAAGGCCACGCTGGAAAAGGGAGCGGTCGTTGAACTCGGCCGGGGCAGCGAGGCTGAAGTCGTGGCCCGGTTTGGCCAGTTCATCGCCAGCATTCCGCAGATCACCGCCCGCTACCGCACCTCGCTGGTATCGGCGGACCTCCGCCACGAATCCGGATATGCGGTCCGGCTCGCCGGCGTGACGACGGTTACCACTGCGCCCAAGGGCGCCAAGAAGAATTGAGGACAGGCATGGCCAAGGAATACAAGGATTTGGTCGTCGGGTTGGACATCGGCACCGCCAAGATCATGGCGGTGGTGGCCGAGGTGATGGGGGACGGCCAATTGCGCATCGCCGGCCTGGGCGTGGCGCCCAGCCATGGCCTGAAACGCGGCGTCGTGGTGAATATCGATGCCACCGTCCAGTCCATCCAGCAGGCGCTGAAAGAGGCCGAAATGATGGCCGACTGCCGGATTTCGAGGGTTTACACCGGGATTACCGGCAGCCATATCCGCGGCCAGAACTCGACCGGCATGGTCATCGTGCGCGACAAGGAAGTGACGCCGGTGGATGTCGCCCGGGTGGTGGAAACCGCCAAGGCCATCAATATCCCGAACGACCAGCGCCTGTTGCTGGTGGAACCGCAGGAATTCGTCATCGACGGCCACGAGGTCAAGGAGCCGATCGGCATGAGCGGCGGCCGGCTGGAGGTCAAGGTCCATATCGTGACCGGCGCCCAGAGCGCGGCGGAAAACATCGTCAAGTGCGTCCGCCGCTGCGGGCTGGAGGTCGAGCAGCTCGTACTGAACCCGAGCGCCTCCAGTTTGGCTGCACTCACTTCCGACGAGCGGGACCTGGGCGTGGCGCTGGTCGACATCGGCGCCGGCACCACCGACGTGGCGATCTTCACCGGCGGCTCGATCCGCCATACCGCGGTGATTCCGATTGCCGGCGACCTGATTACCAGCGATATCGCGATGGCGCTGCGCACCCCGACCAAGGATGCGGAGGAAATCAAGGTCGAGCATGGCGTGGCCAAGCAATTGCTGGCCGATCCCGCCGACCAGGTCGAAGTCCCGGGTTTGGGCGATCGGGCGCCGCGCATGCTTTCCAAACAGGCACTGGCCGGGGTGATCGAACCGCGCGTGGAGGAAATCTTCTCCCTCGTGCATCAGGTCATCCGGGATTCCGGCTACGAGGAACTGCTGTCCTCGGGCATCGTGCTGTCGGGCGGTTCATCGGTCATGCCGGGCATGGTCGAACTGGCCGAGGACATTTTCCTGAAACCGGTGCGTCGCGGGAATCCGACTTACGGCGGCGCGCTGTTCGACATGGTTGCCAATCCCCGTTCGGCGACCGTGATGGGATTGTTGGAGGAAGCGCGGCTCTCGCGCACACGGGGATTCAAGGCGGCGCAGCAGGCGGGTTCGGTGAAGACCCTGTTCGGCCGCGCGAAAGACTGGTTCCTGGGAAATTTCTAAGAAGCCGGAACTCATCGGCTCACGCTTTCTTTACGACGTTCGAGGGTTTTGCCCCCTAAAAAAGGGCCGATCCCACTTCTATTTTGCTGATGGCAACTGCACAATATGGACAGGAGGTTTGATATGGCGATCGAGATGATCGAAGAGTTTGATCAGGGCACCCAGATCAAGGTGATCGGCGTGGGCGGCGGCGGCGGCAACGCGGTCGAGCACATGATCAGCCAAGGTGTCCAGGGCGTGGAATTCATCGTGGCCAACACGGATGCCCAAGCCCTGAATCGCTCCAAGGCCGATCAACTCCTGCAACTGGGCCATACCGGCTTGGGCGCCGGCGCGAAACCCGAGGTCGGCAAATCGGCCGCCGAGGAAGCGGAAGCCCGCATCCGCGAATCCATCACCGGCGCGCACATGCTGTTCATCACCGCCGGCATGGGCGGCGGCACCGGCACCGGCGCGGCGCCGGTGATCGCGCGCGTGGCCAAGGAGATGGGCATCCTGACCGTCGGCGTGGTCACCAAGCCGTTCGAGTTCGAAGGCAACCGCCGTGGCAAGGCCGCGGACCTGGGCCTGCAGGAGCTCGAGGCGAATGTCGATTCGCTGATCGTCGTGCTCAACGACAAGCTGCTGGAAGTGCTGGGCGACGACGTCACGCAGGACCAGGCCTTCGCGCACGCCAACGACGTGCTGAAGAACGCGGTCGGCGGCATCTCCGACATCATCCACATGCCGGGTCTGGTCAACGTCGACTTCGAAGACGTGAAGACCGTGATGAGCGAGCCGGGCAAGGCGATGATGGGCACGGCCGTCGCGGCCGGTCCGGACCGCGCGACCAAGGCCGCCGAAGGCGCCGTGGCCTGCCCGCTGCTGGAAGGCATCGATCTGTCCGGCGCGCGTGGCGTGCTGGTGCTGATCGCGGCGAGCCGCAACAACTTCAAGCTGGCCGAGAGCCGCAACGCGATGACCGCGATCAAGCGCTACGCCGCTGAAGATGCGCACATCATTTACGGCACCGCCTACGACGAATCGCTGGGCGACCAGCTGCGCGTCACCGTGATCGCGACCGGCCTGAGCCAGCGTTCCGCGGCGCGCCAGCAACCGCAGCTCGTCGTCCAGCAGCCGCAGCTGCGCACCGGCACCGACAACATGCCGGTGCTGACGCAGCCGGTGGTGATGCCGGGCAGCGCCGCCGCGCAGGGCGCGCCGGCCGCCGCGCCGATGACGGCTTCGGACTTCGGCGGCATGAGCGTGCCGAGCGTCTGGCGCCACGGCCGCACCGCCGCCGCGAAGGTGGAGGCGCTGTCGTCCAACGGCATGGACGAGATCGAGATCCCGGCCTTCCTGCGCAAGCAGGCGGACTGAGACCGACCTCTTTCTCGAACGCCATCAGCTTGAAGGCCATGTCCCCTCGCGGGGGCATGGCCTCTTTTGCTTTTCGGAAGGCGGAACGACGGCGTCGCTGCGCCCCCATCCTTCGGGGGGAGGCTGTTGCAATTGAATGCTCGTGCCGCTGCGTGAACTTCGGCACACTGGCGCCCGATCACAAGACAGAGCGAATGCATGGTCCAGGGCGAGGATGGAATGTCGGCGGCGAGTGGGCCGGTCGCGCGGGCGCGGCGGTCATGGATGTCGCGTTCCTCGAAGCCGTCGATCCTGGCGTCGTCCATGGTGTCGTCCATGGCGCCGTTCCTCTTGCTCATGGTCTTCGCGCTGATGCTCGCGGCGCCGGTCACTGCGTGGTCTCAAGGGCGTGGCGCGAGTGGCGGTCAGATCGGTCCACCGGGCGATGCCGACAGCGGGACGCGAGCCGCACCGGGCGGCCCGGCGTCGAACGGGACGGCCTCGAGCTCGATGCCGCTCACCGGGGCGACGCGTGACACGCATGCCACGCGGGCGTCGCCCCTGGGGCCGGCGCGACCGGTGCCCGACAGCGGGCCGGCCGCTGGCGCCCAGCGCGCGACCGAGGCCGAGGTCGCGACCAGCGAGTGGACCCAGGACCAGCTGAAGGCCTGGTGGCGCGCGCTGCGCGTGATGGACGGCCAGGACGGCGCGCTGCCGCAAGCGTTGCTGCCGCCGTCGGACCCCGCGGCCTGGCAACCGGTGCGGCTGCCTGAATTCCAGCAGCGCGAGGCGACCACCACCACCGGCGCCGCCCCGCGCTTCCAGATGCGCTGGTACCGCCTGCGCTACGCGGCGCCTAACGGGCGCTGGCCCACCAGCGTCGCGCTGTACATGCCGCGCCTGGTGGCGCTGGCCGCAGCGGTGCTGGTCAAGACCGACGACGGCTGGCGACCGGTCTTCGACAACCAGTCCGGCGCGCGCGAGCAATGGGTGCGGCCCTTGTGGGTGGTGCTGCCGGCGGCGCTGACCGAGATCCAGCAGGCGCGCGAGATCGAGGTGGTCATCGCCGTGCCGGTGATGCAGGCCGGTTATTACTCGGTGTCCAGCGTCTGGCTGGGCGCGCGCGAGGACCTGGAGCCGCGCCACGATCGCCGCTGGGTGCTGCAGATCGGCGTGCCGCAGGCGACCGGGCTGACGCTGGTGACGCTGGGGCTGTTCGCGCTGCTGCTCTGGTTCAAGCGCCGCGAGGATTCCTCCTACCTGCTGTTCTCGCTGGCCACCGTCGCCTGGCTGGTCCGCAACCTGCATTACCACCTGGACCTGCCGCGCACCCGCGACGCGCTCGAGTGGTTCTGGTGGGTGACCCATGCCTCGATGTCGTGGGTGATGCTGCTGACCTTCCTCTTCGCGCTGCGCTTCGCGCGGCAGCGCTTCGCGCGCTTCGAACGCGGCATGGCGCTGTTCGTGCTGGTGTCCAGCCTGGCGTCGATGCCGCTGTGGGGGCGCGGCTTCGACGCCCTGGTGCTGCTGCACATCTGCAATGCGGTGGTGGGCCTGGCGGGCACCGCCTTCGTGGCGAGCGTCGCCTGGCGCCAGGGCACGCGCGAGCTGCGGGTGATGGCGGCGGCGCTGGTGATCGGGGTGGCGCTTGGCGTGCACGACCTCGGCCTGCTGGCGGGCTGGTGGTGGCCGGAGCATGTCTACCTGATGCCGTTCGCGACGCTGGTGATCCTGGCCAGCTTCCTGTATGCGGTGCAGTATCGCTACATCGAGGCGCTGCGCCAGGTCGAGCGCGCCAACGAGGACCTGGCGCAGCGGCTGGAGGAGCGCAGCGTCGAGCTGCGCGCGCAGCACGACAAGCTGCGCGAGGTCGAGCGCCAGCAGGCGCTGCTGCTGGAGCGGCAGCGGATCATGCAGGACATGCACGACGGGCTGGGGTCCTCGCTGCTGTCGGCGATGGTCGCGGTGGAGCAGGGCACGATGCCGCAGGAGCAGGTGGTGGACGTGCTGCGCGAATGCGTGGACGACCTGAGGCTGGTGATCGATTCGCTGGAGCCGGTCGGCCACGACCTGGTGTCGCTGCTGGCGACGATGCGCTACCGGCTGGGCAAGCGGCTGCAGCTGGGTGGTCTCAAGCTGGAATGGGACGTGCACGACCTGCCGCCGCTGGAATGGCTGGAGCCGCCCGACGCGCTGCATGTGCTCCGCCTGATGCAGGAGGCGCTGACCAACGCGCTCAAGCATGCGCGGGCGTCGCGGGTGCGGGTGGTCACGCGCGACCTGGGCAGGCGCGTGGAGATCCGGGTCGAGGACGACGGCGAGGGCTTCGACGTCGGCACGATTTCACAGGGGCGCGGCCTGCGTGGCCTGCAGCGCCGGGCGAAGGTGCTGGGCGGGTCCCTGCGGGTGGACAGCAGCCCGGGGCACGGCACGGTGGTGACGCTGCGCTTGCCGGTGGCGCGCGCGGACCATGAGGCCGTCGTCCAGCAGGGTTGACCCCGATTTGGGAGAATGCCGCCCATGCTCAAGCAACGCACCATCAAATCGCTGACCCGCGCGGTCGGGGTCGGCATCCACAGCGGCCAGAAGGTGGAGATCACCCTGCGGCCCGCGGCGCCCGGCACCGGCATCGTGTTCCGTCGGGTGGACCTGGCCCAGCCGGTCGACATCCCGGTCAACACGCACAGCGTCTGCGACACGCGCATGGCCACCACGATCAGCCCCGGCGGCGATCCCGGCCAGCCCAAGGTGCAGACGATCGAGCACCTGCTGTCGGCCTGCGCGGGCCTGGGCATCGACAACCTGCTGATCGACATCAACGCCGACGAGGTGCCGGTGCTGGACGGGTCGGCGGCGAGCTACGTCTTCCTGCTGCAGAGCGCGGGCATCGAGCTGCAGAACGCGCCCAAGCAGTTCCTGCGGGTGAAGAAGCCGGTGGAGGTGCGCAAGGGCGAGGGCAAGAGCCTGATGTGGGCGAAGCTGGTGCCGCATCACGGCTACACGCTGAGCTTCCAGATTGAGTTCGACAACCCGGCGGTGTCGGCGACGGGCCAGCATTACGTGTTCGACATGGGCAGCGGCCAGTACAAGCGCGAAATCGCCCGGGCGCGCACCTTCGGCATGACCAAGGACATCGAGCTGATGCGCTCGCGCGGGCTGACGCTGGGCGGCAGCATGGACAACGCGATCGTGGTGGACGACTACCGCGTGCTCAATGCCGAGGGGCTGCGCTACGACGACGAGTTCGTGAAGCACAAGATCCTGGACGCGATCGGCGACATGCAGGTGGTGGGGCATCCGCTGCTGGCGGCGTACACGTCGTTCAAGGGCGGCCATGCGCTGAACAACCTGCTGCTGCGCGAGCTGCTGGCGGACGCGGAAGCGTACGAGATCGTGACCTTCGAGGACGAGCGCGACGCGCCGGCGGGGTTCGCAGAGCTGGCGCCGGCGTGGTGAGCGCACCGGACCCGCTCGCATGCTGATCGTCCGCACCGTCATCGCCCTGCTGCTCGTGGCGGGGCTGCTGTGTTTCGCGTTCTACATCGCCACCAAGCGCCCGGTCTGGCGCCGCCGCGCGATCCTGCTGATCAAGTGGACCGTGATCGCGGGCATCGGCGCGTTCTCGGTGCTGATCCTGGAGCGGCTGATTCTGCTGGTGTGAGCGGATCGCTTATCGAAGCAGGTCCGCCACTTGGATCAATGTCCTGATGGCGTTGAGAGCGACAAGCAGAATCCGTCCTGCCCTTTGTGGCCATTCAAATCTTCCAGCCCTTCGGGGATTCATCTGGGAACCTGCCCTTCGAGGCCTTTGGAAGCCCGGTCGAGAGACCGGGCTTCTGTCGTCAGGACTCCGGCTTCATCCTTCTTCACCCGCTCGACACCACCGGGCAGCTTGTCGACCTCAGCATCCCCCAGCGGCCGGGCCTTCCTCCGGTCGCCATACGGGGGGATGTATGAAAAGGGCACTGGCGGCACTGGTCCGCTTCGGCGGTGTTGGCATTCTTGGCTTGCAGTTCTGCGCTGGCGCCCTCGCGGCGCCGCTGGAGCCCGACATCCAGCGCCAGGTGCGCGAGGCCACCTTCGAGGTCGTCGTGCCCAAGCCGGCCGAGGAGTCCATCCGCTACGACAAGCCCTGGCACGAGCTGCTGCCCTATCAGATGCGCGCCGACAAGTACGTGTCGGTCGGCACCGCCTTCGCCATCGGCGACCACCAATTCGTCACCGCCATGCATGTGCTGATCGCCTCGTTCGGCGATTCGCGCGGCGAGCCGATGCTGCGCGACGCGGCCGGCAAGCTCTATCCGATCGCCCAGGTCACCAAGGGCTCCGTCGACCAGGACTTCGCGGTGTTCACGCTGGCGAATCCGCCGGACAGCGTCGCCGCGCTGCCGCTCAACGAGAAGCCGGTGCTCAACGGCACGGTCTATGCCGTCGGCAACGCGCTCGGCGAGGGCGTCGTCATGCGGGAAGGGAACTACACCTCCGACACGCCGGAGGAGGACAGCGGCCGCTGGTCGTGGATGCGCTTCTCCGCGCCGATCTCCGGCGGCAACAGCGGCGGACCGCTGGTCGACGCCTCGGGCCGTGTGATAGGCATCGTGCGGGCGATGCGCACCACCGAGAACACGCTCAACATCGCCGTCCCCATCGCGCTCGTGAAGCGCGCGCCCGACGGCGTGGTGAGCGCGGACACGCGCGGCGTCACCGGCTTCGCCGTCTTCGACAAGACGCGGTCGGCACGCTTCAAGGTCGACATCCCCGCGCCCAAGCGCTTCGCCGAGCTGTCGCAGGCCTACATGAAGGCGGCCGACGAATTCAATGCCGCCCAGCTGCGGGACCTGCTCGCCGAGAACGCCAACGACACCTTTCCTCGCGGCAACGGCAGCGACCGGCTGCTGCACGGTTTCTACGAGCGCAGCGCGCCCGGCATCGTCGTGCAGAACGGCAACGGCGACTGGGTGATCACGCAGCCGCACTACACGCGGCTCGATCTCGGGCACGACGGCTGGCAGGATTCGGCCGAGTTCAAGGGCTACCTGGTGTTCCACCGGCACCGGCCCGAGGGCATCGATCCGGCCAAGTGGTATGCCGATCCCCGCATGGTCAGGGACCTGGTGCTCAAGGCGTCGCCGGGCACCATCCACGTCAACGCGGAGACGATCAAGGTGGCCTCCTTGGGCAACCCGACCGAGGACACCCGCTTCACCGACGGCTGGGGTCGGGTCTGGCAGGTGCGGCTCTGGCACGTCACGACCTGGTTCGGCAGCGACTGGATGTTGGCGTTCGACCTGCCGGTGCCGGATGGCTCGGTCGGTTTCGAGGCCCGGGCGGGCGCGCTGGGCCTGGCCGGGCAGATCGACCGGATGAAGCGGATGACCGGCTTCTTCGCGGCCTCCTACGAAGGCAAGCTGTCCGACTGGAACCGCTTCCTGCAGCAGGGGCCCCTGCTGCCGAAGCCGCTGGCGGAGCCGGTGCTGAAGGTCGACTATGGACGCAGCTTCGCGTTCGACGACCGTCGTCTGGCGTTCACCTACGGGCCCGAACTGCAGAAGATCGAACCGGGTGGTCGGCTGCGGCTGGACCTCGCCTTCCAGCACGCGCCGGCGGGGGATGAACTCCGCATCGCCGGCGTCGTGGCCTACAACCCCGACGAGAAGACCGAGATCGATGTGTTCCGGCACGGGACGCCCGCCGAGTCCGGCAGCGAGGCGGTGAAGCGCGAGTGGAGCAAGCGCCTGCGCCACGCGCATCCCTATGACGGCGTCGCGGTGAGCGCGAACGACCGGCAGATCATCAGCGCGATCCCCGGCGTCGCGGACGCGCAGCCGGCGCCGGAGGTGCTCTACACCTTCCAGTACCGGGCGGAGACCGGCACGCCGCAGGACCAGATGAAGGCCAAGCTCGACCTGCTGATGCAGGCGGCGAAGGTCAACGAGCATTGATCCGCGGGCTGCATCCGGCCCCGCCCTTCGAGGCCCTCGGAAGCCCGGTCGAAAGACCGGGCTTCTGTCGTCATGACGGATACCACATGCTGTTCTTCACGGAGGTGATCCCTCAGTGAAGAGCGATTTGGAAGACAAGGCGCTCATTGGATAGGCCATCGCTGGTGGCGCCTAGGGCAAAGCTAAGCGCCACCTCGGGTGTTCCTGTGACGTCAATCGAGGGCGTGGGAAGTTCGTAGTGCCGGAGTGCAGCAATGGCATTCTCGTGGCTCACCGACTACCCGGTCGAGGCTCCAACAATCTGCTGCGCGTGTGTGTAGATCGTGAACGCTTGACCAACGAGGGGCGCATCCGGCTGGAGTCTGTGAAACGTCGAGCGAACCGTAGCGCGGCCCTCCGCATTCGGGTGCAATCTGGCCTCGCCTCTGAGCAAGATTTGTTGGTCGCCGTTTGGTAGGGGCGCGACCTTGAGATTGTTCAGATGGGAGAGCAGATGGTCAAAGCTCTGATACTTCTCTATGAGTAGTGGAGAGACGACGGACATGGGGCATCCTCGCGTGCAGCTGGGCGAATCTTGACCACTGCAAACTCGACAATCACCCTGAAAAGTAATGATGCTGTATGGGCGCGCCGCCAGGCGTGACTCGAACGCCAGCTCGGCTGGCCGCCGCTGCGGCTTCGGGCCGGTCACAGCTAAACCACTCCATGTCCTCTCCGAACATGCCAAGCAGGTGTTCAGCGAAGTAATGTGACTTGGCCAGCAGCTTCTCGAGTTCGTCTATGGCTGTCACGCCTCCCTACGTGAGCCTGCGTTCTAGCATGCCCCAATTGCGCCCCATTCGACTCGTCAGCCTGAGCGGCGTGAACACGCGCGACTGATGTTGGGCCGCTAGTTCCGGTGCAAAGAAGTACTGCCCGGCGCAGTCTAGGGATAGCCCTACGGTGCCGATTCGGGCATGCCATAGCTGCTAACCTAACAACAAAGTATGAGTGCAGTGCCTTCGCCGGCAGAGTCGCACACGGGAGCGTCATGAAATCTACGATCTATAGGGCCGTTTTGTCGCGGCCATGGATGCCGAGGCCGTTTGCATGAGCGGGGCGGGGCCGCTTCTTGTCAAGCATGCTGCCGCCGGCCCGTACCTCGGGTTCGCGTTGCAGCCGGTCAGGTTGTGCTACTACCTGCTGAGCAGTCCGCGCGACTCGAGCGTGTCGCTCGAGTACCTGGACGATGTCGCCGTCCATTACGCGGACGGCACGCTGCTGCTGGAGCAATGCAAGAGCGCCCTGGCACACAACCCGATTTCAGATTGGTCCGATGACCTTTGGAAGACGGTCGCCAATTGGCTGGACATGGTGGAGGCAAAGAAGGTTGATGCGGCGAAGACCTCCTTCCAGCTCTACGTGACGCCGTCTAAGTCCGGCAAACTGAGTGCGGCGATGCATGGCGCTGCTGACGCGAAAGCTGTCGAAGCACTTGTCAAACAGGTCGGTGACAAGTTGAAGAAGAAGGCTGACCCGCCCAAGTGCCTCGCGCATGTTCAGAAGTTCCTCGATGCGACTGATGAGCTGCGCTTGGCGGTCCTCGGAAAAACCACCGTCTTCGCCACCGATGCTGACCCATTGGAACCGCTTCGTGAGCTGTTGCGGCCCACCGTCCCAGAGGTTTCGCTCGACGTGATCTGCGCCTCAGCGATTGGCCAGGCCAAGGAGGCGGCCGACAAGTACATTCGCCGGAAAGCCCCGGCGTTGCTGGGTGTCGCGGAGTTCCGAAAGAATTTCCACGCCTTCGTCCAGCAGAACAACATGGCGGGCTACCTGCCGACCTTTACGGCCGCTCCGTCCAAGGATATTGCGAAGGCCTTGCTGACGACCCGTCCGGTTTTCGTGAGGCAGCTGCAACTGATAAATGCGACCGAGGAGCAGCAGCTCCGGGCCGCCAGTGACCTCATGCGAACGTCCGGCGACAAGGTGAAGTGGGCGGACCAGGGCCTCGTTCACGACGGCATCTTTGAGGACTGGGAAGACACCTTGCTGCGCAAGCACGACGCGGCGCAGAGCGAGGTCAAGGAGATCTACTCCGAGAAGACCCAGGAGGCGCAAGGGCGGATCGTCTACAGCCGCTGTGCCGCGATGGAGATTCCGCTGAACAGCCGTGAACTGCCAGGACATTTCACCCACGGTGGCTTCAACGACTTGGCCGACAGAAGAGAGCTGGGGTGGCACCCAGAGCACCTGTCTCTTCTGAACGAGGAGGACACGAAGTGATGGACGGTGCTCGTGTAGCACGCCTCAGCGAGGCCGCAATCGTCCAGAACGAGGCGCTGGGTGCATACGCCATTTGGCGGTTTGGTCTTGGATTCCAGGAGCGCGACGAGCAGGCTGTGACCTTGCCTCTCACGTTCTTGCTCTTGCCGCTGGTCCTTCACGCGCCGACGCTGGTCATGGTGCTGGGCACGCAAAAGGCTTCTGGCTTGCACCTCTTCGCCGGCAAGCTCGGCGAGCAGCGCGAGGACCTGTTGGCGGTTCACGGTCGTGCGTTGGCGCTGCGGCAGCTGACGCTTGGCTCGCTCATGGCCGCCGAGCAATCGCGGCTGATCCGCATCGAGCCGAGCACCGCAACGGTCCGGGCATTCAGCCCGCACCATGAGCTGCAGGCCCCGGTGCTCCCTGAGCGAATCCGACGTATCGCACCGGCCTGCGAAAGGATCGGGTACTGGTTCGCCGGCCTGTCGGACCAGCAGGTCGCCCACACATTGAAGGTAGGGTTCTGATGCACTTCAAACTGTTGAAAGTCATCTTGTGGCCGCGGAAAGGTGGTGAGCCGAGAGTGGTCGAGTTCGAGCCGGGTATGGTGAACGTCATCAGCGGCGCCTCGAAGACCGGGAAGTCGTCGGTCATCCCGATCATTGACTACTGCCTGGGATCGGAAAAGTGCGCGATTCCCGTGGGCGTTATTCGAGAGACATGTTCGTGGTTTGGCGTGCTGGTCGATACGCTTGAAGGACAGAAGTTGCTCGCACGACGGGAGCCTGGTGGCCTGAAAGCGTCCGGCGACATGCTGCTCCTGGAGGGGGCGGTCGTTGAGGTCCCTTCGGTCATCATGGGCAAGAACCAGAACGTCGACTATGTGAAGGCCGTCTTGAACAGGCTCTCGGGTCTATCGAACCTGCAGTTTGAGCCCGGGACGGATGAGAGGTTCAAGTCGCGCGTGAGCTTCCGCGACCTGATGGCCTTCCTGTTCCAGCCGCAGAACATCGTTGCCAACCCTGACGTCCTGTTCTTCAAGGCTGACACGACGGAGCACCGGGAGAAGCTGAAGACGATTTTCCCTTACGTGCTCGGCGCGATAAGCCCGGAACTGCTTCAGGCGAGGCATGACCTCGACCGGTTGTCGCGGCTTCTCCGTCGTAAGGAAGGGGAGTTGAAGGCCCGTCAGGACACGGGTGCCGCATGGCAGCGTGAGGGGTTCGCTTGGGCCCGCCTGGCGATTGAATATGGGCTACTGCCGGCGCACATAGCGGTGCCGGATGACTGGCCTTCGACAGTCGACCTGCTACGAGAGGCGCTTCGCAGCGACACGCGGTCCGCAACGCCTACCTTGGCGGCGATGGACGTCATCATGAGCCGACTCACCGAGCTGCGCGCGGTCGAGTCGAAGTTGACGATGACCCTCAATCAGTCCCGTCAGCGTCTTCATGAACTGCGCCGTCTCGACGAAAGCAGCGACGAGTACCGCGATGGTCTCCGCATTCAGCGCGACCGCTTGGGCCTGTCGGCCTGGATTCGAAACCTTGCGTCGGAGCATCCCGCTGCGGTCCTTGAGCCCAGCGAGGCTGGCCGTGCGCGAGTCGACCAGCTGTGTCAAGCATTGGAAGGCATCGAGTTGCGGCTGCGGTCCTATCCGGATATCGCGGAATCGCTTGGAAAGGAGACGCTACGCCAGCGCGAGGCGGTTGACACCGTGCTCAGCGACCTAGCGGCCGTGCGTGCGGAGATTCGCACCCTGGAGGGGCAGTCTGATGAGGCTCGGAAGGTCACGACGCGAGGCGAAGAAATCTCCCGGTTCCTGGGGCGGCTGCAAGAGGCTCTCAGGCTGTACGACGCTGCAGACTCCTCCTCGGAGCTAAATCAGGAGATCTCGACGTTGCGGGCAGAGGTCGAACGGCTGGCGAAGCTGGTGTCAGAGCATGAGATTGGACGGAAGCTGGAGAACGCGCTCAACACCATTCAGGACATCTCTGGCAGGCTAATTCCGCAGCTTGACGGAGAGTGGCCTGACGCGCCAATTCGCCTCGTCATCCAAGACCTCACCGTGAGAGTAATTCGCGAAACGCGCGATGACTTCCTCTGGGAGATTGGCAGCGGCGCGAACTGGTTGGCGTACCACGTTGCCCTGAGCCTGGCGCTGCAGGGCTACTTCTTGCGCCTGCCGCAGCACCCTGTTCCCGCGCTGCTGATCTACGACCAGCCGAGCCAGGTGTATTTCCCGTCCCGTCGCGCCGGAACGTTGGCTGACAACGAACTCGATCCGACTTGGAAGAATGAAGACGTTGTTGCGGTCAGGAAGGTCTTCGCGCTGTTCGATGACATCATCAGGAAGACTGACGGGCGGCTCCAAATCATTGTTCTCGACCATGCGGACGAGGAGGTTTGGGGAGGGCTTCAGAATATTCATCCCGTCGAGGAATGGCGTGGCAAGGGGCTGGTGCCGGAGGCGTGGCTCTAGCCCGCTAGGCCTTGCCCCAGAGGTTTTGCGCAGTCCTGTCATGCAGGCAGCTTCGCAGGGTTTGCGTCGGAGCGACGACTTGTGCCGGGAGCCGATGTTCCTGCATAGAGCATGGCAGCGTGCGTTGGAATAGATAGCTGTCTGACGTCGCTACAAACAATGGCACCAGAGGAAGGCAATGGCAGGGACTCAGTACACAGGGAAGGCTGGCCACTTGGCCGTCATGGGCGAATTCTGTCTACGCGGCTACAACGCGGCGATGCCAGAGATAGATAAGGGCGACGACGTGTTCGTTGTCAACGACACGACAGGTGCAATGTGGCGGCTTCAGGTCAAGACATCGCTCGGTAAGGCTCAGGCCACATCGCGGTCGTATCAGTTTCGCGTCCGCGAAACTGCGATCCAGAATCCTCAGACGCCTGAGCTTCACTTCGCCTTCGTCATGCGTAAAGACGGCGTATGGCACTTCTTGCTTATCGACAGGCCAGTCTTGCGCACATACGTGCGAAACAATGCCATCGGCACAGCGGCCGGGGACTATCGTCAACTCACGATGGTCTTGCATGACGATGGTCGATTGATATGTTCAGGTGTGAACCTGGCGAATCATCTTGAGGACCGGGCTACGTGGCCAACGCTCTAGCTCATTGCTTATTCCGCTGGATGAACGAGCCCTACTCATCGAAGCGAGGTGGCCAAAGGGACAATCGTCTTGATGAAGACAGCGTCGACAGTCAGAATCCGTCCTGCCCTTTGAGGCCATTCCTAGCTTCCAGCCCTTCGGGGAACCTTCTGGAAACCCGCCCTTCGAGGCCCTCGGAAGCCCGGTCGAAAGACCGGGCTTCTTTCGTTTCAGCCCCGGCTTGGCTCAGGCCCGCTCACTCCTCCAGCGCCTGCAGCTGCACCAGGCGCTGGTAGATGCCGCCCTCGATCGCCATCAGCGCCTCGTGCGTGCCGCGTTCGGACAGGCGGCCGTGGTTGAGCACCACGATCTGGTCGGCGTCGCGGATCGTCGACAGCCGGTGCGCGATCGCGATCACCGTCACGCGGCCGCGCAGCGCGCGCAGTGCCTCGCCGACCTGCGCCTCGGTCGCGCTGTCGATGTTGGCCGTCGCCTCGTCGAGCAGCAGGATGCGCGGATTCCCGGCCAGCGCGCGTGCCAGCGCGATCAGCTGCTTCTGCCCGGTGGACACCGCCAGCCCCCCGTCGCCGAGCCGGCTGTCGTAAGCCTGTGGCAGCGCGCTCAGGAAGTCGTGCGCCCGCGCCGCGCGAGCCGCCGCCTCGAGCTGCTCGTCGGGGATCGCCCGGCCCATGCGGATGTTGTCGCGCACGCTGCCGGCGATCAGGTAGGGCTCCTGCGGCACCAGGCCCAGCGCCTCGTGGAAGGTCTCGTCCGGCAGTTGGGCCAGCGGCTGGCCGTCGATCAGGATGCGGCCCTGCTGCGGTTGATAGAAGCGCAGCAGCAGCGCCAGCAGCGTCGACTTGCCCGAGCCCGTGTGGCCCGCGATGCCGACGAAGCTGCCGGCGGGGATGTCCAGGTCCAGGTCGCGCAGCACCGGCTGCTCCGGCGTGTAGGCGAAGTGCAGGTGCTCGAAGCGGATCGCGCCGGCGCCGACCACCAGGTCCGGTCGGTGCGAGCGCGGCTCGGACGGCTCGCGCAGCAGTGCGCGCACCCGCGATGCTGCCACCAGCGCCTGCTGCAGTTGGCTGAACTGCATCGTGATCTGGATCAGCGGCTCGACGACCCGGGCGATGTAGGCCAGGAAGGCGTAGAGCAGGCCGACCTCCATCCCCGACAGCTCGCGCTGCCCGAAGCCGTAGATCACCGTGACGATCAGCAGCACGTTGAGCAGGTCCAGCGCCGGCCGCAGCAGCCAGGCATTGGCGCGCAGCTCCTGCACGCGCGCCTGCAGCTGAGCCTGGTTGGCCGTCTCGTAGCGCGCGGCGAAGCGCTGCGCGGCGCCGGCCGACTGCAGCATCGCCATGCCGGCCATGCTCTCGGCCATCTGCGCGTTGAGCTCGGCCCGCAGCGCCCGCGCCTTCTGCACCGGGCCGCTGCTGGCGCGCTGGTAGAGCCAGATGATCCCGGAGCTCGCCGGCACCAGCGCCAGCACGATCAGCATCAGCCGCCAGTCCAGCCAGGCCATCGCGACCAGCGCGCCGGCCACGACGATGGTCGAGTCCAGCATCACGAACAGCACCTGCCGGTACAGGTTGTTGACCGCGTCCGTGTCGTTGGTGATGCGGCTCAGCAGCTGGCCGGTGATGCTGCGGTCGAAGAAGGCCATCGGCTGCGCCAGCACATGGGCGTAGACCTGCTCGCGCAGGCGCAGCACCGAGCGCTGCGCGACCGCCGCCATGCGCCGCAGCTGCGCGTAGCGCAGCAGACTCGCGGCCCAGCCGGCCAGCAGCATCGCGCCCAGCAGCAGCGCCATCGGGCCGAGCGAGAAATCGCGCGGCAGCACGTGGGCGTCGATGAAGTGCTTGCCGAGGATGGGCCCGATGGCCTCGAGCGCGGCCGCCACGACCAGCCAGCCCAGGCCCTTGGCCAGGCCGCGGCGCTCCGGTGCGGCGGCCTGCGCGAGCAGCGCCAGCGCCTCGCGCGGCGAGTGGCGGTCGGGCTGCGTCTTGCTGTCCGTGCCGGACGCGGTCTCAGGCGGCGTCAAGGCTGGCCTCCAGTTGTTGATAACGCCATTGGCCGGCGTACCAGCCGCCCAGGGCGATGAGGTCCTCATGCCGGCCGCGCTCGACGATCCGGCCCTGCTTCAGCACGACGATCTCGTCGGCCTCCATCACCGCCGAGAGCCGGTGGCTGACGATCGCCAGGCTGCGCTCCGGATGGCGCTCCCGCAACTCGCGCCAGTGGTCCAGGATCTGCGTCTCGGTGCCGCTGTCCACGGCCGACAGCGCGTCGTCCAGCAGCAGCACCGGCGCCTGCGCCAGCAGCGCCCGCGCGATCGCGACGCGCTGGCGCTGGCCGCCGGACAGCGTCACGCCGCGCTCGCCGACCAGCGTGTCGTAGCCCTGCGGCAGGCGCGCGATGTCGTCATGGACGGCGGCCAGCTCGGCCACCGCCAGGATCTGCTCGCGCGTCGCGTCCGGGCGCGCGAGCCCGATGTTGTCCGCCACCGAGGCCGAGAACAGGAAGGGCTCCTGCGGCACCCAGGCCAGCCCGCGCCGCAGCGCGTCGAGCCGGATCTCCGGCGCTGGGATGCCGCCCAGGCGCACCGCGCCGGCATCCGGTTCGTACTGGCGGAGCAGCAGCCGCAGCAGCGTCGACTTGCCCGAGCCCGTCGCGCCGACGATGCCCAGCGTGCGGCCCGGCGGCAGCGTCAGCGTGATGTCCTCGAGCGCCGGCTGCGCCATGCCGGGATAGCGGAAGGACACGCGGTCCCAGGCGATGTCCGCCTGCGCGGGCAGCTCGCGCGTGCCGGTGTCGACGAGGCCGGCCGGCGCGTCGAGCACCGGTTGCAGCCGCGACCACGCGGCGCGGCCGCGCTCCAGCAGCGACAGCACCCAGCCCGCCGCGAACATCGGCCAGATCAGCTGGCCCAGGTACATCGTGAAGGCGGTCAGCTGGCCGATGGTGATCAGGTTTGTGCCGACCAGCCACGCGCCCACGCCCAGCGCGATCACCGTGGCTGCGCCCAGCGACAGGCCGACGGCGGGTTCGAACATCGCCTCCCAGCGCTGCGCCTGGTAGGCGGCCGCGCCGGCGTCGCGCGCGAGCTCGCCGAACTGCGCGCGGCTGCGCCGCACGAGGCCCAGCGCCCGCACGGTGCGCACGCCGGCGAGGCTGTCCTGCACCTGCTGGTTCAGCGCGGAGAAGCGCGTCAGCGAATCGGACCAGGCGACGTGGACCTGCGTCGAGATGCGCCAGAACGCATAGGCCATGAAGGGGAAGGGCACCAGCGCGGCCAGGCCCAGGCGCCAGTCGACGCCGATCGTCATCATCCCGAGCACCAGGATCAGCGTCAGCGAGCCGTCGAAGGCGGCGAGCAGCGCCTCGCCGGCGGCCATCTCGATGGCGTCGACGTCGTTGGTGGCGAGCGCCATCAGATCGCCGGTGCGCTGGGCGTGGAAGAAGGCCGGACCCTGGCGCGTCAGCTGGGCGTAGAGGCGGGTGCGCAGCTGCCGGCCGAGTTCATAGGCGGTGCGGAACAGCGCCAGGCGCCAGCCCACGCGCAGCAGGTAGATCGCCAGGCCGGCGAGCACCAGCAGGCTCAACTGGGCGATCAGGTCCCAGCCGGCGAGGCGGTGCGCGACGAGCGCGTCCACGACATGGCCCACCTGACGCGGGATCCAGACCGTCAGGACGGCGATGGTGCTGAGCATCAGCGCGCTGGCGGCATAGGGCCGCCAATGGCCGCGGATGTGGCCGGCGATCAGGCGTGTGAGCGACATGGCGGCGCATTGTGCCCGCCGGACTTTTCATGCCGAAAGGTCAGGGCGATGAGGCCGCGCGGGCAATCATGCCCATGCGGGCATGGACCAGGTCGGCGAGCACGCGCAGGCGTCTCTCGTCGAAGTTGCCGCTGAGCGCGTAGGCCAGCTTGCCGTCGATCCAGTACAGGCTGCGCGTCGTGCTGCCGCCCTCGGTGCGCTGCGTCAGGCGGAAGGCGACCGGGGCTTCCGGTGATGCCGCGCCGGTGCTGACGTACAGCGTGAAGCGCTCGCCGGCGTCGTTCTCGTACATGAACTGCGCGCGGGCCAGCGCGCCGCCGACGGAGGGGTCGTCGCTCGCGGGCAGCAGGCGGCCGCCGACCAGCTTCCAGCCGTAATCGCGCAGCACCGGGGTGTACAACTGCGCGCCCAGGCGCTTGCTCAGCCATTGGACGAGGTGGTCCGCCTGGTCGGCACCGACCTCGACGGGGTGGCGCTTTTCCGGCTGGTAGACGGCGTGGGCGATGGCGGCGTCGCGGACGTATTCGGGGACGGTTGGATCGCGGCCCGCCGCGCGCGCGGCGGCTTGGGCGGCGGCCAGCGCGGCGGCCTGCTGCTTGCCCTGCCACCAGCCGTGACCGCCCCAGCCGCCCGCGGCACCGGCGCCCAGGCCCAGCGCCACCAGCAGCGCGGCGGCCCAGGCGCGCGGCCAGGGGGACGGCGGGGCGACGACGGCGGCCGCGGCCGGCGGGTGCAGCGCGGCGCTCAGGCGCGAGGGCACCGGTTCGTCGAGCCAGTCGCGATGCAGCGCCTGCAGGGCTTCGCGTTGCTCGCGCCAGGCCAGTACCCGCTGGGCGGCGCGCGGCTGGCGCAGCAGCCGGTCGGCGACTTCGGCGGCGTGGGAGGGGTCGAGTTGCCCGTCCACGTAGGCGTGGAGGGTGGCGTCGTCGAGTTCGTGGTCGTCGTGCGTCATGGCGGGGCGCTCATTTCACCACCCGCAGCGGGGGGCGGGCCGGCGCGACGCCGTCCATCGACTGCCGCAGCCGCTCCCGCGCGCGGGACAACCGCGACATCACCGTGCCTACCGGCACCTCCAGCACCTGGGCGGCGGCCTGGTAGCTGAGTTCCTCGACGCAGACCAGCAGCAGGATCTCGCGCGAGGCGGCGGGCAGCGCGGCCAGCGCCCGCTCGAGGTCCAGGCGCAGGGCCACCTGCTGCTGCGGTTCATGGACCAGCGGCTGCGGCGTGTCCTCGTCGTCCAGCGAGTCGTGCAGGGCCTCGCGGGCATCGCGCCGCTGGTTCAGGTAGAGGCGATGCATCAGCGTCAGCAGCCAGTTGCGCAGCGCATCCAGGCGCGTGGGGCCGGGCTCGGCATGGAACAGCGCGCCCTTGCGGGCCGCGCGCTCGAGCGTGTCCTGGAGCAGGTCGTCCGCCCGCGCCGCATCGCCGCACAGCAGCCGCGCGTGGCGGCGCAGGCGCGGCAGCAGCGGCAAGGCTTCGTCGAGGACGAGGGGCATGGGACGGACGGCCTGCGGTCGCGGAAACAGGGGAGCGGTTCAGGGCTTCGCCGTGTGCCAGACCTGGTTGATGCCGTCGCCGCTGCGGTCGCCGGGCTTGGCGTCCTTGACCCAGAAGTACAGCGGCTTGCCCTTGTAGGCCCACTGCTTGGAGCCGTCGTCGCGCGTGATGATGGACCAGTCGCCGCTGGCCTTGTCCTCGGCGCGGGCCATCAGCGGCGGCCAGTTGGTCGCGCAGGGCCCGTTGCAGACGCTCTTGCCGGAGCCGGCGGCGTCCTTGTCGAAGGTGTAGAGCGTCATGTCGTTGGCGCCGACCAGCGCGCCGTCCTTGGCCATCGCGGGAGCGGTCTGCGCGGTGGCGAGGCCGGCGGCGGCCATCAGCAGCGCGGCGGCGGTGAGCTTGAGGGTCTTCGTCATGCGGGGTCTCCTGGGTTGGGATCAGGTTGGGGGTATTGCATGAACACGGCAGGAAGGCCGGTTATTCCAACTGACTTTCGTCCTCCCTGCGAGGGATCGCCATGGTGGCGGGAGGCCATTACGATCCGCCCCGACCCCGATCCGGGGCGACATGTTCACACGAGAGAGGGGGATGCCATGACATTCGGAGAATCGATCCAGATCTGCCTGCGCAAGTACGCCGACTTCAACGGGACCGCCAGCCGGTCCGAATACTGGTGGTTCGCGCTGTTCCTCGTCCTGGTCTCGCTGGGGCTGGGCGTCTTCTCCGACGTGCTGAGCCTGATCTTCTCGCTGGCGATGCTGGTGCCCTCGCTGGCCGCCGCCTCGCGCCGCCTGCACGACATCGACCGCAGCGGCTGGTGGCAGCTGATCAGCCTGATCCCGATCATCGGCTTCTTCGTCGTGCTGTACTGGCTGGTGCAGCCGACCGCGCCGAATCGCTATGGCAGCGCGTCGGGTGTGCCGGTGGTGTGATGACGGACCGGTCGGCACGCGATAGCCTGCGGTTCCGGGTTCAAGTGAACCCCACACTCCCGTCGCCGCGCAAGGAGACCCCGCATGACCGACCGTGCCCAGGCGCTCGCCGCCCAGCTGATCCGCAATTTCCATGAAGTCGAGCTGACCGCGTTCAAGCGCGAGCCGCTGTACGAGTCGCGCTTCGCGCGGCTGGCGCGCGGCACCGCCGCGAGGAAACTCGGCGCGTCCTATGACATCGTCGAGCCGGGCAAGACCACCTGCCCCTACCACCTGCATCACGCGCAGGAGGAAATGTTCATCGTGCTGGAAGGCTCCGGCACGCTGCGCGTGGCCGGCGAGCGGCTGCCGATCAAGGCCGGCGACGTGATCTTCATCCCCGCCGGTCCCGAGTACCCGCACCACATCATCAACACCTCGGACGCGCCGATCAAATACCTGTCCATCAGCACGATGGAGCAGCCCGAGATCTGCGTCTATCCCGACTCCAACAAATTCATGGCCGAGGCCGGCATCGGTGGCGACCGCCCGTTCGAGGCGCTGCGCAAGGTCGGCGAGGGCGACCTCGACTACTGGCACGACGAGCCCTGAAGCGCCGCCCTGGGCCTCAGTAGGTGCGCGAGCCCTTGAACTGCGCGTGCTGGCGCCGCTGCAGCGTGGTCTGGCGGCTCATCGCGTCGAAGGACACCCGCGCATGCGCGTCCATGATCGCGATGCCCAGCGCGTCGGCCGCGTCCTTGCCCGGCTCGCCGGGCAGCGCCAGCAGCCGCGCCACCATCGCCTGCACCTGCGCCTTGGCCGCGCCGCCGTGACCGGTGATGGCCTTCTTCATCTGCACCGCGGTGTACTCCGACACATGCAGGTCGCAGGACACCAGCGCCGTCAGCGCCGCGCCGCGCGCCTGGCCCAGCAGCAGCGTCGACTGCGGGTTGACGTTGACGAAGATGATCTCCACCGCCGCGCAGGTCGGCTGGTAGCGCGACACCACCTCGCGGATGCCGTCGTAGAGGATCTTGAGCCGGCCGGGCAGGTCGCCGGTCGGCAGCGCGTTGGTCTTGATCGTGCCGCTGGCCACGTAGGCCAGGCGCGGCCCGTCCGCGTCGATCACGCCGAAGCCGGTCGTCTGCAGGCCGGGGTCGATGCCCAGGATGCGCATGGCGGATCTCCTCAGGTCGCGGCGCGGAAGTACCACCGCACCGAATGGAAGAACACCGGCGCCGCAAAGCACATGACCGCGATGCGGTCCAGCAGCCCCACCGCGCCGGTGATCGCGCTGCGGTTGCCCCAGGCATGGATGCCGGCGTCGCGCTTGAGCGCCTGCATCACGAAGACGCCGAAGCTGCCGCACCCGGCCGCGATGAAGGCCGCGATCGCGGCCTGGCCGGCCTTGAAGGGCGTGATCCAGTAGAGCAGCGCGCCGGCGACGGCGGCAGTGAACGCGCCGATCCACCAGGCCTTCATCGTGAACGAGCGGCTGATGCGGCGCGCCACCGGCCGCGCGCGGAAGCGGCTGGTCGCCACCGCCTGGGCGATCTGCCCGCAGGCCACCACCGCCACCAGGAAGAACAGCAGGAAGGCTCCGCGCCCCTGGTACTTGGGGATGTCCAGCAGCAGCAGCGCCGGCGCGTGCGACAGCCCGTAGACGCAGACCATGATGCCCCACTGGATCTTGGCGTTGCGCTCGAGGAAGCGGCCCGGATCGTCCGCCAGCGCGCTGGCCACCGGGATCGCCAGGAAGCCGTAGACCGGGATCAGCACCGAGAACAGGTCGAAGTGGCGCGTGCCCACCAGCACGTACTGCAGCGGCAGGATCACGAAGAAGGCCATGATCAGCCCGCGGTGGTCGGCGCGGCGGGTGTGCAGCAGGGTGATGAACTCGCGGAAGGCGAGGAAGGAGAACACGCCGAACAGCAGCGTCGCGCCGACCGGTCCCGACACCCAGGCGGCCCAGAACAGGCAGGCGCCGACCCACACCATGTTGAGCTCATGCCGGAACCGCGCCCAGCGCGCCTGCCAGGCTTCCTGCTCCTGCTCGGGCCGCTCGCGCAGCGACCACAGCACCGAGCCGATGCTCACCAGCAGCAGCGCGCCGAACAGCACGACGAACAGGAAGGCGACCTGCTCGCCGGTGTTCAATGACTTGAGCCACCTCATTCCTTCCACCCTCCCGGACGCAGCGCCATCACGGCGGCGCGGGCGCGTTCCAGGAACGCGCGCTTGTCCTCGCCGGGCTCGATGCGGATCGGCGCGCCGAAGGTGACGGTGCAGAGGATGGGCACCGGCACGACCTCGCCCTTGGGCATGACGCGCTGGACGTTGTCGATCCAGGTCGGGATCAGCTGCACCTCGGGGAACTGCTCGGACAGGTGGTAGAGGCCCGCCTTGAAGGCCTGCGGCGCGCCCTTGTTGGAGCGCGTGCCCTCCGGGAAGATGACCAGCGAGTCGCCGCCCTGCAGCGCGTCGACCAGCGGCTCGAGCGGGTCCTCGTCCGGCGTGGCGCGGGTGCGGCTGACGTAGACGGCGTTGAACACGGCGGTGGTGAGCCAAGTCTTGAGCGCGGAGCTCGTCCAGTAGTCGCGCGCGGCAATCGGGCGGGTACGCGCGCGCAGTTCGCCGGGCAGCGAGGCCCAGATCAGCACCCAGTCGAAATGGCTCTGATGGTTGGCGAAGTAGATGCGTTGTTCCGACGTCGGCGGGCAGCCTTTCCAGTGTCCCTGGGCGCCGGTGATCAGGCGCGCCAGCCAGGACAGGAACAGGCCGGTGATTTCGGCAAGGACCATGGGGCGCGATTATCCCTGCTGGATCATCGCGGCCGCCTTCTCGGCGATCGCCACCACCGGCGCGTTGGTGTTGCCGCTGATGACGCTCGGCATGATCGACGCGTCCACCACGCGCAGCCCGTCCAGGCCGCGCACTCGCAGCCGCTCGTCCACCACCGCCAGCGCGTCCGCGCCCATGCGGCAGGTGCCCACCGGGTGATAGACGGTGTCGACACGGGCGCGCAGCAGCGCTTCGATTGCCAGGTCGTCGTCGTTGCCAGTGCCAGTGCCGGTGCCGTTGCCACCGACGTTGGCGCTCCACAGCTCGCGCCGCCACAGCGCCCGCATCGCCGGCGCGCGCATCAGGTCGCGCGTCAGCTTGTAGCCCTCGATCAGCTCGCGCACGTCCTCGGGGTGGTCGAGGAAGGCCGGATCGATGCGTGGCGCGGTCAGCGGATCGGCGCTCGCCAGCGTCAGGGCGCCGCGGCTGCGCGGACGCAGCAGGCATACATGGCAGGACATTCCATGGCCCAGGTGCAGCCGCCGTGCATGGTCCTCCACCAGCGCCACCACCAGGTGCAGCTGCACGTTGGGTGCCGGCAGGCCGGGGCGCGTCGAGAGGAACCCGCCGCATTCGGCGAAGTTGCTGGTGACGAGGCCGCGCCGCTCGCGGCGGTAGCGCCGGGCCTGCTGCAGGAAGGACCAGCCGCCGCGCAGCGACAGCCCGGCCAGTTCGAGCCGGTCCGAGGCGTAGCCGAAGACGAAGTCCGGATGGTCGTGCAGGTTGCGACCGACGCCCGGCAGGTGGTGTGCCACCGGCAGGCCCAGCGCCTGCAGCGCGGCGCCGTCGCCGATGCCCGAGTACATCAGCAGCTGCGGCGACTGCAGCGCCCCCGCGCAGACGAGCACCTCGCGCGCCGCGCGCAACGTCCGACGCTGGCCGCCTTGCAGCACCTCTACGCCGATCGCGCGCCGGCCTTCCAGCAGCAGCTTCAGCGCGCGTGCGCCGGTCTCCACGCGCAGGTTGGGGCGCTGGCCGAGGATCGGATGCAGGTAGCCGCGGGCGACGCTCCAGCGCTCGCCCTCGTGCTGCGTGACCTGGTAGACGCCCAGGCCCACCATGTCGTCGCCGTTGAAGTCCTCGCGCACCGGATGGCCGCATTCACGCGCGGCGGCTAGCCAGGCCGCGTGCACCGGGCTGTCGGTGCGCAGGTCGCCGACGCGCAGCGGGCCGTCCTGCCCGTGCCACGGCGCGCCGAAACGCGCGTTGCGCTCGGCCTTCACGAAGTACGGCAGCAGCTCGTCGTAACCCCAGCCCGGATTGCCCGCCGCCGCCCAGGCGTCGTAGTCGCCGCGATGTCCGCGCGTGTAGACCATCGCGTTGATCGCCGAGGAACCGCCCAGCGCCTTGCCGCGCGGCTGGTAGCCGCGCCGCCCGTTCAGGCCGGCCTGCGGCACGGTCTCGAAGCCCCAGTTGTTGAGCCTGGCCGCGACCTGCAGCACGCCGGCGAAGGGCGTCCGCGTGATCCAGCCGTCGCCGCGGCCGCCGGCTTCCAGCAGCAGCACGCGGCAGGCGGGGTCCTCGCTGAGCCGGCTGGCCAGCACCGCGCCCGCGGAGCCGCCGCCGACGATCACGATGTCGGCGTCGACGCGGTCCGCGGCGCTCATGTGATCTTCTTCAGCAGGCCGAGCAGGCGGTCGAAGGTCCGGCCATAGGGCGGATGGAACAACCGGGTGCCGGCGAAGCGCGTCTGCAGGAAGACCGGCTTGAGCTTGCTGAAGGTGTTGAAGCCCCACACGCCGTGATACGCGCCCATGCCGCTGGCGCCGACGCCGCCAAAGGGCTGCTCCTCCTGGCCCAGGTGCCAGATGCAGTCGTTGACGGTGACGCCGCCGGCCACGGTGCGGGCCAGCACGTCCTCGCGCGCGGCCCGGTCCTCGCCGAACCAGTAGAGCGCCAGCGGGCGGTCGCCCGCGTTGACCTGCGCGATCGCCTCGGACACGTGGCCGTAGGGCACGATGGGCAGCAGCGGGCCGAAGATCTCCTCGCGCATCACCGTCATGTCGGGCGTCGTGCCCAGCAGCAGCGTGGGCACGAGGCGGCGATCGGCTGGTGCCTCGTCGTGCGTCGGACGCAGCGTCGCGCCGCGGGCGCGCGCGTCGTCCAGCAGTCCGCGCAGCCGCGCATGGTGGCGCGGGCTGACGATGGCGGTGTAGTCGGGGTTGCCGTCGATGCGCGGATAGAGGCGCCGCACCGCCGCCACGATCGCGTCGGCCAGCGGCTGCACCAGCTCCTTGGGCGCCAGCACGTAGTCCGGCGCGACGCAGGTCTGGCCGGCGTTGAGCAGCTTGCCGAAGGCGATCCGCTCGGCGGCCAGCGCGAGATCGGCGCTGCGGTCGACGATCGCGGGCGACTTGCCGCCCAGCTCCAGCGTCACCGGCGTCAGGCGCTGCGCCGCGGCCTGCGCCACCAGCCGGCCCACCGGCGTCGAGCCGGTGAAGAACAGGTGATCGAAGGGCAGGTGGGTGAAGGCCTTGCCGACCTCGGCGTCGCCGGTGACGACGGTCATCTCGTCGGGCGCGAAGTGCTCGGCGACGAGCCGCGCCATCAACGCCGACGTCGCGGGCGTCAGCTCGGAGGGCTTGATCATCACGCGGTTGCCCGCGGCCAGCGCGGCGAGCGCCGGCGCCATCGCCAGGTAGTACGGATAGTTCCAGGGCGCCACGATGCCCACCACGCCGAGCGGCTGCGGCATCAGGCGGTTGGACGCGGGCAGGAAGTGCAGCGCGGTCGGCGCGCGCCGCACGGCCATCCAGCGCTTGAGGTGCCGGATCGCGTGGCGCGCGCCGGACTCGACGGTGAAGAGGTCGGCCAGCAGGCTCTCATGCCGCGAGCGGTGGCCGAAGTCCCGGGACATCGCCTCGGCCAGGTCCTGCGCATGTGTGGCGGTCATGCGCCGCAGCCGCTCCAGCCGGTCGCGACGCTGCGCGAGCGAGGGCAGGCGTTCACGGTCGAAGGCCGCGCGCTGCTGCTCCAGGATCAGGTGCAGGCGCTCGTGCAGGGCTTGGTCCATCGCGTGTCTCCGCCGGATGCTTGGAATGAGCCGAAGGCTATGCGCATTCGCGTGGCGGGCCAAGCGCGTCGACCCTGGACTAGAGGGGCGCGACTAGCCGTGGCGGATCCGGTGCGTGCCGGCGCGCCAAAAGAAAAAGCCCGGCCGGAGCCGGGCTTTCAATTCGGGCCGATGAAGGCCCGGTCGGATCGCGCGAGGCGATCGCGACGATCAGAAACGGTAGCCCACGCTCAGCGTGAAGCCGTCGGCCTTGATGCCGTCCTTCTTGTAATAGCGCATGTAGTCGACAGCGCCGTAGATCGACTTGTCGAAGTTGTACTTCGCGCCCAGGCCGTAGGCAAAGCTGCCGCCGCTGTCGGAGATGGAGCCGTCTTCGTCAGAAGCCTTGATCTTGCTGTGGGCGTAGCCCAGGCGGCCGAAGACTTCGAACTGGTCGAAGGCGTACTTCGGGGTCACGAACAGGCCGTAGCTGTGCGGGATCTTGATCTTGGCGCCGCCGACGGTGTCGTCCGACACGCCGAAGGCCAGCATGCCTTCGATGGCGACGTTCGGGTGCACGTCGTAGCCGACGATGCCGCGGATGGCGCCCGGCTTGGCCGACAGGCCGCCGTCAGCCTTCACCTTGACGAAGGTGTAGCCCAGTTCGCCGTACAGCGGGGCTTGGGTCTGGGTCTGTGCTTGAGCGGCGCCGGCGGCCAGCAGGGCGGCGGCGACGATGGCGGAAATCTTGGTCATTCGAATACTTCTCTCTAAAGAAAAATCGCATCTCGGCGATGCGGGGCGAAAGGTATCAACGCCGCACTTGGCCGGTCAATGCAAGAGGTCACGCTCCGGTAAAAAAGTGCATACGGAGTTGCAGGCCCGCGACGCAAATGAGTGGGTGCCTAAGCCCCGTATCCCCAATCGGAGTGGGTCCGCTCTGCAGAACGTACATACATTGATGCGGTCTTAACGACAGAGATGCGTCGGGGATGCGCTGCCAGCGACAGCACCGGCGACGCGCCAAGCAAAAGGCCCGGCGCGAGGGCCGGGCCTGAAGCGGAGCGGAGCGCGCGCGGGGCGGGCAAGACCCGGCCCCCGGCGCAGGCGCTCAATGGCGGAAGTGGCGTACGCCGGTGAAGACCATCGCGATGCCGCGCTCGTTGGCTGCGGCGATGACTTCGTCGTCGCGCATCGAGCCGCCCGGCTGGATCACGCAGGAGGCGCCCGCGTCGGCCAGCACGTCCAGGCCGTCGCGGAACGGGAAGAACGCATCGCTGGCCACCGCCGAGCCGGTCAGCGCCAGGCCGGCGTTCTCCGCCTTGATCGACGCGATGCGCGCCGAGTCGATGCGGCTCATCTGGCCCGCGCCCACGCCCAGCGTCATGCCGTTGCCGCAGAACACGATCGCGTTGCTCTTGACGTACTGCGCGACGGTCCACGCGAACATCAGGTCATCGAGCTGCTGCGCCGTCGGCTGCAGCGTGGTGACGACCTTCAGGTCGGCCTTGGACAGGAAGTGGTTGTCGGCGGTCTGCACCAGCAGGCCCGAACCGACGCGCTTGACGTCCTGCGCGTTGCGGCCTTGGTCCCAGGGGCGCGCGCCGCCCGGCGGCAGCGCGATCTCGAGCAGGCGCACGTTGACCTTGCCCTTGAAGATCTCGCGCGCCTCGGCGCTGAAGGACGGCGCCATCAGCACCTCGACGAACTGCTTGGACACCAGCTCGGCCGCCGCGCGGTCCACCTCGCGGTTGAACGCGATGATGCCGCCGAAGGCGCTGGTCGGGTCGGTCTTGAAGGCCTTGGCGTAGGCGTCGGCGGCGTTCGCCGCGACCGCCACGCCGCAGGGATTGGCGTGCTTGACGATCACGCAGGCCGGCGTGTCGAAGCTCTTCACGCATTCCCAGGCGGCGTCCGCGTCGGCGATGTTGTTGTAGCTGAGCTCCTTGCCCTGCAGCTGCTTGCCGGTCACCAGCGAGCCGGGCGCCGGATACAGGTCGCGGTAGAGCGCGGCGGTCTGGTGGGAGTTCTCGCCGTAGCGCAGGTCCTGCACCTTCACGAAGCTGCTGTTCATCTGCGCCGGGTACTCGGCCAGCGAGCCGTCGTCCAGGCGCGCGCTCAGGTAGTTGCTGATGGCCGCGTCGTACTGCGCGATGCGGTTGAACGCCGCGACCGAGGCCGCGAAGCGCGTCTTGTCGCTGGTCTTGCCGTGGGCCTTGAGTTCCTCGAGCACCTGCGCGTACTGCGACGCGTCGGTCAGCACCGTCACGTCCTTCCAGTTCTTGGCCGCGCTGCGGACCATGGCTGGGCCGCCGATGTCGATGTTCTCGATCGCGTCCTCCAGCGTGCAGCCGGGCTTGGCGACGGTGGACTCGAAGGGATAGAGATTCACCGCCAGGATGTCGATGGTGTCGATGCCGTGCTGCTGGATCGCGGCGACGTGCTCGGGCAGGTCGCGGCGCGCCAGCAGGCCGCCGTGGATCTTCGGATGCAGCGTCTTGACGCGGCCGTCCAGCATCTCGGGGAAGCCGGTGTGCTGGGCGACCTCGGTCACCGGCAGGCCGGCGTCGGCCAGCAGCTTGGCGGTGCCGCCGGTGGACAGCAGGCGCACGTTCAGCGCATACAGCGCCTGGGCGAATTCGACGATGCCGGTCTTGTCGGAGACCGAGATCAGGGCGGTGAGTTGGGCCATGAACATTCCTTCGATGCGGGGGGATTCGGGTGTGACCAAGCGGAACGCGGAGATCCGGCTTTGCCGGGCTCCCGCGTTCGCCCCTGAGGGGCCGGCGGAAGCCGGTAGGGGTGGTCTTAGATCAACTTGTGCTCGACGAGCTTGCGGCGCAGGGTGTTGCGGTTGATGCCCAGCCATTCGGCGGCCTTGCTCTGGTTGCCGTCGCTGTGCTGCATGACGACCTCCAGCAGCGGTTTCTCGACGAGCCGGATCAGCATCTCGTGCATCGAGTGCGGTGCCTCGCCGCCGAGGTCGCGGAAGTAGGCCTCCAGGTTTTCGCGGATGCAGGAGTCGATCGGTTTGGGCGTCATGCCGTGAGCCTTCTTTCTTGGTCTTCGTCTTGGTGTTGTCCGTCGTTCGCGGCGTCATCGGCGGCCGGCACGTAGGGCAGGCGCTCGTGGTGGGCCGCCAGCGCATCGAGCCAGTCGGTGAGCGCGCGGACCTGGTCGTCGCAGGTCTCGAGCGCGTTCATGCGGCGCCGGAAGTCTTCGCCGCCGGGCAGCGCCCGCACCGCCCAGCCGATGTGCTTGCGCGCGCTGCGCATGCCGGTGAGCTCGCCGTACAGCGCGTAGTGGTCGTGCAGGTGCTCGACCAGCCAGCGCTTGGCGTCGGCGACGCGGGGCGCCGGCAGTTCCTCGCCGGTGGCGAGGAAGTGCGCGATCTCCGCGAAGATCCAGGGCCGCCCCTGCGCCGCGCGGCCGACCATGATCGCGTCGGCGCCGGTGGCGGCCAGCACTTCGCGGGCCTTGCGCGGGGTGTCGATGTCGCCGTTGGCGACGACCGGGATGCGCAGCGCGGCCTTGACCGCGGCGATGGTGTCGTATTCGGCGTGGCCGGTGTAGCCCTGCTCGCGGGTGCGGCCGTGCACGGTCACCATCGCGATGCCGGCGGACTCCGCCGCCCGGGCCAGCGCCACCGCGTTCTTCTCGGCCTGGCACCAGCCGGTGCGCATCTTCAGCGTCACCGGCACGCCGCGCGGCGCGCAGGCGGCGACCACGGCCTCCACGATCTGCAGCGCCAGCGCCTCGTCCTGCATCAGCGCCGAGCCCGCCCACTTGTTGCAGACCTTCTTGGCGGGGCAGCCCATGTTGATGTCGATGATCTGCGCGCCGCGGTCGATGTTGTAGGCGGCGGCCTCGGCCATCATGGCCGCGTCGGTGCCGGCGATCTGCACCGAGATCGGCGCCGGCTCGCCCTCATGGTTGGCGCGGCGCGAGGTCTTCAGGCTGTTCCACAGGTCCTTGCGCGAGGTCACCATCTCGCTGACCGCGTAGCCCGCGCCCAGCTTCTTGCACAGGACGCGGAAGGGCCGGTCGGTCACGCCCGCCATCGGGGCGACGAACAGACGGTTCGGCAGGACGAAGGAACCCAGCGTGAGCGTGCCGGGCAGCGGCGTGGACATCGGGAGCGGTGCGGAGGCTGCACAAAAAAGAGGCAGAAGTATACCGCTCCGGCTTCCCCTCCCGATCCCTCCGGCGGGTGGGGCCGTCAGGGCGACGGCTGCTTGCGCCAGAGCACGAAGCCCTGCTCGACCAGCCGGTTCATCACCCGTTCCTGCGACAGCTTGTAGACCGCGCGGGCGAGGCGGCCGCGCAGCTCGGGGGTGTTGCAGCGCGAGCGGTGGGACAGCGTCAGGTACAGGCCCTCGCGCGCGATCGCCGGCAGCAGCGGCTGGATCGCCGGCCCGCCGTTGCGCGCGACATAGGCCTCGGCCGGCGTGTCCTCGTAGATCAGGTAGTCGGCCCGGCCGCGCTGCAGCATCTGGATCGCCTGCTCGATGCTCGCGACCTGGCTGATCTTGAGCGACTGGCGCGCGTAGTTGTCGAACTCGACGCCGAAGCTGTTGTTGATCACCGTAACGCCCAGCTTGGGCGCGAGGTCGCTCCAGCGCTTGTACGCCACCGGTGCGGCGCTGCGGGTCCAGATCACGCTGCGCGTCTCGCGGAAAGCCGGGTGGAAGTAGTCCATGTACTCGGTGCGCGGCAGCGTGAAGAAGGCGCCCGCGATCAGGTCGATGCGACCGGCGCGCATCTCCTCCTGCACCCGGCCCCAGGGGCCGACGTAGCGGGTCTCGACCGGGATGCCGATCTCGGCCGCGAGCCACTGCATCAGGTCGGCATTGGCGCCGACCAGCTTCTGCTCGTCGGCCGGGTCGCGCCACAGGTAGGGCGGGTACTGGGGGTTGCCCGAGGCGACCAGCAGCGGACAGCCCGGGATGGGAGGCAGCGGGCTGGCCGGACCGGGCGCCGCGCTTGCCTGTGCGGAAGCGGACGGCGGGGCGGTCTGCGCCCGGGCGGTCGCGGCGGGGGACAGGCGGCCGTCGTGCCCCGGACCCGCGAGGGCCAGGCCGATCAGCGCGAACGACGAGACGGCAAGGCGGCGCAAGGACATGGTCTTCAGATAATCCCACGCATGGAAGCTTGGCTGCAACACATGATTCACCTGATGCTGGAGACCCTGGCTCTCCCGCAGGTGGGCCTGGGCGCGGTGTTCGTCGTGGCGCTGGTGTCGGCGACGCTCCTGCCGATGGGGTCGGAACCGGTGGTGCTGCTGCTGGTGCATGCGAAGCCGGAGCTCTTCTGGCCGGCGATCCTCGTGGCCACGGTCGGCAACACCCTCGGCGGCGCGATCACCTGGTGGATGGGCTACGGCGCGGAGCGCGCCTACGAGGCGGCCGTGCATCACTCGCCGCGCGACCAGCGGGTGCTCGGCTGGCTGCGACGCTTCGGCGCGAAGACCTGCCTGATGAGCTGGCTGCCCATCGTCGGCGACCCGCTGTGCGCGCTGGCGGGCTGGCTGCGTCTGCCGTTCTGGCCCTGCGTCGGCTACATGGCGATCGGCAAGTTCGCCCGCTACCTGCTGATGACCTCGGTGGGTGTCGCCATGCTGGACTGAGCGCGGCGCCGCGCCCGGTCGGACGTGACTGGAGGGACCCTGCGCCGACGCTTGCACAATGCGGGGCACCGACAGGAGACCCCGCCATGAGCACCCCCCGCACCCCGGCCTATGACGCCTTGTGCCAGCGCCACCAGCGCATCCACCGTCTGTCCCACCTGCAGTCGATCGCGTCCTGGGACCAGTCCGCCTTCATGCCGTCGCGCGGTGCGCAGGCCCGCGCCGAGGCGCTGGCCGAGATGGACGGCCTGCTGCACCAGCTGGGCACCGACCCGGCGCTGAAGCAACTGCTCGACGAGGCGGCGCAGGAGCCGCTGGACGATGTCCAGCGCGCCTCGCTGCGCGAGATGCGCCGCGTCTGGCGCTCGGCCAATGCGGTGCCGCAGCGGCTGGTCGAGGCGCGCTCGCTGGCCAACTCGCACTGCGAGCATCAATGGCGCCAGCAACGCCCGGCCAACGACTGGGCCGGCTACGTCGAGAACCTGCGCCCGGTGGTGCGTTACGCGCGGGAAGAAGCGCAGTACCTCGCCGACGACGCGGGCCTGAGCCGCTACGACGCGCTGCTCGACCAGTTCGAGCCGGGCATGCGCTCGGCGGAGGTGGACCGCGTCTTCGGCGACCTGCGCCAGTGGCTGCCCGGGCTGATCGGGCAGGTCATGGACCGCCAGGCGCGCGACAGCGTCCTCCACCCGCAGGGGCCGTTCCCGGCAGCCGCGCAGCGGGCGCTCGGACTGGACGCGATGAAGCTGCTGGGCTTCGACTTCGAGGCTGGCCGGCTGGACGAGAGCGCCCATCCGTTCTGCGGCGGTGTGCCCGAGGACGTGCGCATGACCACGCGCTACCGCGACGACAGCTTCCTGCAGAGCCTGACCGGCACCATCCACGAGACCGGCCACGGCCGCTACGAGCAGAACCTGCCGCGCGAGTGGCTGGGGCTGCCGGTGGCCCGGGCGCGCTCGATGGGCCTGCACGAGAGCCAGAGCCTGTCCTTCGAGATGCAGCTGGCCGCGCATCCCGGCTTCGCCGGTCTGCTGCAGCCGCTGGTGGAGCGCCACCTGGGCCATCAGCGCGGATTCGCCGCCGACAACCTGCACAAGCTGATGACGCGCGTGGCGCCGGGCTACATCCGCGTCGACGCCGATGAGGTGACCTATCCGGCCCATGTGATCCTGCGCTACGAGATCGAGCGCCCGCTGATCGAGGGCGAGATCGAGGTCGAGGACATCCCCGCGCTGTGGGACCGCAAGATGCAGGAGCTGCTGGGCCTGGACACGCGCGGCAACTACAGGGACGGCTGCATGCAGGACGTGCACTGGGGCTGCGGCCTCTTCGGCTACTTCCCCTGCTACACGCTGGGCGCGATGTACGCGGCGCAGTGGTTCGCGACGATGCGCCGCGAGCGGCCGACGCTCGACGAGGAGATCGCGCGCGGCGAGCTCGCGCCGGTCTTCGACTGGCTCAAGGACCGCATCTGGTCGCAGGGCAGCCGCTGGGAGACGCCGGAGCTGGTGCGACGCGCCAGCGGCGAGGCGCTGGCGCCGGCGCACTTCCGCCGCCACCTGGAGACGCGCTACCTGGGCTGAGGTGCCGGGCGCGCGCCATCGCGCCGCCCAAGAGAAAGGGCACCCCGTGGGGTGCCCTTGTCTCCATGCGCGTCCGCGGTCTCTACCCCACGTCGCGCTCCCAACGAGTCGTCGAGGACCCGCTTGTCCTGGTGTCAGGCCTTGCCGCCCTTGCGGCGGCGGGCGACGAAGCCCATCGCGCCCAGGCCGGCCAGCATCAGCGCCAGGCTGTGCGGCTCCGGCACGGCGGAGGCGTTGCCGCCGGCGCTCAGCGTCGACACCACCACGTTGTCCAGCGAGGTGCCGTAGGAGTCGCTGCGGCCGGTCGCGCCGAAGCGCAGCGTCATCGGGCTGCCGGTGCCGGTGAAGGTGGTGCTGAAGGTCTGCCAGGTGGTGTCGGTGTTGTTGCCGACCTTGCCGCTCAGGTCGCCGATCTGCCAGGTCAGGCCGTTGCTCACCGCGCCCTGGTTGTCCGGGCGGTTGGTGTAGGCGAAGCTCAGCGTGTACGAGGCGCCGGCCACCGTGTTCAGCGTCTGGCTGATCCAGCTGTTGGTGGTGGTGTCCAGCTCGGTGAAGTTGCTGCCGTTGAAGGCCGAGCCGGCGACGTTGTTGCGGATTTCCAGCCCGTGCGGGCCGACGGTCCAGCCGACGACGCTGTTGACGATGGCATAGCTGCCATTGCCGATCACGGTCGACTCGAAGCTGCCGTTGTTGACCAGGTTGACGGGCGCGGCCAACGCGAACAGCGGAGCGGCGAGGAGGGAGGCTGCAATCAGACGCTTCATGGCGGCGGGACTCGGAAGTTCGACAAGGGGCGCGCAGGAGGTCTGCGCTTGTGTCGAATTGTTCGAGACCGCCCGCCGCCTGCCATCCCCCTGTGCGCTGGGGATGCCGAAACGATTCGTGACGTTTCGCACGCCACGCGCGCTGCTTCAAGGGGTCAGGCGGTGCGTGCGCGAGGCTTGGCCGCCTTGGCCGACTTGGCCGCCTGGACCGTCCGGGCCTTGGGCGCCTTGGTCTTGGGCGATTCGGTTTTTGGGGATTCGGACTTGGCGGATTCGGCCTTGCGCGATTTGGCCGGTTTGGCCGGTTGGGCCTTCGCGCCCGGCGCTGCCTGGGCGCGCAGCATCGCGACCTCGGCGGCCAGCGCCTCGACGCGGGCCTGCAGCCGGGCGACCTCTTCCGCCGCCGGCATGCCCAGCCGGGCGAGCGCGCGCGCGACGCGGTCCTCGAAGATCGATTCCAGCTTGTCCCAGTGCTGGCCGGCGCGGCTGCCGACCTCGCCGGCCAGGTCGCTCATCCGGCGCGCGGCGCTGTCGAGCTTCTCCCCGGCGCCGCGCATCGGGTCCTGGGCCTTGGCGCTGTCGCCGGACAGCTTGTCCAGCATCGCGCCGCCCTGGTCCTGCGCCTTGGCGAAGGCGGCCAGGCCCGCCGACCAGATCTGCTGCGCCGAGGCCTTGACCTGCTCCGCGAACGGCGTGTCCGCGACCTTCGCCGAGGCGGCGTCCTTGCGGCGGCCTTTCGCCGGCTTCGGGGCGGCCGTCTTCTGTTGCTTCTTGACCATGGGCGTTCCTTGTCGTCGCGGGGCGGCGGCGTTGACCTCCGCCGCTCGTCGAGAACCGGACTATAGGGCGCGTGCCGCGCGTCACGATGACGCGCCTGACGTGCGCAACCCCCCATCGGGGCGAACGGCGCATGGACCAGAATCCCGGCCATGTCCTTGCCGACCACCACCCCAGGCCGCCGCCCGGGCGACGACTTCCCCGACACCGTGCCGGAGGCGCCCCCGCCGCTGCCGCCGTTGGCAATGGACCACGACCTGCCGCTGCGCAAGGGCGCGCTGGTCGACTGCCCGCAGTGCCGCGCCCCGATGCGGCACCTGAGCCTGCCCGGGCATCACGCGCCGGCGACGGTCGACATCGACCACTGCGGCCCTTGCGGACTGGTGTGGTTCGACGCGCGCGAGTCGGTCCACCTGTCCCCGGCCGCCTGGATCCAGCTGCTGCGCGACCTGCACCGGCTGCGCCAGGCGGACGTGCCGCACGCGCCGAGCCGGGCCTGCCCGCTCTGCGCGAAGGCGCTGAAGGAGGTCCGCAATCTCACGCGCTACGGGCGCTTCCCGGTGCTGGAGTGCGGTGGTTGCGGCGGCCACCTGCACAGCCAGGCCGGCATGTTGGCCGAGCGCGGCTTGGTGCGGCCGCTGCTGCCCGCCGAGCGCGGCGCGCTGCAGGCGGAGCGGCGCCAGCTGTGCTGCCTGAGTTGCGGTGGCCCGGCCGACGGCAAGGGCGAGGACTGCCCGTGGTGCCGGAGCCCGCTGGTGATGATCGACATGCCGCGCCTGACGAACGCGCTGCGCCGGCGCTCGCCCTCGGAGCCGCTGCTGATGCCCAGCGGCGGCAAGCCGGTCGGCTGGGCCTGCCGCGGCTGCGGCGCACCGATGGATCCGACGCGCGAGACGCGCTGCGGGCATTGCCATCACGCGGTGGTGGTGCCGTCGCTGGAGGAACTCGGGCCCTTGCTCGATGCGCTCGAGCACGACGGGCGCGTCGCCGAGGACGAGGTGGAGCAGGAACGCCGCCGCCGGCTGGCCTCCTATGTCACTCCCAGCGATCCGGCGGGCGGCAAGCATGGCCACTTCTGGCGAGGCGACTACGAGAAACGCTACGACCGGGAGAACGCCCGCCGCGACCGCGGAGGCGCCCGCGAATGGCCGAGCTCCGGATGGCCCGAATCCAGCGGCGGCTCGCCGCCGACGCTGGTGGAGATCGCGCTGCGGATCGCCGCGCTGCTGCTGCGCTGAGCGGGCCGCTCAGAGTTCCAGCAGCCCGATCGGCTTGGTGCAGGCCGGCGGTGTGCCGCCACCGCGCACGACGAAGGGCAGCTCGCCCCACGGACCGGAATCGCGCGGGCAGCCGTTGCGCAGCGTGCCGCCGGGGCAGGCGCAGCCCTTGGTCTTGACCAGCTTGTCCAGCGTCTGCGACTGCTGCGGATTGAGCTTGGGCAGGTCGTGGCGGAAGACCAGCTGCAGCGCCGTCGTCGGCGCCGGCGCGTCCAGCGTCGGCACCGGGCCCAGCAGCGTGGCCATAGCCTGGGTCTCCTTCAGCGCCGCCGCGGGCTTCATGCCCTTGGCTCGCCGCAGGTAGTTCAAGGCCACCTCCATCGCCGCGTAGCCGCGCGCGGCCGAGGCGGTGAAGGGCTTGCGGAAGGCCGCGCCGTAGGTGTTGGCCACCTGGTCCCAGCGGCCGCGGTCGACCGTCAGCACCGGGCACAGCACCGCGTCCACGCGCTCGGACAACGTCGCATCGAAGTCCATCCAGCACGAGGTCCGCGCGCTGATCCGCAGCCCGGTCTGGCGGCGCAGGTCGGCGGCGATCTTCTCGCCGGCATTGAGCTCGATGCGGCCCAGCTGCAGCTGCAGGTTCTGGTCCTTGACCCGCTCGGCATTGCTGGAGATGAAGGGGATGCCGGCCGCCTTCAGCGCGTCGGCGCCGGCGTTGATCTCGCACCAGTTGCCCAGCACCAGGTCCACCTTGGCCTTGATGAATTCCTGGGAGATCGCGTCGGCCTTGCGGGCGTCGCAGCCGCTGTCCTTGATGACCAGCTTGGGCGCCGCGTCGCCGGGCCAGGTCTTGAGCGCGAGCGTCATGCCCAGCTGCAGCTCCTCGGCCTGCGCCGTGCTCGGGTAACTGCCCGGCAGGATCACGCCGATGGTGGCGGCGGTGGCCGAGGCGCCGGCGCACAGAAGGGCCGCCGGCAGGACGGCGGCCAGGACCTTGCGGATGTTCATGACGATCCCTCGCTCTGCATGGCCGTGGTCGGCCGTTGTTGATTCGCCGGACGCGTCGTGGCGTCCGAGGCCGCAGGTATCGCCTGCGCGAGGCCGTCGCGCACTGGAGGTTTTCCCGAGCCGCGCGCCAATGAAAACGCCCCGGCGGGCCGGGGCGGTAAGACGTCACAACTGTGACGAGAAGTGCGGCATGCGCGCAACGCGGGCCTGACGGCCCGACGTTCAGGCCGCGCTCAGACCCCGTTCAGGCGGGCCAGCCCTGCAGCACCAGCTTGCCGCGCTGGCGCTGGCTCTCCTGCAGCGCATGGGCGCGCCGGAGGTGCTCGGCGGAGATCGGACCGACGACGTCGGCCAGCGTCGTGCGCAGCTGCCCCGCGTCGACCAGCGCCGCGACCTCGGCCAGCAGCCGGCCCTGGGCGGCGATGTCGTGCGTCGCATGCATGCTGCGCGTGAACATCAGTTCCCAGTGCAGCGACAGCGACTTGCCCTTCAGCGCCATCACGTCGATGTCGCCCGGGCCGAAGTCGTCGATCAGCGCCAGCTTGCCCTGCGGTTCGAGGGCCTCGACCAGGCCTGGGAAGTGCTGTGGCGTGTGGGTCAGGCTGGTGACGTAGCGCAGCGGCGGCGCGCCGTCGCGCTGCAGGGCGGCGATCTGCGGCGCGATCGGCTCGCGGTGGTTGATCACGTGATGCGCGCCCAGCGAGCGCAGCCAGCGGCCGCCTTCGCCCTCCGGCTCGGAGCTGGTGCCGATGACGGTCAGGTGGGCCTGGCGTCGCGCCAGCTGGACCAGGATGGAGCCGACGCCCCCCGCCGCGCCGGTGACCAGCAGGCTGACCGGACGGTCCGCCTGCTGCTGCACCTGCAGGCGGTCGAACAGCAGTTCCCAGGCGGTGATCGCGGTCAACGGCAGCGCGGCCGCCTCGGCGTCGCTCACCGTCGTGGGCGCGCGGGCCGCGATGCGGTGGTCGACGCACTGGAACTGCGCATTGCTGCCGGGGCGGGTGATGTCGCCGGCGTACCAGACCCGGTCGCCGACGGCGAAGCCGCTGACCTCGGGCCCGATCGCGCGCACCGTGCCGACCGCGTCCCAGCCCAGGATCACCGGCGTCGTGCCGTCGGCGCTGGCGCGGCGCACCCGGATCTTGGTGTCCACCGGATTGACGGCGACCGCGGCGACCTCGACCAGCAGGTCCTTCGGTCCGGGGGCGGGCAGGGGCAGGTCCAGGTCGAGCAGCGACTCGGACGCGGTAATGGGCAATGACTGGAAGTAGCCGACGGCTTTCATGAGACGACTCCTTTTAAGGATTGGGAGACAGGAAGAGGGGATGACGATCCGCAGGGGACGGATGGTGCGCGCTTGGGCAGAATCAATGAAGTCTGCTGAATGGCTATCAGTTTCAAGCCTGGATTGAAGATTCCCCGAGGAGGACGGCTCATGGACATCGAGAACACCGCCGAGCTGCGCCTGCTGATCGAGTGCGCGCGGGGCGGCAGCCTGACGGCGGCGTCGCGCGAGATGGGCATCACGCCGGCGGCGGCCAGCGCGATGCTGAAGAAGCTGGAGGCGCGGCTGGGCGTGCGGCTGGCCGAGCGCAGCACGCGGGCCCTGCGGCTGACCATGGCCGGCGAGCGGTTGCGGGACTATGCGCAGCGGGCGCTGGAGCTGCTCGACGAGGGCCTGGCGCTGGTGTCCGAGGGCGAGGGCCCGGCGGGCAAGGGCCGCGGCAACCAGGCGGCCCTGCGCGGGCGCATCCGCCTGAGCGCGTCCAGCGACCTGACGCGGCGGGTGCTGCTGCCGCTGCTGGACAGCTTCCTCGACCGCCACCCGGGCGTCGAGCTGCAGCTCAGCGTCGGCGACGCGCTGCAGGACGTGGTGCGCGACGAGGTGGACCTGGCGCTGCGGTATGGCGAGCTGGCCGACTCGCGGCTGGTGGCGCGCAAGCTCCATGACGGACGCCGGCTGCTGGTCGCGTCGCCGGACTATCTGAAGCGGGAGGGACGGCCCACCCATCCCGGCGAGCTGACGCAGCACGAATGCATCCGCTTCAAGATCGGCGACCGGCTGGAGCGCGAGTGGCGCTTCTGGCGCCGCGACGCGATGCAGGCGGCGCCGGTGGAGGTGTCGGTGCAGGGCCGGCGCACCGCCGACGACGGCGGCATCGCCCACCAGTGGGCCCTCGAAGGGCGGGGGCTCACCTACAAGAGCGACCTCGACATCCGCGACAGCCTGGCCAGCGGCGCGCTGGTGGAGGTGCTGCCCGAGTGGGTCGGCCGTCCGATGCCGCTGCATGCGCTGATGCCCAGCCAGCGCTTCCTGCCCTTGCGGCTCAAGGCGCTGGTGGATCACCTCGCGGAGGGGCTGCGGCGCCCCTGAGCCGCGGTCGCGCGTTCAGTGCTTGTGGTCGCCGTGGCCCGCGTGCGGGTCCTTGGCGTCGGGGGCGGTGACCGGGCCGGTCCGGGCCGGCGCCTGGACGGTGACGGTCGAGCGCGACTTGTCGGCGCCCTCGAAGACCAGCGTCAGCGGCACCGCGTCGCCGGTCTTGAGCGGGCCCTTCAGCTCCATCAGCATCACGTGATAACCACCCGGCTTCAGGTCCACCGGCTTGCCGGCCGGCACCGCCAGCGCGCTGACCGGCCGCATGCGCATCACGTTGCCGTCCATCGCCATCTCGTGCACCTCGGCCACGCCGGCGACCGGCGAGCTGATCGACACCAGCTTCGTGTCCGTCGGCGACTTGATCTGCATGAAGGCGCCGGTGGACTTCTGCTGCGGCACCGTGGCGCGGACCCAGGCGTCGCTGACGACGACCTGGGCCTGGGCCAGTCCGGCGACCAGCAGGAGGGGAAGGAGGGCGGCGCGGGCGAGAGCGGGGGACTTCATCGGGGGGCGTCCAATCGGGGTTGTCGACGATCGGGCGAGTATCGGCGATCGCTCACGGCCTGGCGGGCTCCAGCGCGCCGAGCGCGCGCAGCACGCGCTTGGCGATCTCCTCGCGGCGCGGGGCGAAAGCCGCATCGGTCATGTCCAGGTTGAGCGCGAAGTAGACCGGCCGCGGGTCGCGGTCCTGCTCGACCCAGCCGACGAACCAGCCGATCGGCCGCGGCCGGGCGTCATCGGCCCAGCCGGTCTTGGCGTACATCCGCCAGCCGGGGCCCTGCTCGCGCAGCAGGACCTTGCGAGCGATGTCGTAGGTCCGGTCGGACAGCGGCAGCGCGCGGTCATGCACGCGGCGCAGGAATTCCACCTGGCCGACCGCGGAGATGCGCAGGTCGCCGTCGAGCCAGAAGCGATCGCCGACCGGGCCCGCGATCGCGTTGCCGTAGCGGAAGTCGCGCAGGAACTGCTGCACCGTCGGCTGGCCGACCTGGCGGGCCAGCGACTGGAACACCCACACCGCCGAGACCCGGTAGGCCGAGGCCAGCGTCTGGTCGCGGTTCCAGTCAGCGATCCGCCGCTCGGTGCCGTCCCATTTGAAGGGTTGCGTCTCGTCGACCGCGGCGCCGGTCTCCAGCGCGATCAGCGACATCGGGATCTTGAAGGTCGAGGCGGGCAGGAAGGTCTCGAAGGCGCGCACGCTGTCCGAGGCGATCCAGCGATGCGCGCGGGTGTCGAGCACGGCGATCGTGCCCGCGGTGCCGAGCTCGGCGAAATGGCGCTGCAGCTCCGGGCGGGTCTCCCAGCGCTCGCGCTGGTCGGCGGGGACGACGGCCATGGCGGTGGGCGCGGCGGACGTGGCCGGGGCGGGCGTCGCGCCGCCCTGCGCGAACGAGGCGCGGCAGGCGGTGAGCGCGAGGCAGACGAGCAGGGCGCCGGTCGACAGACGGGACAGGGTCATGGAGGAACTCCGTGCGGTGATCGAGGACGCCAGTGTCCGGAGTCCGCCGCGCCGCGCCGCGTCGAAGTGCGGTTACGGGCGTTGCGCCGGCAGCCTGCGACCTCGGCGCGGTCGATCCCGCGCTGCGCGGGCGCCGCGGTGGATCGCCGCGGCTCAGGCGCGGCGGGTGCGCGGCATCAGCGTCTCGGCCTCGTCGAGGTAGCGGCGCCGCGCGTCCTCGTCGCGCAGCTTGCGGGCCTGCAGCCGGGCCTGGCGCACCAGGTCGGTGGCGGTGAAGGCGTCGCCTTCGTCGAGCGCATGGCGGGCCCACAGCAGCAGGAAGGCGCAGCGCTGGTCGGCGGGGATCTGCGAGTGGCGCGCGCGGCAGGAGGCCCAGCGCTGGGCCGCGAGCTCGTTGAAGGAGACCGCCGGCAGCGGCAGGCCCTGCGCCGAAGCGAGGCGCTGGAGCGCGGCGAAGTCCAGCCGGCCCAGCGCCGCCAGGCGCAGCAGGAAGATGGTGTTCAGCAACGAACTGCGTCCGAGCTGCCAGCGCGCGCACAGCGCGTCGCTCAGCAGCAGCCAGCGCAGCGCGTCCTCGATGCCGGGGCCCGCGGCGGGCAGCAGGCCGGCCTCGACGAGCTGGCCCAGCGTGTTGGACAAATTGGCGGCGCAGACCTGCAGCGCGTCGGGCAGGCCGGCCAGCGAGGCGGCGCGCAGCGCGTCGCCCAGGCTGGCCAGCGACTGCGTCGCCAGCGCCGCGTCGCCGCGGGTCAGGGCGAGCTCGCGCAGCACGATGCCGCGCAGGTTGCCGTGGTCGCAGCGCAGGGTGGAGTCGCTGGCGAGCGCCTCGGGCTCGACCTCGTCGAGCTTGTCCAGCGCCGGCGCGGCCTGGCCGAGGCTGCCGTACCAGTGCCAGGCCGCCAGGATCGCGACGCGGGCGCGCAGCTGCCGGCGTTCCAGCCTGGGCAGGCGGCCGTGGTTGAGGGCCTGGCCGAGTTCGCGCAGCTCGTCCTGCAGCGCGGCCCAGTCGCCCAGGCGGCGCGCGATGCGAGCGCGGCGCAGGCCGAGCGCGGCGGCCGCGGCGTCGTCGCCCTCCGGCACGTGCGGCGCGGCTTGCTGGAGCGCGAGCCGGGCGGGGTAGAGCTCGCCGCGGTCGAGCAGGTAGTCGGCGCGCGCCAGCGCCTCGGCGTAGGCCAGCGGCAGCAGCGGCGCGGCGGCCGGCGCGCGCACCGGGCGCTGCTGGCCGAGCCAGCGCGCGAGGGCTTCGCCGGCGGCGGGCTCGCCGTCGATCTCGACCTGGCAGCGAGCCAGCAGCGGGGCATTCAGCCAGAACGGACCGCTGCTGCGGGCGCTGGCTTCGATCAGCGCGGCCAGCGGGCCGTCGTCCAGCAGCGCCAGCGCGCGCCAGACCTGGGTGCGGTGCAGCTCGGCCATGCCGGCGATGCGCTCGCGCAGCTCGGCGCGCGAGCAGGGGCTGTCGACGCGGGCCAGGCCCTGCTCGTGCGCCTGCAGCAGCGCGGCCAGCAGGCGCGGTAGCAGGCGGTTGCGCAGCTCGGGCAGGCCGTCGATGCGCAGGCCGTGCGGCAGCAGCTGGAGGCGATGCGAGACGCCGTCGGCGACGGGCGCGGAAGAAACGGTGGCAGCGGTGGCAACGGTCATGGGTGACGCATTCTGCGCGGGCCGCGCGGTCGGTGTGACGGCATCGGCGTAACGCGCGTTACGGCTGGGCGTTACGGCGCCGGGTTACGGTCTCGGGTCCGCCCTTTGCCAGCAGACCTCATCACCACTCGAGGGGATTGCGATGGTCGCGAACGAAGCCTGGTATGCGGGCGAGAGCAGCGTCGGCGGGGCCTACCCCGCCCGGGGGACGGTCTCGGCGGTGTCGTGGGGCGCGGTGCTGGCCGGTGCGGCCGCGGCGGCGGCGCTGTCGCTGATCCTGCTGCTGCTCGGCGTCGGGCTGGGCCTGGCCGCCGTGTCGCCCTGGGGCGGCGATGGCGCCAGCGCCGGGACGCTCGGCGCGGCGGGCATCGCGTGGCTCGCCTTCACGCAATTGGCGGCGTCGGGGCTTGGGGGCTACCTGGCCGGACGGCTGCGGGTGCGCTGGCGCGGCACCGATGCCGACGAGGTCCACTTTCGCGATACCGCCCACGGCCTGCTGTCCTGGGCGGTGGCGACGCTGTTCACCGCGGCCACGCTGACGGCGTCGGTGGGGGCGATCGCGGGACTGGGCGTGAAGGGCGCGGCGACCGCAGCCGGCGTCGCGACGGCCGGCGCGGCGGCGACAGCGACGACGGCGACCGCGGGGACATCGCCCGAGACCGACGGCACCCTGGCCGAGCGCGGCGCGGAGGGCCGGGCGGGCTCGGATCCGCTGGCTCGCGACGATCTCGGCTATTACGTGGACACGCTGCTGCGGCCCTCGCTCACCGCGACCGCCGGCGCTGCGCCGGCCGGGGCCAATCCGGCGACGCTGCGCGGCTGGCCGGACGCGTCGATGGCGCATGCGGACGAGCAGTCGTCCGCCGCGCTGCGACGCCTCGTAGTACGGGCGCTGCGTCATGAGGGCCGACTGTCCTCGGACGACACGCGCGCCGCCTCGCAGCTGGTGGCGCAGCGGACCGGCCTGACGCAGGCCGAGGCCGAACGGCGCGTGACCGAGACGCTGCAGCGCGCCCGCGCCGAGGCGCAGGCGCTGGAAACGCGCGCCCGCGAAGCCGCGGATGCCGCGCGCAAGGCGACGCTGGCGGCGGCGCTGTGGATGTTCGTGGCGCTGCTGATCGGCGCCTTCACCGCGAGCCTGCTGGCCACCATCGGCGGCCGGCAGCGCGACCTCATCGATTGAACCAAGGAGAGCTCGCATGCGATCGCTGTTGCTGTACCTGCTGGGCGTGCCGATTCCGATCATCATCCTGATCGCCTTGATTCGGTAGCGCGTGGGGCGGCAGGGCGCCTCCCGGCGCCTGCCGCTCGCAGAGCGCTGCTCAGCGCTCGGCGCCGATCAGTTCAGCGACTGGACGGCGCGCGCGGGTTCCGCCTCGGCGACGTCGCCGTAGGGGCGCCACGCGCCGGGCGCATGGGCGAGCCGGTCGGCGACCACCTTCAGCACCGCGGGATTCCACACCAGGCCGCAGTGGCTGCCGTCGACCTCGACGTTCTCGATCATCGGATGGTCCTCGCGCTGCACGCAGGCCTGCCAGGCGACGACGCCGTCGCTGCGGCTGTAGATGGCCGTGGTCGGCACCTGGGGCGCGGCCAGGAGGCGCGCCTTGAAGTCCTCGTCCAGCACCGGCAGCGCGCCGTTGATCCAGCGGTAGAGCAGGCTGACGTTGGTCTGCGCCGCCTCGCCGGTGATCGGCGTGCCGATCGTGATGACCTGCCGGACGGGCAGCGCGATGCGCTTGGCGATCTCGCGCGCGTAGATGCCGCCCAGGCTCCAGCCGACCAGCGAGACCGCCTGCGGCTGGTCGGCGACCAGCGCCTCGATGTCGGCGGCGAGGGCGTCGAGCCAGCGGTCGATGTTCCCCACCGGCCCGGTGTTCAGGCCGCGGCCCCAGTCGCGCGCCGCGTAGCCGAGGCCATGGCAGAAGCCCACCAGCGGCGCGATCGACTGCGCGTCGGCCGCCAGGCCGGGGAACACGATGACGGGATGACCGTCGCCGGGCGGATGACCGCTGCGGTCCATCAGGCGGCAGCTGGCGTATTCCATCGCGGCACGCAGCGGCTCGATGCCGAGCAGCGCCCAGGAGGGCGACGGGATGAGCGGCGCCGCGACGGGCAGCGCGCGGGCACGGACGGCAATCTTTTTCATGATGTCGGGGCCGGCCACGCCAGCGGGACGGGCGGGTCGGCATGAGGACCATTGAGCCGATCTTTCCGCAAGGACCGACCCCTTGGGTACCCCCCGGAGGACGCATTGCGCCGTCGGACGGAACCTACAGCCGAGGGATCCGCAGGGGGAGGCTGCGCGTTCTCTCCCACCGTTGATGGAAGTCAGGGGGAGAGGCGGTTTTTCGATGGCGTGCGGGGCTAGGCTTCCGGGTCCATCAACGCACGAGAGGGTTGTTCATGAGCATCGTGATGATCGATTTGCTGCCGATGACGGTGTCTCAGCGTCGTACGGTCAAGCTTGAACGGTTGGTGCTCGATCACCTGAAAGTCCGGCCAGGCGGAAAGATCGAGGTCGACCTGCTGCCCAACGGCTGCTGCGTTCTTCGAGGTGGACGGACCGGCGATATTCGAGACCTTCTTGGCATCCTTGCGGGAGTGCCGCGGGGGCGCCCCGGGGCGGTATCGATCGACGAGATGAATGAGACCATCGCGAACGGATGGGCCGGAGAGCCATGAAGGTGACTGTTGATACCAACGTGCTGGTCCGGATCGCCGTCATGGACGACCTGGATCAGGCTCGTGCCGCAATGCGCTTGCTGGGTGACGCAGAGCTCGTGGTTGTCCCGGTGTCGTGTCTCTGCGAGTTCGCCTGGGTGCTTGGACGCTCGTACAAATTCGAAGCGGGCGAGATTGCCCAGGCGATTCGAGCGCTTGTGGAGAAGCCCTGTGTCAAGGTCAACCTGTTTGCCGTTACCGCAGGGCTGGCGGTGCTAGACCTCGGGGGCGATTTCGCCGATGGGGCGATCGCCTGTGAAGGGCGTCTTTCGGGTGGAGAGGTGTTCATGACGTTCGACAGGGCTGCCTTCAAGAAGCTCAAGTTGCTTGGGGAGAAGGTAGCGTCGCCACGTGATGTGGTTTCCGTCGACGCGTCGGTGGCGTTCCAGTGATCTAGTGAAAATCCCGGCTCTCCGTCCTCAAGCGCCCCAACATCGGGGTCAGGTCTTCCATGTGCCCGGCGATCAGGTTGCGGACCTCGCCGCTGCGCTGCCACTTGCCCTTCACCGCCATCAGCCGCGAATGCAGCATGACCTGGCGCTGCCGCTGCCACAGCGCGCGGTGCACGATGACCTGGATGTCCCCGGTCTCGTCCTCCAGAGAGATGAAGATCGTCCCCTTGGCCGTCGCCGGCTGCTGCTTGACCGTCACGATCCCGCAGCCGCGCGCCGGGCGGCCATCCGGCAACTCGTTCAGTTCCCGCGCCGACATCCAGCGCTGCTCGCGCAGCATCGGTCGCAGCAGCGACAGCGGATGCCGCCGCAGCGTCAGGCCCAGCGATGCGTAGTCGAAGACGATCTCCTCGCCCTCCGGCGCCTGCGGCAGCGCCAGGAAGTCCTCCTGCACCGGCGCCGTCGACAGCAGCGGGGGCGACGCATGCTGCGCAGCCGCGTCCCACATCTGCTGGCGCCGATGGCCGCTCAGGCTGGTCAGCGCGTCGCCCGCCGCCAGCATCGTCATCTGCTGCTGGTTCAGGCCGGTGCGGCGCGCCAGGTCTTCCGCGTCGTTGAACGGGCCGCGTCTGCGCTCGAGGCAGATCGCCGCCGCCGAGGCCTGCTGCAGGCCCTTCACCAGCCGCAATCCCAGCCGCACCGCCACCGGCGCCGCGTCGATCGCCAGCGCTTCGTCCGACTCCAGATACGGGTCGCCGTCCTCGTCCTGCGCGATGCCGTCCTGGTCCAGCGGCCGCGCATCGAGCGCCTCGGTGTCCTTGCCGCGGCGCGTGGGTCGGATCACGCGGCCATCGGCACGCTCCAGCGTGCAGTCCCAGTCGCTGTGCATCACGTCCGGCGGCCGCACCTCGACACCGCTGCGCCGGGCGTCCTGCACCAACTGACTCGGTGAATAGAAACCCAGCGGCTGCGCATTCAGCATCCCCGCCAGGAATTCCGCCGTCCGGTGCTTCTTGAGCCAGCTGCTCGTGTAGACCAGCAACGCGAACGACGCGGCGTGCGACTCCGGGAAGCCGTACTCCGAGAAGCCCTTGATCTGCTCGAAGATCTGCTCCGCGAAGGACACCGGGTAGTCGCGCGCGCGCATTCCCTCGATCAGCTTCTCGCGGTATTTCCCCAGGTCGCCCTTGCGCTTCCAGGCCGCCATCGAGCGCCGCAGCTCGTCGGCCTCGCCGCCGGTGAACCCGGCCGCGATCATCGCGATCTGCATCACCTGTTCCTGGAACACCGGCACGCCACGCGTGCGATCCAGCACCGATTCCAAACCCTTCGGGTAGACGACGGGTTCCAAGCCCTGCCGCCGCTGCAGGTAGGGATGCACCATCCCGCCCTGGATCGGACCGGGCCTCACGATCGCGACCTCGATCACCAGGTCGTAGAAGCATTCGGGCTTGAGCCGCGGCAGCATGCTGCGCTGCGCCCGGCTCTCGATCTGGAACACGCCGATCGTCTCGGCGCGCTGGATCATCTTGTAGGTGGCCTCGTCCTCGGCCGGGATGTCCTTGACCTCGAAGGGAGCCCGCTGGCGCTTGCCGATGAAGTCCAGCGTCTTGCGGATCGCCGTCAGCATGCCCAGCCCCAGCACGTCGACCTTGAGCAGCCCGACCGCGTCGAGGTCGTCCTTGTCCCACTCGATCACCGTGCGGTCCGGCATCGACGCGTTCTCCACCGGCACCATGCGCGTCAGCGGCCCCTGCGTCAGCACGAAGCCGCCCGGGTGCTGCGACAGGTGACGCGGGAAGCCGAGCAGCTCCGAGGTGATCGCCACCAGCTGCCGCACCGCCAGGTCATTCGCGTCCAGGCCCGATTCGCGCAGCCGTTCCGCGTCGATGGTCTGACCGTCCCACCACTGGTGGTTGCCGCACAGCGTGTCCAGCGTCTGAGGCTCGAAACCCAGCGCCTTGCCGACGTCGCGCAGCGCGCTCTTGACCCGGTACGAGATCACCACCGCCGCCAGCGCTGCGCGCTCGCGCGTGTACTTGCGATAGAGGTACTGGATGACCTCCTCGCGGCGCTCGTGCTCGAAGTCGATGTCGATGTCGGGCGGCTCGTTGCGCTCCTTGCTGATGAAGCGCTCGAACAGCACCTGCATCCGCTGCGGATCGACCTCGGTCACGTGGGTGCAGTAGCAGACGATGGAATTGGCCGCGCTGCCGCGCCCCTGGCACAGGATGCCCTGCGAGCGCGCGAAGTGGACGATGTCGGCCACGGTGAGGAAGTAATGCTCGTAGCGCAGTTCCTCGATCAGCGCAAGCTCGCGCTCGATCTGCTCGCTGACCGCCGCGGGAATGCCGTCGGGCCAGCGCCGGCCCGCGCCTTCGTAGGTCAGGCGGCGCAGGTGGCTGGCCGGCGTCTCGCCGTCGGGCACGACCTCCGAGGGGTAGTGGTAGCGCAGTTCGTCGAGCGTGAAGTCGCAGCAGTCGGCCACGCGCAGGGTCTCGGCCAGCAGCGCGGCCGGGAAGGCCAGCCCGAGCCGGCCGCGCGCGCGCAGGTGGCGCTCGGCGTTGCGGTCCAGCGCCTGGCCGCACTCGGTCAGCGGCCGGCCCAGCCGGGTCGCGGTCAACACGTCCTGCAGCGGCTTGCGGCTGCGCACATGCATGGTGACGTCGCCGACGGCCACCAGCGGGATCTCGGTCAGCGCGGCCGCCTCGCGCAGCCGCAGCAGGCGGCTTTCGTCGTCGAGCTCGCGGGTCTGGGTCACGCCCAGCCAGCAGCGGCCGGTGAAGCGCGACAGCAGCCAGCGCGACATCGCCAGCAGCGGCGCGGCCGCCGCATGCCGGTCCGGGCAGGCGATGACGACGCAGTCATCCAGTGCCTGGGGGCCGATGTCGTCGATCGTGCAGCGGTAGCTGCCCTTGTCGGCCGAGCGCCGCAGCCTTGAGATCAATTGGCACAGGTTGCCGTAGCCGTTCAGGTTGCAGGCCAGCGCCACCAGCGTGAAGGGGGCCGCCTCGTCCGGACCGGCGCCGTCGCGCGGGTCGATGCGGAACTGGCTGCCCACGAGCAGCTTCAGCCCATGCTGCTTGGCGGCCACGTGCGCGCGCACGATGCCGGCCATCGAGCATTCATCGGTGATCGCGAGCGCGCGGTAGCCGAGTTCCTTGGCGCGCTCGACCAGTTCTTCGGGCCAACTGGCGCCCTTGAGGAAGCTGAAGTTGCTCAGGCAGCGCAGTTCGGCGTAGTCCGGCAGCGCAGGTAGCGCGGGCAGTGCGGCGGCGGGCAGGGCAGGCGGGGCCGTCATCGCTCGACCTCGTTCAGGCGTAGACGCCGTGCAGGAACCAGGCGCTGCCGCCATCGTCCAGCGGTTGCCGGAAGATGGCGACGACGCCGGCGTTGTCGTTGACCGCGATCCAGTAGTCGCGCACGACGTTGCGGTGGCCGACCGCCACCATCGCCGCGTCGTCCTGCGGCACGAGCGCGGTGAAGGGCGGCGCGGTCTGGTCCCGGGCGCCGGCACCGGCACCGGTCCCAGTCCCAGTCCCAGTCCCAGCCGCCGCGTCCGCTGGCGCGCGCGCCGGCAGGCGGTCCCACCAACCGCCCTCGACGCGGTCGGGACCGACCAGCAGCGTCAGCGCACCCTGGTAATGCGGCCGGTGTTCGCGCAGCGCCAGGCGCAGCGGCGGCTCCAGCAGGAAGCCGGGTTCGGGCATGGACGGCGCGGGCCGCGCCGCCAGACGCCGGCGCCCCGTGCCGGAGGCGCCGGCGCGCTGGCCGTCGGTGGCGGGCTGCCAGCGCGTCATCCATTCGAGCCGGTGATCGTCGCCAGGCGCCGGCTGCATCACCCGCTCCGGGCCCAGGCGCGCGGCGATGCGCTCCAGCGTCAGGTAGAGCGTCTCGCCGGTGCGCACCGTGTCGGGCAGCAGCGAGGCGCTGTCCTCGGTCAGGGCCTGGACGCCGATCGCCTCCAACCGCAACTCGCCCACCGGCGCCAGCAGCTTCGTCTTGGCCAGGTGCTCGGCCATCAGCCGGCAGAAGTGCTCGAGTGCGCGGATCGGCTCGGCGGTGCGGATCGTCAGCGACCCGCCGTCGCCGGCATCCTTGGCGCGCATCGAGTCGTGCACCCAGTGCAGCGTCACGCCGGTCGCGCCGGCATGGCGCGCCGCCAGCCAGCCGCACAGCCGCATCAGCAGCGGCCTCGCGCCCAGCAGCAGCGCCGGCGCGTGGTCCACGCGGCCGGGCAGCTCGATGCGGGCGTGGAAATCCTCCGGCAGCACTTCCCAGCGATGCGCCTCCGGACGCAGCCCGTAGGCCTGGTCCAGCATCGCCAGCAGCGCCGCCCCGAAGCGCCGGCTGATGCCGCCGCGCGGCAAGGCCCGCAACTGGCCCAGCGTGTTGATGCCGGCACGGCTCAGCGGCTCGGCATGTTCGGCGCCGGCGCTCAGCGCCTGCAGCGGGAGCGGATCCAGCACCGCCTGCAGCAGCCGGCCACCCAGGTCCGGCACGCCGCAGCGCGCCAGCACCAGCGCGGCGGTGGCTGTCGGCGCCCAGCCGATGCCGACGGCGCCCAGGTCCGGCGCCTCGTCGGCGATGCGCGCCTGGAGCGCGCCCCGGCCGCGGAACAGCCGCAGGCTGGCCTCGACCTCCATGACGACGGCGTCCTCCATCAGCGCCACGCGCGGCGTGAACTGCAGGCACCACACGGCCAGCCCCGCCTGCGCCTCCGGACAGATCCCCCAGGGATGGTCCGGCGGCGCGGCCGGATCAGCGGACGGCGCCGGCGGACGAGGCGGCAGGATCAGGGCGACCCACAACATCGGTCAGCTCCGGGAACAGGGCGTGCGGCTGCGGCGCGCGCGGGGATTCGGACAAGGCGGCGGCGGACGCTGCGGCGGGCGTGGCTTCGGTCGCGGCGGGCATGACCGGCGCGAGTGGCGCGAGCGGCGCGACGGGGCGCATCGTGCTGGGCCGCATCACCCGGGGCGTCAGCACCCGCTCGAGCCCGCCCGGGATGGACGCCAGCCGCAGCGGCGTCTCATGCGCGGGGCCCTTGCGCTTGAGGATCAGGACGTCCAGCGCCCAGTCGACGTCGATCGTCACCTGCAGCCGCAGCGGCGCCGGCGAGGGGTCGTGGCGCGCGGCCAGCGGCCGGAACAGGAACACCGGCCCCTCGAAGGACTGCGCCAGCACCTGCAGCCGCCGCAGCTGTTCCGGCGCGGCCTGCGGCATCCAGGCCAGCACCGCGCCGGCGGCGTTGGACTTGATCAGCTGCTCGGCGCACCAGAGCCGCTCCGAGGGCGCGCGCGCGTCGATCCAGACCAGGTGGCGCTCGTCCAGTCCCAGGTGCATCAGGCCGGGCAGGTGCGGGCGCTTGGGCGGGCCGACCATCGCCACCGCGGCGCCGTCGGCGACCACGCGTCGCAGCGCCGGGCCGGCCAGCCGCCATTCGGCCAGCGAGAACTGCGGCAGCAGCAGTTCGGTCAGCTGGCGGCCGGGCCAGCCGCCGCCCGGCAGTTCCGCGTCCAGCGCGTCGAAGCCGCTGGGCCAGACCGTGTCGGTGCCGCGGCCCAGCGCGTCGCCGCGCCAGACGGCCTCGGCCACGGCGGGGGGAAGGGGCAAGGGCAGGGCGGACATGGCGGGGCGGTCGGCGGAACGATCAGCGAGACGGTCGGCGGAAGAGACGACAACGCCGGTCGTGACACCGGCGTTGAGAACTGTATGTGCATACAGTATAGGTGGGACGGCCGACCCGTCCAGCGGATGTCGCGCTTCAAGTGGGGAGAATGTCCCGCTCCCTGGACGCCTGCTCGAAGCTCAGCGCGAAGCGCGTCCCGCCGTTGGCGGGCGCCTCCAGGCTGACGGTCCAGCCCAGGTGCTCGGCCACGCGCTTGACGATGGCCAGGCCCAGGCCGGCGCTGCCGGCGCCGGCCGGGTCCACCTGCATGAAGCGGTCGAAGATGCGGTCCCGCACGGCCGGCGGGATGCCGATGCCGGTGTCCTCGATGACGACCCGGCCGGCCTCGAGCCGGATGTCGACGCGGCCTTCCTCGGTGAACTGGCAGGCGTTGCGGATCAGGTTGCCCAGCGCGATCGCGGCGAGCTCGGGCCGCGCCGGCACTTCCAGGGCGGCATCGGCGGGAGCGGCATGCAGCGTCATCTCGACGGCCTTGCCCTTGAGCAGCGGCCGGCAGCGCTCCATCTCCTGGCGCAGCAGCGGCAGCACCGCGGTCGGCGGCGCGCCGATGCTGGCCGGATCGCGCGACAGCAGCAGCATCGCGACCACGCGCTCGCTGGTGTCGGCGGCGGTGCGGCGGATGCGCTCGGCCAGCTCGACCATGTCGTCGCGGCCGTGCAGGCGCGCCTTCAGGACCTCGGCGGCGCCCAGCATCACCGCCAGCGGGGTGCGCAGCTCATGGCTGACGTCGCCGGTGAACCAGCGCTCGCGGTCCAGGTAGCGCTGCTGGGCCTCGGTCTTGGCGGCGAAGGCGCGCGACAGCACGCCCAGCTCGTCGGTGGAATCCTGCAGCGGGTACTCGCGCGGCGCGGCGCCGGTCTCCACCGCGCGTGCCAGCGCGGTCACCGGCGCGACGATGCGGCTCGCGGTCAGCTGCGCCAGAAACAGCGCCAGCCCCAGGCAGCAGACGAAGGCCAGGCCCAGCAGGCCGTAGACGCCCGCCTCGATCTTGGCGAAGTCCTCGTCGCGGTCGGTCAGCACGAAGACCGGGCCGAGGTCGTTCCGGACCAACGCGCTGACCAGCTGGCCGTCCTGCGGCAGCGTGTACTTGCCGGGCGGCTTCCCGCGCAGCGGGGCCGGGATCTCCGTGCCGCGGTAGAGCGTGACGCTGGGCGGCAGGTCGGGCTCCAGGCCCTGCCGCTCGCGGGCGATCAGCTCGTCGGCGGTGCGGCCCAGGCGCTGGTCGATCAGGCGGTCCTCGATGCTCGAGGCGATGCGCACCGCCGCCACGGCGAAGGCGCCGCAGACCAGCAGGGTCAGCAGCAGGAAGGCCGCGGCGACGCGCGTGCGCAGCGTCGTCGGCGCGGCGGTGGAGCGCAGGCGCCAGGGGGCGCGGGTCACGCGGGGCTCAGCCCGCATCGGGCGACACCAGCCGGTATCCGATGCCCGGATGGGTCTTCAGCAGCGGGACGGGGAAGGGCTTGTCCAGCGCCGAGCGCAGCGCGTGGATGTGGGTGCGCAGCGCATCGCTGTCGGGCGGGTCGTTGCCCCAGACCTCGCGTTCCAGGTCCTCGCGGCGGACCAGCTTGGGGGCCTCGCGCAGCAAGGCCGAGAGCAGCTTGTAGCCGGTGGGCGTGAGCTGCAGCGGCTTGCCGGCGCGGGTGGCTTCCAGCGTGTCGGGGTCGAAGCTGACGTCGGCGTAGCTCACCGCCGAGCTCAGGTTCAGCCCGTGGGAGCGCCGCATCAGCGCCTTGAGGCGGATCTCCAGCTCGACCAGCGAGAAGGGCTTGACCAGGTAGTCGTCGGCGCCGCTCTCGAAGCCGGTGACCTTGTCGGCGATGGTGTCGCGCGCGGTCAGCATCAGGATGGGGGTCGGCCGGCGGAAGTCCTTGCGCAGGCGGCGGGCCACGTCCAGCCCGTCGAGGCCGGGCAGGGTCAGGTCCAGCACGATCGCGTCGTAGGAGCCGGCGGCGGCCTGCGCCAGCCCGCCCAGGCCGTTGCGGGCCACGTCCAGCTCGTAGCCCATCGGCTCGAGGTAGGCGAACAGGTTGGCGACGATGTCCGGGTTGTCTTCGATGACCAGCAGCTTCATGACGAGGCTCACGTTCCTGCGGCGCCGGGCGCCGCGTCGTCCTGGGGAGGGAGCCCGGATGGGGGGAAGTCCCCCGCCGGGCCCGCGGATGCCGGGAATGCTATGCGAGTCGGCCCGCGCCGACCTGTCGCTGGGCTGTCGCCCGGCGCGGCCGGGGTAACGGCCCCGGGAGCGGCCTTGGGATCGGCACAAGCAGCGGGCGATCTGCGCGCAAGGGGCCAAAACTTCCAGGGTTCCAACGCCTTCGTCACCTTTCGTGACGCAAGTCCCGCTGCGGTCACCGACCGAGCGGTCGGGAGATGACTTGAAATGCGGCGCAGGCGCATAATTTGCGGGTTAACCCCTATGCTTGCCCCCCTCTTCTCCATCCCGGCCGTCGAGCGGCTCACCCACACGCCCCGGCTGACCCTGCGTCCGCCCGCGGCGGCGGACGCCCGGACCTTCCGCGACCTGCTGTGCGACCCGGCGAATCGTCGATTCGAATCCGGCGGTCCCGCCATGTCCGAGCGGCTGGAGCAATGGCGCGGGCTGTGGGCGCGCGACGGACTGGGGCCGTGGGCGGTCGCGCTGCGCGAGCAGCCTTCGCTCGGCGCGATCGGCTTCGGCGGCCTGAGCCGGGGACGGATCTGCGGCGCGCCGGCGCTGCTGCTGGAGTTCCACTTCCTGTCCGACCACTGGGGCCAGGGGTATGCGGCGGAGATGTCGCTGGCGGCGCTGGCGCTGGCCTTCGACAGCCTGCACGCGACCTCGGTGCAGGCGCTGCTGGCGCCGGGCAACACCGCGGCGCGCAAGACGCTGGAGCGGGTCGGGCTGCGGCTGACCGGCTCGGTCGCCGAGCATCCGGGCGAGGCGGCCAGCCTGCTCTACGAGATCAACGCCGCGCAGTACGCCGCGCATCCGCCGGCGCAACCCGAGGCGACGCCGTTCGGCGCCTGAGGCCGGCCGGCCCCGCGCCCGCGGACCGACGCCGCCCCGACACCGCTACTGCTGCGGATACACCCGCAGCCCCGCGAGGTCCAGCACCCGCAATCCGCCGTACTCGACCGCGATGAGCCGCTGCGCCTGCAGGTGGCGCAGGGCCTCGTTGACGCGCTGGCGCGAGAGCCCCACCAGGTGCCCCAGTTCCTGCTGCGTGATGCGCAGCAGCCCGTTCACACCGGGGTACAGCTGCGGATGGAACAGCGCCGCCAGGTTGCGGGCGACGCGCAGGTCGGGATCGCTCTGGCGGTCGATCTCGCGCGCGGCGATGAACTGGCCCAGCCGCTCGTTGAGCTGGTTCAGCACGTAGCGGTTGAAGGCCAGGCTGGTCTCCAGCAGTTCATGGAAGCTGTCCAGCGGCAGGCCGGCGACGACGCTGCGGCGCAGCGCCTGGATGTTGTAGCGGTAGGCCTCGCGCTTGAGCAGGGTGCCCTCGCCGAACCAGCCGCCCGGCGGCACGCCGGTGAAGGTGACCTGGCGCGCCGCCGCCTCGTCGTTGCTCATCTTGAGCAGGCCGTCGATGACGCCGAACCAGAAATTGGCTTCGCGCCCGATGCGGCAGATGCGCTCGCCGACCTCCACCTCCGCCACCTGGATGCTGGCGGAGACCCGCTCGCGCAGTTCCGGCTCGATCGCCTTCAGCCAGGGGATGGCGCCCATCTCCTGCGCACTCGCGGCCCGCGCCCGCAGCCGCAGCGGCTGCGTCGGCACGGCCCCCGACAGGGACGGGTGCAGGGGCGGCGGGGACGGCGAACCCAGCGCGGTGCGGACAACGGTGTCGGTGATCGAGGCCATCCCCCGTTCATCGCGCCGGCGCATGACAACAGCCTGACGCGCCCCCCTGGGGAAAACGCTGCCCCGAACTCTCCCTAGGAATGTCGTCGCAACGACAACACGGCGTCAATGAGCCGGCCTACAGTCCATTCACCCCGCGGCATGAGCGCCTCCACCAGAGACGGCGACAGCGGGGACCACAAGGAGACGACGGTGGACCAGACCTTCCCCCGCTTGCTGCTCGCCCATGCACGGCAGCGCCCCGGCGCGCCGGCGCTGCGCGAGAAGGAGCTCGGCATCTGGCAGTCGCTGGACTGGGCCGGGCTCGCGGCGCTGGTGCGCGATCTCGCGCACGGCTTCGCCGCCGCCGGCATGGCGCGCGGCCAGCACCTGGTGGTCATCGGCGAGAACCGGCCGCGGCTGTACGCGGCCATGCTCGCCGCGCAGTCGCTGGGCGCGATCCCGGTGCCGCTGTACCAGGACGCGGTGGCCGCCGAGTTCGTCTACCCGCTGCAGAACGCCGAGGTCGCCTTCGCCGTCGTCGAGGACCAGGAGCAGGTCGACAAGCTGCTCGAGATCCGCGACCAGTGCCCCGCGCTGCGCCGCGTCTGGTTCGACGATCCGCGCGGCCTGCGCCATTACGCGGCCGACGGCCTGGGCTCGATCGACGGCCTGTGCGACGACGGCCGCGCCCATGCGATGCGCCATCCCGGCTGGTTCGAGCGAGAGGTCGAGGCCGGCCGCGCCGAGGACGTGGCGGCGATGTTCTTCACCTCCGGCACCACCGGCCATCCGAAGGGCGTGGTCCACACCCATGCGACCTTGATCGACCGCGCGCAGGCGGGCGCGCGCTTCGACCGCCTCACCCACGACGAGGAGGTGCTGGCCTACCTGCCCTGTGCCTGGATCGGCCAGAACATCTTCAGCTATGCGCAGTGGCTGGCCTGCGGCTACGTCGTCAACTGCCCCGAGTCGGCCAGCACCGTCAGCATCGACCTCAAGGAGATTGGCCCGACCTACTACTTCGCGCCGCCGCGCGTCTTCGAGGGCCTGCTCACCAGCGTGATGATCCGCATGGAGGATGCCGGTGCGCCCAAGCGCTGGCTCTTCGCGCGGTGCATGGCGCTGGCCCGTCGCGTCGGGCCCGCGCTGATGGACGGCCAGCCGGTCGGCGCCTGGGAGCGCTTCAAGTACCGGCTCGGCGACCTCGCCGTCTACGGGCCGCTGCGCAACGCGCTGGGCTTCTCGCGGGTGCGCGTGGCCTACACCGCCGGCGAGGCCATCGGTCCCGACCTGTTCAGCTTCTACCGCTCCATCGGCATCAACCTCAAGCAGCTCTACGGCTCGACCGAGACCGCGGTCTTCGTCTGCCTGCAACCCGACCACGAGGCCCGGTCCGACACCGTCGGCGTGCCCATCGACGGCGTGGAGATCAAGCTGGCCGAGAGCGGCGAGATCCTGGTGCGCTCGCCGGGCCTGCTCAAGGGCTACTACAAGAACCCCGAGGCGACGGCCGAGGTGCTGGGCGCCGACGGCTGGTACCGCACCGGCGACGCGGGTTTCCTCGATGCCGGCGGCCACCTGAAGATCATCGACCGCGCCAAGGACGTCGGCCGGCTGCGCGGCGGCGCGCATGACGGCGCGATGTTCGCGCCCAAGTACGTCGAGAACAAGCTCAAGTTCTTCGCCTTCGTGAAGGAGGCGGTGGCCTTCGGCGATGGCCGCGACCGCGTCTGCGCCTTCGTCAACATCGACTTCGAGGCCGTCGGCAACTGGGCCGAGCGCCGCAACCTGCCCTACGCCGGCTACACCGACCTGGCCGGCAAGCCCGAGGTCTACGCGCTGATCCGCGACTGCGTGGAGAAGGTCAACGCCGACCTCGCGCAGGACGAGCGCCTGGCCGGCAGCCAGATCACCCGCTTCCTCGTGCTGCACAAGGAGCTGGATGCCGACGACGGCGAGCTCACCCGCACCCGCAAGGTCCGCCGCGGCGCGATCGCCGACAAGTACCGGGTGCTGATCGAGGCGCTCTACGACGGCCGGCCCTCGCAGTACATCGAGACGGCGGTCCGCTTCGAGGACGGCCGCAGCGGCAGTGTCGCCGCCGACCTGCGCATCGAGGAGGCCCGCACCTTCTCGCCCACCCGGAGGGCCGCCTGATGAGCGCCATCGCCACCGCGCCGGGCTCGGCGCTGTTCCAGGATGCCCAGGCCGCCGCGGCCGTCGCCGATCCGGGCGCGCCCGCCGCGAGCGAGTCGCCCGCCGCGCAGCGCCGTGTCGGCGAGGTGATCCTGGAAGTCAGCAACATCACGCTGTCCTTCGGCGGCGTGAAGGCGCTCAACGACATCAGCTTCGACGTCCGCGAGCACGAGATCCGCGCCATCATCGGCCCCAACGGCGCGGGCAAGAGCTCGATGCTGAACTGCATCAACGGCGTCTACCAGCCGCAGCAGGGCCGCGTGCTGTTCCGCGGCGAGGACGTGCGCCGGCTGAGCCCGCGCACGCGGCTGCGCCGCATGGCCGAGATGGGCGTGGCCCGCACCTTCCAGAACCTGGCGCTGTTCAAGGGCATGAGCGTGCTGGACAACATCATGAGCGGCCGCAACCTGCGCATGCGCACCGGCCTGTTCGCACAGGCCTTTCGCAATCCGTGGTGGAGCCCCGCGGAGCGCGAGGAGATCGCGCACCGCGAGCAGGTCGAGCGCATCATCGATTTCCTCGAGATCCAGCCGTATCGCAAGACGCCGGTGGGCCGGCTGCCCTACGGGCTGCAGAAGCGCGTCGACCTGGGCCGGGCGCTGGCGATGGAGCCCAAGGTGCTGCTGCTGGACGAGCCGATGGCCGGCATGAACGTCGAGGAGAAGCAGGACATGTGCCGCTTCATCCTGGACGTCAACGACGAGTTCGGCACCACCATCGTGCTGATCGAGCACGACATGGGCGTGGTGATGGACATCAGCGACCGCGTGGTGGTGCTGGACTACGGCCGCAAGATCGGCGACGGCCGGCCCGACGAGGTCCGCGCCAACGAGGACGTGATCCGCGCCTACCTCGGCGCCTCGCATTGACGGCAGGACGCAGGAGCGATCGACATGGGCTTCTTCCTCGAAACGCTGATCGGCGGCCTGATGACGGGCATGCTGTATTCGCTGGTGGCGCTGGGCTTCGTGCTCATCTTCAAGGCCAGCGGCGTCTTCAACTTCGCGCAGGGCGCGATGGTGCTGTTCGCGGCGCTGGCGATGGCGCGTTTTGCCGAATGGATCCCGCGCTGGACCGGCCTGAGCGGCAAGCTGGCCGTCAATCTGCTGGCCTTCCTGGTGGCGATGGCGCTGATGGTGGCGGTCGCCTGGCTGATCCAGAAGCTGGTGCTGTCGCGCCTGGTGAACCAGGAAGGCATCACGCTGCTGATGGCCACGCTGGGCATCACCTACTTCCTGGACGGCTTCGGGCAGACGTTGTTCGGCTCGGACATCTACAAGATCGACGTGGGGCTGCCCAAGGATCCGGTGTTCCTCATGGAGCAGAGCTTCCAGGGCGGCGTGATGGTCAACCAGGAGGACCTGGCGGCCGCGCTGATCGCCGCGGTACTGGTCGCCGCGCTGTCGCTGTTCTTCCGCTTCACCGGCACCGGCCGCGCGCTGCGCGCGGTGGCGGACGACCACCAGGCGGCGCAGTCGATCGGCATCCCGCTGTCGCGCATCTGGGTGATCGTGTGGAGCGTGGCGGGCTTCGTCGCGCTGGTGGCCGGCATCATCTGGGGCTCCAAGCTGGGCGTGCAGTTCTCGCTGTCGCTGGTCGCGCTCAAGGCGCTGCCGGTGGTGATCCTGGGCGGGCTGACCTCGGTGCCGGGCGCGATCATCGGCGGGCTGATCATCGGCGTCGGCGAGAAGCTGTCGGAGATCTACATCGGTCCGTCGCTGGGCGGCGGCATCGAGATCTGGTTCGCCTACGTGCTGGCGCTGGTCTTCCTGCTGCTGCGGCCGCAGGGCCTCTTCGGCGAGAAGATCATCGACCGCGTCTGAACGGCCCGAACGCCTGAAACGGAGAACGACATGCTCTATCGCGAGAACGGCCAGTTCAAGACGAGCTACGGCGCGGACCAGCAGATCTTCCCGATCGCGCAGGACCGCGTGGCCATGGGGCTGCTGCTGGCGCTGGCGCTCATCGTGGTGCCGGGGCTCGCGAGCGAGTACCTGCTGCGCGCGATCCTCATCCCCTTCCTGATCCTGTCGCTGGCGGCGCTGGGCCTGAACATCCTGGTCGGCTACTGCGGGCAGATCTCGCTGGGCACCGGCGGCTTCATGGCGGTGGGGGCCTACGCGGCCTTCAACTTCCTGGCGCGGGTGGACGGCATGCCGGTGGTCGCCGCCATCCTGCTGGGCGGGCTGTGCGCCACGGTGGTGGGCGTGCTCTTCGGCATCCCGTCGCTGCGCATCCGCGGCCTGTACCTGGCCGTCGCGACGTTGGCCGCGCAGTTCTTCTGCGACTGGGCCTTCCTGCGCATCAAGTGGCTGACCAACGATTCGCCCTCGGGCTCCGTGGGCGTGTCGGGGCTGTCGGTGCTGGGGCTGCCGGTGGAGACGCCGGTGCAGAAATACATGTTCTGCCTGGCCTTCGTGCTGGTGTTCGGGCTGATCGCCAAGAACCTGGTGCGCGGGCACATCGGCCGCAGCTGGATGGCGATGCGGGACATGGACGTCGCCGCCGCCGTCATCGGCATCCGGCCGATGGCGGCCAAGCTCAGCGCCTTCGCGGTCAGCAGCTTCATCGTCGGCGTGGCCGGCGCGCTGTGGGCCTTCATCCACCTGGGCTCGTGGGAGCCGGCGGCGTTCTCCATCGACCGCAGCTTCCAGCTGCTGTTCATGGTGATCATCGGCGGGCTGGGCTCGATCGCCGGCGCCTTCTTCGGCGCCGCCTTCCTGGTGGTGCTGCCCATCGTGCTGGACAACCTGCCGTACTGGTTCGGCATCCCGATCGACACGGCGCTGGCCTCGCACCTGACCACGATGATCTTCGGCGCGCTGATCGTGTTCTTCCTGATCGTCGAGCCGCATGGCCTCGCGCGGCTCTGGCAGATCGCGAAGGAGAAGCTGCGCCTGTGGCCTTTCCCGCATTGATTCCGCAGTTCCCCGCAGTCCTTCCGGTTCCGACACATTCAACAAGGCATCACGAGTGCCACCAGGAGACAGACCGATGAAGCCACACAAGACCTCGACGATCGCGGCGCGCGCCGCGCTGATGCTGGCCGCCGCGGCCAGCCTGCTGGGCGGCTCGGGCGCCGCGCTGGCGCAGGCCAAGGAGCAGTTCATCCCGCTGCTGGTCTACCGCACCGGCCCGTATGCGCCCAACGGCACGCCGTGGGCCAACGGCAAGCAGGACTACCTGAAGCTGATCAACGCGCGCGACGGCGGCATCAACGGCGTGAAGATCACCTTCGAGGAATGCGAGACCGGCTACGCCACCGACAAGGGCGTCGAGTGCTACGAGCGGCTCAAGGGCAAGGGCGCATCGCTGTTCGATCCGCAGGCCACCGGCATCACCTTCGCGCTGACCGACAAGGTGCCCACCGACAAGATCCCGCTGGTGACGCTGGGCTACGGGCTGTCGGCCTCGCAGGACGGCAATGTCTTCAAGTGGAATTTCCCGATGATGGGCAGCTACTGGACCGCCGCCGACATGCTGATCCAGCACCTGGCGAAGAAGGAGGGCGGCTTCGACAAGCTCAAGGGCAAGAAGATCGCGCTGGTCTATCACGACTCGCCCTTCGGCAAGGAGCCCATCCCGCTGCTGGAGGAGCGGCAGAAGATGCATGGCTTCGAGCTGGTGAAGATCCCGGTGACCGCGCCCGGCGTCGAGCAGAAATCGGCCTGGCTGCAGGTGCGCCAGCAGCGTCCCGACTACGTGCTGCTGTGGGGCTGGGGCGTGATGAACTCGACCGCGCTGAAGGAGGCCCAGGCCACCGGCTATCCGCGCGAGAAGATGTACGGCGTGTGGTGGGCCGGCGCCGAGCCCGACGTCAAGGACGTGGGCGAGGGCGCCAAGGGCTACAACGCGCTGGCGCTGAACGGCTCGGGTCAGCAGGCCAGGGTCATGCAGGACATCCTCAAGCATGTCCATGAGAAGGGCCAGGGCAGCGGACCCAAGGACGAGGTCGGCTCGGTGCTGTACACGCGCGGGATGATCATCTCGATGCTCAGCGTCGAGGCGATCCGCCGCGCGCAGGAGCGCTTCGGCAAGGGCAAGGTCATGACCGGCGAGCAGGTGCGCTGGGGCCTGGAGAACCTGTCCATCGACCAGAAGCGGCTCGACGCGCTCGGCCTGGGCAACCTGATCCGGCCGATCTCCACCTCCTGCCAGGACCACATGGGCTCCACCTGGGCGCGCGTCCACACCTGGGACGGTAGCAAGTGGAACTTCTCCTCCGACTGGCTGCAGGCCGACGAGCAGATCATCAAGCCGATGGTCAAGGCGGCGGCGGACAAGTACGCCAGCGACAAGAAGGTCACCCGCCGCACCCCGGCGGACTGCCAGAGCTGAGCCCGGAGCGCGCCATGACCAACGTCCTCCTGAACGTCAACGGCATCGAGGTCATCTACAACCACGTGATCCTCGTGCTGAAGGGGGTCTCGATGCAGGTGCCGGAAGGACGCATCGTGGCGCTGCTCGGCGGCAACGGCGCGGGCAAGACCACGACGCTGCGCGCGGTGAGCAACCTGCTCGCCGGCGAGCGCGGCGAGGTGACCAAGGGCTCGATCGAGCTGCGCGGCGAGCGCATCGAGCGCCTGTCCACCTCCGCCATGGTCGACCGCGGCGTCATCCAGGTGATGGAAGGCCGTCACTGCTTCGCGCACCTGACGATCGAGGAGAACCTGCTGACCGGCGCCTACACCCGCAAGGACGGCAAGGCCGCGGTGGCCGAGACCCTCGAGAAGGTCTACGCCTACTTCCCGCGCCTGAAGACGCGGCGCGGCTCGCAGGCGGCCTACACCTCCGGCGGCGAGCAGCAGATGTGCGCGATCGGGCGCGCGCTGATGGCCAATCCGAAGATGGTGCTGCTGGACGAGCCCTCGATGGGCCTGGCGCCGCAGATCGTCGAGGAAGTCTTCGAGATCGTCCGCGACCTCAACCAGAAGGAGCGCACCACCTTCCTGCTGGCCGAGCAGAACACCAGCATGGCGCTGCGCTACGCCGATTACGGCTACATCCTCGAGAACGGCCGCGTCGTCATGGACGGCGAGGCCCAGGCGCTGCGGGACAACGAGGACGTGCGCGAGTTCTACCTCGGCATGGGCGGCACCGACCGCAAGAGCTTCCGCGACGTCAAGAGCTACAAGCGCCGCAAGCGCTGGCTGGCCTGAGGCCCGCCGCCGCGCGCCCTGACCGGAGATCCAAGGGAGAGCAGTTCATGGACAACGACTTCTTCGCGCCACCGCCGTTCAAGGTCGAGGAGGCGCTCGTGCAGCTCCGCCGCGCGCTGCGCGACCTGCGCCAGCTCACCGAGCGCGGCGACAGCTGGAGCTTCGAGGGCAGTGAGGTCCTCCGGCTGTCGGCCGGCGACGGCCAGATCAGCGCGCAACTGGCGAAGAAGCCGATGCGCAGCCCCGACTGGGAGACCCGTGCCTGCCGCAGCGCCGCCGACGTGCGCAAGCTCCAGGACGACCTCAAGCGCCGGCTCGCGCAATGGGCGGACGAGTGATGGCCGCGGAGTTCTACGACACCCTCGAGGCCCGCGATCCCGCGCTCCGCGAGGCCGCCCTGATGGCGGCGCTGCCGCACCAGATCGCCAACGCGCGGCAGCACACCGAGGCCTTCGCCGCGCTGCTGGCCGAGGTCGAGCCCGATCAGGTCCGCAGCCGCGCCGCGCTGGCCCGGCTGCCGGTGACGCGCAAGTCGGAACTGCTGGCGCGCCAGCAGGCGGTGCGCGCCGACGGCGGGCGCGGGGCCTTCGAGCCGTTCGGCGGCTTCGCGACCATCGGCTGGCGCGGCCTGAAGCGCGACACCGGCGCGCGCCGCGTGTTCCAGTCGCCCGGCACGATCTACGAGCCCGAAGGCCTGGGCCGCGACTACTGGCGCGTCGGACGCGCGCTGCATGCGGCCGGGCTGCGTGCCGGCGACCTGGTCCACAACTCCTTCAGCTACCACCTCACGCCCGCCGGCGCCATGATGGAAGGCGGCGCCGAGGCGCTGGGCTGCACCGTCTTCGCCGGCGGCGTCGGCAACACCGAGCTGCAGCTGCAGGCGATGGCCGAGCTGCGGCCCCATGCCTACGTCGGCACGCCCAGCTTCCTGAAGATCCTGCTCGACAAGGCGGCCGAACAGGGCCAGCCGCTGTCGGTGCGCAAGGCGCTGGTCAGCGGCGAGGCCTTCCCCGCCGCGCTGCGCGACTGGTGCGTGGAGCGCGGCGTGACCGGCTTCCAGTGCTACGCCACCGCCGACCTGGGCCTGATCGCCTACGAGACCTCGGCCCGCCAGGGCCTGGTCGTGGATGAAGGCGTCATCGTCGAGATCGTCCGCCCCGGCACCGGCGACCCCGTCCCCGAGGGTGAGGTCGGCGAGGTCGTCGTCACCACGCTCAACCCGGATTACCCGCTGATCCGCTTCGGCACCGGCGACCTGTCGGCGGTGCTGCCGGGCACCTGCCCGACCGGGCGCACCAACCTGCGCATCAAGGGCTGGATGGGACGCGCCGACCAGAGCGCCAAGGTGCGGGGCATGTTCGTGCATGCCGGCCAGGTCGCCGAGGTGCTGCGGCGCTTCCCGCAGGCGCGGCGCGGGCGGCTGGTCGTCGAGGGGGAGATGGCGCAGGACCGGATGACGCTGCGGGTGGAGACGGCCGGCGCCGTCCCCGAGGGCCTGGCGGACCAGCTGGCCGTCGCCTTGCGCGAAGTGACCAAGCTGCGTGGCGAGGTGGCCTTCGTCGCCGAGGGCGCGCTGCCCAACGACGGAAAAGTCATCGAGGACCTGCGCAAGTTCGACTGATTTCCCGCTGTTTCGCGGCAGATGCCCGGGTCCCGGGCCCCGGGGGAGGCCGGCTTACGTAGTTTCCGAAGGTTGCAGGGAAGGGCGGCGACCTAGCATCCGCGCCATCACCCACACCTCCATCGAGGAAGAGACAGCCATGAAGAAGACCTTGCTCGCCTGTGTCGCGTTGCTGAGCGTCGGCGCCGCCTGGGCCGAATATCCCGACAAGCCGGTGACCATCGTCGTTCCGTTCGCCGCCGGCGGCCCGACCGACAAGGTCGCCCGCGACCTGGCCGAGGCGCTGCGCAAGCCCCTGAACGCGACCATCGTGATCGAGAACGTCGGCGGCGCCGGCGGCACGCTGGGCGCCACCAAGGTGTCCAAGGCCGCGCCGGACGGCTACACCCTGCTGCTGCACCACATCGGCATGTCGACCGCGCCGGCCCTGTACCGCAACCTGCAGTACAAGACCCTGGACGACTTCGAGTACCTCGGCCTGATCAACGAAGTGCCGATGACGCTGATCTCGCGCCCGAACCTGCCGGCCAACAACTACGCCGAGCTGCAGAAATGGCTCCACGCCAACCAGGGCAAGATCAACCTGGCCAACGCGGGCCTGGGATCGGCCTCGCACCTGTGCGGCCTGCTCTACATGAGCACGATCAAGATCGACATGACCACCGTCCCTTACAAGGGCACCGGCCCGGCCATGACCGACCTGATCGGCGGCCAGGTCGACATCATGTGCGACCAGACCACCAACACCACCTCGCAGATCGACGGCGGCAAGGTCAAGGCCTTCGCGGTCTCGACGCCCAAGCGCCTGGGCGGCTCGCTGGCCAAGCTGCCGACGCTGGACGAATCCGGCGTGAAGGGCTTCAACGTGTCGATCTGGCACGGCATGTACGCGCCCAAGGGCACGCCCAAGGCGGTGCTGGACAAGATCAACACCGCGCTGAAGACGGCGCTCAAGGACGCCGACTTCCACAAGCGCGAGGAAGCGCTGGGCGCGGTGATCGTGACCGACAACCGCGTGAACCCGGCCGAGCACAAGAAGTTCGTCGAGGCCGAGATCCACAAGTGGACCCCGGTCATCAAGGCGGCCGGCCAGTACGCTGACTGATCGCCGATTGATCGCCGACTGATCGCCCCCCAAGCCCGCCTCATGGCGGGCTTTTTCATTTCGGCGGGCGCCGGGTCACGCCGGCGAGCGGCACACCACCGACAGCTTGTTGCCGTCCAGGTCACGGAAGTAGGCCGCGTAGAAGTTGGGCCCGTAGCTCTGGCGCAGGCCGGGCCGGCCTTCATCCCGGCCGCCGCCGGCCAGCGCCGCCGCGTGGGCCGCGTCGACCTGGGCCCGCGTCGAGGCGGCCAGTCCCAGCATCGTGCCGTTGCCGGCGCTCGCGTCCAGGCCGTTGAACGGCTGCACGATCCACAGCTGGGTCTCGCCGCCCTCGGGGCCGTAGCCGACCATCTCGTCGTCCGCGTAGCCGGGCTTGAGGCCCAGCGGCGCGAGCACCGCGTCGTAGAAGGCCTTGGCCGCGCGGCGGTCGTTGCTGCCCAAGGTCACGTAGCTGATCATCGTTGGCTCCCCTTCATCGGGTGGTCGTTCAAGTCGTCACTCGGAGGTCTGTCACATCCGCATCGGAATGGTCACCGGCCCGTCGTTGACCAGGCTGACCTGCATGTCGGCGCCGAATTCGCCAGTGTGCACGACCGGATGCTGCGCCTGGGCCGAGCGCACCAGGTGGTCGTAGAGCCGGCGGCCGAGCTCGGCGGGCGCGGCGCCGGTGAAGCTCGGCCGGTTCCCGCCGGAGGTGTCCGCCGCCAGCGTGAACTGCGAGACGACCAGCAGCCCGCCGCCCACGTCCTGCAGGCTGCGGTTCATCTTGCCGGCCTCGTCGCTGAAGATGCGCAGCTTCAGGATCTTCTGCAGCAGCTTGTCGGCCACCGCCTCGTCGTCCTGCGGCTCGGCGCAGACCAGCAGCAGCAGGCCCGGCCCGATGCGTCCGGTGCAGCGGTTGCCGACATCGACCCGGGCTTCCTTCACGCGTTGGAGCAGCGCGATCATGCCTGTCCTTCCTTGGGGGTGGGTGGGGTGAGCGGGGAGGGGGCGCCGGGGGCGTCCTTCGGGGTGTCCTCCTGCGCCTGGGCCTGGGCCTGGACCTGGGCCTGGGCCTGGGCCTGGGCCTCCCGCGCGGCCTGCTCGGCGAAGCGCGTTTCGACATTCACCGGCAGCAGCTGGATGCTGGCGCGGATGCCGGGCAGCGCGCGCATCAGCGCCTGCTCGACCTCGCCGCGCAGCTTCGCGGCCTCGCCCAGCGTCCAGCGCGCCGGCACGTGCAGGTGGAAATCGACATAGCGGCGCTGCCCTGCGACGCGGGTGGCGACATGGTCGAAGCGCAGCTCCGGCGACGCGAAGCCCTTCAGCACGGCGGAGATCGCCAACTGGTCCTCGGGCTCGAGCGCCATGTCCATCAGCCCGGCGGTGGAGCGCCACATCAGGTGCATCGCCTCGCGCAGGATGTTCAGCGCCACCAGGATGGCCAGCACCGGATCGAGCCAGGTCCAGCCGGTGAGCAGCACGCCGACCAGCCCGGCCACGACGCCGACCGAGGTCCAGACATCGGTGAAGAGGTGGCGCGCGTCGGCTTCCAGCGCGATCGAGCGGTGCTCCCGCGCCGCCCGCAGCATCTTCCAGGCCAGCGCGCCGTTGATCGCGGTGCTCACCAGCGACAGCACCATGCCCACGCCCAGCGCCTCCAGCGGCTGCGGCGTGCGCAGCCGCTCGATCGCGGCCCAGCCGATCCCCAGCGCGGCGACCAGGATCAGCGCGCCCTCGAAGGCGCTGGAGAAATACTCCGCCTTGTGGTGGCCGAAGGGGTGGTCCTCGTCGGGCGGACGGCGGGCGATGGTCACCATCGCCAGGCCGAAGAGCGCGCCGGCCAGGTTCACCCCCGATTCGAGTGCGTCCGACAGCAGGCCCACCGAGCCCGTCCACCACCAGGCGGCCGTCTTCAGGGCGATGGTCAGCACTGCCACGAGGACCGAGAGCTTCAGGTATTGCTGCACTTGCATGGCGCCGATTTTGCCGGTCCTAGAATGGCGCCCGTTCGACTTGCGCGCCCTCCCTGGAGGGCTCCCCCACCACCCCTTCCGCCACCCCCTTCCGCCTCTTCCGGACAGCACCATGAGCAACACCCCGCCCGTCCACGACGCCGACCTCAGCCACATCCCGCCGCGCGACAAGGCGGAGCTGCTGTCCCAGGCGCTGCCCTACATCCGCAAGTACCACGGCAAGACCATCGTCATCAAGTACGGCGGCAACGCGATGACCGATCCGGCGCTGCAGCAGGACTTCGCCGAGGACGTGGTGCTGCTCAAGCTGGTCGGCCTGAACCCGGTGGTGGTGCACGGCGGCGGCCCGCAGATCGAGGACGCGCTCAACAAGCTCGGCAAGAAGGGCCACTTCATCCAGGGCATGCGCGTCACCGACGAGGAGACGATGAGCGTCGTCGAATGGGTGCTGGCCGGCGAGGTGCAGCAGGACATCGTCGGCCTGATCAACGTCGCCGGCGGCAAGGCCGTGGGCCTGACCGGCCGCGACGGCGGCATGATCCGCGCCAAGAAGCTCAAGCTGATCGACAAGGACGATCCGGCCAAGGAGCACGACGTGGGCTCGGTCGGCGACATCGTCGCGATCGACCCCAGCGTCGTGAAGGCGCTGCAGGACGACCAGTTCATCCCGGTGATCAGCCCGATCGGCTTCGGCGAGAGCAACGAGAGCTACAACATCAACGCCGACGTCGTCGCCGGCAAGCTGGCCGAGGTGCTCAAGGCCGAGAAGCTGGTGCTGCTGACCAACACCCCCGGCGTGCTCGACAAGCAGGGCAAGCTGCTGACCGACCTGTCGGCCCGCGAGATCGACGAGCTCTTCGCCGACGGCACGCTGTCCGGCGGCATGCTGCCCAAGATCGCCTCGGCGCTGGACGCGGCCCGCAGCGGCGTCAAGGCGGTGCACATCATCGACGGCCGCGTGCCCCACGCGATGCTGCTGGAGATCCTCTCCGAGCAGGCCTACGGCACGATGATCCGCTCGCATTGAGCTGAGTTCGTGCCCCGGGGGCGTCCCCGGCGCTCCCCCAGAGGGGCGGAATTCCCCACCGAGCCCCCTCCGAACGAGGGGGCTCGGTCGTTTCCGGGAGCGTGCTTTGCCCTCGCGTAACGCTCAGGAGTCGGGGATGGTCGAAGGTCATACCACTGCAAGCTGGGGATTGCCGCTGAAAGACGCGACATCCCAGAATGCGCCCCGCAGCGGCTCCATAGCCGTGAGGGATTGCATGTCACTGTTCAGCGTCTTGATCGTCGAAGATCAGCTTCGCTTCCGCGAAGCGTTCGCCCATGCCCTGGAAAAAGCGCCGGACATCCGTCTGGTGGGCATGGCCACCGATCTCCAGCAGGGGCGGAAGATGTTCGACCAGACGCGTCCCGACGTGTTGCTGGTCGACCTCGACCTGCCCGGCGGCAGCGGGATCGAACTGATCCGCCATGCCGCGCATGTCGCGCCCGAGTGCGAGGTGATGGTCATCTCCGTCTTCGGCGACGAGCAGCATGTGCTCTCGAGCATCGAAGCCGGCGCGACCGGCTACCTGCTCAAGGACTCGCTGGCGCTGGACCTGCCCGGCCAGCTGCGCTCGCTGCGCGCGGGCGGCAGCCCGATCTCGCCGGTGATCGCGCGTCGCCTGCTGCTGCGCTTGGCGCCGCAGGGCGCGGGCGCCCATCCGCGCGGCTTCGGCGAGTCGGCCCCGATGCCGCTGGTCGACGAGCAGGTCGTGGCCCTGTCCGAGCAGGAATCGCGGGTGCTGCACCTGGCCGCCAAGGGCTTCACCTTCGACGAGATCGCGCAGTTCATGAATGTGTCGCCGCACACGATCATGACTTACGTGAAGCGCACCTACCGCAAGCTGCAGGTGCGCTCCAAGGTCGAGGCCATCTACGAGGCGCGGCGCCTGGGCTGGCTGCGCGACTGACCGGAGCGGGGCCGCGCCTGCGGCCGTCGACCGCCGGCCCGTACGGCGTCCGGCATCGGCGTCAAGGCGGTGTTCGGGCTGTGCCAGAATCGCCGCACACTTCGGCCCCTCCCATGCACACCAGCCCACCGGATACCTCGGACTCCGCCGCCGCCAAGCCGGCCGAGCTGCCACGCAAGCGGCTCAAGCCGGGGGAGCGTCGGGTGCAGATCCTGCAGACGCTGGCCAGCATGCTGGAGCAGCCCGGCGCCGAGCGGGTCACCACCGCCGCGCTGGCCGCGCGGCTGGAAGTCAGCGAAGCCGCGCTCTACCGGCACTTCGCCAGCAAGGCCCAGATGTTCGAGGGCCTCATCGAGTTCATCGAGACCAGCATCTTCTCGCTGCTCAACCAGATCGCCGAGCGCGAGACGGATGGCCTGGCCCAGGCGCAGCGCATCGTCGCGGTGCTGCTGCAGTTCGGCGAACGCAACCCGGGCATGGCCCGCGTGATGGTCGGCGACGCGCTGGTCTACGAGAACGAGCGCCTGGTCGCGCGCATGAACCAGTTCTTCGACAAGGTCGAGTCCTCGCTGCGCCAGGCGCTGCGCACCGCGGCCGAGGCCTCGGGCTCCAGCACCCCGACGGTCGAGGCCCAGGCGCAGGCCTCGGTGCTGGTGAGCTTCATCATCGGCCGGCTGCAGCGGTATGCGCGGTCCGGCTTCAAGCGGCTTCCCACCGAACAGTTGGATGCCGCAATGCGAATGCTCGCCTGAGTCCGGCCGCCGCCCAGCGCCCGCCGACCGGGGGCGCGGCCCCTACACTCGGCCCCATGTCCGACGCCCTTGATGCCCTGCTGCGGCGCGCCGACGCGCTGCTGAGCCGCCTGGAGGCCGTGCTGCCCCAGCCCCTGACGCCGCCCGACTGGGAGGCGGCGGTCGCCTTCCGCTACCGCAAGCGCGGCGCGAGCGCCCGGCTCGAGCCGGTGCGTCACCTGTCGGCGATCCGGCTGGCCGACCTCAAGGAAGTCGAGCCGCAGAAGGAGCGGCTGCTGCGCAACACCCGCCAGTTCGTGCAGGGCCAGCCCGCCAACAACGTGCTGCTGACCGGCGCGCGCGGCACCGGCAAGAGCTCGCTGATCAAGGCCTGCTTGAACGAGTTCGCCGGCCAGGGGCTGCGCCTGATCGAGGTCGACAAGGCCGATCTGGTCGACCTGCCGGACCTGGCCGACCTGGTCGCCGACCGGCCGGAGCGCTTCGTGATCTTCTGCGACGACCTCAGCTTCGACGAGGGCGAGGCCGGCTACAAGGCACTGAAGTCGATGCTGGACGGCTCGGTCGCCGCCGCCACCGACAACCTGCTGATCTACGCCACCAGCAACCGCCGCCACCTGCTGCCCGAGCAGATGAAGGACAACCTCGGCTACACCCACTCGGAGCGCGACGGCAACGTCGAGGTGCATCCGGGCGAGGCGGTGGAGGAGAAGATTTCGCTGAGCGAGCGCTTCGGCCTGTGGATCAGCTTCTACAGCTTCAGCCAGCAGGAATACCTGGCGATCGTGGCCCAGTGGCTGTCGCACTTCGGTCTGGACGCCGCTCGCATCGAGGCGGCACGCCAGCCGGCGCTGGTCTGGGCGCTGGAGCGCGGTTCGCGCTCGGGCCGCGTCGCCTACCAGTTCGCCCGCGACCTGGCCGGTCGCGGCGGTGCCGATGAAGGCACGGCGCCGGTCGCGTCCGTCGCTGCGACCGCGGACGGCGATGCGCCGGAGGGCCTCGACCATGTCTGAGCCGCAACAGGCCAATCCGCACAGCCCGTCCGCCGCCACCGACCGCGTGCCGGTGGATGTCGCCGTCGGCGTGCTGGTGCGCCGCGAGGCGGGCGGCCGGGAGACCGAGTTCCTGCTGACCTCGCGCCCCGAGGGCAAGGTCTACGCCGGCTACTGGGAGTTCCCCGGCGGCAAGCTCGAGGCGGGCGAGACGGTGGAACAGGCGCTGCGCCGCGAGCTGCACGAGGAACTCGGCATCACCATCGGCGCGGCCCATCCCTGGAAGATCGAGCTGATGGAGTATCCGCATGCCAAGGTGCGGCTGCACTTCTGCAAGGTCTACGAATGGACCGGCGAATTCGAGATGCGCGAAGGCCAGGCCATGAGCTGGCAGCACCTGCCGGTGCAGGTCCAGCCGGTGCTGCCGGGCACGATCCCGGTGCTGCAGTGGTTCGCGGCGGAGCGCTTCCATGTCGGGCTCACCCATGTCGTCTGAGGGCGCGCGACCGGCGACGTCGGCAGGGCCGGACTACACTGCCGCGATGGACTGGCTCGATCAGATCAAGTGGGACCGCGACGGCCTGGTGCCCGTCATCGCGCAGGAGCAGGGCTCCGGCGACATCCTGATGTTCGCGTGGATGAACCGTGAGGCGCTGGCCCGCACCGCCGAGCGTGGCGAGGCGGTGTACTGGAGCCGCTCGCGCCAGAAGCTGTGGCACAAGGGCGAGGAGTCCGGCCATGTGCAGCAGGTCCACGGCATCCGCCTGGATTGCGACAACGACGTGGTGCTGCTGACCATCACCCAGCACGGCCATGAGCCCGGCATCGCCTGCCACACCGGCCGCCACAGCTGCTTCTTCCAGAAGCTCGAGCAGGGTCGCTGGACCACCGTCGAGCCGGTCCTCAAGGACCCGGCCACCATCTACAAGGCCTGAGCGCGATGAGCACCGACAACACCGCCGCCGGCGCGTCCCTCTCGCGGGACGTGCTCGCGCACCTGGGCGACGTGGTCGCGCAGCGCCGCGCTGAGGGCGATCCCGACAAGAGTTATGTCGCGAAGCTCTTCGCCAAGGGGCTGGACCAGATCCTCAAGAAGGTGGGCGAGGAAGCGACCGAGGTCGTGATCGCCGCCAAGGACGGCGCGCCCGACAAGTTGGTCTACGAAGTCGCCGACCTCTGGTTCCACTCGATCGTGGCGCTGGCCGCGCTCGACGTGCGGCCCGAGCGGGTGCTGGCCGAGCTCGCCCGCCGCGAAGGCCTGTCCGGCCTCGAGGAATTCGCCAGCAGACAAGCACAGGAGCGCCCATGACCGAGTCGTTCGATCCGCCACCGCCGTCCGTTGCCCTGGATCCGCAGCGCGAGGCCAGTCTGCGCACCGTCGGCATCATCAGCTACGTGCTGCACGCGATCGTCGCCATCGGCGCACTGCTGCCCGGCGTGCAGGCCAGCATCGTGCTGCTGATCGTCGCGGTGATCGTCGACCTGGTGAAGCGCGACGAGGCCGTCGGCACCTGGCAGGCCACCCACTTCTCCTGGCGCCTGCGCAGCGTGCTGTGGTGCGGGATCCTGTACGTGGTGACGATCCCGCTGTGGCTGCTGTTCATCATCCCGGGCTGGATCGCCTGGTGCCTGATCTCGATCTGGTTCCTGTACCGCATCGTGCGCGGCTGGCTGGCGATGAACGACCGCCGGCCGATGCCGACCTGAGGCAGCGCCTCGCCGCGCCCGCCCTCCGCCTGATTCCGGTTCGCCGCAATTCCCGACCGCCGCCACCATGAGCCACGACCCCAACTGCATCTTCTGCAAGATCGTCCAGGGCCAGATTCCCGCCAGGAAGGTCTACGAGGACGACGACCTGATCGGTTTCCACGACATCCACCCGTGGGCGCCGGTGCATTTCCTGCTGATCCCCAAGCAGCACATCGCCAGCATGGCCGACCTGCAGCCCGAGCATGCGCCGCTGCTGGGCAAGATGTCGGTGCTGGTGCCGCGGCTGATGAAGGAACTGGGCGTCACCAACGGCTTCCGCACCGTGGTCAACACCGGGGCGGACGGCGGTCAGGAGGTGTTCCACCTCCACATGCATGCGATCGGCGGGCCTCGCCCCTGGTCGAAGGGCTGAACATCCCCCGCTTCGCCCGCGGCCGCCCCGGAAAGCCAGCGCCGACCGCTCGATATACGAGGGGTTGCGTTCGCCCAGCGGGTAGGGTGAGGCGCATAAGCCGCTGATGCGGGCAGGGAGGGGCGCAGATCGCCGGTATGGCTGTCATGAGCGCCCCTTAGAATTTCGACTTCCGACTCTGGAGAATGTCATGGGTAGTTTGAGCATCTGGCACTGGCTGATCGTGCTGGTGGTCGTCATCGCCGTGTTCGGCACCAAGAAGCTGCGCAACGTGGGCGGCGACCTGGGCGCCGCGGTCAAGGGCTTCAAGGACGGCATGAAGGACGGCACCTCGTCCGACGCGCCGCCGCAGCAGGTGGCCAACACCAACAAGGCGGCCGATCCGAACACCGTCGACGTCGACGCCAAGACCCGTAGCTGAGCGCGACCCGCATGGTCGATTTCGGCTTCGACAAGCTGATCCTGATCGGCGCGGTGGCGCTGGTCGTGCTCGGCCCTGAGCGCCTGCCGCGCGTGGCCCGCACGGTGGGAACGCTGCTGGGCAAGGCGCAGCGCTACGTCGCCGACGTGAAGGCGGAGGTGAACCGGTCCATTGAACTGGAGGAACTCCAGAAGATGAAGGGCCAGTTCGAGACCGCCGTCAGCGACGTGCACGCCAGCGTCCAGGAGCAGGTGGATTCCGCCAACCAGGCGCTGCAGTCGACCTGGTCCGACCTGTCCGTCGACGGCACGTCGGCGGATGGCTCGATCGGCGGCTACGCGTCACCGGTCCCGGTCTACGCGCATCCGAAGAAGAACTGGCGCCTGAAGCGGGGCGCCACGCCGCTCTGGTACAAGCAGCGGCTGGGCGTGAAACGCCATGCCCAATCCGGCGCGGCCCGCGTGGCGCGCTTCCGTCCTCCTCGCCGAGCCTCATGAGCAGCCCCCAAGAAGACGAACTGGCCGGCACCGAACAGCCCTTTGTGTCCCACCTCATGGAGCTGCGCGACCGGTTGATCCGGGCGCTGCTGGCGATCGGGGTGGCCTTCGGCCTGCTGTGCGCCTGGCCCGGTCCCGGCGGCCTGTTCGACCTGCTGGCCGTGCCGCTGGTGTCGCACCTGCCGCAGGGCAGTTCGATGATCGCGACCAACGTGCTGTCGCCCTTCCTGGTGCCGCTGAAGATCACGCTGCTGGCGGCCTTCCTGCTGGCGCTGCCGGTGGTGCTGTACCAGGTCTGGGCCTTCGTCGCGCCGGGCCTGTACTCGCACGAGAAGCGGCTGGTGATGCCGCTGGTGGTGTCCAGCACGCTGCTGTTCTTCGCGGGGGTGGCGTTCTGCTACTTCTTCGTGTTCGGCAAGGTCTTCACCTTCATCCAGAGCTTCGCGCCCAAGAGCATCACCGCCGCGCCGGACATCGAGGCCTACCTGGGCTTCGTGATGAACATGTTCATCGCCTTCGGCGCCGCCTTCGAGGTGCCGGTGGTGGTGGTGGTGCTGGCCCGCATGGGCATCGTCACGGTGGCGCAGCTCAAGCAGTTCCGCGGCTACTTCATCGTGCTGGCCTTCGTCATCGCGGCCGTGATCACGCCGCCGGACATCGTCTCGCAGCTCGCGCTGGCGATTCCGATGTGCCTGCTGTACGAAGTCGGCCTGTGGGCCGCCGGCGCCTTTGCCCGCTACACCCGGGCGCCGGACGATACCGAAGAACACAAGGGCACGACGGCCGGTTGAGACGGCAGGAGCCCTCAGCCAGGACCCCAAACAAGAAAGCCCGGTGCACTGCACCGGGCGTTTCTCATTGGGGGGCGGGAAGGCGGCTCGTCGGCCGCCGGCCGATGCCGTTCACTCCGTCTTGGCTTCCGCCTTGCGTTCCTGGGCCACCTTGGAGACCGCCACCGGCTTGCCCTGCAGCTGGTTCAGCGCCTGGCGCAGCGGGAAGTCCTCGCTGCTGCCGAACTCGGGCAGCGGCTTGGGCGGCTCGGCGCGCTTGGCGTAGTCGGCCTCCAGCTTCTGGCGGCGCTCCTCGCGGATCTTCTCGAGTTCCTTTGAGCGCGCCTCTTCCGTCTTCTCGTCGGCGCTGTGCAGGTGCTTCTCGAGGTCGGCCTCGCGCATGCGCAGCTCGGCGAAGACGTTGCCCTCGGCGGTCTCGTCCAGCGGGATGTCCGGCACGATGCCCTTGGCCTGGATCGAGCGACCGCTCGGCGTGTAGTAGCGGGCGGTGGTGAGCTTGACCGCGGTGTCCGGGCCGAGCTGGCGCACCGTCTGCACCGAGCCTTTGCCGAAGGTCTGCAGGCCCATCACCGTCGCGCGCTTGTGGTCCTGCAGCGCGCCGGCGACGATCTCACTGGCCGAGGCGGAGCCTTCATTGACCAGCACCACCAGGGGCACGCTCTTGAGCGCATCGGGCAGGCGGCGCAGCGGGTCGCCGGAGCCGCGGCGGGCGTAGAAGTCGGGATCGGCGCGATAGCTGGCCTTGGATTCGGCGAGCTGGCCGTTGGTCGACACCACTTCCACGCCCTTGGGCAGGAAGGCCGCGGAGATGGCGACGGCGCCCTCGAGCAGGCCGCCCGGGTCGTTGCGCAGGTCCAGCACGACGCCCTTGATCTTGGGGTCCTGCTTGTAGAGGTCGGCGAGCTTCTGGGTGAAGTCCTCGACGGTGCGGTCCTGGAACTGACTGACGCGGATCCAGGCGTAGCCCGGCTCCACCATCTTGGCGCGCACGCTCTGGACGCGGATTTCCTCGCGCGTGATCGTGATCGGGAAGGTGCGGCTCTCCGACTTGCGGTAGATCGACAGCGTGACCTTGGTGGCGGGTTCGCCGCGCATCTTCTTGACCGCCTGGTCGAGCGTCAGGCCGCGGACCGCGGTGTCGTCGATCTTGCTGATCAGGTCGCCGCTCTTGAGGCCGGCGCGGAAGGCGGGGCTGCCTTCGATCGGCGAGACGATCTTGACCAGGCCGTCCTCCATGCCGATCTCGATGCCGACACCGACGAACTTGCCGGAGGTGCTTTCGCGGAATTCCTTGAAGCTCTTCTTGTCGAAGAACTGGGAGTGGGGGTCCAGGCCGCTGACCATGCCGGAAATGGCATCGTTGATCAGCTTCTTCTCGTCGACGGATTCGACGTAGTCGGACTTCACGATCCCGAAGACGGCGGCGAGCTGCTGCAGTTCCTCGAGCGGAAGGGGGCTGGTCGTGCTGCGCGCATTGGCCTGCAGCTGCATCGTCGTCATGACCCCGGCCATCGCTCCCAACGCGACCCAGCCCGCGACTTTCAGTTTGGCGCCCATGATGAAAAACCTTGAATCAGTACAGCCTGGCTGCTTGGCGCCGCTTGTTCGTCCCCGTTGCGCGGGACGGAACAAAGGCGTTCCCAGTATATGCGTCGGGCAAAAAGGCGGCCCGGCATGAAAAGTCGGTTTACCCCGCTTTTACGCGTACCGCGCGCAATCCTGGCGCTTTGCCGATCCCGTTCGTCACGGGGTGCGATGACTTCCGGCAGGGCAGGGCCGCGCCGGGGGTGCGCGTCGCGCCGGTCGGTGCCATGATGGCCCGATCGCCAGCTGCGGCGCGGACCCGCGCCGCCGTCGTCAGCCCTTCAGGAGCAGAGCCATGGCCTTGCCGCATGCCGCCCCCGCCCAGCCGATCGATGTCGCGCCGCTTGGCGCCGCCTTGTCCGGGACACCGTCCTCCGCGCTGTTCAAGTCGGAGGGCCTGGAGGTGATGCGGGTGGTGCTGCCGCAAGGCAAGTCGCTGCCGCCGCACAAGGTGGACGGGGAAATCACGCTCCATTGCCTGGAAGGCGAGCTCGAACTGAGCGTGCTGCGCGACGGCGTCGAGCAGCGCCAGCGCCTGCGCGCGGGGCAGCTCTGCTATCTGGAGGGCGGGGTGGTGCACGGCGTGACCGGCGTCGTGGACGCGTCGGCGCTGGTGACGATCGTGCTGAAGCGCTGAATGGTGCGGAAGCGCTGGAGCCGCTGAAGCGCCGGCGGCGTGGGAGCGACGCGAGACCGGCGCGAGGGCGCTGGTCCCTCCGACAGGAATCGAACCTGTATCTGCCGCTTAGGAGGCGGCCGTTCTATCCATTGAACTACGGAGAGCCCACGCAGCGCCCGGGCGGGCGGCTGCGCGAAAGCGGCGGATTCTCGCATGGAAGGATCGCCTGGCACGCGGCCGCTCGGCCTCGGCCGCGCCACGGGTCTGCTACAGGCCTGCTACAGCCCCGCTACTCCCACTTCCATTGCCAGATCACGTCCAGCCCCTGCTGGTACTCGCTGGCCTGCGCCCGCAGCGTGAAGCGCTGCGCGAGCTTGTAGATCACCTGCCAGGAGCCGGTGGTCGCGTTCAACCCGCGCTCGTAGGCGACGAAGACGTTGCGGCTCACCTGCTTGCCCAGCCGCACGACGGTGCCCCGCGCGTCGTCGCCCTCGCCGCTGAAGGACAGCTCGTCCAGGCCGATGTTGTGGATCAGCTTGTCGCTGGCGCTCTCGCCGTCGCCGCTGATCAGCGCCATCGCGGCGCGCTGCATCAGTGCGGTGTCGCTGCGGCCGAGGTTGTCCGGCGAGCGGCCCAGCACCAGCCAGGACAGCTTGTTGGTTTCGCTCATGTCGGGCTCGGAGTAGAGCCGGATCCGCGGGCTGTTGGCCGTGCCGGTCACGGTCACGCCCACGCGCACGTCCTCGTTCTCCATGCCGGGGCGGATCGCCAGCACGTCCAGCCGCGGGTTGTCCAGCGGCCCGACGAAGCTGAACACGCCGCGCTCCACCACCAGTTTCTGGCCGTAGGCGTTGAAGGTGCCGCCTTCGCTGCGGACCTCGCCGGTCATCTGCGGTCTCGGCTGGCCGTCCTGCGCCACATGCAGCAGGCCGCGCAGGCGCGTGTCGATGCCGTAGCCCTTGAGCTGCAGCCGCCGGCCGAGGTCCAGGTCGAGGTCCAGCTTGAGCCGCATCGGCTTGCCGCTGCCGTCCACCGCCTTGGGCGGCGCGCTCTGGCGCACGACCTGCACGTCGCTGTCGAGCTGCGGCGCGTCGCCACGGGAGAAGTCGAAGAGGCCCTCGACGACGACGAACTGGCCCTTCAGGTCCAGCAGCTGTGCGCTGGCCTTGAGCTGCGCGGCGCCAGTGGCGACGACGCGCCGGTCCACGCGCTGCAGCAGCGCGAAGGTGTCCGCCTTCAGCGAGAGCTCGGCGCTGGGCTGGGCGCCGAAGCGCAGCGTGCCGTCCATGTTCACCGTGCCGTTGCCGGCCCGGGCGCTGAACTTCTCCAGCCTGGCCTCGCGGCCGCTCATGGTCAGCGCCAGCTCGCCCTGCTGCATGTCCACGCCCATCAGCGGATTGCGCAGCGAGAGCTTCTGTGCGCCGGCCTGGCCGCGGATCTCGGGCGCGCCCAGCGTGCCGCCGAAGCTCAGCGTCGCCGCGAGGCTGCCGCCCAGGCGCCAGCCGGCGGGCAGCCACGGGCCCCAGTTGCCCATGTTGTCGACCTTGGCCTCGATGCCGCCTTCGAGCTTGGCGCCTGGCGTCGGCAGGGCATGCGCGTTGGCGGCGCGGAAGGTCAGGGCGCCGCCGACGGCGCCCATGTTCTCGCCGGCCACGCCCTGCACCAGGTGCCACACGCCCTGGTCGGCGATCACGCCCAGGCGCAGGTCGGTCAGGCCCAGGCGCTGGGTGCTGACTTCGTCGGTGACGGTCAGGTCGCCGCGGGTGCGCTCGATCATCGCGTCCACCGTCAGGCCGCGCGCGTCGCGTCGCGACTTGAAGCGGCCTTCGATCTGGAGGTCGCCGCCCCAGCCGAAGTCCGGCTGCAGCTTGTTCAGCACCGGCGCCGCGGCCAGCGGCTCCAGCGCGGCCTGCACGTCCCATTCGCCCGAGGGCAGGTCGGACCGCGACGAGCTCTGCCAGTTCATCCGGTCCCAGCGCAGGCCGGCGCCGAGCAGCTCCATCCGCCCCGGCGCCAGCGCCGCCTGCCGCGGATCGAGGCCGCGGTCGAGCCGCAGCGCCAGTGCCAGCGGCCCGGCCTTGAGCAGCGGCGTCGGCTGCTGGCTGGCTTCCAGCGCGAGCGCCAGGTTGCGGGCCTGCCAGTTCGCGCCCTGGCGCCAGGCCTGCAGCGGATCGGTGTCCAGCGCGCCCTCCAGCGCGAGCCGGGCGCGAGCGCCCTGCGGGTCCAGCGGCACGGTCTGGGCGAGGGTGCCGCCCGCGCCGCTCGCGGCCTGCGCGCGCGCGACCACCTTGGTCGCGGTGGGCTGCGTCAGCACCGGCGGCAGCGGGACCTGGCCCTGCGTGGTCAGGGTCAGGCGATGCTGGGCCCAACTGCCCGACAGCTCGAGCTGCAGGTCGTCCAGCCGCGTGCTCTGCTGCGGCAGGCGCAACTGACGCAGCTGCGTCGTCCAGGCGAGGCGGGCGTCCTTCAGGCTGGACAGCGACCACTGGCCCGAGGCGGCGTCGAGCTGCAGCGCCGGCCGGCTGCCGGAATTCGCCGGCAGGCCCGGCACGCCGGACAGGCCCAGGCCCTGCAGCTGCCACTTGCCGTCGCTGCCGTACTGCGCCTGGCGGGCGCCAGGCTGGATCAGTACGACGCTGGCCTGCGCCTGGGCGCTGCCGACGATCGTCGCCTGCGGGAAGCGGGCACGCAGCATCGGCTGCAGGCTGGCGAGCTTCGGCGCGTTCAACTCGATCGAGAGGTCGACCTGTTCGCGACGGGCCGAGGCGTTGATGCGGCTGCGCGCCTGCAGCGTCGCGTCCGCCAGTTTCAGATCGGCGAGCAGGTCCGGCGCGGCCGCACCGTTGCGGCTGTAGCGGAGCTGGCCGCTCAGCGGCAGGCCTTGCCACTGGCTGGGCTGCAGGTCGAACTCGGCCTTGCCTTGCGGCCAGAGGCTGCCGCGCACCGATTGCAGCGTCGCCTGCAGGCGGCCGTTGAGCGCCTGCGGCAGTGCGCCTTCAGCCAGAGGCTCCGCGCTCAGGCGGCGCGGATCCAGCCCCTGCACCGAAGCCTCCAGCCGCGTCTTCCAGCCCTCGGCGAGGGAAAGCGCCTCGTTGAGGGTGAACTCGCCCTCGGCCTTCAGCGTCGCCGGGCCGGAGCGGGCCTGCAGCCGCTGCAGCGCGACGGACCGCTGCCGGAGCTCGGCCGCCAGCGTCACCTCCAGCGGCGCTTGCAGCTTGCCCTGTCCCAGCACGCCGGCCAAGTCGCCCTCGACCGTCAGGACCGGGTCGGCGCCCCGCGCGGCCAGGCTTGCCGGGGTGCCCAGCTTCAATTCGCCGCGGGCCTGGACCAGCGGCCATCGCGCATCGATCTGGCGGCTGTCCAGGCCGGTCAGGCGCAGCGTCAGCGCACTGCCGGCCGATTGGCTGGTCTGGCCGACGGCCTGCAGCCGACCGCCGCCGGCCAGCTGCGCGTCGAGCTGCGGCAGGCGCAGCCGGGTCCAGTTCGACGGGTCCAGCAACAGGTCCAGTTGGAGCGCGCGCAGCGGCAGGCGATCCTGGTCGAGGCGGCCGGCCGCGCCGTTGTCCAGGTCGGCCTTGACGCTCAGCGACCGGTCGGCGTTCGGCGTCATCGTGACCAGGCCGGTCAGGCCGGTGCGCGGCACGCCTTCGGTGCCGGGCAGCAGCGCGGCCAGGTCCAGGTCCTGCGCTCGTGCCTGCAGCTGGGCGACGGGGAAGGGCGCGAAGGCCTGCAGCCGCGCCTGCACCTGCAGCCGCTGCTTCGCCGCCTCGAGCGATCCCTTCAGTGTCAGGTCCGCGAGCGGTCCGTCCAGCTGGAACGGCGCTGTCCACGGCAGCTCGCCGGTGGGCTGGCTCAGCGTCCAGCGGCTGGCGAGCTTCAGGTCGTCGCGCGTCGCGATGCGGGCCTCGCCGGCGAGGGTCAGTCCTTGCCAGGCCAGCGACCTGACCGTCAGCGCGTGCTGCTGGCCGCCGTCGCTGCCCAGCGCCGCACTGCCGCGCAGGCCGCGCAGGGGCTGGTCCAAACCGGGCGCGAAGAGCTCGCCGATCTCGAGGTCGGCGATCGTGATGGCCACCGGCGACAGCAGGCTCAGCGGCGGCTTCGCCGGCTCGGTCGACGCGCTGGGCGCCATCTGCACCCGCAGCCGCGCGACGGCCAGCCGGTCCGCCCGGACCTCGCCCCACAGCAGCGGCGACCGGTTCCAGGCCAGACGCACATTGCGCCACTGCAGCTGCTCCAGGACGATGCGGTCCTCGGTGCCGGGCAACACCAGCTCGGCGCGGTCGACGTCGAAGTCGCCCAGCAGGCGACCACGCGCCTGCTGCAGCGTCAGCCCCGGCACCTTCGCGAGCACGTAGGCCGTGCCGCCTTCGGTCGTCAGCGCCCAGACCAGCGCCAGCAGCAGCAGGCCCACCAGCACCGGCACGGCCAGCAGCACCCACAGCAGGCCGCGACCGCGTCGCCGACGGCGCAGCCGTCGGGCCGCGTCGCCGTCGTCGGTCGGGTTGGTGGGGCCAGCAGGCGCGGGCGCGGCGGCGGGCGTCGCGCCGGAGGGCGCGGGCGGCGGGAGATCGTCGCGGGGATCGCTCATCGGATTACAGGCTGATCGCCACGCTGAAGTGCAGGCGCCACTTGTCCACCAGGTTGCCCTTGGCGAAGTCGAAGCGCAGCACGCCGACCGGGCTGCGGTAGCGCAGGCCGGTGCCGTAGGCCCAGGCGGGGTGGTAGTCGCCCCAGTTCTGCGCGGCCTGGCCGGCGTCGAGGAACAGCGCGCCCATCAGCTGCGGGATGCGCGGCGTGAGGGGGTGCGAGACCTCGACGCTGCCGTTGAGCAGCACGCGGCCGCCGGTCTGCGCGCCGGTGGAGTTGACCGGGCCCAGGTCGTTGTAGCCGTAGCCGCGCACGCTGTCGTCGCCGCCGGTGCGGAAGCGCAGCGCCTCGGGCAGGCCCAGCTTGCCCTTGGCCAGGATCTGGCCGCCTTCCAGCCGGGTCGAGAACAGCCAGCGGCCCGACAGCGGCGTGTACCAGAACACCTTGCCGGTGGCGCGCGCGAACGGCCCGTTCTTCTCCGACGAGCTGTCGGCCCAGCCGCCGCCCACTGTCATCGTCGCGCTCCAGCCCTTGGTCGGCAGCACCCGCGAGTCCAGCCGGCGCCAGGTCATCTGCTGGTTCAGCGAGACCGCGCCGGCCACCGTCGTCGGGATGTCGGGCTTGTGCTCCCAGGCGCGCAGCACCTCGATGTAGGTCAGCCGGTCCTCGGGCTCGGTCTCCTTGGCGTAGCCGAGCCGGGTGCTCAGGTTGAGGTTGACCTGGTCGTTGTCGTCGATGCGCTCGACCTTCACCAGCGCCAGGCTGCGCTGCATGTTGGGCTGCGGGTGCGAGCTGATCTCGGTGTCCAGCGCCTGGCGCACGCGCGAGAGCTCGAGCTTGCTGCGCTCGCGGATGTTCAGGCCGAAGGGCTTGCGGTGCGTGTATTCGATGCTGGTGCTGGGGCCGTCGACGGTCCGGTAACCGACGCCCAGCGTCACCTGCTGGCGCGCCGCCTCGCGGATCTTGACGGTGACCGGCACCTCCACCGTCTCCGCGCCGGGCGGCGGCGTGACGCTCTCGGGCTGGATCTCGACGCTGGCGCTGTCGAACAGCTGCGTGCCCAGCAGCCGCTCCTGGAAGTCGAGCAGCAGCTTCTCGTTGTAGGGCTGATGCAGCTTGTAGCCGGCCAGGCGGCGCACGCTGTCCTCGGGCTGGTGCTTCAGGCCCTCGACCGTCAGCTCGCCCAGCGTGAACAGCGGCCCGGTCTCCAGCGTCACGGCGATGTCGACCTGGTTGTCGTCGGCCTGCACGACGGCCTCGCTGTGCGTCATCCGCGCCAGCGGATACCCCTGTGCGCGGGCGCGGGTCAGCAGCGCGTTCTTGGCGGCCGCCCAGTCCCCCTGGCTGAAGCCGGTCTGCGGCTGCAGCAGCCAGCTCTGGATCAGCGTGCGTTCGAGCGCGGCGGCGAGCTTGTCGCCGCGCTCGGCGGCGACCTTGAGCGGCCCCTCGATGCGCAGGTCCATCTGGCGCACCAGCGCGCGCGGGCCGGTCTCGACGATCAGGCGCAGGTTGCGCACGCCGTCGTTCAGGTCGCCCACTTCCTCGGTCCTGACCTTGGCGTTGAAGTAGCCGGCGGTCTCCAGCAGCTTGGTCGCCTGCTCGGGCGCGACGGCGGCGAGCCGGCGCAGCTCGGCGGCGGTCAGGCGCATGTCCTCGGGCGTGTCGCGGAAGCGCGCCAGGTCCAGGTGCTGCATCAGCAGCGCGCGCAGCTCCGGTGGCGCCTCGACGGTCAGCTCGTAGGCGGAGATCCGGCGCCGCGTGACGTTGGGATTGGCCTCGTCCGGCTCCTCGGTGGCGGCGACCTTGAGTTCGGCCTTGCGGTCGGTGGGCAGCAGCGAGCAGCCGCCCAGCATCGCGCCCGCCGCGCCGATCGCCACGATCGGCAGCAGGCGCCGCAGAAGCCGGAGGAACGAGGGCGTCGGTAGCGTCGCCGTCATCGGTTGAGCACGCGCATCGCCTGTTCGAGGCCGCCCATCGTCAGCGGCATCATGCGTTGCTGCATCAGCTGCTGGATCAGCGAGATGCTCTGGCGGTACTGCCAGACCCCGGCCGGCTCGGGGTTGATCCAGACGTGCCTGGTGAAGTGGCTGGTCAGCCGCTGCAGCCATTCGGCGCCGGCTTCCTCGTTGTTGTATTCGACGCTGCCGCCGGGCTGCAGGATCTCGTAAGGGCTCATCGTGGCGTCGCCGACGAAGATCAGCTTGTAGTCGCGGTTGTACTTGTGGATCAGGTCCCAGGTGGAGGTCTTCTCGCTGAAGCGGCGGCGGTTGTTCTTCCAGACGAAGTCGTAGACGCAGTTGTGGAAGTAGAAGAACTCCAGGTGCTTGAACTCGCTCTTGACCGCGGAGAAGAGTTCCTCGACGCGATGCACGTGCTCGTCCATCGTGCCGCCGACGTCCATCAGCAGCAGCAGCTTCACCTTGTTGTGGCGCTCCGGGATCATGCGGATGTCCAGCATGCCGGCGTTGGCGGCGGTCTTGTGGATGGTGTCGTCCAGGTCGAGCTCCAGCTCTGAGCCCTCGCGCGCGAAGCGGCGCAGCCGCCGCAGCGCGACCTTGATGTTGCGGGTGCCCAGCTCGATGCCGTCGTCGTAGTCCTTGTAGGCGCGCTGCTCCCAGACCTTGACGGCGCTGCGCTGGCCGCCCGGGCCGCCGATGCGGACCCCGCGCGGGTTCACGCCGCCGTTGCCGAAGGGGCTGGTGCCGCCGGTGCCGATCCAGCGGCTGCCGCCTTCATGGCGCTCCTGCTGTTCCTCCAGGCGCTGGCGCAGCGTGTCCATCAGCTCGTCCCAGCCCAGGGCCTTGAGCTGGGCGAGCTGCTCGGGCGTGAGCTCGCGTTCGAGCTGCTTCGTGAGCCATTCCTGGGGCAGCGCCTTGAACAGGTCGCCCATCAGTTCCACGCCCTTGAAGTAGGCGGCGAAGGCGCGGTCGAACTTGTCGAACAGGGCCTCGTCCTTGACCAGCGCGGTGCGGGCGAGCGCGTAGAACTTGTCGACCGTGGGGCCGCTGCCGCCCTCGGCGCGGTCGTCGAGCACGCCGGCCTTCATGGCCTCGAGCAGGGTCAGGTACTCCTTGACGGAGACGGGCAGCTTGGCGGCGCGCAGCGTGTAGAAGAACTGGATCAGCATGGGCCTCCCCCTGAACTCCGGGGCATCCGGGCATTATCCATGCCGGTTGACCGGTCCGCGGGCGTAGCATCGGCGGCACGCACGGGTCCGCGGCCGCGGGACCGCGGAGCTTCCAACGTTGGGATCGGGTGCATGGATCACGGTCAAGGCCACGGCGACGACAACGCCGAAGTCGAGGCGATGCTGCAGGCGCTGTACGGCGCGGTGCGCGAGGAGCGCGGCCGCTGGGTCGGCAGCTACGAGAACTACCGGCTGACCAGCGCGTTCCAGCCGGTCTACGGCTATCCGCACCGCCGGCCGGTCGGTTATGAAGGCCTGATCCGCGTCGAGGACGACCGCGGCCGGCCCATCACGCCGGTCACCGCCTTCGACGGCGTCGGCAATTTCGACCAGCAGGTCTGGCTGGACCGCCTGTGCCGGCTGCTGCACGTCCACAACTTCGTCGCGCAGCGGCAGCCGGACTGCTGGCTGTTCCTGAACATCCACCCGGCCGTCTTCAACCATGCCGCGCTGCAGGTGCGGATGCTGGCGCGGGCGGTGGAGGTGGTGCATCAGCTGGGCCTGCCCACGCACCGGCTGGTGTTCGAGGTGACCGAGGACGTGATGGCGCGCGACGACTCCTTCGAGGACGCGGTCGAGGCGGCGCGCGCGACCGGCTGCCTGCTGGCGCTGGACGACTTCGGCGTCGGCCATTCCAACTTCGACCGCATCTGGCGCATCCGTCCGGAGATCGTCAAGCTGGACCGTTCGCTGCTGGTGCGCGCGCGCGGGTCGCGGCGCATGGCGCGGGCGCTGTCGCAGATGGTGGCGCTGCTGCATGACTGCGGCTCGCTGGTGCTGCTGGAGGGCATCGAGACCACCGAGGACGCGCAGATCGCGATGGATGCGGACGTGGACCTGGTGCAGGGCTTCGCCTTCGGGCATCCGGCGCCGTTCCTGCGCGACGAGGAGGGCGTGTCCGCGCTCGAGGACGTCTGGGGCCTGTTCAACGAGCGCCAGGCGCGGCGGCAGCGGGAACACCAGGACCGGCTGACGCCGTTCCGCAGCGCGCTCGCGCTGGCGCTGGGACCGCTGCAGCAGGGCCGGTCGCTGGCCGAGGCGTGCCAGGCCTTCCTGCGGCTCGAAGGCGCGCAGATGTGCTACCTGCTCGACGAGGAAGGGCGCGAACTCGGCCCGCGCGCGGTGCCGGCCACCGGGCCGGCCGGGATCGATCCGCGCTTCCTGCCGATGGCGCGCGCCGGCGACGCGCGCTGGGCGCGCCGTCCCTATTTCCGCCGCGCGGTCGAGACGGTCGGCGAGATCCAGGTCACCCGCCCCTACCTGAGCCTGCACGGCGCCCGGATGTGCGTGACGGTCTCGGTGGCGTACCGGCAGGACGGCCGGTTGCGGGTGCTGTGCGGGGACGTCGACTGGAACGAGGCGTGAGCGGCGCGGCGCCGCGTTGCGGAGGCCGGTTCATCGCGCCTTGAGCACGCCCAGCCGATACGGCAGCCGGTCGTAGTCCGCCGTCGACGTTGCCGACGCCGGGTCGACGCCTTGATACAGGTACTGCATGTTGCAGGCGTTGATGGTCAAGGTCTCGTCGTGGCCGGCGCGGATCATTTCGCCGTGGCTGATGTCGTTGGTCCAGCGCGGGCCGTCGAACGACACATTCGCGGCGCCCGCGAACGGGGCCGACTGCTTGTCCGCCAGCGCCGTCCACGGGCCATCGAGGCTGGTCGATGTCCAGGCGCGGAAGTAGCGCGGCCCGTAGGCCTCGACCAGCAGCAGGTACTGGTTGGTGCCTTCCACCTTGTAGACGTTGCTCGCTTCGAACAGGCGCGGCGCCTCGTCCGACATCACCGTCTCGTAGCCCGAGAAGTTGGGAAAGTTGCCGATGGGGGTCTTGGAGCGATACAGCTTGCCGTTGTCCGCGGAGAAGAACAGGTGGCAGTTCTCGCTGTCGCAGATGACCCAGTAGTCGAGCGCCTTGGGCGGTCCGCCGCTGAGCAGGGGCTGGGGCGCGGTCCAGCCGTCGGGATTGGCGATGTCGGTGTTGGTGGAGTACTTGGCGCCCCACTGCGAGATCAGGTACCACTTCTTGTGCGGCCGGAAGTAGAAGACCTGCGGCGCGACGGCGTCGCCCACCGGCTTGCCGGCCAGCGGCACCTGCACCGCGCTGGCGGCCTTGGAGAAGTCGCTGAAGTTCAGATAGACGGCGCTCCAGGCGTTCCTGGACGTATCGAAGACCGTGGCGAAGACGTGATAGAGATCGTTGTAGCGGACGATCGTCGGATCCTTGATGGACACGAAGCTGGCCGACTGCGGCGCGATCAGGGGCTGCGTGGAGGTCCATGAGAACGAGGACGGCAGGGCGCAGGGAGCGGGCGCCGGCGCAGACGGGGGTGCTGGTGCCGGATCGGGCGCAGGAGCAGGAGCAGGCACCGGTGCAGGAGCGGGCGCTGGTGCTGGTGCAGGTGCAGGTGCGGGAGCAGGCGCTGGTGCCGGTGCCGGTGCCGGTGCCGGTGCCGGTGCCGGTGCCGGTGCCGGAGTGGGCGAAGCCGCGGGAGCGGGGGCTGGGCCGTTGGCGGTCGGCGGATTGGTGGGGTTGCCGTCGCTGCCACCGCCACCACAGGCCGTCAGCAGGAAGGGCACCAGCGCCCAGCCCCTGACGACCGCCGACAGGATCCGGGTGGTGCGGGGCGGTTCAACCTTGCATGCGCGAGAAATCATGGCGGCGGGGCGGTTGATCGAGAGAAGGGTCAGTTCGTCTTCCCGACGAAGGTCGTCACGCCATACGCGATCGGCGCGGTGAACCGGCCCTGCGCCACCGGGATCGATGCCGGCACCTGCTTGGACGCCGACCCGAGCGACAGGTTGCCGTCCGTGCCGATGGCGCCCAGGGCCGTGTCGGCCGTCACGTAGGCCGACACGGCGCTGCCGTCGGCGCCGGGGACGGCGAAGGTGCGTGTCGTCGCGGCGCCCGCGTTGATGGCGACGACGGCGAACTCGCCGGTGGCGGGGTTCTTGAAGGCGGTGATGAGGAGTCCCCCAGCACTGCCGTCGACGCCGATCCGCACCCACCCCGGGCGCACGAAGCGCGAATAGTTGCCCAGGGCGAAGAGCCGCTTGGTCAGCTGGAAGTCGCCCTTCTTGCCGATCAGTCCCTCGTTGTCGTCGTTGATGCCGTTGAGCCACCAGTAGTGCCAGGCGGTGACGTTGCCCGAGACGATCGCCTCGTTGATCCAGCCGCCCACCTTCAGCGCATTGGCGATGGAAGGATCGAAGGCCTCGAAGGAGGACTGCTCGGTCTCCCACAGCGGCTTGTTCAGCGGCTGGTACTTGCCGACGCCGCCGTACTGGTGGGTGGCGTAGATGCCGACGTAGCTGCGGGCCGTGGGGTCGGCGTCGATGGCCGAGGCATAGCTCCAGAGCTTGTCCCAGGACGCCGATTCGGGCGCCAGGATCCGGGGCGGCGAGGGCAGGTTCAGCGCGGCGACCGCCGCCCCGAGCCGGCCGACGAAGGCGGCCATGTCGGGGAAGCTGTATAGGCACATGTCGTAGAGGCCCTTGGTGTCGAAGTCCGGCTCGTTCTGGGCGGAGATCGCGTACAGCGGAGTGCCGACGTTGCCGTTGAAGTTGGTCACGAACGACGCGAGGGTGGTGGCCCAGGTGGCATAGGCGTCGCTGCGCAAGGAGCCGGAATTGAGATCGCCCGTCGTCTTCAGGCTCGCCGGCGGCGACCAGGGGGAAGCCCACACCTTGGCACCCCGCGCGATGGCGAGCTTCGCGTTGTTCCAGGTGGAGAAGGTGCCACCGTCACGATTGATGCCCATGCGCAGCAGCGACAGCCCGATGCCGGAGGACGTGCTGAAGTACAGGTCCGCCTGCGCGCCGGTCAACGGGCCATGCCAGGCATCGGAGGCGCCGAAGCCGTCCATGGTCTGGTGAAGCTCGGTCCACTTGAGGGTGAAGTCCACCGCGGAGGCTGGCGCTGGTGCTGGTGTTGGTGCTGGTGCTGGAGCCGGAGCCGGAGCCGGAGCCGGAGCTGGAGCTGGAGCCGGAGCCGGAGCCGGAGCTGGAGCTGGAGCTGGAGCTGGCGCGGGAGCAGGTGCCGGAGGCGGAGCTGGTGTCGGAGCTGGAGCCGGAGCCGGAGCTGGTGCGGGAGCAGGTGCCGGAGGCGGCGCTGGTGCCGGTGCCGTGGAAGGTCCGGGTGCGGGGGAGCGGGAAGTCGACGGTGTCGGGGCGGCGCTGTCGCTCCCCCCGCCGCCGCACGCCGCCAGCGTGGAAGCAACCAGGAGGCTCAACAGGGCGAATTGCGAGGACGCGCGGCCAGCGCTTGCGGACATGACGAATCAGGCGGGGAAGACGAGACGCGCGGATTCTTGCGGACACGTCGCGTTCGTCCCACCGTGGGCGTCACGATCACCGGCGCGATCGTTTCATTGCCATGGCCCCGCAGCGACATCGGCGAGGACGCCCCAACGCGCGCGAAGGCCGCGCGAAGCGGCTTGCCGTCGAGCAGCGGATGAGGCTGCTCACGCCATCAAAACGAATTGGTGATGATTTGGTTGGATCCGGCTGGCGCGGGCGCGACACGTCTCTTACGCTCTCTTGCGTCTTGCACGTGGCGCGGCCGCCTCGCCACCAGTCAGCGAGGCCTTTCGGGGCTGGTCATGCCGCTTCAGCCAGTCGAAGAACTCCCCATACCAGAGCTTCGAGTTCCGCGGCTTCATGACCCAGTGGTTCTCGTCCGGGAACCACACCAGCCGGGCGGCGATGCCCTGCGCCTTCAGCGTGTTGTAGTAGGCCAGACCCTGCGCGTCGGGCACGCGGTAGTCGAGCTGGCCGTGGATGACCAGCGTGGGCGTGTTGAAGTGCTGCGCGTAGCCGATGGGACTCTGCGACGCGACCTTGGCCGGATCCTTCCAGTAGGCCGTGCCCAGCTCCTTCGCATGCCACAGGTAGGCGTCGTTGGCGAACATCGCCGTCCAGTCGTAGCAGCCGGCATGGCAGACGTAGGCCTGGTAGCGGCCGGCCGGCACATGGCCGTTCATCCACGCGACCATGTAGCCGCCATAGCTGCCGCCCGTGGCGAAGACCCGCTTCGGGTCGGCCCAGGGCTGCTGGAGCAGCAGGTCGGTCGCGCGCTCGACGTCCTCCAGCTCGAGCTCGCCCCAGCGGCCGGTGATCGAGTCGGCGAAGCGATTGCCGAAGCTCGACGAGCCGTGGTAGTTCACGCAGGCCACCACGTAGCCCGCCGCCGCCATCGCCTGGTGGTTCCAGCGCCAGTGCCAGCTGTCGCCCATCGCGGTGTGCGGGCCGCCGTGGATCAGGTGCATCAGCGGCGCCTTGGTCTTGCGGCGCGGGTCGAATCCCGGCGGATAGTAGAGCCACATCTGCACCGGCTCGCCGAGCGCGCCCTCGTACCAGCGCTCCTCGACCGCGCCGAAGGCCAGCGTCGACAGCGCCGCGTCGTTGAAGGACTCGATCCGGTGCAGCACCTGTTCCGCGGCATCGCCTTCCCGGTCGACGACGGACAGCCGCGGCGGGAAGCTCGCGCTGTCATGCAGGACGACCAGGGTGCCGGCCTCCAGCGCGAAGGCGCCGACATGGCCGCCCTCGCACAGCGGGAAGGCGTGCAGCGTCTTGACGTCGAAGCGGTAGAGGTGGCGGCGGCCGCGCTCCTCGGCGCAGAAGAGCACGCCCAGGTCATCCTCGTCCCAGCGCAGCGGCGCGGCGACTTCCTGGTCCCAGTCCTCGGACAGCACCGCCCAGTGGCCATGGGTGTCCAGCACCGCCAGCTGCTGCGGCATCGTGTGCTTCAGCCCCTGGTGACAGGCGACGAACGCGATGTGGTGCCCCGCATGGCTGTACACCGGCGCGACCAGGTCCCAGGCCGGCTCATGCAGCAGCACCTGGACCCGGCCGGAGCGCACCTCGACCTCGGCCAGCGCATTGCGGTGCTCCAGCGTCTTGGGCGTGTTGGGATCGAAGCTGAAGACGATGCGGCGGCCGTCGGGCGAGATGTCGAAGCTGTCGGCATCCGGCTCGGCGCGGCTCAGTTCGTAGTCGGTGCCTTCGAAGAGGTCGCGCACCTGGCCGCTGTCGAGGTCGACGACATGCAGGTGCGGCACGCGGCCCATCGGCAGCGCATGGTCCCAGAAGCGGTAGAAGCCTTCCTCGGTGACATAGGCCGAGTCCTTGCGATCCTTCTCGGCCTGGCGGCGCTGGGCCTGCGCGGCCTGGCCCTGGAGCGTGGGATCGACCCAGGACACGAAGGCCAGGCGCCGGCCGTCCGGGAACCACTTGAAGGCCTCGACGCCGAACGGCATCTTCGTCACGCGGCGCGCCTCGCCGCCGTCGGGCGGGATCACGTACAGCTGCGGGGAATCGTCCTTGTCGCCCTGCTGGTCTCGGCGCGCGACGAAGGCGACGAGGTCGCCCTGCGGGCTCCAGCGCGGCTGGCCGTCCTTCTCGCCGGCGGAGGTCAGCGGACGCGCATCGCCACCCAGCGTGGACAGCAGCCACAGCGAGGTCGCGCCCTGGTTCTTCTCCATGTCGAAGCGCGTCACCGGCACCACGGCCTGGGCGCCGTCCGGCGACAGGCTGGGCGCGCCCAGTCGCGCCAGCGACCACAGCGCGTCGACGTCCAGGGCCTTGAGCGCCATCGTCGCGCGGGCGCGCTTCGTTGTGGCCCGCTTGGCGCGCTTGGTGGTCTCGCCCTTGGCCGTGTGTCGCTTGGCGGTGTCTTGCTTGGCGGTGGTTTTCCTGGACGTGGCCATCAGGCGCTCCGGGGCTTGTCGAGTTGCCACTGCAGGTGGTTGCGCACCGTCGGCCATTCGGCCGCGGTGATGCTGTAGACGCAGGTGTCGCGCAGCGTGCCGTCGGGCATGCGCAGGTGCGCGCGCAGGATGCCGTCGAGCTGCGCGCCCAGCCGCTCGATCGCGCGGCGGCTCTGCGTGTTCAGGCGATGGGTGCGGAACTCCACCGCGATGCAGTCCAGGGTCTCGAACGCATGCTGGAGCAGCAGCAGCTTGCACTGCGTGTTCAGCGCGCTGCGCTGGCAGGACGCGCGCGTCCAGGTGGAGCCGATCTCGACGCGGCGGTTGGCCGCATCGATGTTCATGTAGGTCGTCATGCCGGCGGCCCGGCCCTGCGCGTCGAAGACGGCGAAGGGATTCATCGTGCCGGCGTCGCGCAGGCCCAGCCGGCGCTCGATCTCGGCGGCCATGCGCTCGGGCGCCGGCACGGTCGTGTACCAGAGCTTCCACAGCGCGCCGTCGTCGGCGGCCTCGGCGAGCGCCTCGCGGTGCGCGGGCGACAGCGGCTCGAGCCGCGCGTGCGGGCCGGCCAGGGTGACCGGCGCGGTGAAGGGAGTGGATGCGGTCATGCGATCGGGCCGACCCCGCGGCCGGCGGTGGAGGGAAGGAGTGGGGCGCTCAGCCCTTGCCGCCGAGCAGCAGCCGGCGCAGCAGCCAGCGGCAGCCGCCCATGCCGGCGAGGATGGTGAGCAGGCCCAGGATCTGCGTCGTGCCCCAGCCGGGCGCGCCGATGAATTCCCAGCCCAGCGCGCGGCCGACCAGCAGGCCGATCACGCCGCCGCCCACGAAGCCCAGCGCGTCCGCCAGCGCGGCGCGCCAGGCGGCGTTGAAGTTCTGGCTCATCGCGGCGGCCTCAGCGGTTGCGGCTCTGCATGTAGACGAGCTTCTCGAACAGGGTCAGGTCCTGCTCGTTCTTCAGCAGCGCGCCCACCAGCGGCGGGATCGCGACCTTGTCGTCCTGCGTCTGCAGCGCCTCGGCCGGGATGTCCTCGGCCAGCAGCAGCTTGAGCCAGTCGATCAGCTCCGAGGTCGAGGGCTTCTTCTTCAGCCCCGGCAGCTTGCGCACGTCGTAGAAGGTCTTCAGCGCCGCCGCCAGCAGTTCCTTCTTGAGGCCCGGGAAGTGGACGTCCACGATGGCCTGCATCGTGTCGGCCTCGGGGAACTTGATGTAGTGGAAGAAGCAGCGGCGCAGGAAGGCGTCCGGCAGTTCCTTCTCGTTGTTGGAGGTGATGAAGACCAGCGGCCGGTGCTTGGCGCGCACCCACTCGCGGGTCTCGTAGACGTAGAACTCCATCCGGTCGAGCTCGCGCAGCAGGTCGTTGGGGAACTCGATGTCGGCCTTGTCGATCTCGTCGATCAGCAGCGCCACCGGCGTGTCCGAGGCGAAGGCCTGCCACAGCGTGCCCTGGACGATGTAGTTCGAGATGTCGCGCACCTTGTCGTCGCCGAGCTGGCTGTCGCGCAGGCGCGAGACGGCGTCGTACTCGTACAGGCCCTGCTGGGCCTTGGTCGTGCTCTTCACATGCCACTGCAGCAGCGGCAGTCCCAGGGACTTGGCGACCTCCTCGGCCAGCAGCGTCTTGCCGGTGCCCGGTTCGCCCTTGACCAGCAGCGGCCGCTTCAAGGTGATGGCCGCGTTGACCGCCAGCATCAGATCCGGCGTGGCGACGTAGTCCTGGGAACCTTTGAATTTCATGAGGGGTTTCTCTAGCGCAGCGGTGAAAACCAGTATATAGGGCCCCCCCTATAATCGCGCCGCCCCAAATCCTCGAAGATCGGGACCATGAGAAGACAACTGCAGATCTCCCTCGCGTTGATGCTGGCCGGAAGTGCGTTTGTTGTATCCGCTCAGTCCAACGCCCCTTCGTCGCCCGCGCCGGGACAAGCGCCGGCAGCGACCCCACCCGCCGCGGCAACACCTGGCCCCCAGGCGCCGGTCCAGGCCAAGGTGGCCATGTGCATCGGCTGCCACGGCATCCCGGGTTACCAGGCCACCTTCCCCGAGGTCCACAAGGTCCCGATGATCGCGGGCCAGAACGCCAAGTACATCGCCTCCGCGCTGACCGCCTACGCCAAGGGTGACCGCAAGCATCCGACGATGCGCGGCATCGCGCTGCCGCTGGGCGACAAGGACATCGCCGAGATCTCCGAGTACTACGCCGGCCTGGCTCAGGTCGAGGCGGTGCCGGCGACGGTCGAGGCGCCCGCCGACGTGAAGAAGCTGCTCGACAAGGGCGCCTGCGCCAGCTGTCATGGCGCCAACTTCAGCAAGCCCATCGACGGCACCTATCCGAAGATCGCCGGCCAGCACGCCGACTACCTGTACGTCGCGCTGAAGTCCTACCAGATCCAGGGCAAGCCCTATCACGGCCGCAGCAACGCGGTGATGGCGGGCCAGGTCAAGCAGTTCACCCACGCGGAACTCAAGACGCTGTCCCAGTACCTGGCCAGCTTGCCGTCCGAACTCCGTACAGTCCCGCAGTCCCGGTTCCGCTGAACCGTGGCACGCTGAGGCCGGGCTCCCGGCCGCGGCGCGAAGACAATCACGAACCGCCCCGAGGGGCGGTTTTTTTCATGGTCGCCTGACTGTGCGAGCGCCGGGGAGGGCGCCATACTGTGTTGTCCTGGACGAAAACGCCAGTCATGCTGAAGAAGATTCCGACGTCGGATGTCAAGCTGGGCATGTTCCTGCAGGGGATGGAGGGCTCGTGGTTGTCCCATCCATTCTGGAAGACCAAGTTCGTCCTGACGGACCCCGAGGACCTGAAGGCCTTGAAGGCGAGCGGCGTGCCTTTCTGCTGGATCGACGCCTCCAAGGGGCTGGACGTGGCGCCCCCGGCGGCGGCCCAAGGCGCGGCGCCGGCCGCGCCCGAGGCACCGGCGGTGGTGCAGGCCGCGCCCCGGCTGGAGCTCGGGACCGCGCCGGCGTCGATGGGCGAGGAGCTCGAGCGCGCGTCGCAGGTCATGCAGCGCTCCAAGCGCGCGGTGATGAACCTGTTCGGCGAGGCCCGGCTGGGCAAGGCGATCGACGCCGAGCAATGCCTGCCCCTGGTGGCCGAGGTGGCCAGTTCGGTGGAGCGCAATCCGTCGGCGCTGATCAGCCTGGCGCGGCTCAAGACCAAGGACGACTACACCTACATGCATTCGGTGGCGGTGTGCGCGCTGATGGTGTCGCTGTCCCGCCAGATGGGCCTGGACGAGGCGCAGACCCGCGAGGCCGGCCTGGCCGGGCTGCTGCACGACGTCGGCAAGATGGCGATGCCGCTGAACGTGCTGAACAAGCCGGGCGCGCTGACCGATGCCGAGTTCGCGATCATGCGCGACCATCCGACGCGCGGCCACGAGATGCTCAAGGAGGGCACCTCGGTGCCCGAGGCGGCGCTGGACGTGGCGCTGCGCCACCACGAGAAGATGGACGGCAGCGGTTACCCCGGCAAGCTCGCGGGCGAGCAGATCAGCCTGCTCTCGCGCATGGGCGCGGTGTGCGACGTCTACGACGCGATCACCTCGAACCGGCCCTACAAGAACGCCTGGGATCCGGCGTCCTCGCTGGCGCGGATGGCGCAATGGACCGGCCACTTCGATCCGCGCGTGTTCCAGGCCTTCGTCAAGTGCGTGGGCATCTACCCGGTCGGCACGCTGGTGAAGCTGCAGTCGGGCAAGCTCGCCGTGGTGCTGGAGCAGAACGCGACCGCGCTGACGGCGCCGCGGGTGCGGGCGTTCTATTCGACCAAGTCGCAGATGCCGATCCCGACGCAGGTCCTGGACCTGTCCTCGCCCGGGGCGACGGACCGCATCATCGGCCGCGAGGATCCGGCCACCTGGGGCTTCCAGAAGCTCGATGAACTCTGGCAGACGCCGGCGGGGTGAGCGGCGGCGCGGGCTCGAACCGCATGTCTCGGTAGGCGGGCCAGACTCGATTGAGTGGCGGGCTCCGAGTTTCGAGGCGAAGGTCTCCTAGTCGGGGTCATGGTCCTCCCGGACGCGCCGCTCGAAGATGCGGACCTCGCGCCGATGTCTGGCGCTGGAGGGCATCCGATGGCAGTGAGTTGGAAGGATGAAGCGGACGGCGTGGAGGACGATGTCACCGGGCCGGCGGAAGAGCGCGCGGAACCGGTGTCGCCCCTCACGCCGCCCTATGACGTGGTGTCCTACACCGGTGAGGTATCGGTTGCCGGCTATGAACGACTGAGCACCCTGGTTGAGACCGGGAAGACGCACGACGATGTGCTGCTCGTGCTCGAGACGGCCGGCGGTGACCCGGATGCTGCGTTTCGAATCGCACGGGCATTGAGCCACCACTATCGGCAGATGCATGTGCTGATCCCCCGCTATTGCAAGAGTGCGGGGACGCTGATTGCGTTGGGTGCCTCGGCGCTTTACATGGACGACAGGAGCGAACTGGGCCCGCTTGACGTTCAGGTCTTTCGTGGCGACGAGCTGGGTGTGACGAGTTCAAGCCTTGAGCAACTGACGGCGGCCAACATCCTCTTGGCCCAGTTCATGACGGCCTTCCAGGTGTCCTTGCTGGACCTGTCCGAACGTGGCCTCTCCACACGCGTGGCGTCCGAGATTGCCGCGGACATCGCGGCGAAGCTGCTGCGGCCAATGGCGGAGCAGGTGAACCCGCAACGATTGGCCGAGATGCATCGTGCAATGACGATCGCGCATGCCTATGGCCGGCGTCTTGCAGAACGAGGGCGCAACGTCGAGCCGGGCGGTCTGGCCGAGCTGGTTGCTGGCTATCCGTCCCACTCCTTTGTCATCGATCGGAAAGAGGCGCGGCGACTGCTGCGCAACGTCTGGCCCGTGGACGAGGGACTTCGGGCCATCGTGGACCGATGCCGCACTCGCCCACTTGACGACCACGACGGTGGCCCCGTCGTCTCGGTTCATGGTTTCCCATTTGCATTCGAGGGGTGCATCCATGTATGAACGACTCAATCCACTTGATCTGCTGATCCACAGCAAGCGGGAAATGCTCAAACAGATCCTCACCTTGTATCCCGGCCTTTTCGACCTGGATCGCAAGCCGGGGTCGCCGCTCGCCGCGCGGCGGCAGGAGGAGCGGTGGGCCTCATATTCGCAGGAAGGGGCCAGCCCCTGGAGTGCGCGACGCGCTGTTGCGGCAATCCGAGAACCGTCCGGAAAGACCCCGACCACTCGCTGACCCCGGCCTGCCTACACTCGGCCGACATTCACAGAGTCGTCGGGAGACCGGGATGACGCGCATGCTCATGCTGCTGGCGCTGTGCGCCGGCGTGGTCGGTGGGGCGGTCGGCGCGGCGTCGACCGCCGCGGCGCAGACGCTGCGATGGGCCAGCCAGGGCGACGCCCAGACCATGGACCCGCACTCGCAGAACGAGAGCCTGACCAACGGCATGAACTCGCAGGTCTACGAGCGCCTCACCGCCCGTGACCGGCAGCTCAACATCGTGCCGGGTCTTGCCACCGAATGGACGCAGATCGGCCCGCTCGTCTGGCGCTTCAAGCTGCGGCCCAACGTCCGGTTCCACGATGGCTCGGCCTTCACCGCGGACGACGTCGTCTTCTCGCTGCAGCGCGCCAAGGCGCCGACCTCCCAGCTCGCGGTCTACGCCAACGCCGTGGGCACCGCCCGCAAGATCGATGAGCTCACCGTCGAGATCACCCAGCCGCGCTTCAATCCGATCTTCCTGCAGCACCTGGACCTGCTGTTCGTCATGAGCAAATCCTGGAGCGAGCAGCACAAGGTCACGCGCCCGCTCAGCTTCAAGGACAACGAGGAAAGCCACGCCAGCTTCAACGCCAACGGCACCGGCCCCTTCATGCTGGTGCGCCGTCAGCCCGGCATCCGCACCGTCTACAAGCGCAACCCGAACTGGTGGGGCCGCTTCGAGGGCAACGTGCAGGAGGTTCAGTTCACGCCGATCTCCAACGACGCGACGCGGCTGGCCGCACTGGTGTCGGGCGAGATCGATCTGCTGCTGGACCCCGCGCCGCGCGATGTCCCGCGGCTGCGCGCCACGCCCGGCGTGCAGGTGCTGGAGGGGCTCGAGAACCGCCTCGTCTTCATCGGCATGGACCAGGCGCGCGACACGCTGGTGTACGGCCGCGCGCCGGGCGGCAGAAACCCGTTCCAGGACCTGCGCGTGCGCCGCGCGATGTACCAGGCCATCGACATCGAAGCCATCCACAAGCGCCTGATGAACGGGCTGTCGCAACCCACCGGCGGCCTCACGCCGTCACCGCTCGGCGCCTATGACGATCCGGCACTCGAGACGCGCCTGCCGTTCGACCTCGCCGCCGCCCGCAAGGGCATGGCCGATGCCGGCTATCCCGACGGTTTCGAGGTCACGCTGGACTGCCCCAACAACCGCTACGTCAACGACGAGGGCATCTGCCTGGCGCTCGCCTCGATGTGGGCGCAGATCAAGCTCAAGGTGAAGGTCAACGCGATGCCGCGGGTGCTCTATTTCCCCAAGCTGGAGCGCTACGAGACCAGCCTCTACCTGATGGGCTGGGGCGGCGCGATCACCGATGCCGAGACCATCCTGACGCCGGTCTACCGCAGTGACGACAAGGCCTCCGGCGCCGGCTTCTACAACTACGGCCGCTCGCGGAATCCGAAGTTCGACCAGCTCGCGGCCGCGTCCTCGGCCGAGGCCGATCCGGTCAAGCGCGAGGCGCTCATCAAGGCGGCGCTGCAGGAGTACCGCGAGCAGCTGCACGTGCTGCCGCTGCATCGCCAGGCCGCGCCCTGGGCGCTGCGCCAGGGCGTGAAGGCGGTGCATCGCGCCGACAACTGGCTGGACTACGCCTGGATCACGGTGCCGAAGTGAGCCTTGCCCAGCGGCGCGGCGTCGATGGCGCGGATGCGCCTAACATCCGCCGCCTGCCTCCTGCGCCGTCATGACCGCGACCTTCGATCCCTCATTCCCGTCGACCTCCTCTTCGCCGAGCCCGGCCAGCCCGGCTTCGTTCGCGACGACGGCCGCCCCGGCCCAGCGGCAGTGGCTGGCCCGCCTGGGCGCCGACTACCGCCTCGAGCGAGGACGTTGCGTCGTCAGCCATGAGCACGATGGGCCGCTGCGCCTGCTCAAGAGCCTCTACCCGGAAGGCGACACGATCTGCCACAGCGTGCTCGTCCATCCGCCCAGCGGGCTGGTCGGCGGCGACACCCTGGACATCGCGGTGACGGTCGGCGAGGGCGCCCATGCGCTGGTGACCACGCCCGGCGCCACGCGCTTCTACCGCAGCCCGGACGGCGCGCCTGCCGCGCAGCGTGTGCGGGCGACGCTGGGCGTGGGCGCGCGCCTGGAATGGCTGCCGCTCGAGGCGATCGCCTACCCCGGCTGCGAAGCGGTCAACGAGGCGCGCTTCACGCTGGCGCCGACGGCCGAATTGCTGGCCTGGGACATCACCGCGCTCGGGCTGCCCGGCGCAGGGCAGCCGTTCTCGAGTGGCCGCTTCCTGCAGCACCTGGAGATCCCCGGCGTCTGGCTGGAGCGCGGCCGGCTGGACGCGGTCGACGCGCTGCTGATGGACGGCGAGCTCGGCCTGGCCGGGCAGCGTTGCCTGGGCACCCTGGTCTTCGCCAGCGGCGCCGCGCTGGATCGCGATCGCCGTG